>Ga0187827_10000049_pt1 | contig 169352 bp, 159 predicted proteins | sample ETNtaG_39_FD_167969 | JGI IMG/M metagenome (GOLD analysis project Ga0187827, IMG submission 167969) | Marine microbial and viral communities from oxygen minimum zone, Eastern Pacific Ocean - ETNP2014_SV_150_PacBio MetaG (Illumina Assembly) | ecosystem: Environmental > Aquatic > Marine >...
AAGGATGGTGTTTTAGAATCTCGCTTCAGCAGCAATAACAATAAATTTAGGAGTGCAGGCTATGGCAGATAACTATGAGACATTAAGGTACCAAAAACAGGGCGCGCGCGCTCGCATCACATTTAATCGGCCAGATATCCTCAACGCCGTCGCCATGACCGGTGCGTACGAGGTTGATGCGTTGGCAGCTCGAATTGCCGAAGATGAAGAGATTCGTATCGTTAGCATCAACGGCACTGGGCGGGCATTTTCTACCGGAATCGATCTCAAGGATCTCGCCGCCGGGTTGATAGATAATAGTTATTTTGATCTTTGGGACCGCGCACTCAGGCGCTTCGAGACCATGGACAAGTTGGTGCTCTGCCTTATCCATGGCTATGCGCTTGGAGGTGGCTTGCAGCTCGCTCTAGCTTCGGACATCCGCGTTTGCACGCCGTCTGCCAAGCTCGGCCTGCCGGCCATCAAGGAAGGCCTAATACCGGGTCTCGGCACGCTTCGCCTGGCGCGCTATATCGGCCTTGGCAGGGCTAAGCGCCTGATTATCACCGGCGAAATGATCGATGGCACCGAGGGCGAACGTATCGGCATGGTCGATTATCTCGTCTCTGAGGACAGAGCCGAAGCGGAATTCGAGGAAATCATCGCCCGCGTCAGCGCGGTCAATTCAAAAGGCTGCCGGCTCTCCAAGCAAATGTTAAATAGCTGCTATGACCTTGATTTCGAAACATTTTTTTCACTCTATAAAGAACGTCAGCTCCGTGCCACAAGCTCAGACGATTTTTCGGAGGCAATGATCGCATATCGCGAGAAACGCTTGCCAAATTGGTCTTAGCAAACAGGGGCATCGCCATGATGGCTATCGATTTCCGCACCGCCCCTGAGCGCCAGCTTGTCGCTAACCGGCGGAGCCTGGGGCGGCTTGGCCATCGTTATCCTTTTTTAGCCGCGCAAGAAAATCTATCAGTTGTGCCATTTGTGCCTTGGCTTCGTCAGCGCGGGCGATGGCATCCCGGTTCTGCCAATCGTAGAAGCCCTTGCCCGATGCGGCACCAGTATCGCCGCCGGCAATCATGGCCTGGACCATTGGATTGGGCTCGGCCGAATGATGCAGCGCCGGCACGATGCTTTGCTGGGCAAGCGCGTGGACGCCGAGTCCACTGAGATCCTTTTGCTCGATCAGCCCCGTGATGCACATGCGTGGTCCGAACAGGGTGCGGGCGAAGGCATCGACGTCTTCGACCGTCACGACACCTTCCTCGATCAGATGATAGGCCTCATGCAGCACCGCATGCTGCAGCCGATTGATGAGAAAGCCGATAACCGGTTTGCGAAGCATGATGACCTGTTTGCCGCTTTGCTCCAGCGCCGTCCGCGCACGGTCTGCCACCTCGGGAAGGGTCTCCTCCAGCATGGCGCATTCGACCATGGGCAGGGTGTCCGCCGGCTGCATGTAATGGGTGGCGAGAAAGTGCTTCCGGTTACCTTGGGATAGGGGTGCGGCAATTTTCTCGATCGGCAGGCCAGAGGTGTTGGTGCCGAGGATGATGTCTTGCGCGCCAGTGCCGTAGCAGGCTTCGAGCTGAGCAAACAGAGCGTGCTTAAGGGAGATCTCCTCTGGCACCGATTCGATGATAAGGTCCGGCGCCTCGGTCGGTGGTTCAGACACAGCCGTCATACAATGGGGCAGGGTGCCATGGCGGGCCGGATTTCGGCTAAGCACGATCGTCTCGAAGCCGGCACGCGCAAAGGACAGCGCGATGCCTCGGCCCATGGTGCCGTATCCCACGACCATCACGCGGCGGACGGAATGTTCGTGTTTTTCGTTCATGCAACTGCCTCTTTGCCTCACGTTTGGACACAGTATGATCGATCCTCGGAGGGAAGCCATGGATGATTCTATCCACCAATCGTAGGGCGGCTGTGGCGGTCGGTGGCTGTCTCTACGGTTTTTCAGCCGTATTGGTGCGCCTGAGAGGCTGCGGGAGCTCGGCTTGGATCATGCGGTGCTCGATGAGGCCGCGAAAATTGCCGTAGATGTCGTGGCGGAGAGCCTGCGCTGGTTCAGTCTTGACGCCGTTGGCACTGTTCTCGAAAACACCTGGAGTGACGAACACTCCGCCTGAGATTTCCACTGGAAAGGGAGACACGATGATCGACGATACCGCGACGCAAGCGCAGCTTGACGCGCTGGCCAAGCTCGACACGCCTACTGTCTGTAACGCCATAGAATTGGTCGAGGAAGGGCGTCGCGCTTTTGGCTTCACCACTAAGATGCTGCAGCCCATCCGGCCCGAACTCGGTGTTATGGTGGGCGTTGCTCGCACGGTGATGGTGCGCGCCAGTCGGCCATCGACGATGAACGCGGATACCATACGGACAACGCGTTTCGGCTATCTGGACTATGTCGAATCCGCGGTCCTGCCGGCAATCTGCGTCGCCCAGGATCTCGATGACGGCGACGCGGGTTTCGGTTGCTTCTTCGGCGAGGTCAATAGCGCCATCCACATGGCGCTCGGCTGTCCGAGCCTAGTGACCAACGGCAGCATCCGCGATCTCGACGACTTGGCGCCAGGCTTTCAAGCTTTGGCTGGCAGCATCACTCCCAGCCACGGTTTTGTCCATGTAGTCGGTTTCGGCGACACCGTTGCAATCTCCGGCATGACGGTGAATTCGGGCGACCTGGTGCATGCCGACAAGCATGGTGCAACAGTTTTGCCGCGTGGTAAGGCGGCAGAGGTGCTAAAGGCGGCTGATCTGATGAGGCGGCGCGAAGCGGTGGTACTAAAGGCGGCGCAGGCGCCGGGCGCCGATGCCGAGGCTATCAAGCAGGCGTGGCTCGAAATGGCGAAAGTGAATTAATCGTCTTTTTGCCATCAACGTCGATGGCGATGGTCCTGGCCTGCCGCCGGTTAAGGCGATGGCAACATTCGATCGCTTTTGTTCCGAGTGCCCGGTCGGCGAAAAGTTTGCCATCCACTCGGGCCCGAAATTGTTTGGGTTGACAAAGCCCTCGTGCAGGCACGTGCCATTGCGGGCGATCGCATCGCCGACGACCTGGTGGTGGATAACAAAGTATATTTATGGTATATGATTATACTTTGAACAGGATAGCCTAGCAATAAATTAGATACCCTTAGTTCTGGTAACTGCTGTTCGCCAAGATGCCAGTAGATTTGCGCGGTATTCCGCGTCCATATTCGGCTCAAAGCGACGCTCGCGGTGCCAGCGGTTTGCGATGTCATCCAGGGATGTAAAGAGGCCGGCTTGCAGGCCGGCAAGATAGGCGGCGCCAAGGGCTGTAGTTTCCATCACGGCCGGGCGGTCCACCGGTAGGTCGAGGATGTCAGCAAGGCATTGAGCAAGCCAGTCATTAGCCACCATTCCACCGTCGATACGCAGCGCTGATGGTGCGGCGCCGTCGGCGGCCATGGCGGCGAGCAGATCGTGGGTCTGGAGACAGACGGATTCGAGCGCCGCGCGGGCTAGCTCCGCCCTGCCCGTGGCGCGCGTGATGCCGTAGAGTGCGCCGCGCGCATCTGCGTCCCAATGGGGTGCGCCGAGGCCGGTGAAGGCTGGCACCAGCATGACACCGCCGCTGTCGGCGATGCCGCGCGCCAGAACTTCGGTCTCGGGCGCGTTGGCGATGATGCCGAGGCCGTCGCGTAGCCACTGCACGGCAGCGCCGGCGACGAAGATTGAACCTTCGATGGCGTAGGTCGGCTTGCCGGCCAGGCGGTAGGCGACCGTGGTCAGTAGGCGGTGTTGCGAGGTGATGGCCTGTGCGCCGGTATTGAGCAGAAGGAAGGCGCCTGTGCCGTAAGTGCTTTTCACCGCGCCGGGTGAAAAGCAACCTTGGCCGATGGCGGCGGCTTGCTGGTCGCCGGCCATGCCGAGGATGGGGATGGGCCGGCCGAACAGCGAGGGTTCGCTTTCACCGAAGGCAGCGGCGCTGTCGCGCACCTCAGGCAGGCACGTGCGCGGTACGCGAAAGGCTGACAGCAGTTCGTCATCCCAGGCCTGCGTGTGAATGTCGAACAGGCTGGTGCGGCTGGCATTGGTCGCTTCGGTCAAATGCGCCTGACCTCCGGTCAAGCGCCAGAGCAGGAACGAATCCACCGTACCGAAAGCGATCTCGCCGCTCTCGGCTCGGTCGCGAGCAGCCGCCACATGGTCGAGCATCCAGGCAATCTTGGTAGCCGAGAAGTACGGGTCGAGCAGCAGGCCTGTGCGTGCCGTTACGACCTCCTCCAACCCGTCGGCGCGCAAGTTGGCACACGTCTCGGCCGTACGCCTGTCTTGCCAGACGATAGCGTTATGGATCGCTTCGCCCGTGCGCCGGTCCCAAAGCAGCGCCGTCTCGCGCTGGTTGGTCAGGCCGATGGCGACGACTCGCCGCCCGCTTCTCTCCGCCGACGCCAGGGCGCTGCGCGAGACCTGCAGCGTCGAGCGCCAAATATCCTCGGGAGCGTGCTCGACCCAGCCGGGATGAGGAAATTTCTGCGGGAACTCTTCCTGCGACAGGGCCACCACTTCGCCCGCGGTGTTGAAGACGATGGCGCGGCTGCTGGTGGTGCCCTGGTCGATGGCAAGAATGAGCGCGTCGTCGGCCATGTTGTGGTTTATATCAGGGCGTCATGGCGTTCTGGCGCGAAAAGGTGATGACGGAGATGACACCCGCGGAGTGGGAGATGCTCTGTGATGGCTGCGGGTTATGCTGTCAGTTGCGCATCGAGGATGAAGGTACGGGCGAGATCGCGCTGTCCGATGCAGCTTGCCAGCTACTCGATCTGGAGACTCACAATTGCAGCGATTATGCTAACCGTCGCGCCCGTGTCGCCGACTGCGTCAAGGTCAGGCCCGAGAACGTGATGAAGCTAAACTGGCTGCCCCAGACCTGCGCCTATCGCCTAGTCGCGCAAGGCTATGACCTGCCAGACTGGCACCATCTGATCTGCGGCGGCCGCGACCGTGTGCATACTGACGGCCCGTCGATGCGCGGCGATCTGGTTAGCGAAGACGACGTCCACTGGGACGATTAAGCATATGGCGTCTTGAAGACCTTGTAGCGATCTTCGGAGCGCAGCAGAAATTCCACCGCTGCGCCCTCGCGGACTATGGTCAGCGGCACGGTCGCCCCGGCCTCCCCAAGGCTCCAAAGCCGCTCGTAGAAGTCGGCGAGATCCGCGACCGGATGTTTGGCCACCCGGAGCACCACATCGCCGGCTACTACGCCGCCGCGGGCAGCCGGGCTGTTGTCGGCGACATGGGTCACCAGCAGGGTGCCTTGTGTGTCCATGGTGAAGATACCGAGCCAAGGCCGTGACGGCCGTTGCACACGTCCGTCGGCAAGCAATTGATCGAGGATGGGCAGCAACAGCTCTGTCGGTATGAACATGTTGCCCTGACTCGGCTGCTGTTCGCCCGCATCCTCCACCAGCAGAGAGCCTAGACCGCCGACCTTGCCATCACTGCCGATCAGGGCTGAGCCGCTCCAGTTGGGATAGGCGGGCGTGGTGAAAATGGCGTCGTCGAGGTAGTACTCCCAATAACCCGAGAAGGGTCTGCGCGAGGCGACGGTGACTGGCATCGCCTGTTCGCGACCGCCGCGCCCGGCCACCAATGCTTGCTTGCCCTGTCTGAGCGCCGCCGTGGTGCCTAGCGGCGCTTGTGCGATACCGAGCGGAGCACCGGCGCGGGCCAGGCCAAATCCGGTCTCAAAATCGTAGCCGACGAAATCCGCCTCCACCCAGCGGCCCTCGATATCGGCGATTTCGATAGCACTGCATTCAAGCATCAGATAGCCGATGGTCAGCACCAGACCGCTGTCATCGATGATGACCGCATTGCCCTCGCGTTCGGTGCCCAGGATCGCCGCGGTCTGCGCCTCGTCCGGAACCTCGGTCCGAAAGCCGGTGACTGCCATGACCGCCGCTTCTGCGCGCTCCGGAAGCTCCGGCACTCCGACCCCACCCGCCGGGTCCAGGGTCTGCATCAACGCTTCGGGCTTATGCCCGTTTATGTGTTTTTCTTTGGCCATGCTCTGCCGCCGTGTCAGTGATCTCAGCGTCGAAGTATACCCGTTACCGAAAAAGAAAGGGCCGCCTCTTGCGAGGTAGCCCTAGTGATCACCTGGAGGCTACTGTCATGGTAGCCTTCCTTTGTGCGTCTTAGTCTGGCGACCGGTCGGTTCATATCTTCTCTACGCGCACGGCACAGTATTTCAGCTCGGGGATCTTGCCGAAGGGATCTAGCGCAGGGTTGGTGAGTAAATTCGCCGCTGCCTCAGCATAGCAAAAGGGCACAAAGACGGTGCCTTTGGGAATACGATCCGCGAACCGCGCGGCGAGGGTGATGGCGCCACGGCGTGTGGTTAGCCGTACCTTCTCGCCGGCAGCGATGCCGAGGTCGGTGGCGTCTGTGGGTGCCAACTCGCAGACGGCCTCGGGCTCCAGCGCGTTGAGTACCGTCGCGCGGCGGGTCATCTGGCCGGTGTGCCAGTGCTCCAGCTGACGTCCCGTCGTCAGCACGAAGGGATAGGCCTCGTCTGGGGTCTCATCGGGCGGCACCAGGCCGGCAGGCACGAAAAGCCCGCGGCCGTCCGCGGTGGGAAAGCTATCGCCAAAGAGTACCTCGTGGCCGGGCTTGTCCTCGGCGTTGCAGGGATAGGTGACCGCGTCCTCACGCTCCAGCCGCTGCCAGGTTATGCCTTTGATTGAGGGCATGCAGCCGCGCATCTCGGTATAGACATCGGCCGGGCCGGTGTAATTCCAGTCAAGGTCAATGCGGCGTGCGATTTCTTGCACGATCCACCAATCCTGGCGGGCGTCTCCGGGAGGTTCGACGGCCTGGCGGCCCATTTGCACGCGGCGGTCGGTGTTGGTGAAGGTGCCAGTCTTCTCGGGGTGTGCGGTCGCCGGTAAAATCACGTCGGCAAAGGCGGCGGTCTCGGTAAGGAAGATGTCCTGCACCACGAGATGCTCGAGGCGGCACAGCGCTTCGCGCACATGCCCGGCGTTGGGATCGGACATGGCCAGGTTCTCGCCCATGACGTAGATACCCTTGATGTCCCCCTGATAGGCCGCCTCGGCGATCTCGACCACAGTAAGGCCGGGTTCGGGATCGAGCGGCGTGCCCCATAAGTCTTCGAACAGCTTGCGCGCGTCTTCGCTGCCCACGGGGCGATAGTTCGGATAGAACATCGGGATCAGCCCGACATCAGAGGCGCCCTGAACATTGTTCTGGCCGCGCAGAGGATGCAGGCCGCTGCCGGCGCGCCCGACTTGGCCGCACATCAGTGCCAGTGATATTAGGCAGCGCGCATTGTCGGTGCCGTGGACGTGTTGGGCGACGCCCATGCCCCAGAAAATCAGTGCCCGCTTTGCCTCTCCATAGGCGCGCGCGACGGCCCGCAGGGTCTCGGCTGGCACGCCGCAATGTTCGGCCATAGCCTCGGGCGAGAACGCCTTCAGATGCTCGACAAGTGCGTCGAAGCCCTCAGTATGAGCCTCGATATATTGCTTGTCGTAGAGCTCTTCGTCGACGATGACATGCATCACCGCATTGAGCATGGCGACGTCGGAGCTGGGGCGTTGCTGCACGAAGATGTCGGCATGGCGTTTGAGCGCCTGGCCGCGCGGGTCCATAACGATCAACGTGGCGCCCCGCTGGGCCGCATTCTTGATGAAAGTGGCGGCGACGGGGTGGTTCTCGGTTGGGTTGGCGCCGATGACGATGATGGTCTCAGCGTTAGCGGCTTCCGCGAACGGCGCGGTGACGGCGCCAGAGCCGATGGTCTCCATCAGCGCTGCCACCGAACTCGCGTGGCAGAGCCGCGTGCAATGGTCAACATTGTTGGTGCCAAAGCCGGTGCGCACCAGCTTCTGCACTAGATAGGCTTCCTCATTGGAGCCCTTGGCCGAGCCGAATCCCGCCAGTGCCGCGCCACCGTCTCGATTGCGGATGCGCTTGAGGCCGGACGCCGCGACGTCCAGCGCTTCCTCCCAGGTGGCGTCGCGGAAGTGGCTAGACGGGTCAGCAGGATCGACGCCGTCGAGGGTCTTGGCGACGCCGTCCTTGCGGATTAGTGGAACCGTGAGACGGTTGGAGTGGTTGATATAGTCGAGGCCGAAGCGGCCTTTGACGCAAAGCCGGCCTTTGTTGGCGGGACCATCACGGCCCTCGACGCGGCTGATGCGCCCACCTGCGACGGTGTAGGTCACCTGGCAGCCAATACCGCAATAGGGGCAGATGCTGTGAACCTTTTTTCCCTCACTCGCCGCCTGCGCCGGCAACAGCGCGCCTGTCGGACAGGCTTGAACGCATTCGCCACAGGCGACGCAAGTCGAGTCCCCCATGGCATCGGCCATGTCGAAGACGATGCGGGCGCCGGCACCGCGTCCCGCCATGCCGATGACGTCGTTGACTTGAACCTCGCGGCAGGCGCGCACACAGCGGGTGCAGTGAATACAGGCGTCGAGATTGACTGCTATGGCCGGGTGGCTGTTGTCGGCCGCCGCTGCGTCGCGGACCGGAAAGCGGCTTTCCATGACACCCATGATGTCGGCCCATCTGGTTAGCTCGCAAGCCGCTTCGGATGGCTGGTCGGTGAGCAACAGTTCCATGATCATTTCGCGGGCCTTGGTTGCGCGCGCGCTGCTGGTCACCACCATGCCGTCCGCGGGCTCGCGCAGACAGGAGGCGACGAGATCGCGCTCGCCCTCGATCTCGACTATGCAGACGCGGCAATTGCCGTCGGCGCGATAGCCAGGCTGCGGCGTCGCGCAAAGATGGGGGATGGCGATGCCGGCGCGGCGCGCGGCCTGCCAAATGCTCTCGTCGGGCTCGGCCGTGATTGTCTGTCCGTCAACAGTGAAGCCGGTCACGGCAGCACCTCGTCAGGAAAGAATTTCAGTGCACAGCGCAGGGGATTGGGTGCAGCCTTACCGAGACCGCAGATAGAGGCCTCCGCCATCACCTCACAAAGCTCTTCCAACAAGGCGCCGTCCCAGTCGGGTTGCTCGATCAGCGCCACGGCCTTTTCCGTGCCGATGCGGCAGGGCGTGCATTGGCCACAGCTCTCCTCGGCGAAAAAGCGCATCAGGTTGCGCACCGCAGCGGCGATCGAGTCGCTCTCGCTCAGCACCACGATGGCAGCCGAGCCGACAAAGCAGCCTTGGTCATCAAGCATGCCAAAATCGAGCGGTAGGTCTGCTTTCGAAGCAGGCAAAATGCCGCCCGAAGCACCACCCGGCAGATAGGCCTTGAAGACATGGCCCTCAGCCATGCCGCCGCAATGCTCGTCGATCAACTTGCGCACGGTGATTCCAGAGGGCGCAAACTTGACGCCGGGCTTGCAAACGCGACCCGAAACCGAATACGCGCGTAAGCCCCGCCCGCCGGTTTCAACGGTCTCGCGGATCCAGTACAGCGTCTCGACATTGTGGATCAGGGTCGGCCGACCGAACAGGCCGCGCCGGGCGGGAAACGGCGGTTTGTGCCGCGGCAGGCCGCGCTTGCCCTCGATGCTCTCCAGCATCGCCGACTCCTCACCGCAAATATAGGCGCCGGCGCCGCGCCGGAGATAAAGGCCAGTGCCATCACACAGACCGGCCATCATTAATTCACGGAATTCCTTTTCTAATCTTATCCTTATGGCGGTATATTCATCTCTAATATAAAAATAAATATCACTCGCTCCCACGGCCCAGGCGGCGATTAGCATTCCCTCTAGCACGCGATGGGGCTCGCGCCCGAGCAGCCAGCGGTCCTTGAAGGTGCCGGGCTCGCCCTCGTCCGCATTAACAGCCAGCAGCCGCGGTGCAGGCTCGGCACGTACAAACTCCCATTTGCGCCCGGCCGGGAAGCCGGCACCGCCCAAGCCGCGGAGATTTCCGGCGCCGAGTGCTTCGATGATAGTTTCGGGCGTATGCTTACCTGCTCGGCAGGCTTCGAGCAGCGCATAGCCGCCAGCTTCGCGATAGGCAGCATAGCCTTGCATGTCTGGCAATACTGCTGCCACGCCTTTTAGGGCATCATCCACCGCTTCCACTGTGGCGGACAGGATTTGATTGTGCTCGACCGCAGCCACCGGAGCGCAATCGCAGCCGCCCATACAGGGCGCGGTGACCACGCGCACATTGGTAGGATCCAGGGCGTCCGCCAGCATAGTCTGCAAAGCCTTAGCCCCTGCCATCTCGCAGGCGATGCCGTCGCACACGCGGACGGTGCGCGGTGCTGGCGGCGCCTCTTCTTCCCGAACCACGTCGAAATGGGCGTAGAAGCTGGCGACCTCATATACCTCTGCTTGGGACAGGCGCATAGCCTCGGCCAGCGCCGCCAGATGGGCCGCGGAAAGCTGACCGCAGTGATCCTGGATACGGTGCAGATACTCGATAAGCATGTCGCGACGTAGCTCGACGCCAGACAACAGGGCGGCAACCTCGCGCCGCGCCGAGTCCTCGACCTGCCGCCCTTTGGGCTGATAACGGCCACGGTCGCCACCGCCGGGGTGGCGATGACGGTCGCGGGTCTTGCTAGTGGAAGCTGGCATCCGTTTTCAAATCGCGCCGAAAGCTTGGTCGAGATCGGCAATGATATCGTCGATATGCTTGATACCGATCGACAGCCGCACATAGCCGTCAGTCACGCTGGTGACCTCCTGCTCCTCGGCACTGAGCTGGGGGAGTAGGTGATGAAGGCCGGGTGAATGACGAGACTTTGCCCGGGTCACCGACCCTCACCGGTACCCTCGATAGAAAGCCACTTATCGACAGTTTCACAAGGTGGGGACGTCCGCCCTCGACCAACACCCTCGTGCGCCGGCGGCGGCGGCGGCCCGGCGCCCAACTCGTTCTGGTCGATACTCTTCCGCCGGGGGAGGCTTCCTGAGCACACACCAGCGACGAGAAACTGAACGTGCCCACAAAAAGCAGGAAAGCAAGCGGCGCGGGGCAGGCACCTCTTAATATCGCCTGTGAGCCGATCATCCCGCATTCTCCTCTGGATTGATGATAGGGATAGTATGCCACGGTTAGGTAGGGCATTACAGCCGCAGGGCGAAAGACGACACGCTGGCCGGCTTGAAGGGCAAGGGAAGTTCCCGCGCCGCTACAAAGTGTGTGCGTCCTGGTTCAAGCTCATGTCATAGCAAGATGTAGTTGGCCCTGGAGAACCAGCGGGTTGATCTACGATTTTAGCCCAATAGGCCCTGACACGCCTCCACGATAGCCGCCGCGCTCATGCCGTATTTGGCGCGGACCTTGTCGGTGGGACCGACGACGGCATATGTGTCGGGCATGCCGATCATGCGCATGGGCGTTGGGCGCTCTCGCGCCAGCAACTCGGCAACGGCGCCGCCGAGGCCGCCCGTCAGGTGGTGTTCCTCAGCCGTGACCACCGTACCGCATTCCGCCGCCACCAACACCGCCGCCTCGTCGAGGGGCTTGATAGTGTGCATGTTGATGACGCGGGCGGAGACACCGCTCCCGGCCAAAGTCTCGGCTGCTTCCAGGGCCGGGCCGACTAGCGCGCCGCAGGTAATGACGGCGATGTCGTTACCGCTCCACAGCACATCGGCCTTTCCAAGTGCGAAAGATGCGTCCTTGGCTGTCACCGGCGGTTCCTCCACGCGGCCACCGAGGCGGACATAGAGCGGGCCATCGATGTTCTCGCTGGCCAGCGTCGCGTGCCATGCCTGGTGAGCGTCCGCCGGCACAACCACGGTCGTGTTGGGTAGACAGCGTAGCAGTGCCAGGTCTTCGAGCGCGTGGTGGGTGCCGCCGGCGACTCCCAGCGAGACGCCGCTCGCCGCGGCGCCGATCACCACCCGTTGATTGGCGTAGGCGACGTCGTTGCGCAGTTGCTCCATGGAGCGTGCGGTGATGAAAGGCGCGTATCCACAAAGGAACGGCCGCATGCCAGTAGTCGCGAGGCCCGAGGCGATCCCCATGGCATTCTGCTCGGCGATGCCGGCCTCGATGACTCGCTCGGGCGAAGCCGCCATCATGGTGCGCAAGCCGACCAGGTCGAGAGTGTCGGCAGAAACAGCAACGACGCTTTCGTCTTCCTGTGCCATCGCCGTGACGGCCTGCCCGAAGGCGAGGCGCGACTGGTTGGCCATGGCGGACCAATCGGGAAGCGCGTTCATTCGGCCTTCTCCAGCTCGGCTAGGGCCTTTGCATAGACCTCATCGTCGACCACATTGTTATGCCACAAATGGCTGTCCTCGGCGAAGCTTGCGCCCTTGCCCTTGATTGTGTGTGCGATTAGTACGGACGGGGCGTCTGGCGAATAGGGCAGGGCGTCGAGCGCATCGATCACTGCCGCGATGTCATGCCCGTCGATCTCCTTCACCGTCCAACCGAAGGTGCGCCAGCGCTCGGCCATGGGCTCCAGCGACAACATGGCATCCACATGCCCGCTCTGCTGCAGCTTGTTGTAATCGAGGATGGCAGTCAGCGAGCTGACGTCATGGTGCGCCGCGGCCATCGCCGCCTCCCAGTTTGAGCCTTCCTGCAGTTCGCCGTCGCCAAGCATCACGACGGTGCGGAAGTTCTTGCCTTGGAGGCGCGCGCCGAGCGCCATGCCGAGTCCGATGGAGAGCCCGTGGCCGAGCCCCCCAGTGCTCATCTCGATCCCCGCGACCTTGATGTCGGGGTGCATTCCAAGCGGCGATTCGAAACCATAGAAGCGGTCGAGCAAGGCCTCGTCGATAAACCCTATCTCGGCCAGAACCGCTGCCAACGCTGCATTTCCGTGGCCCTTGGAAAGCACAAATCTATCCCGATCCGGCCAATCCGGCTCGTTCGGGCGCAGGCGCAGGTGATGGAAGTAGAGCCCCGCCAGCAGCTCGGCCGCCGATAGGGCGCCGCCTACATGTCCCGAGCCGGCGGCGTGCAGCGCCCGCCAGCTGCTGCGTCGGATGTGCCGCGCCTTGTCGTTAAGTCTGCTCAGCAGCGCTTCGCGATTGCTCGCCATGCGTAGTCCCCCGGAGGATTTTTGACCGCCCCGACCATCATCGGAATTCGCATCTACGGCAAGTGCTTATGCTGGGTAAGGCATTACGCCGCCGCGCTCTCGCTATGGGAAGTTCCAGCCGGAAGGTGGTGCCTTCGCCGACGGTGCTCTGGTGGAAGACATCGCAATAAGCACAGAGCGTGGTCACCGTGGTGCGCTCGTCGTCCCCCACGAGCCGGTTGTAAGCGGCCGCGTCCGCGGCCAAAATCTCCGCCAGTTTTTCGTTTGTTCTCAGCTATGCACCCCACATCTTCCGAACCCTGTGGAGTTGGTAGGGTGAAGAGAGTCGTACCTCATATGAAATTGCGTAACCGGGAAAAATGGTGCCGCCGGGGTGAATTGAACACCCGACCCCACCCTTACCAAGGGTGTGCTCTACCCCTGAGCTACGGCGGCATCCGCCTCTCATGAGCGGCGCGGACCATGCCACAGCCCCAACGGTGGTGCAAGCACGTCGGCCGCCTTCACATTGCAGCGGAAATCCTTATATTAGGGATGCGCAACGATGCCGGAGAATGCGGCAGATAAAAGGACAGAAGGCCATGAGCGACCCCGTGGAAGCCTCAGGTGGCGTTCCGGATCCCACGGCAGATTCCGACAAGGAGCTGAGGTTTGGGCGGCTTGCCGAAGCCTTGCGTGCTAATTTGCGCAAACGCCAGCAGCAAAAGCGTGAGCGCCAGGCCATGGCATCCCGTAGTAGACGTGACGACGAGACCTACCGGGTTCGTAGCGAAACGCATCCGACTGACGTCGAAGCTTAATCTCGCCACGCCTTCGTATATAACAGGCGGCCGTGGCGCGGCCCGGCAGCTATTTTCGTTCGAACACGAGGCGCGGCACTGAGACATGGATAGAATTCGCATTCGCGGCGGCAAGCCGCTGCATGGCGAAATCGCCATCTCAGGCGCCAAGAACGCGGCGCTGCCTTTGCTCGCGGCTGCGTTGTTGAGCGACAAGCCGCTGCGCCTAAGTAATCTTCCCAACGTCGCCGATGTCGCGAGCATGGTCGGCCTGCTTGCGGAACTCGGCGTCATGGTGGATGGAGATGGCGCCCGGCGCACTCTGTGGGCTCAGAACATTGCCCATCACACCGCGGCCTATGATCTGGTGCGCAAAATGCGCGCTTCGGTACTGGTCCTGGGACCGCTCCTGGCACGGGAGGCGCGCGCGCGGGTATCGCTGCCGGGCGGCTGCGCCATCGGCACACGGCCGATCGACATTCACCTAGGCGCACTACGTCAGCTCGGGGCCGAAATCAATTTGACCGAGGGCTATGTTGAGGCCTCGGCACCGGGTGGCTTGCAGGGAGGGCACGTGACTTTCTCGTCGGTCTCCGTCGGTGCGACTGAGAACCTCTTGATGGCGGCGGTATTGGCGCGCGGCGAGACGGTCTTGGCCAATGCGGCTCGCGAACCCGAGATCGTCGATCTCGCCGCCTGTCTGATTGCCATGGGCGCGCGGATTGACGGTGCGGGCACTGACACCATCACTGTATCGGGCGTCGATCGCCTCGACGATGCTGTTCATGCCGTGTTGCCCGATCGCATCGAAACCGGTACCTACGCGGTCGCGGCTGCAATCACCGGTGGCGAGCTGTTTCTCTCTGGCGCTAGGCTCGAGCTGATGAACGCGGTGACCGAGGTGTTGGCCGGCGCCGGCGTGCTACTCGAGGAGCGCAACGATGGTTTACTGGCGCGTCGGGCCGATGGCATAGTCGTTGGCAGTGATGTGGTGACGCAGCCCTATCCTGGTTTTCCCACCGACATGCAAGCGCAGATGATGGCATTGATGGCGATTGCCGACGGTGCGTCGCTGATTACGGAAACCATATTCGAGAACCGTTTCATGCATGTGCCGGAGCTCAATCGGATGGGGGCGGATATCACTGTGCAGGGCTCGACGGCCATAGTGCGTGGCGTTGCGCATCTGATAGGAGCGCCCGTCATGGCAACTGATTTGCGCGCCAGCGTCTCATTGGTGCTGGCGGGCCTGGCCGCGCGCGACGAGACGCTGGTGCAGCGAGTGTATCATCTCGATCGGGGCTACGATCATATCGAGGCCAAGCTGGCGGCCTGCGGCGCCGATATCGAGCGGGTGAACGAATGATGGGCCTCAGGCCGGAGACCTTGCGTTTGTGCGCCAAAGCGGCGGAGGACTACGCTATCGTCGCGGCCTGCCTGCAGGACGCTCTGATGCCGCTACGTGAGATGGCCTATCTGCCGCACGAGAGCCGCTTTGTTGCCGTCTTTGACCGCTTTATGTGGGAGCATTGCGGAGGCGATGGATGTGTCGGCCGGCCGCCCTTCGTCATCCAGTCTGCCTTACGTCTCGAGCAGGTGCGGGCGGTTCGCGTGCGTGATATTGATCAGGCCGACAAGCGCCAGGTTCTCGAGCTGCTGACACTTGCGCCTACGCAGGACGACACGCTGCACTTGACCTTTGCCGGCGGCGGCGTCATCGAGATCAGTGGCGAGTCGCCGCTTTGCTTGCTCGAAGATATCGGTGAGCCGGAGCCGACACCCTTGGCGCCGGAGCATAATGGTGATCCTACTGCAGGGAAGAAAGGCGGGCTATGAACGCGCGCGACGGATTGGTGATGGCGGTTCCCAAGGGCCGCATTCTCAAGGAGCTGGTGCCGCTGCTCAACCAGGCAGGCATCGAACCTGAGGGGGCGTTCCACGACTCCGACGCGCGCCAGCTATCTTTCGCTACCAACGTACCGGGGCTATCGCTGATCCGCGTGCGCAGCTTCGATGTTGCGACATTCGTCGCCTTCGGTGCGGCGCAACTCGGCGTTGCGGGTCGCGACGTGTTGCTTGAATTCGACTACCAGGAAGTCTACGCGCCTCTCGATCTCAGCATCGGAGGTTGCCACCTGTCGGTGGCGGAGCCGGCGGAACTTGCCCACGGCGACGACCCGCGAAAATGGAGTCATGTGCGCGTGGCGACTAAATACCCGGAGACTACACGCCGGCATTTTGCAGCGCGTGGGGTGCATGCGGAATGCATCAAGCTGAACGGCGCGCTCGAGTTGGCGCCGGGTCTCGGCCTCTGCCGGCGCATCGTTGATCTGGTCTCAACCGGTCAAACTTTGCAGACTAATGGATTGGTTGAGGTTGAGCGCATTACCGATGTGACTTCTCGGTTGATCGTCAACCGTGCTGCCTGGAAGACGCGGCCGGGCGAGATCGGCGGCTGGATCGAGAGCTTCCGGGAGGTGGTGAATGGCGCGACGGCTTGACACGCGAGACGCGAATTTTGAAGCGGCCTTCACCGCTGCGCTGTCGGAGAAGCGCGAGACGGCTGTGGATGTCGGCGAGGTTGTCGCAAAGATTATCGCGGACGTGCGCCGCCGCGGCGATGCAGCGCTGTTCGACTACACCGAGCGCTTTGATTGCCTGAGTTTGGACGCCTCCACTCTGCGCATCGGTGCCGAGGAGATCGTGGCGGCGCACGCGGCGACCAGCGACAAGCTGCTGGCGGCGCTCGACGTTGCGCGTGAGCGCATAATGGCCTATCACCGCCATCAGTTGCCGGACGATCTCGCCTTTCGCGATGACAGCGGCGTTGAACTCGGTGCGCGCTGGCGGCCCATGGCGGCGGTCGGCATCTACGTGCCAGGCGGCACCGCGGCCTATCCGAGTTCCGTGTTGATGAATGCGCTGCCGGCGATGGTCGCCGGCGTTGAGCGCCTAGCGATGGTCACGCCGGCCCCGGACGGCGAGATCAATCCGTTGGTGCTGGCGGCGGCCTCGGCCTCGGGCATTGAGGAGATTTATCGCGTCGGCGGCGCCCAGGCGGTCGCGGCTCTGGCATATGGCACCGAGAGCATTGCGCCGGTCGACAAAGTGGTGGGACCGGGCAACGCTTATGTGGCAGCCGCCAAGCGCCAAGTGTTCGGCACTGTTGGCATTGACCTGATCGCGGGCCCATCCGAGGTATTGGTTGTTGCTGACGCTGACAACGACCCACGCTGGATCGCGCTAGACCTGTTGGCCCAGGCCGAGCACGATACGGCGTCGCAGTCGATCCTCATTACCGATGATACCGCGTTCGCCGACCGCGTTGAAGCGGCCGTAACTGATGAGCTTGCCTCCCTGCCACGCGCCGAAATCGCTGGTGCGAGTTGGCGCGATTATGGCCTAGTGATCCTCGTTTCCGACCTGGCCGAGACGCCACCGCTTATCGACAAGGTGGCGCCCGAGCATCTCGAGTTGGCTGTTGCGGACCCTGATTCCTTGGGTAGAAATGTGCGCCATGCCGGCGCGATCTTCCTTGGCCGGTATACGCCGGAAGCCGTCAGCGATTACGTTGCTGGCCCGAACCATGTGCTGCCAACGGCGCGCAGCGCGCGCTTTTCGTCCGGCCTCTCGGTACTCGATTTCGTCAAGCGCACGAGCATCGTGCGCTGTGATGCTACCAGCGTCGCCGTGCTAGCGCCGGCTGCGCGTGCCTTGGCGGAGGCCGAAGGGCTTGACGCCCATGCGCGTTCTATCGCGGCTCGCCTGGCCGAGACCAGGTGAGCGGGGGTAGCCAACGTCTGGTCGCCGTCACCCTCGACGAGGGCAGTGTCGTACACTGGAATCCAGAGATCGACCACGAGCGTGAAGTGGCGATCTTCGACTTGCTGGAGACAAACAGCTTTTCGCCTGTCGGGGCGCCGGTTGGACCCTATGCCCTACATCTATCGATTCAGGAAAATCGTCTAATATTCGGTGTCCGCGCCGCTACTGACGAGCGTGAGCTGATCACCGTCAGGCTGGCGACGACGCCTTTGCGGCGTATCGTGCGCGACTATTTTACGATTTGCGAAAGCTATTTTTCTGCCATCAAGACTGCGCCGCCGTCGCGCATCGAGACCTTGGACATGGGGCGACGAGGCCTGCACGACGAGGGCTCGACTCAGTTGCGCGAGCGCCTGGAGGGGAAGATCGAAATCGACTTTGACACTGCGCGGCGACTCTTCACTCTGTTTTGCGTTCTACATCTTCGCCATTGATGGCAGTTATTAGAAATCCTGGTAGGGTGTTATTATGCTGTACTAATAATTCACTTCGCTCACCAATAGCCGAAGCAATTATAAAATATTTTTTCGGAAAACGTATCTACGTTGACTCCGTGGGCCTGCGGGCAGGGGAGCCCGATGGGTTCATGATTGAGGTGATGGACGAGATCGGCATAGACCTCTCGCAGCACAAGTCGAAGACATTCGAGGATCTCGAGGACATCTCGTTTGATGTCATCATCTCGCTATCGCCGGAAGCGCAGCATCGAGCGGTCGAGCTGACCCGCGACATGGCCTGCGAGGTCGAGTTCTGGAACACCTTTGATCCCTCATTGACCGAGGGTAACCGGGAGGCGCGCCTGAACGCTTATCGCCAGGTGCGTGACGGCCTGATGGAGCGCTTGGAGAACCGTTTTGAGCGACCCTCCCGCCCCATATGAGCTGCCATGAAGAAACAACGGTTGACCGATCGTCGGTCGCGGACCATTTTCTAGCGGCCGCGAGGCACCTCAGTTTTCCCAAGGGGGATCGATGCCGAAGGAAGAAATGATCGAATTTCAGGGCGTTGTGAAAGAAATTCTTCCCAATGCCATGTTTCGTGTGGTTCTGGAAAATGACCACGAGATCCTGGCCCACACCTCCGGGCGTATGCGCAAGAATCGCATCCGCGTGCTGGCAGGCGACCGGGTCACGGTGGAGATGACACCGTACGACCTGACCAAGGGCCGCATCAGCTTCCGCCATAAGTGAGCCGGGTTCTAGCACCTCGGCTGGTGCTTGCTTCGGCCTCGCCGCGTCGACGCGATTTGCTGGTGCGGATAGGTCTCACGCCCGACGCGTTGGATTCTGCCGATATCGACGAATCTCCGTTGCCGCGTGAGCTGCCACGCGTTTTCGCACGTCGCCTCGCGGTCGCTAAGGCCGCAGCGGTAGCACCCCGTCATGAGGGCGCCTTCGTGTTGGCTGGAGACACGGTCGTCGCCTGTGGCCGACGTGTCCTGCCTAAGCCTGAGGATTACGATGCCGCCCGCGCCACCCTGCATCTCCTCTCGGGGCGCCGCCACCGGGTTTACACGGCGATCAGCGCGATAGCGCCTGACAGCCGCTCGGCCACGCGTCTGGTGCTGACGCGGGTGCGCTTCAAAAGCCTCAGCAATGCTGATATCGCGATTTACCTCGACAGTGAAGAATGGCGCGGTAAGGCTGGTGGCTATGCCATCCAGGGTCTTGCCGGCGCATTCGTTATCGCTATAGACGGCTCGAGTTCGAATGTCATCGGCCTGCCACTCTATGAGACCCGTGCCTTGCTCGGCGGACTCGGCTACCCGGTTGATCGCCTGCTGGACGGTGAGGCCTGAGAGATGCGCTGGATTCTGATCAGTTGGGGTGGTGGCGAGATCTGCATTGCGGTACTTGCCGATGGTGAGCTGTGCGGCTCCGAGATCCAGTATGGGGCGGCACGCAATCGGTTTGGCGATATCCACCTGAGGCAGGTCACTCGGGTGCTACCAAAGATTGATGTGGCATTATTGATAACTGACGCCGATCCGTGCCGGAAGCGCGAGCAGTTCAAGGTCACAAGACAATGAGCGACAAGCCTGGTTATACGCCGGCTGTGGTCGAAGGTAGGGTCAGGGGACGATCTTGTTCGATCTGTGACAAGTCTGCTGCTGCCGTGCAATATCCATTCTGCTCACAGCGTTGCCGCGACGTCGATCTCGGCCGCTGGCTCAAGGGCAGTTATGCCATACCCAGTCATATCTCGGACTTGGGTGTTGACGATGACGGTTAATATTAAGTTCGATAGATGTATGTATAATTATTGGTTATTAGTGACGAATATAAAATTGGTTTCAAGAGGTGAGAATTGAGTGTCATCTGTGACGATTGGGGGAGCAGGAGTTATTCAGCTCTGTCTTGCTGAGGCCGCCCACACTCAAGTTTTGACCCGCCAGACCCTGGACAGCCGCAGCCAGTTTCTTTATAACCGCCTCGCCCCAAGCCGGGGTGTTTCATGGTCGCCCAGGTAGCTCAGTTGGTAGAGCAGCGGACTGAAAATCCGCGTGTCGCTAGTTCGATTCTAGCCCTGGGCACCATTTTCCTGTGCAACGCGTAAAAGAATCTACCGTGCCGCCAGTCGGACGGCGCCGTCAAGGCGGATGGTCTCGCCGTTGAGCATGTTGTTCTCGTAGATAGTGCCGACCAAGCGGGCGAACTCCTCGGCAGAGCCGAGGCGTTGCGGGAAGGGCGTTGCGGCGGCTAGCGAGGCTTGAACATCCTCTGGCAGGCCTGCCATCAGCGGTGTTAGGAAAAGCCCCGGCGCAATCGTCATGACGCGGATGCCGAATTGCGCCAAATCGCGTGCGGCGGAGATCGTTAGGCCGACGATGCCGCCCTTAGACGAGGCATAAGCCGCCTGTCCGACCTGTCCTTCATAGGCCGCGACAGACGAGGTGCAAACCATGACGCCGCGCGAGCCGTCCGCATCTGGCTCATTCGACTGCATTGCGTCGGCGGCGGCCTTCATCGTGTTGAAGGTGCCGATCAGGTTGACGTTGACGACCGTCTTATAGGTCTCGAGCGGCAGTGGTCCCTTGCGGCTGAGGATACGCCCCGGAGTGCCGATGCCGGCGCAGGCGACGGCCAGGGTCAACGGCCCGTAGGCCTCGATAGAACCGGCAATGGCATTGACCATGCCTTGCTCCTCGGTTACGTCGAGCTGGCAAAAGCGCGCATTGTCACCGAATTTCGCCGCCGTCGTATGGCCTCGCTCGGCATCGCGGTCCAGTACCGTCACTTTGCCGCCGGCGGTGACGATATGCGCGACGGTCGCCGCGCCGAGACCCGATGCGCCACCGGTTACCACTGCGTGGCAGGTCGTGAAGTCCATTCTGGTCGTCTCCTTGATTCTTGTGTCGTTTAGGGAACGAATTGCTCGCGTAGAATTCGTTCTTCTAAATTGTGTTCTCGATCGAACAGGAGCCGCATCTGTCTGTCTGGTTTCTGGCTAATCTCGACCCTAACGACGTTGCGGACCTCTGCAAAATCTGCTGTTGCGCTGACCGAACGGTGATCATTGCGCAGAACATCGATCACCACGGTGGCACTCTCGGGCAAGAGGGCGCCGCGCCAGCGCCGTGGGCGAAAAGCACAGATCGGCGTCAGTGCCAGCAGATGCGAGCCCAGCGGCAAGATCGGTCCGTGCGCCGACAGGTTATAAGCGGTACTGCCGGCAGGCGTGGCTACGATCACGCCATCGCAAACAAGCTCCTTGAGCCGTGTTCTACCATCGACAGATATGGCTAGGTGCGCGGCATAGCGCGTTTGTCGCAACAGCGAGACCTCGTTGATGGCCAAGGCATCGACGACATGGCCATCGGCGTCAGTGGCACGCATGAGGAGAGAATTGAGCAGAGATTGTTCTGCAGAGGCGATGCGCTCCGCCAGCCCCTCAGTCTCGTAGAGGTTCATGAGAAATCCGACGGTGCCGCAATTCATGCCGTAGATAGGTACTGCAAGGCCCATGAAGCGGTGCAGCGTCTCGATCATGAATCCATCGCCGCCGAGAGCAACGATAACATCCGCCTGGTCCGGCGTGACATTGCCGTAGGCAGCCGATAACTCGTCGAAAGCCGCCTGGGCCTCAGCGTTGTCGGTGGCGACGAATGCGATCTTGTGGGCGCTCAAGGGCGGGGCACCAATCCAACTGTCAGGTGATAACCACAGCGGCGCTCTGGCTCAACCGCCGGTGAGGCTCATATGGCGTGCTAGCGCCGGCTGCTCGGTACGCCTATCGATGATGAAATCGTGCCCCTTGGGCTTGCGATTAATAGCTTCGTGGATGGCATCGATGAGTGGGCCGTCGGTCTCGCCGGCGCGCAACGGCACCTTCAGATCGACTGCGTCTTCCTGGCCGAGACACATGAACAGGGCTCCCGTGCAGGTCAAGCGGACCCGGTTGCAGGACTCGCAGAAATTGTGAGTCATCGGTGTAATGAAGCCCAAGCGTCTTCCGGTCTCCTCGACCCGCACATAGCGAGCAGGGCCGCCCGAGACATACCCGGACTCGATCAGCGTCCAGTCTTGCTTCAGCCGCTTGCGGACCAGCGACAGCGGTAGGTACTGATCAGTGCGCTGGCCGTCAACCTCGCCGAGCGGCATAGTCTCAATGAGGGTCAAGTCATACCCCTCGTTACCACACCAGGCCACCATGTTGCCGATCTCGTGCTCGTTCACGCCTTTGAGCGCGACAGTATTGATTTTGACGGCGAGCCCGGCCGCTTTTGCGGCCGACAGGCCATCCATGACTTGTTCGATGCGGCCCCAGCGGGTGATAGTGGCATGCTTGGCTGCATCCAAGGTGTCCAGCGAGACGTTGATGCGGCGAATGCCGCAGTCATACAGCTCGTCGGCAAAGCGGGCGAGCTGGCTGCCGTTGGTCGTCAGCGTCAGTTCGTCGAGATCGCCGGAGGCCAGGTGGCGGCTGAGGCTGCGGATCAGGCTCATGACGTTCTTGCGCACCAGCGGCTCGCCGCCTGTCAGGCGTAGCTTACGCACACCGAGACCGACAAAAGCGCTGGCCACCCGATCGAGTTCTTCCAGGCTCAAGACCTCAGCCTTGGCCACGAAAGTCATATCCTCTGCCATGCAGTAGAGGCACCGGAAATCGCACCGGTCGGTGACCGAAATCCGCAAATATGTGACCTGGCGCCCGTAGCCATCGATCATGCCAGATATCTCCCTGCCCGCCGGCAATCGGCTATATATGAGCGTATATAACAAGATGAAACCTGTCACAAGTGAACAGACGCCAAAATGCGACGTGGAGGTCGCCGAGAATGTCAGACGAAGCGTTGGCGTGCTGTTTTGAGCCGATCTAGACGATCGGGCTATCGATCGTGGGCAACAGCTTTCTCAGCAGGGCGACCTGGTTTATATCGTCCATCGGAGCGCTCTCCGGCTTCGCTCATGCTGCGGCATTGCTGTGACCGAACGCGGTCTCCATTTCGCGGCGAATGCGTACTGCCTGGTCGCTCTCATCGATCGCCGCATCGGACCAGGTGAGAAGCTCGCCTTCGGCAATGCCACGGGTCAGCGTGACATTGCCTGCGAGGCCGAGCGGCAACCCACCCATGGCGAGCGATTCCGTGGCCGGCACCTGCTTGCCCCAGACCATGTAGCCACCCTCGCCATCAAGTACCTCACCGGCCATTAGCGGCCGTTTGGCGCAGGCCACGACGTCCGAGCGGAAGCCAGTGGGCGATCCCGTCGGCTCGCCCCGCAGCGCTACCGAGGCGACGGAGATGCCGAGCTCGAGGCCGATCATGTGGGTCGGTCTGTACAAGGCGGCGTATTGAAAACTTGAATCCGGTAGCATGCAATATTCCTCAAAGCAATGCCGCACGTAGTCGCTGTCGCCCTTGATTACCACATAGGTACCCATCATTAGGTGGTTTTCGACCGGCGTCATGTCACGCTTGAGGGACGACACCACTTCCGTTGTGCCGGCGTGGCTAGTTGTGCCGCCGGCGGCCTCGGGCTTGAGCACTTCGGCAAGGTCGTTGTGCGAGCAGGGCGGGAAGGAGAGCCCGTTGGGCTGTGGCGTCAGACCAGTTGCGTTGCACACCGCGGTCATCTCGATGCCTGACTTGGTGCCGTCTATAAAAGAGTTGAACATTTTCGGATTCATGCCGCCGCGTTCCGCCGTTTCTCGCCCGACGTGGAAGATGTCCCATACGGTATCCGGCGTCGAACGATGAAAATCTGGGTGATAGCGTGTGCCCTTGCCGGCACACACGACCGTAAAGCCGCAGGCCCTGGCCCAGTCCACATGCTCGGAAATCAGCGCCGGCTGATCGCCCCAGGCCAGGCTGTAGACGACGCCTGCCTGCTGGGCTTGGCGGGCCAGTAACGGCCCGGCAACCACATCGGCTTCTACATTGACCATGATCACGTGCTTGCCGTTATAGATCGCGGCTAGACAATGGCGAATGCCGATACGCGGATCGCCTGTGGCCTCGATCACAACGTCGAGAGCCGGGTGTGACAGCAGTGTCAGGGCATCGTCGCAGATATGGGTGGCGCCGGTTTTCGCCGCGCCGTCGAGATTCGGTGCCGCGATCTGCTCGTCGCTCCAGCCGGCGCTGCGGCAATTGGCTGCCGCCTTCGCCACGTCGATATCGGCGATGCCAAGCACGTGCAGGCCCTTAGTTAGGCGCGCCTGTGCCAGGAACATCGTGCCGAACTTACCGGCACCAATGATCCCGGCGCGCACCGGCGCGTCGGTCTCGGCCCGCGCGGCCAACAGTATGGATAGGTTCATTATCGTTTCCTCATTGTCACTACGTGGCAGAATAGGGTCGTATTCCGCGGGACGAAACCGTTACGCCCGACCGAATAGGCGCTGCACGCCCATGAAACAGACCATGTCACCTCATCATCATAGCGGTGCAAGGCGATCTAGTAGTCGCGGTCTGCAGAATTGTCGAACCCGATCAAGTCGGCCGCTAATTCCCCAATTCGAGCGCAGCGATCACCGCATCTGCGACTTGCTCCGTGGTGGCCGCGCCGCCCAGGTCGGGCGGTAACACGCTACCCTCCCGGGTAACGCGCTCGATGGCGCCATGCACGCGCGTCGCCGACTCCGTCTCACCCAAGTGGTCAAGCATCATGGCGCCGCTGGCCACCGCCGCTAGGGGGTTGGCGATGCCCTTGCCGACGATATCAGGAGCGGAGCCGTGCACCGGCTCGAACATCGATGGCCCGCGACGCTTGGGATCGAGATTGGCGCTCGCTGCCATACCCAGACTGCCACTCAGGGCGCCGGCAAGGTCGGAGAGAATGTCGCCGTGCAGGTTGGTCGCGACGACAACGTCGAAGGCGGCCGGATTGAGCACCATCAGTGCGGCGCATGCATCGACTAGGACGCTAGCGGTCTCGACATCGGGGTAGTCGGCAGAGACCTCGCGAAAGATCTCATCCCACATCACCATGCCATGCTTTTGAGCATTAGATTTTGTCACGCAAGTCAAATGTTTACGGGGCCGAACTCGTGTAATATCAAAGGCGAAGCGAAAGATACGCTCGACGCCCGTGCGGGTGAAAACCGTGCTCTCCATGGCGGTCTCGATGGGCGTGCCGCGATGGCTGCGCCCGCCTATGCCGGCATATTCCCCCTCGCTGTTCTCGCGCACGATCAGCCAATCGACATGCTGTCCGAGCTCGGGCCGCAAGGGCCCGTCGAGGCCGGGAAGCAGGCGCGCCGGACGCAGGTTGGCATATTGGTCTAAGCCTTGGCATATAGCGAGGCGAAGGCCCCATAGTGTCACGTCGTCGGGGATGGTGGGATCGCCCACAGCGCCGAAATAGATGGCATCGAAATCACGTAGCACCTCGACGCCATCGGCAGGCATCATCACGCCGTGTTCATGCCAGTAGTCCGAGCCCCAGGGTAAGTTCTCGCACTCAAGAGTGAAGCCATCGAGCGCTGCCACAGCCTGCAATACGCGCATGCCCGCACTGGCCACTTCCGGTCCGATTCCATCGCCGCCGACCACGGCGATCTTGTGCGTGCGAGTCACTACCATCTCCTTGTCTTTGATGGGCCTCGGAAACTGGCAAACAACATAAAGGTAAACTCGGTGCAAGCACTTCTCGTGCTAATTATCCAGCCTATGCGATTCCAGATTGGCATAGCAGCGTTGATCGCCGTGCTGCGCCTCTCGCTCAGGAGGAGAAAGGCGCTGTCGTGCCCTTACCGGATGCGATCGAGTCCGAGTTTCACACCCCGCCGCAACCCGCAGCCGCATGGCAGTGATTTACGGCAGCTCCGTATCCCTATCAGCAGATGCCTGATCATCTGACACAGGGCGGCTCGGTCTGTCGCTGCGTCAGCGCGGCGATTACCTGCGGCGATGGCTTCCCTTTTCGTGAGTTTGGTGCCATTCGACACGCGCTTCGACCAGGTTGAATATCTCCGTGGTAGGTGACGTGAATTATTCGCGCTGGCCACTGGCTGTGCTAGGTTCTCGGCCATGAAACCACTTGGAATTACTCTGGGCGATCCCAGCGGAGTCGGACCCGAAGTGACGTGCAAGGCATTGGCGACTTTGCCGCCCGAGGTTCGTGACGGCATCGTCGTGATCGGTGATCCGGATATTCTCGCGCGAGCTAACGGGGTGACAGGAGCGGGGCTCGCGATAGGCAACGATGTCAAAGTGATCGCCGTCGATACGCCTAAGAAGGAGAGCATCCGCGATGGCGAGATCTCCGCCGGTGGTGGTCACGCCGCCCATGGCTACGTGGTCAAGGCGGTGGAGATGGCACGGGCGGGCGAGATCTCGGTAATCGTGACGGCGCCACTCAACAAGACGGCGCTGCACCGTGCCGGGCACGAGTATGACGGCCACACCGGACTGATCCAACATCTCTGCGGGGCACCGTCGTCATTTATGTTGCTCTATTCGGATGCGCTGTCCTGTATCCACGTCTCGACCCATCTGTCTCTGACCGAGGCGATCCGGCGTACGCGAAAGGCGCGAGTGCTGGAGACCATCCGGGCCGGGAACACCCATTTCCGCCGTCTCGGTGTCGAGACTCCGCGCATCGCCTGCGCTGGGCTTAACCCCCATTGCGGTGAGGGCGGTCTGTTCGGCGACGAGGACACGCGTGAGATTGTGCCAGCGATCGAGGCGGCCCAGGCCGAAGGCATCGCCGCCAGCGGGCCCTATCCGCCCGATACGGTGTTCTTCCGTACCCACCGTGGTGAGTTCGATCTGGTGGTGGCGAACTACCATGACCAGGGTCACATCCCGACCAAGCTGATTGCCTTTGAGACCACGGTGAATGTCTCTCTGGGACTGCCGATACAGCGCGTCTCGGTCGACCACGGCACTGCTTTCGACATCGCCTGGACGGGCAAGGCGGACCACACCAACATGTTGGCCGCCCTGGCTTATGCCCGGCGCATGGCCAAGACGCCGCCGCTGGAGACCGTTTGACGCAAGTTGGCATCGTCGCCGACGATCTGACCGGCGCATTCGATGCGGCGGCGCCGTTCGCAGCGCGGGGCATGACCACACTGGTGGCGACCGCGCCCGATGGGCTTGCCACCGATGGTGATGTGGTATCGCTGACGACGGCTTCGCGGCACCTGCCGGCTGCCGAAGCGCAAGCCGCGGTCAAGGCAGGCTATGCCGCCATGGCGCGCCTGGCGCCTGCGGTCTGGTTCAAGAAGATCGATTCCACTTTGCGTGGCCATGTCGCCGTCGAGCTTGTGGCCGGGTTGGCTGCTAGCGGTCGTACGGAACTCGTCGTAACACCCGCCGTCCCGTCGCAGGGGCGTACCGTGGTGGGCGGCGAGGTTCACGTCCACGGTGTGCCGTTGGGGAACACCGTGGACGTGCACGATGCGATCTCCGGCACTTCGGCGCGACCGCTGGCGGAGCAGCTTGCGGCCGCCGACCCATCTCTCGTCTGCGAGGTGGTGCGTAACGAGCCACCCCGGGCCGGCCGTCGCGCATGGATCGCTGATGCCAGCTGCGATGGCGATCTTGCGGCCATCGCCGACTGGGCCTTGCAGCGAGCGGAAACGGCCTTGCTGGCAGGGGCCGCCGGTCTTGGCAGTGCTCTCGCAGGTGCGCTCGTCCCGGAACCGTTGCCGCCGCGGCTGCCCGGCGCCGCTGCTCGTCCCATTCTCTCGGTGCTTGGCTCGCGCGCCGCTGCGGGGCGGAGACAGGCCGCGGCCTTGCTGGCGCGTGGCGACTGCGAAGACTGGCTTGCACCCTGCGGCCAGCTCGATGTCGACAAGGTGGTTGCCGGGACTGGCGATGCATTGCTGCGCGTTACCACTGCTGAGACTGATGCACAACCCGAAGCCGTTGCGGTAGCGCTTGGCGAGAGCGTTGCTGCCGTGCTCGAGCGCCGGCACTTCGGTACGCTGCTGGTCACTGGCGGGGACACCGCCGCGTCGGTGTTGGCAGCGCTCGGCATACATCGCGTTGTTGTGCTCGGTGAGGTCGCCCCGAACGTGCCATTGTCGCGACTACTCTATCGTGGCCGTCAGCTTTGTCTCGTTACCAAAGCCGGCGCGTTTGGCGAGGGTGACTTGTTCGCCAGCCTGCCAGGATTGCTGTGCGCGTCTTGAAGCACTTTTCGACCTTTGACGAGAACGGGGCTTGTAATTGGCCAGTCGGTTTGGGCGGCACTATGTCCGGTTCTAGGCGGAACCGTGACGCTGTTTAAGTCCCCACCGTCAGCGTGCCGGTCAAGCGGCGCAATGTTGCCAGTAAACTCAGCGCGGTGATGCGACCGGTGCGGGGGTTCTCGTCGCTCGGCACGTTTTCTATCGTCATAGAGAACCGGGCACTGTTAGCCTCGACCTCAATGTGGTGCGTGTTGCGGCTGAGGGCTGGGTCGGCCCAGATCTCCAACCGCGTGCGTTCGGGGCCGATTCCGGCAAGGCTCAGCGCCGCCGCGACATTGACGTTGGCAGGGAAGCCTAGCGCGCCTTCGCGGGCGTTGCCGTCGAAGATTTTCAAGGGCTGCGACAGGCCATCGAGGCGAATATCATGTTTGGCCAGATACGGGGCGCCGGCTAGCGATGCCGGTGGCTTGCGCGTGACCATGCGCACGGAGGCGATCTTGTCCTCGGCGGCGGCGCGAACGGCGTCGAGGCCGATCAGGGCTCCCGTCGGCGCGATGATGCGCCCGCCGTTGCGCTCTGCCAGTCCGATAAGGTCTTCATGGGAGAGCAGGGCCCCAATGCTCGCGGGGATAAGAACACGCCCTGCCGCAAGAGCCGGCTCGGCAATACTGCGAAACGCGCTGGCCGGCGCACATTCAACAATGACGTCAGTGCAACTAGCAAAATCTGCGGCTCGAACCACTTCGGGCGGGTAAGCGAACCCCGAGATTCGCTCGTGAGCCCTGTCGAGATTGCGTGCTGCGACGGCCCCCAAGGTAAGTCCGGGAATGCCGCGGTCAAGACCCCGCGCCACGGCCATGCCTATCGCGCCGAGGCCGGCAACACCGACCCGCATAGGCAAAGAATCGTCTGTCACATCGACACCTCCCCGATCACGGCGTTCCCAAGATAGCATTCAGCATCTTTGGCACGAACCCGGTGGTGGTCAATGCGGTGCTCTGTCGTCCGCGGGAGATTTCGAGCGATTTATGCAAGCCTCTCGGCAAATATTTTTTAAAACGTACACTTATGTTGCTTTGACGTGGCTTATCTTGGCCTCGTATGCAGGTGACAGCCCGGCCGGCGACGCTTTGGCCAATCTCGGCGAGAGGTTCAGCTAGGCCGAGCGCTAGATTTCTTTCGTTGTCATCTCGATGCTATCGAGTGACAGGGTCTTTAGCTTGGCTCTGTGGTGCACTGCCTCGAAGGGGAAGCGGCGGGTGGCATCAAAGCCGACCTTGGCTCCGAGATAGTCAGGAAAGCTCGGATTGAGGCCGTGGCCGAAAGTCTTGTTAACGGTGACGATGCCGTGGGCGGGGTCGAGACGTGTCGCCATAGCCCACTCCACATCACCGGGATCGCGGATATCCACATCGTCATCGACCACCGTGACTATCTTCAGCGGCGGGAAAGCTGCAAAGGTGGCGAGGATTGCCTGCTTGCTCCAGCCCGCGCGTACCTGCGTCATCTGTACGACGGCGTGATAGAAACCGCAGCCGCCGTGGCTGAAATAGACGTCGCGCACACCAGGCACCTGGCGCTGCACCAGCGCCAGCACGTTGGCTTCACCGAGCAGGCCGACCGAGTTGAAAACCTCGACGCCTGAGATGATGGTTTGGAAGATCGGGTTGTCGCGATGGTACACCGCTTTGACATGCACCACCGGGCGCGGCTCGCGCGTGGCATAATAGCCTGTGACCTCGGCGAAGGGACCTTCATCGGCCAGCTCGCCCGGAACTATCTCGCATTCGAGCGCGAACATGGCGTGAGCCACCATCTCTACGTGCGAACGTGTACCGGCGACTAGCTCGAGCGGGGCGCCGTGGAACTCGCTGGCAATGCCAAGCTCGTCGCTGTCGATCGTTGCGGCCTCGGCTGGCGTCGCGGCGGCGAAATGTAGCCCCGGCCCGACCCCGATATTGATAGATAGGGGCAAGGTCTCGCCACGAGTCGCAGCGCGCTGGAGGTAAGTCTCAAGGTGGCGGCCGGCGTCGATGTTGATCACCAGGGTGTTGCGGTCGGCGACCATGAAGCGCTGGATGGAGGCATTGCGCACGCCGCTCTCGGGATCGCGCGCGATGACCACGCCGGCATCGAGATAAGGCCCGCCGTCTTCCAAAGCATGGGTTGGGATCGGTAGCTTGCCGAGGTTGACCCGCTTCTGGCGGTTGGCGATCACCGGGCCGTTGTCGCGCACGACCGGTGGGCGCGGGCGCTTCTGCCAGCGGGCGATGCGCTCACCGACATAGCTCGGTAGCTCGGCTTCGTCCTTTCCGGTGAGTGCTGCCAGCAACTCGCGTGACCAGTAAAGTCCTGTAAATACGGGATATTCACTATTAGCTACGGATTCGAATAGTACCGCGCGCGGGCCCCCTTCGTAGGCCGCGGCGATGGCCGCCAAGTCATGCACGGGATCAACTGTGCTGTGAACGCGCAGCAGCCGGCCCATCTTGTCGAGACGGGTGATGATGGTATCGAGATCGTGAATGGACGCACGCGCCATGGTCTGTCTCCCTTCCTCTCCAGCTATAGGCACAATCGCGTCGCCGCGCTATCCTTCGCGGCGTGGGGATGCGTTTACAGAGGAGTGCGGCATGATTTTTACCGGCCTCAACCATCTGGCGTTCATCACACCCGATATCGAGAAGACGATCCGCTTCTATCGCGATCTCCTGGAGATGCCATTGGTCGCTGGCATTAGCCATGACGGCTACCGCCACTACTTCTTTCAGGTTGGCGATGGCGCGGTCGCTTTTTTCACCTACGACGGTGCCAAGGCGATGGCCTACGATAAATTTCACGGCGCCATGACCGAGGAGCCCATCGGCTACGATCACGTCTCTTTCACGGTTCCCTCGCGCCAGGACCTGTTCGCCCTTAAGGACCGGCTCGAGGCGGCGGGCATCGAGGTCAGAGGCGCGGTCGATCACGGCACCATCTGGTCAATCTACTTCTTCGACCCCAATAACATCCCGCTCGAGGCGAGCTGGAACTGCGTCTATGTCGGCAAGGTGCCGGTGATCGAGGACGATGACCCGCTCGACATCGTCGTCGAGGGCTCTGACCCGCAGCCCGGGCATTGGCCCGCTGTCACCACCCCGACGTCGCCAGAGGGCATGGTCGCCCATTCGGGTAACGGCAATCCCATGCGCGACAACATGGTGCGTAACGGCCTCGGCCGAAACAGCCGCGACCTCGACATCGCGTTGGCTCAGATGGCCAAAAGAGCGGCCCGCGACGCCGCCGAGTAAGCTAACCACCAAGCGGCAGGCGCACGACCTCTGAGAACGGCACGCCTGCTGTCGGTTGCCGACATAATGAGATCGTGTCGATGACTACGCGTTGCTGGGCCAGTGGTGCAAAATGCTGCTGCGCGTTTTCGAGCCAAGCCGCCATCGGCACACTCGCGAAAGGTCCGGCCAGGGTCATGTGAAAGTGGTAATCGCGCCCCGTCCAGGGGTAGCCCCAGCGTCGGGCATTCTGGCGTTGACGCGGCGTTAGTCCGACCCAGTGCCGCTGCGCTGGCACGCGAAAGAAATCGAGACCGACCACCAGGCTTTGCGCCAGCGCCGCTACGGCAGGGCAGGGCTGTTCCGGCGTCAAAGCCAGATAACGTCCCATGGCGACTGCCCTTAAGCTTGGCAAGACGACTGGATCGAGGCGCAGTGCCAACCGTCGAGCGCTCAGGAGAAGCCCCGCTGCGGTCATATCAAACGGCGCCTTCAAGGTGGCGTGGAAGCCATACTGCCGGGGCGAGGCCAGGTAGGGTGTGTGGCCATGGGCTGCGAACCAGATCCGCCCCAGCCTTGCCAGCAATTCATCCGGCTGCGGCACGAAGTAGACGGCCCAGCGCTCCTCGAATCGTCGTATCATAGCGCGCATGCTAACCGCTTTGCATTGCGCAATCCGCGGTTATGATGCGCCACGTGCAAAGGGGAGGTCTGATGCCCAAGATTGAGCGCTTCATGATTCCGGGTCAGCATGAGCCGGTGAGCCATTACTGCCACGCCACGCGGGCGGGCGATCGCATCTGGATATCCGGCACCGTGGGAATCGCCGAGGACGGCAGCATTCCGGCCGATACGGTCGGTCAGTTCGAGGTGGCGATGCAGAATCTCGATACTGTGCTGCGCGCGGCCGGTGGCGCGCCGCAGCAAATTACCAAGGTGGTGGTCTATCTCACTGACATAGCCGATCGCGCGCGTATTAACCCTATCCGGCAGCGCTATTTCGGCGACGTCCGCCCGGCCTCGACGCTGGTCGAGGTGAGCGCGCTTGTGCTGCCCGAGCTGACAGTCGAGATCGAGGCAGAAGCGGTCATAGAGGACACAGAATGAAATTCCTGATTGCTGCCGTAGTTGGGGCGATGCTCGTGGCATCGCCCGTGCTGGCACAAGTTTCCCCCGAGGTGCAAGCTGCCTTTGATGGGGGTCGTTTTCTCGAAGCGGCGGACTTCGGCGAAGCGGAAGCGACATCGGCATCCCTGGCGATGGCCGCTGAATCCCTCGCCCTACACGGCTATTACCTGGCGGCGGAGGACGACAAGAAAGCTCTTTTCAGCCGCGCCGTCGCACTTGCCGAGCGAGCCGTTGCGCAAGATGCGAACAACCCCGAGGCCCACTTGCAGCATTCCCATGCCATGGGCCGTTATGCCCAGACCATAAGCGTCGTAGATGCGCTCAGCGAGGGCTATGCCGAGCTAACTCGCGGCGCCATCGACAAGGCGCTGGCGCTCGACCCGAACATGGTGCCGGCGCTCTTAAGCCTCGGCGCATGGCACGCCGAGATCGTCTCTGCCGCCGGCAGTCTCATGGCGAGGATGTTCTACGACGCTGATGAGGAGCAGTCACTCACCGCTTTTGAGAAGGCCTATGCCCTGGCGCCCGAGAGGAATGGCGTCAATCTCGAATACGCCATCGGCCTGACCTTGCTCGACAACGACTACTGCCCTCAGGCCCGGGACTTGCTCACCGCCGCCACAACCCTGCCGGTCGAGAACGCCTACGAAAGCATCGTCGTGGACCAGGCCAAGATGCGCCTGGCGGAGCTGGAGTGCGACGACTGAGGGGCGCTAACGGCCACGCAAATGGTTGACCCTTAAGCGAAGTCACCAACCGGGTTTGCGTCGCCGGTTATGCCTAGCGAATCTTGTAAACGATGCGGACGTCGAATTGGCGTTGGTCGTTGCCGAGGTCGTTGCTGAAGGCAGGAAAGGGGGCGGCTTTTTGCACGGCTTTCAGTGCCGCCGTGATGAGACGCGAGGGCGCCTCGCTTTTGTCGAGGACGATGGCTGAGACCAGAGCGCCGTCGGCGTCTATCGTCAGTCGCATGGGCACGACGCCTTCCTGGCGCCGTTTCAGTGCGCGGGCCGGGTAGTTGCGTGTGGCCGTGGTGTTGATGGCGTGGAACAAGCTACCGCCATAGGCTGCGAGCGCTTCCGGCGACTGACTGGTAGGCCCCGGTGGCGCCGTGGGAGCAGGTATCGGCGCGGGCAGGCTTGCGACCTGTTGCGGTGGCGTCTCCTCGACCGGAGGTAGGGGGGTGCGCTCGGGTTGTGCCACGGGCGACGGCGGTGTCTCAACGCGGCGTACCGGCGGCTCTGGTTTGGGCCGCTGGCGCGGCAACTCGACAAGTTCGTCGCGCTGCGGCGGCGGCATTGTCTCGGGCGGCGGCGGTTCCGCCAGTTCTTCGGGCGGCACGATATCGGCCAGTTTCTGCAATGGTGGTGGCACCAGATCGGGCATGCGCAGCACTTCGGGCGCCGGCGCCAGGTCTGGTGGTGGTGGCTCGGCGAGATCGTCGGGCGAGACAATTTCTGTCAACAGGCGCAGCGGCGGTGGCGCCAGACCCGGCATGCGCACGATCTCGGGCGGCGGCGGGGTCAGGTCCGGCGGCGGTGGCACGCTGAGGTTTTCGGGCGGTGTGATCTCGGCCAGTTCCAACGGTGGCGGTGCCAGCTCGGGCATCGGCGCCTCGTCCGGGGGCGGGGGTACGAGGTCCGGCGGCGGTGGCTCGCTGAGGTCTTCGGGCGGTGTGATCTCGGTCAGCTCCAACGGCGGTGGTGCCAGCTCGGGCATCGGTGCCTCGTCCGGGGGAGGGGGCGCGAGGTCCGGCGGCGATGGCTCGTCAAGGTCTTCGGGCGGTGTGATCTTGGCTAACTCCGGCGGTGGCGACGGCGCCAGGGGCACGGGCGTCATAGCATCTGGCGGCAGTGGCTCTGTCGTCTCGCTGAGCTGGCTTGGCGCCGGGGCCATGGCCGGATCGGCAGGGCCTTCCGCCGTCACATCTGTATCGAGAGCGCTAAGCTCAAGATAGACCATCGGCGCCGGGGCCTCTTCGTCAGGCTCCGCCTGGTAGAACACCAGCCCGGTCATGGCCGCCATATGCACCACGCCGGAGAGCACGGCTGCGGCTATAAACTCGTATGAGCGAACGCCGCTCACGGTGCTGTCGTCTTAGAGTCTGGCTCGCGCGTGGCCAGCGCTATACGCGCGATGCCGACAGTCTTGGCCGCGTGTAGCAAGGTACCGAGCTCAGCATAGGTTGCCGTGGCATCGGCTTTAATCACCAAGCTGGCGTCGGCATGGGTCTCAGTAACCCCAGCCAGCCGACTGGTGACCTCATCCGCGCGGATCTCGCGATTGTTTATGGTAATCCGCCCTTGGCTGTCGACGACGAGCATGATGGGTTGGCTCTCGACGGCGCGCGCGGTCTCGGATTCTGGCAGCGTTACCTCTAGGTTGTCGGGCGTGACAAGTGTGCTGGACAGCATGAAGAAGATCAGCAGGAGAAAGACGATATTGATCAGTGGCACCATGTTGATGCCGCCGCGCAACCGTTCCCTGCCAGAAAATTTCATGCCTAGCTATCCGGCGGTGTCAGACGGATGTTGTGGAAGCCGGCGCCGGTGATGCGATCCATCACTGAGACCAACCGCTGCACCGCGACCCCGCCGCCGGCACGGAGCGTCACCTTGTGCTCCGCATCGCCGTCACTGCGCCCGAGCAGCTCGCCACCGAGCTGGTCGAGCGGCAGCACAAGGCCGTTGAGGGTGATGCGCCCGTTGTCCGCGACCCTGACCAGTAGTGGGCCGGTTTCCACGGCCGTCGCCTCGCCCGGTAACGGGCGCTGGCCCATCGCCAGATCGAACGCGGTCTGGCGGATAAACGAGCCAGCGAGCATGAAGAAGACTAGCAGTAGGAACACCACGTCGATCAGCGGCGCGATGCTGAGCTGGGACTTGGCGCGTTCGTGCTCGCCAAAATCCATGTTTAGCGCCTCGCCACCGTGCTTCCTAGAATGCGCGTTACGGCATCTTTCATGACCGCGCGCACGCTCTCCACGCGACCTTCAAGCACGTAGAAGGCGGCCAACGCCGGAATTGCAATGACGAGCCCGAAAGCGGTAGTCAGAAGCGCCTCCCAAATGCCGCCGGCGAGCATGGCGGGATCGACTTTGGAGCCGGCATCTTCAAGCTTGGCAAAGGCACCGATCATGCCAATGACGGTGCCCAGCAGGCCGAGTAGGGGACTTAAATTTGCGATCACCTCGAGGCCACGCAGGTGGCTTTCGAGATCGCGGATCTGGGCACTGCCGACGCGACTGATCTCGGCGTCTCGATCCTCGGCCGTGAGCCCGAAATCAGTGCTGGTGGTGATCGCGCTTTCCATCGCTCGTGCCACTGGGTGCCTGCGTTTAGCGAGCAGCGCCAGGGCTGCTTGCGGCTCGCTGCGCCCAAGCGCCGTCATGGCCGGATCGACAAACTTCAGGTTGCCGAGGCCGAGACGCGCGAATTGTAGCAGCTTGGCAACGATGATCAGGACCGCCAGGCCTGAGACGGCAAGTAGCACCATCATCACTGGCCCGCCTTTGGCAAGCAAGTCGAGGGTGCTGGCGAGGACCCCTATCTCTGTCATTAGTTCAACCTTATGCGCACGCCAACATAGGCAGCGAATGGCTGTCCAGGCGAGAGATATCGGGGATTGGTAATGCCGTTTGGTAGCTCGTAGATCGGCGTGTCGTTGCCAATCTCGCCGAGCACGCCGAAGGTCTCGTAGTTGGAGTCGAAGAGATTCTCGATGCGCCCGAAGACCTCCACATAATCGCTAAGCACGTAGGTAGTGTGGGTATTGAACACTGTATAGCCGTTGGTGCGCGGCAGCAGATTGCCCTCGTCACCGCGCAGATAGACGCCCGAGCGTGTGACCATGGTGCCACCCAGAACCCAGTCCTCGGTGAGCGCGTAATCGACGCCGAGGTTGAGCGTGTGGTCTGGCACACCGGGGATGTTATCACCCTTGGAGACCGGAATGCTCTGGCCGCCACCGAGCGATGCTGCCAGGGGATGGTTGGTCGAGGCCACGGTAAACTCGGATTCGAAGGTCGCCTCAATGAAGCCGTAATTGGCGTAGAAGCCGAGGCGGTCCCAGCGCCCGTTGGCACCTGCCTCGATGCCGCGGCGGCGGGTGTTACCGACATTCTTGAAAAAGCCGGCGCCAAGCCCAGTGCCGCCTGAGACGAAGAGAATGTCGTCGAAGTTGGTCGTAGTGTAGACGCTGAAGTTCCAGTTCACGTCAAGATCGTTGGGCAGTCCGGGAATGGCGCCACGCGCGCCGGCCTCGAAGGTGCGCGAAACCACCTGGTCGAGAGGCGGATCGGACAGAAAAGCATTTGGGAAGCGGCAAGGCGCGTTCGGATCGGCGCAGCCGAGCTCGGCTGGTGTCGGGGCGCGCGTGTTCTCGCCGGCGCTGCCATAGACCGTGGAGTTTAGCGGCTCGACCGCATAGGTGAAGCCCACCGCCGGGTTGAAGCGGCTGAAGATGCTAGAGCTTTGTAAGCTGCCGGCACGTACCGCATCGTATACGAATTCGTCGCTGGTATCGCTTGAGGTGCGATTGAAGCGCCCAGCGAGCATGACACTGAGCGCATCTGTGACATCAAGCGTGTCGGTAGCGTAGATGCCGAGGCTCGCTGTGGTGTTCTTGATTTGCGTCGGCGTGGCTTCTCCGGCGACCAGAGAGCCGCCGGCGGCGGCTGACGTATAGCCTTGCACATTGAGGATAGGCGAGCCGGTATTAACGATCGCCCGCGCAAGATTGATCGAGCCCACATGCTGCTCGTTGTGGAAGCGGGTCTGCGAGAAGTCGAGTGCGGTACCGAAGATAAACGTGTTGTCGAGGCCGAAAAGGGCGTCCTCAATGACCTCCTGAATGGCGCCGCCATAGGTCATGGTCTGGGTGGACGTGGTGTTCTCGGCGCCTGGAGTGGCGGCGGAGGCCGCGATCGCGTTGCCGTTCTGGTCGATGAGTAGGGTCGGGTCATCTTCTTCGACGCAGAGATAGTTTTCTGGGTTGAGGGTCACCGCGCCGCCGTTGCCGACGGTGCCAGCCAGATTGCCGTCAGCCGCGAATGTGGCGAGTAAAACGCCGCGATCGCATTGTTCGCCGGCAATCTCGTCGCCGTTCAGGGTCGAGCGCGTGATGCGGCGGAAATAGGCATTGGCCTGAACCGAAGCGATGTCGCTGACGTCGTAACTGCCATTGCCTTGGAAGAAGAATATTTCGTTTTCCGTCGTGTCTGGTGTGGTGAACACGGCGCGCCGGTTGGCGGCGAGGAGTTCCGCTGGGGACGGGCCGTTGCCGATCAGGTCTGTGTCGGCATAAGTAAAATTAAAATTGATCTGGAATTCGTCGCCCGCCATCGCAACGTCACCGTAAAGCCGGGACAACTCAGATTCGGATTCGTTGCGCCAGCCGCCGTCGTTCTGGCGATCGGCGGCGACGTAAGCCGCAAAATTCTCGTTGGCCCAGCCCGCCTGCATTTCCGTGCCCCAGCGCTCCCAGTAGCCACCGTGAGCTTCTGCCTCCATGCCCTGGAAGCTGAAGCCGTCATGCATGTCGATGGCGATCGCACCGCCCAGTGCATTGAGGCCGAAGGCGGGATTGTTGTTGACCAGATTCATGCTACGGATGGCGGGCTCGGGGATCAGGTCCCACTGCACTGTGTCTCCGAAAGCCTCGTTAATGCGGACACCGTTCTGAAACACTGCGATGCCCTGGGATTCACCGAGCAGGGGTGAGGCTGCGAAGCCGCGATAGCGGATATCTTTCTGATAGGTACTGTTCTGGACATCGACAACGGTGACGCTGTTGAGTTGGCTGTGCAGTTGATCGATCAACTGATTGCTGGGATAGCGCTCGATGGCGTCCTCGGACAGCGTCTGTGGGTTGCCGGGCACCTTGTTGATCGGGGTGCCGGTACCCAACAGCGGCGTGGTCCCGATGACCTCGATGTCGGGCAGCACGGAAACGGGTGCGTCCTGGCTCCAGGCAGCAGTGGTGGTGACAAGAATAACAGTGGCGACCGCCGCGAGTGGCCGGCCAGCCCGGTGGGCCAGAAAAGGCATAGAATATCCCTCCCGAGGATAGATCGTCTTCTTTGAGGGAAGGGTGTAAAGGCGTCCGGCATAGGCGTCAAACAGTAACGTTAGAAATTTTACACAAGCTATTGTTTTAAAAGATATTTATTGGTTTAAATGAACCAATTTAAACTCGAATATGGTTAATATCAACCAATTCCGTCCCGTTTCGGATATCATAAACCATGCTTGCGCTTACGGTAGCGCATGGTCATGCGGGTGATGCCGAGCGTCCGTGCCGCGGCGGAGACGTTGCCGCCGGCTTCCGCAAGCGCCTGTTCGAGGGCGCTGCGTTCGGTATCGGCCAGCGAACTGACGGACTCAGGCCGTGCCTTTGCCACAGCTTGAGTGAGTGGCAGGGCGGAGGGCTCTAAGGCACCGCTGCGGTCGAGCAGCACAGCGCGCTCGATGACATGGGCAAGCTCGCGCACATTGCCGGGCCAGTCGTAGCGTCCTAAGGCCGCTGCCGCGGCTTTCGACAGTCGCGGCGTCTCGCGGCCGTAGCGCTGTGCGGTCTCACCAACGAAATGCCTGGCTAGAAGCACCGCGTCGCCGGGGCAATCCCGCAAGGCCGGTAGTTGGATATGCAGCACATCGAGGCGATAATAGAGGTCGGCGCGGAAGCGCCCGCCGCTGGCCTCGGCAGCGATGTCGCGGTTGCTGGCGGCGATGATGCGCGCCCGCAAGGGCATCTCGCGCCGGCCATCCGCGTGGCGCAGGGCACGGTTCTCTAACACCGTCAGCAGCTTGGCCTGAAGGTCTGGCGACAGCTCGCAGACCTCGTCGAGAAAGAGACTGCCATCCTCGGCCGCTTCCAGCAGGCCCGGCGTTCCGTTGTCACCGAATAGCTCACGGTCGGCATCGAGGTGTTGCAGGCCGATGCAGTCGATACGCACGAAGGGGCGGCCCGCACGGGGCCCCAGCTCATGCACCAGCCGCGCCGCAACGGACTTGCCTGTGCCCGTCTCGCCGAGCAGCATCAGGTTAGGGGCGTCGCCGTCTGTGTGGACCGCGGCGATGGTTTCGATCTCCTGACGTGCTACGCACATTGCCGGGCTGTCGCCGAGCAGCGCCGTGGCGCTGCCTGCATGGGCTTCGCGCTCAACTGAGTAGCCGAGGCGGCGGCGAAGGTTGTGCGATTCCAGCACCCGCTCGACAACCAGCGCCAACTCGTCGAGGTCGAGGGGCTTGCGCAAATAGTCGACGGCGCCGCGCTTCATGGCCTCGACGGCGTTATCAAGATCACCGAAGGCTGTTACCGCGACCACCGAGACGCCGGCGATCTCGCTCAGCAAATCGAGGCCGGTGCCGTCTGGCAGGCGCATGTCGAGCAAAACGAGATCTGTCTCGGCCTTGGCAAGATGCGCGCGCGCCTCTCCGAGCGTGCCGGCTACACTCGCTCCGTGGCCGTCGCGTGCGAGCCGCATCGCCACCGCCTCGGCAAACGGGGTCTCGTCATCGACGACGAGGATCGTGGCGCCGCTCATGCCGCCACCGCCGGCAGAGAGATGGTGGCGCGCGTGCCACCGCCATCCACGTCGTCGAACTGCAAAGTTCCGTCATGCAACTCGCAGATCTTGTAGGCGAACGGGATGCCGAGGCCGCTGCCCCAGGCCTTGGTGGTGGGGCCAGGAATGACGCCGTCGGCGCTGGGGGAGAAGGGCAACCCGCTGCCTTGATCGCTAATCGAGAGCCAGCTCATGGTCTCGTCACTTCCAGCCGTCAACTTCAGCCGTCCGCCTTGAGGTGAGGCTTCCGCCGCATTGACCAGCAAGCCGTAGATTGCTTGTTCCATCAGATTGGCGTCGAGTGAGACCTTGCCACCGTCGTCCCAGGCCTGGCGAGTCACCGTGACCTCTTTTTCGGTGAGCTTGGCCGCAAGCAGAGAGATTGCTGTGTCGGCGCAAGTGGCCAACCTTCCGGCCTTGCGGTGGGCGCCGCCGGGGTCGAGATAGGAGAGCAGCGAGGTCAGCCAGGCATTCAGCCGGTCGACGGCGCTGAGGATATCCTTTGTCGCCTTGCTCTTAGCCGCCTCGTCGGACGCGTCGGGCAGCACCTGGGCCGTGGCCCGGATGCTGGCAAGCGGATTGCGGATGTTGTGCGCGACCACCGGCACCAGCGCGCCTAACGCCGCTTGCTTCTCGCTGCGCACTAACGCCATGCGGCTTTGCGCCACTTCGTCTGTCATGGCATTGATAGCGCGTTGCAGCGTTACCATCTCGGCTGCGCCGCGCTCTTCAACCGGGCTATCCAGGCGCCCGGCGCCAAAGGCTGCTAGCGCTTGCAGCAACTCGGACAACGGCGCGATGAAGGCTCGTTGCATGATGCCGCGCGCATAAAGGAGAAGGCCGGCGGCGGCAATCAGCACCAGGAGCAGTACCCCGAAACCGATGGTAGATAGACGTGAGACCCGCTGTTGCAGGTCGCCGCGGGCCTGCAAAAACTCTCTTGCTGCCCGGTCTAATGCAGCCTCTACCGCCGCAAGGCTGCCAACCTCGAGTTCGGTATCAAGAAGAGCAAGCTTCTCCGCATCGTCGAACCCACCGCTCTCGCGCGCCATGATCGCATCGGCATCGATGCGCGCGGCTTCCTGGGCGGTTATCAGGCCTGTAATGACGGCTTTCTCTTCGGGCTTGTTGGCCAGGCGATCGAGTTCTGCCAGCTTGGCCGCCAGCGCCTCGCCGTAAACACGGTATTCCTCAGCGGCATCCGGATCGTTGAGAAAATGATAGTCGAAAAGCTCCTTGGTCTGACGATAGAGGTCGCCGCGTGCTTCTTCCGCCAGCCGCAACAGGCTGTCGATGCGCAGGGCTTCCGCCGACCAGCGCTCGCTTAGCACCAGCCCGACCGTGCCGGCGATGCCGGTGATGCCGACAAGCAGCACCAGCGCCAGGCCGTGGATCAGCTGTAGGCTATGTAGGGAGCGGAGGGCAGCCACTGTTTTTCATCCGTAAATGTGCAATGGCCTACAAACTGGTTCATATCAGCCAAATCTGTCAAGCTGCGTGCTGACTGAATATTTCTCGTCTCGCAACAAATTGCCTGCGAGGGGCTGGATAATTTTCGTCAAACATCGGTTAACTTATTCGAATTTTGCATTATAATGATATATTATTACATTGATTTAACTGCATTTATTATTGTTAATACTTGACCAGTTTTGATGTACTGCTATGCTCACCGCTTCCGGTTATCGCGCCATGGTGCCGATCCGCGCCACTGCTCTCGAAGACAGTCGGCTGGCTGAGCTGAGCCAGCTCTTGCCCAAGAGTGCCTAAAGCACCTCGTAGACCGCGTAGCGGGGGCCTTCCGGCGTGCGGTCGCCGATTCCGACAGTGCAGATAGTGTTGAGCCAGGCATAGCGCTCGGCGGCGGTCTCGAAATAAGGTGTGGTGCGAAAATAGTACTCCGACGGGTCGACAGGCTCACCGGCATTGAGCCGCGCGGTGACCTCTTCCGGGCCGTGGCGGATGCCGTGGTAGGTCATGAAAATTAAGGCCTTGTCGTCGGTCTCCAGGGTCAGGCGCACGTCGAGCTGCATAGTGCCGTCGGCGCGGCCAAGCAGCCAGTCGCCGCCACCCGGCAGTATGCGCCCTTTGAGCCGGTCGCCTGTAAAGTTGCCGCCGGTAAGGTAGACGATACGGCGCTCGCCGAACGGGGTGGCACCGAGCGACTGCGGCGCTTGGATGCCAATCTCTATGTCGAAAAGGTGACGCGACGCGATCCCGCTCATGGCTCAATCCTCAGGCTGTGTTAGTTATGTTGGCTGTCATTTGCTGGAATTCGGCGGTCGAGTTAGTTCTCGGAAAGTCCTGATCCGGCACCGGCACGCCGAGAAACTCGCACAAAGGCTCCCAGCCATCGCCGATATGGTAGGTGAGCAGGTGGTCTGGACCGAAGGCCGCCTGCACCTCGGCCGTATTGCGCTCATAGGCGGCGATGATCGTGTCGCGGTTCTCGATGTCGCCGCCGAAGACTTGCTTGCCTATCAGCGACACGCCGAGCGACTCGGGGTCCGTGCTGCGCTTGATTAGTTGCAGGATGGTGTTCTCCATGCTGCGGTACCAGCTCTCGGAATCGCGCACGGTGAGCAGGATCTTGGCCTTTGGCCAATGGGCGCTGATCTGGCGCCAATAGAAGGCGCTCGGCCAATCGACGCTAGCCTTGAAGCCGGTAAAGGCAGCATCCCAGTCCGGCGTGTCGCCTGCCGCGATGGCGCGCCAAATGCGCGTTTGCGACTCGCTCGGCCGCACCTCCTTCATGTGGTGGCAGGGGCCGAAGCCAAGCAGTTCCAGGGCGGTCTTCATCGAGTTGGTGCCGGTGCGGCCGAAGCCGGCACTGATGACGGCCAGGGCCATGAGCGATCCTCCGCTTTCGCTTGCGCCGGCAGTCTGATCGAGCCTTGCCTGGGCCGCCAGCTTTTTCATAATCGCGGGTCAGCTCTTGAGGGATGCCATATTACCGCGCCGGCGTGCACGATTTGGAAACCGAGGTCGCTGGGCACTACGAGCGTTTTGAACAGGAGCGGCGCGAGAAGATTGAGGGTCAGGCGCAAAAGAAACGGAACGAACGCGATGCGCCGACCTTCGTGGCATGCGTCTCGGCATGACGCTTGCTGAGCTACATGCCTTTGCTCGAGGGCGAGGTTGGTCCGAAGGTGGGTACGCGCTTTAAGGGCGGTTGTCACAAGGCCACCGAAGCCGACAAACCAGACCAAACAAAATTCTAGCGCGGCACCTCCGGGCCGTAGTGCTTGGCCAAATAGTCGAGCACCACGGACAGCTGGTCTCTGTCCAGCGCTGGCATGCCCTGTTCCTCGACCATCCAGACCAGCACTTCGTCCCAGACCCGGCGCGAGAGGCGCTGCTGCGCCACAATGGCGATTGAATGGCAGGCGATGCACAGGGTTTCGACCGTCTCCTCACCTGGCACCGGTTCGTTGGCGCGGGCGGGCAGGGCGGCAAGTCCCAGCAGCAGGGCCAGCTCAATGCCCTGCATCAGGCGACGGTGATAGCGATGCGGTGGCAACTGTTGTTGAGGTAGCCGCGCGGGTTCCAGCCGGGAACGACCATCGGCTGCATCAGTCCGGCGTCGTCTGTCGCCCGCGCCCAGATCTCGTAATAGCCGGTCTGCGGGAAGCTGACTTCGGTGTTCCAGGTCTGCCACGAGCCCGCGTTCGGCGGCGCGGAGAGCTCGGCGTGCTGCCAAGAGGCGCCGAAATCGATGCTTACATTGACAGCGCTTACGTCGCGATCGCCGGCCCAGGCGTGGCCGCGCACGGCGAGTGGCGTGCCCAGCGCGGTCTCCAGCCCCGTCTGCGGCCGCGTGATCAGCGATTTCACGGGCATGGATTCGATGATGCGCATGTCCTCGTTGGCGACATCCGTACCAGGCGCCACGGGATTCGCCGGCACACGGTATGACTTGCCGGTCATTTTCGGCCCATCATGCACCTGGTCGCGCACTATTAGCCGTTTGAGCCATTTCTGCGAAACCGAGCCCGGCCAGCCCGGCGCGACGATCCGCAGCGGCCCGCCGTGTAGCAGGGGTAGGGGCTCACCATTCATGGCGAACGCCAGCAGCGTATTGGGTTGCATGGCCTTACTGACCGGCATGCCGCGCGAGATTGGCAACTTTTCGGAATCGCCAGAAAGATGGGTATCGGCCGAATAATGCGCGGTATAGACCGACTCGGCCTTGACGCCGGCAGCTTTCAAAACGTCGGCAAGACGCACACCAGTATACATCGCATTGCCGATCGCGCCGGTGGTCCATTGGTTGCCACGCGCCGGCGGATTGAAGCCGCCGCGGCCATTGCCGCCGCATTCGAGTTGCAGCGCCTTCTGCACTACCTCGAACTGGCGCGAGAGATTGTTGAGGCCGAAGGTCATGGGATTGCTGACCGCGCCTTCGATCGTGAAATGCCAGCTGCGGCCACGCTCGACTTCGGGCATGATGCCGTTGTTGCGCACGAAATGGCGGTGATTGGGCGTGATATCGTCGTCAAGCAGATGGGCCGGCGTTTCGGCGTTAATCGGCCGGTCGTTGAGCACGGTTAGGCCGTCTGTCGCGAGCAAGGTCACCCAGCTGCTCTCGTCGGCCAGCGCCGCCGGGATCAGGCCGCTCGGCATGAAGCGCGCATAGGGAATACCGGCGCCCAGAGCTGCCGCCAGAGCACCGAGGCCGACACCTTTGAGGAAGCCGCGGCGGTCGCTTTTTGAGCGCCGCGAGAAGATCACGCCATCGGCCCGTTCCGGATCTTCGTAAAGCTCGAATAGTCCGCGTTCTCTGCGTGCCATGCTCACCTCCATCCCTTTGACTGTTACGCCCAATGGCCACAAAAGCCAAGGTTGACGCTCCTCCGGTTCGGCGCCAGGATCGCCCCATGAGCTATCGCACCGAAGCGTGAGGCCACCGATCGCTTTAACTCCGCCATCCGCGAGGCCATGAAGACCACCGTCTGGGTCTCTAGCTGCTAGGGCTGATACCTCGACCAGAACGGCAACCCCGTTACGTGGCCCTGGATCTTCGAGCGCTTTCGTGAGGAGATGAAAGCGCCTGATTTCAGAAATTTTGAAATCGTTTTATCGACATAAATGAAAAGACTAACGGTGTGGCCACCGGTCCCTAGAGTTCGTCAACCCATGTGGAGGTTGGAGACGAAAATTACCGGCAAAGGAGGGGTCGGCTCGTCGATGGTGTCGTTCATCCTTATCACGTTTATTCGTTAGTCTACCATTTTACCTGCGCACGCAGGCCGAGCATGTCGAAGCTGTCGCCGGTGGCGAGGCCGCCTGCCCCCGGCTGGTCGCCTGCTGTGGTGCGATCTACGTCGGCGTGGATATAGTTGAACATGAAGCGAATGTACGTGTTGATGTACCAGTTTACGCCCAGGGTGAAATTGGTTTCCCTGCCGCCACGGGTGCCAACCAGCCAACTGGTGCCGTTGCTGTCGTTGAGGAAAGTATTGACCTCATCGTCGAGGTCGACATAGCTGTAGCGAAAGGCCAGCTCCCAGGCGCCCGGGCCGCCGCTGCCGAGATTGAATGGCTCGGCCGGCCTGACGCCTGACCAGGCCGCCTTGGACATGTTGTAGCCCTTGCTCTCGCCGGTGATGATCCAGCCACCCTGGATGTAGTAGCCCATATATTCTAGGTCCGGTAGGTTGTCGGCGAAGTGCTCGGCCGGATCAGAGATCTGGTCCATACCGAACCAGTTAATCTCGCCGTTGAGCCATACGCTTTCGTACTTTGCCGCCGCTTCGAGGCCGTAGGACCAGGCATCGTCGTTGCGGATGCCGTTGGCCGGGCTGGTGTTGCTGGTGGCGCTGACCCAGCGCGTGCCGTCGACGCGCAACTCGGGGTTGTCGCGCCAAGTCACGGTGGTGCCGGCTGCGACCTGCTGGGGCTCGATCATCCACGAGGCATGGGTACCGAAGTGTAACATTATTCGCTTGTCGTTGATCGGCGCGAAGGCGGTGCGACCGTTCCAAAATAGGAAATCGTCGCCGGCATCGTCGTTGATGGCGCCGTACCAGATGCCCGTATCGACGTACCATTGCTCGCCGTGGGCATTCACCGAGAGGCCATTGGCCGGCCGCGTGAAGGGGCCACTCGCTACAGTGTGACCGAGAGAGCGTTCGATGAAGCTGATGTCGTTAGAGCTGATGCGCTCGTTGAATCCGGTCGCCGCCTTGTGGCGACCGAGATTGATCGCCAGCGGCCGGAGGCCGACATAGCTGATCAAACCCTCGTAAAGAAAGGCATTGTTGTCCGGCGCGCCGCCAGAATCGAGCATCAATAGGTATTGCCAGTCGTTCTCGATCTTGCCGGTCACGCCGATGCGGGCACGGCGGAAGTTGGTGCCGCTGCTGGCATCCGGATCGATGCGCACGTCCTGCTCTCCTGAGCCCACACCGTCCTGGTTGTAGAGCGCGGTGTCGTAATGGATGCGGCCTGTAATTTTCATGGTGCTGGCGCCGTCGGCCGTCTGAAACTCTGGCGTCGGGCCTTTCATCTTGACGGTCACGCCGCCCGCATCCGCACTCGCTGCGGCTTTATCGGCGGCTTGCTGGGCCTGCTTGACCTGCGTCTCGAGCTGCCGTTTCAGCAGGATGAGCTGTTGCTCAAGCTCAAAAATGCGCGTCTCGATATCGCTGTCCGTCGCCTGCGCCTGCACTTGCGTTGCGGCCAAGAGCAATACCATGATGGTAGTGCCTATAAAGCGCGTCCCGCGCCTGATTGACATGCAAAAGCTCCTTCCACGCTTCGACTTGTCGCTTACGGCAGGTCGTAGCGGTCCGGCGTTACGGTTTCTGTATCGGTTTTGTTGCGCTTTTGTGACGCGCCAAGCCTTTGCCCAATGGCGCCGTCAGGACTAGGCTACAGCGTATGGAAACCGTCCACGAAAACGACGATTGGCGCGCGCAGGCGGTTCTGACTTGTGCTGAGATGGGCGCGGCTGATGCCGCGGCGGTCGCTGCCGGCACGGCGGGGATCGTTTTGATGGAGAATGCCTGCGCGGCCGTGACGCGGGCGATTCGGGCCCGCTGGGCACCGCGACCCACTCTGATGCTTTGCGGGCCTGGCAACAATGGCGGTGATGGCTTTGGTGTCGCTATCGAGTTGGCCCGCTATGGCTGGCCCGTCACCCTGGCACTGTGGGGCGAACCTGACAGCCTCTGCGGTGACGCGGCGATCATGGCTGGGCGCTGGCAGGGGCCTATCGTCAAGGCCTCTCCGGCGTGTCTTGCCGGCCATGGTCTCGTCGTCGATGCCCTATTTGGCGCCGGCCTCTCACGCGATCTCAATGGCCTGCCGCTGGTCCTTGCCGAGGCGTTGGCTGCTGGCCGGCACGATGTCGTCGCCATCGACGTGCCGAGCGGGCTCGACGGCGATACCGGCAAGATACGCGGGGCCGCTGCGCCGGCAGCGCTGACGGTGACCTTCTTCCGTCCCAAGCCCGGGCACCTCCTCAGTCCGGGTCGCGGACTTTGCGGTGAACTCGTGGTAGCGGATATCGGAATTCCTCCCAGCGTGCTCGACGATATTGCGCCGGTCACTGCGTTAAATGCGCCGCGCCTGTGGCAGGCGCGTCTGCCCCGGCCGACGCAGGAAGGTCATAAATATCACCGCGGTCATGCGCTGATCGTTGGCGGCGAGACCACCACTGGCGCCGCCCGGCTGGCGGCATGCTCGGCGCTCGTGGTAGGGGCTGGGCTGGTGACGGTGGTGGCGCCGGGCGGCTCCTTCCCGGTCTATGCCGCTGCCCTCGAATCGGTGATGGTGTCGGACGACGATTTTGCTGAAGTGCTTGCGGACACCCGCAAGAACGCCGTGCTCGTCGGGCCCGGCAATGGTGTTGGTGCGGCGACGCGCGAAAAGGCCATGCTGGCGCTCACCGCGGGTCGGCGCGTCGTGCTCGATGCTGACGCACTGACCAGCTTTGCTGACGATCGCGATACGCTTTTTGCCGCTACTGCGGCCTGCCCCAGCGTGCTGACACCCCATGACGGCGAGTTTTCTCGCCTGTTCGACGCCACCGGCGACCGGCTTGCCCGCGCCCGTGCCGGTGCGGCGGAATCGCGGACCGTGATGGCTCTCAAAGGGCCGGAGACCGTGATAGCCGCGCCCGATGGTCACGCTGTGATTGAATGCGGTAGTCCGGCCAATCTGGCGACTGCCGGTACTGGCGACGTTCTGGCCGGCCTCATCACCGGGCTGACGGCGGCCGGTGCCACGCCCTTCGATGCCGCCTGCATGGCAGCCTGGATCCATGCCACTGCTGCGAGTTACGCGGGGCTTGGGCTGGTCAGCGAGGCGCTGCCGCACTACGTGGCGAGCGTGCTCGCGGCCTTGCCGAGGGGCTATACCGAGGCGCATTAGATGATGATCCATTTGAGCACACAATTTTCTTCGTGGACTAAGAGTTTGGTGCGCCGCTTCTACCCGAGAACCCGCCTCGGGCCATCAAATGGGTCATTATTAGCGCATCTTGAAATTAGCCATGTCTGATAGGACCTTCCTTGACCGCACCTTGCGGCGATTGCACCGTCTGGCGACCGGGCGCGGAAGGGGCTTAGGCAACTCCTTGTCGCCGGGATTAAGCGATGATGATCTGCGGCGCCTGCAAGCGGCCATATGCGAGTGTCTGGAAGCGCGCGGCGGTGCCGTCTCCGCCTTAGCGCGCGCTGCAGAGTTGAGTGAGGCCTATTTGTGTCTCGACGAAGACGGTCGCGCTCGCTTTATCGGACTGCTTGGAAATAACTTTGGCCTGGATAGGCGACGACTCGACAATGCAGCGCGCTTGCAATTACAGGGCGTAGCCGGCGCCGAGGCCGCCTTGCGCGAGGCGCTGGAGGCGCCACGCGCGGCCTTATTCCGCCAGCTTGGCGGCCTACCCGGTGGCGTCAAGTTCCTCATCGATCTACGGGCTGAGTTGCGCCACCTGCCGCTGGGCGAGGCCGTGCGAAAAGTGATCGATAGCGAGCTAAAGGATCTGCTCGCATCATGGTTCGATGTTGGGTTTCTAGAGTTGCGGCGTATCACCTGGAACTCCTCGGCGAATCTGCTCGAGCGCTTGATCGCCTATGAGGCGGTGCACGAGATCCGCTCCTGGAGCGACCTCAAGAACCGCCTCGATTCCGACCGCCGCTGTTTCGCCTTCTTTCACCCGCGCATGCCTGACGAGCCGCTGATCTTTGTCGAGGTTGCCCTGACCACGGGCCTCGCGGGCGACATGGCGGCGTTGCTGGACGAAGCGCCACCGCCGCTTGATGCCGCAGAAGCTGATGCTGCCATCTTTTATTCGATCTCTAACGCTCAGCAAGGGCTTGCCGGAATCAGCTTTGGCAACTTTCTCATCAAACGGGTTGTCGATTTGTTGCGCGCGGAGTTCCCGGGGCTGAAGATATTCGCGACACTATCGCCGATCCCAGGCCTGCGCCGCTGGCTGGAGAAGACGGAAGCGGGAGAACCTGACGATGAGGCGGCGCTTCTGGTCGGGGCGGCGCACTACCTGTTGCGTGAGAAGCGCCGCGGTCGCGCCGCCGATCCCGTGGCCCATTTCCACCTCACCAATGGCGCGCGTGTCGAGCGCCTGGCGCCGAGCGCTGATACCTCGACGGCTGGCCTCGATCGCTCGTTGGGCATGATGGTTAACTACGTCTACAAGCTCGATGAGATTGACAGCAATCACGAGGCCTATGCGGGCAGCGGTGAGATTGCCACGTCGGCGCGTGTGCGATCGCTTCTGAAAGGCAAGGAATGACATTCGAAACCGTGACCGTGAGCGATGCCGACGGCATTGCCATCGTAACCCTTAACCGACCGGAGAAGCTCAATGCCATGAGCAACGCGCTGAAGCGCGAGCTGAGGCAGGTGGCGGAAGCGCTCGATGAGCGCGACGACCTCTCCTGCGTGCTGGTCACCGGCGCCGGGCGCGCCTTCTCGGCTGGCGCTGATCTTGACGAGCGCGAGGGCTTTGGCGACGGTGCGTCGATGGCGGAGGCGCGGCGTCTAGTGCGGCTCGGTGCGGACATGTGTGCCGCCTGGGAGCGCTTGCGTCCGCTTACTGTCGCCGTGGTCAACGGCCCTGCTATTGGCGGTGCCATGTCGCTAGCGGTCAGTTGCGATTTCCGCATCATGGGTAGTAACGCCTGGTTTCAGGCACCTGAAGTTGATCTCGGGATCAACTATTCCTGGAACAGCCTGCCGCGTATAGGCAATCTCGTAGGCTCCGCCCGCGCCAAGCTGATCGGTGCATTGGCCCGCAAGGTTGATGCCGAGACGGCGCTCGCCTGGGGCCTTTGTGAAATGATTGCCGACGATCCCATGGCGGCGGCGGGTGAACTCGCGGCGGAGATCTGCGAGCGTCCGCGTATCGCCCAGCAGATGGTCAAGGAATCGGTGAACCGGCATTTTGCCATGCCCAACAGTCTCTACCTCGACCAGGATCAGATTTTACTCATGGCGCGCGATCCGGAAAACCGCAAACACGCCGAGGCGAGGCGGGAGAAACTGGTCGGCAAGACGTGAGCGAGCCGATCACCTTTTCCAATGTGCTGCTGGCTGGGCGTATTGTCGCTTGGTGGGTGGCAGAAGGTGCGTTTGCGGGGCTTTGAATGTGCTGGCGCCCTCCGCTACCTACAGTAAGGGCGACATGGTCGCTGCCGAGCCGCCCGTTTGGTTCGCGTTAGCGGGCAGCTGGTGGCAGATTGCGGGTAACGAGGTCATAGCCAGAAAGTGCCTTGATCGCACCGGCGTCTTCGATACCTTTTGACCACTGGCACGGGCGACGTAGACTGCGGCCATCTTAAACTTCGATAGGTTAAATGGTCATGACTAACGGCGCTGCATCAGAACTCGCGTCCAGCGGCACTTTGCGGGCGGGCATCAATCTTTCTAATTTCCTGCTGGTTAGCGACAGCGCGCTGGATGGCGGGCCGATCGGCGTGGCGCCGGATATGGCACAAGCGATTGCGGACCGTCTTGATGTGGACGTGCAATTTGTCACCTTTCCATCGCCGGGTGAACTGGCGGATGCTGGTGGTAGCGATCTCTGGGATATCGGGCTTATCGCGCACGAGCCGGCGCGGGCCGAGAAGATCGCCTTCTCGCCAGCCTATGTGGAGATCGAGGCAACCTATCTGGTGCCGGTGGGTTCACCCTACTCCAGCATTGACGAGATAGACCGCGAGGGTGTGCGTATCGCCATCTCGGCGCGCAGTGCCTACGACCTTTATCTGACGCGCCACCTGAAGCATGCTGAGCTGCTGCGTGCCAAAGGGCTAGCGGCGGCGCGTGAATTGTTCGTGGCGGAAAAGCTCGACGTGCTAGCAGGCCTTCGCCCGGTGTTGATGAGTGATGTCGAAGAGATGCCCGGTGCCAAGGTTCTCGACGGCTGTTTTACCGCCGTGCAGCAGTCGATCGGCACGGCGAAGGAGAACACGGCCGCAACCACCTTCCTGCGCGACTTCGTTGAGGAGGCCAAGGCAAGCGGCCTGGTCAGCGGGCTGATCGCGCGCCACGGCATCGAGGGCCGGCTGCTGGTGGCGCCGCCCGCCTGACATGAAGAAAGTCACTCTCGGGCGCACCGGGCTCGAGGCTAGCGTCGTTGGCCTCGGCGGCGGCGGCGCGAGCCGGCTTGGTATGGGCACGGGCGCGAGCCGCGCCGAGTCCGTGTGCTTGGTGCGAAGCGCCCTCGACCTCGGCATCACCTTTTTTGATACTGCTGCGGCTTATGGCACGGAGAGCATCGTCGGTGAGGGCATCGCCGGACACCGCGAAAAAGTGATTGTGTCGACCAAGTCCCACGCACTGGACGATCCCGCCGCGCTCGCGCGCAGTCTGGAAGAGAGCCTGCGTGCGCTCGGTACCGAGTATATCGATATCTTCCACCTGCACGGGGTGCGGCCCGAACGCTATGAACGCGCGCGCGAGCGCCAGCTCCCGGTGCTGCAGCGCTTTCGTGAGCAGGGCAAGATCCGCCACATCGCCATCAGCGAGAACTTCCGCACCGATATGAGCCACGAGATGCTGCAACGGGCGCTCATCGAGGGCGGCTTTGAGATGATGATGGCCGGCTTCAATCTATTCAATCCTTCGGCCGCCAGACGCGTTTTGGCGCCAGCAAGGGAGACCGGCGTGGCGACACTGATCATGTTCGCTGTGCGTCGCGCCTTGAGCGATCCTCGCGCACTTGACGCACTGCTGGCGGGGCTGGTCGATATCGACGCTGGGGGTTTGCGTGATATCGTGCGTGACGGCGGCGCCAAGTCCTTGGTCGACGCGGGTTACCGCTATTGCCGGCAATGCGCGCCGGACAGTGTCATCCTGACCGGTACAGGTAATCCCGATCACCTGGCAGAGAACGTTGCCTCACTGGCGGCTCCGCCGTTGGCCGCGGACACCATGGCACGTCTCGACGCTTTGTTCGGCCACGTCGATTTTGTCTCGGGCGATTAAGTCCCCACTTGATCCGCCAGCTCTTCGAGGCTGTCGACGATGAAGTCGTGATGGTCCGCGCAGGTCGGTGTCGGGGTGTTGCCCCCCCATTCGGCGCGACGAGCCACGAAAGCGCTGCGGAAACCTTGCGCGCGTGCGGCGTTTAGATCCATGTCGTGCGCCGCGACCATGACGATCTCAGCCGGGTCGAGGCCTAGCAGGCGCGCGCCCTCCCGATAGACCTTGGGATTTAGCTTGTAGACATCGAGCATCTCGCAGCTAATCACCGCGTCCCAGTGAAAACCAGCTGACCGCGAGGCATCAACGATTAGTGAGACACTGAGAATGGTCAGCGTGGCAGTTATGTACTTCGTATTCAGTCGCTGTATCCCTGGGCTTGAATCCGGCCACGGCGGATTGTCGTGCCAAGCCATAGCAAGTGTCTGTGCCTCGTCGTCGCTCGGTGTCGGACCGCCAAATTTTTCTATGGCAAGGCCCACCAAAGCCTTGTGCACGCCGTCGATATTGAGGTTGGCTAAAGCGCCGACGCGCAACCCAGATTGCTCCGGCCCCAACATTTCGCGGAGCGTCTGCCGTCGCCATTCGTTGGCAACTGCGGGCCAGTCGAGTGTGACACCACGTGCATCACCCCACGATTTGAGGGCGGCGCTGGTGCCGCTGTGCCAATCCAGCACCGTGCCACCGACATCAAAAGTGAATGCCTTGATTCCTGCTATATCGCTCACAAACCATCTTCCATCGAACTCTGTGACCACTATATCCCTATGACCGACAACGTGGAACCAGCCCTCCAACTCTTTTGCAGCAAGATCGGCGCAGGTATGTCGGCATTGGTTCGGCGGTCGGCCACAGTGCCCGAAACAGTGCTGATCAGCGAAGATGGTTGGGCGTCTGCGTTTTAATCCGGTGAGATATCGATACTTGAGAATTATGTCCGCTGCTCTGAAAGGCTGCGCAGGGTAAGGGGCCACATGTGGCAGCGTTGTCGCGCGTAGCGCTATTCGTCGTCCTTGATTTTCAGCAAACAACAAAAACTAATGCGCTCAGAGGCGCGGCATTTTCGAGCAGCCCCGCGTTTCGTTTCACCTGCATTATCACGACTTTTCGGATGACGCGTATAAACAGCGGCTGCCTGCGCGCAACGAAAGTGGCACCACAATTTCCGAACCAGCGATGCGGAGTACGACCTCATCACGGGCTATTTTGTGCACCGACTTGCGAGGAGAAGTTTGAAGTGGTGGTCTATTCAGATGCGTCGAGTGGCAGCGCCGTGCGATAGGCGATTTGTTTGAGAGCGAAACTGGATTGGATGCTGCTGACGCCAGAGATTCGGGTTAGATGTTCCTTTAGAAAACGCTCGTAAGCCTCTAAATCAGATACAACAATTCGTAGAAGATAGTCGGCGGTTCCAGTCATGAGGTAGCATTCCATGACCTCGGGGCGAGCTTTGACTGTAGCCTCGAATTCATCTAAGGCCGATTCGATTTGGCGTTCCAGAGAGACGCTGACAAAAACGCTAACCGGTAGCCCCACTGCCGACTGGTCGACCAAGGTCGCATAGCGGCGGATGACGCCGCAATCTTCAAGCGCACGCACGCGGCGCAGGCAGGGCGAGGGCGAGAGACCGACGGCGCCAGCCAATTCCACATTGGGCATGCGCGCGCGCTCCTGCAGGGCGGTGAGGATCTTGCGGTCTATGGCGTCGAGGTCGGCACGAGGCATATTACGGACTCTCTTTGGCATGAAATGCCGTAACTATAATGAATGTTGGCATAAACTGCTATAATCATGGAGTAAGTGCACGCACTGCGCAATTCTTTGCAGAACCAAAAATGATACCATTTCGGCGTGCCGAAACACCGGAGATTTGACATGGTCCCGCCGGTTGCCGCCGTCGCTTCCCCTGCCACCACCATCGAGACCACGCCCCATATAGGGGCGCTGCGAGAACTTGAGCGCAAGGTGGTCTGGCTGTCGTCGTGGATCATCCACAACGCCAACCACATCCGCGAGACCAAGGATGGCGTGAAGGTGGGCGGCCATCAAGCTTCCTCGGCCTCGCTGGCGACGTTGATGACGGCACTCTATTTCCACGCGCTGAGGCCCCAGGACCGTGTCGCGGTTAAGCCCCATGCGAGCCCGGTCTTCCACGCCATTCAGTATCTGTTCGGTCGGCAGACACAAGACCAGATGGCACGTTTTCGTGGCTTCGGCGGCGCCCAGCCCTATCCCTCGCGCACCAAGGATGAGGACGACGTGGATTTTTCCACCGGCTCGGTGGGCTTGGGTGGTGCTATGACAGTCTTCGCTTCGCTGACCCAGGACTATCTCCGCTTGCACGGCCTGGAGCACGAGGACTGGTCCCACGACGGGCGCATGATTGCACTCTTCGGCGATGCCGAACTCGACGAAGGCGTGGTCTTCGAGACCCTGCTGGAGAGTTGGAAGCACGACGTGCGGAACTGTTGGTGGATCATCGACTACAACCGCCAGAGCCTCGATAGCGTTGTCACCGATCGTCTGTTCAATCGGCTCGACGGGCTGTTCTCGTCGATGAACTGGGACGTGCAAACCATCAAGTACGGCAAACTCTTGCAGGCTCAGGCGCCGCGTCCGGGTGGCGAGGCGTTGCTCGACTGGATCGACAGCTGCCCGAACCAACTCTATTCGGCGCTGACCTTCAAGGGCGCCGCCGCCTGGCGCGAGCATCTCAGGCGCGATCTCGGCGATACTGCCGGCATCAAGGCGCTGCTCGACGATCACGATGACGATGCCCTGCATGCGCTGATGACCAATCTCGCGGGCCACGATTTGGAAACCGTGCTCGAAGCATACGCAAAGGCTGCTGAGAGCGACCGGCCCCAGGCTATCATCGCCTATACGGTCAAGGGTAAGGGGCTGCCCCTGGAAGGCCATAAGGACAACCATTCCGGTCTCATGACATCGGAGCAGATGGCGCACTTCAAGGCCATGAACGCCATTGGCGACGGTGAGGAGTGGGAGCGGTTTGCCGGGCTCAACCTGGCGCCGGGGGTCTTGCAGGCAGCGATCGATGCGGCGCCGTTTGCGGCGGATGTAAGGCGACGCTTCGCCGCGCCACGAGTGGCGGTCCCCGATAGCTTGGAGGTTTCTGTGAAGGAGACGGCCTCAACCCAGGAGGCCTTCGGTCGCATTCTCAACGACATCGGCCGCGGTGACAGTGCGCTGGCTCGACGCCTCATTACAACCTCGCCCGACGTCACTGTGTCGACCAATCTCGGCGGCTGGGTTAACCAACGCCAGATCTTCGACCGCCACGAGCGTGCCGATATCTTCCGGGCTGAGCAGGTGGTCTCGGCCCAGCGCTGGACGGCATCACCCACGGGGCAGCATATTGAACTCGGCATCGCTGAGAACAACCTGTTCCTCACGCTGGCCGCGCTGGGGCTGTCGGCGGAGATGTTCGGCACGCGGTTGCTGCCCATCGGCGCGCTCTACGATCCCTTCATCGCGCGCGGCCAGGACGCCATGGTCTACGCCTGCTATCAGGACGCCCGTTTCATGCTGATCGGCACGCCGTCCGGCATAACCTTGGCGCCCGAGGGTGGTGCGCATCAGTCCCTGGGCACGCCACCGATGGGCATTGCGCAACCGAACCTAACCTATTTTGAACCTGCTTTTGTGGATGAGCTTTCCACTATAATGCGTTGGAGTTTTGATCATATTCAGGATGATGATGGCGGTTCCGTCTATCTGCGTCTTTCGACCCGATCGATCGCTCAGCCCAAGCGCGAGATGGACGCTAGTGCGGTGCTTGACGGCGCCTACTGGCAGGTTGCGCCGGAGTTGGGCACGGAGATTGCCATCATTTATTGCGGTGCCGTGGCCCCTCAGGTGGTTGAGGCCCATGCTGCGATCGCCGGGGATATACCGGGAGTAGGCTTGCTCGCCGTGCCATCTGCTGACCGCCTATATCGCGGTTGGGAGGAGGCAAGACGCGGCCGTCAGTCCGGCGAGAGCACGGTCGTCGCGCCCATCGAGCGTCTGCTCGCTGATCTGGCGCCGAATGCGGCGTTGGTGACAGTTCTCGATGGGCATCCTTCGACTTTGGCCTGGCTCGGCTCGGTGGCCGGTCATCGCGTGCAGCCACTCGGCGTCTCCTCCTTCGGGGAGTCGGGCAACCTGTCCGACCTTTACCGTGTCCACGGCGTCGACAAAGACGCCATCATCGATGCTGCGGCTCAGGCCTGTCTGTCCCGCCTGTAAGTTTTGCTTGGTCTTCGCCCGACGAAGGGCTACATGTTGCGCGCCCTCCCGCAGGTGCGGGGGTCGGCCTGGCTCCGGTGTCGGCGGGCGTGGCGGAACTGGTAGACGCGCCAGGTTTAGGTCCTGGTGGCCGTAAGGCCGTGGGGGTTCGAGTCCCTTCGCCCGCACCATACGCCTAGGGGTCGTCTTTTCGGCAATCACAACAGAGTTCGTCATGCAGGTAACGGAAACACTCTCGGAGGGTCTGAAGCGCGAATACAAGGTGATCGTGCCCGCCGACGAGATTGAGTCGCAGATCGTCGAGAAGCTGTCGACTATACAGGAAACCGCGGAAATCAAGGGCTTTCGGCCTGGCAAGGCGCCTTTGGCGTTGCTACGCAAGCGTTTCGAAAAGGCGGTGATGGACGAGGTGCTGTCCGAGGCGATCAACAAGTCGTCAGAACAGGCCATGATGGACCATAGCGTGCGCCCGGCAATGAAACCCGAGGTCGACATGGGCGAGTTCGAGAACGGTGCCGACCTCGAATACACTCTGTCGCTGGAGACCTTGCCCGATATCGAGCCCGGCGATTTCAAGGGCATAGAGGTCACCCGTCTCAAGGTCGAGGTGGGCGACGACACCGTCGACGAGGCGGTACAGAAGATTGCTGACGAGCAGAAGGACTTCGAGGTTGTCGAGGAAGTGCGCGATGCGGCTGAAGGCGACGCCCTGCGCATCGACTTCGTCGGCCGTATTGATGGCGAGGCGTTCGAGGGCGGTAGCGCTGAGGAGTTCCAAATCGAGATCGGCTCGAATTCTCTGGTGCCAGGCTTCGAGGAGCAACTGATCGGCGTCAAGGTTGGCGATGATGTCGAGGTCACGGTGACCTTCCCGGAGGACTATCCGGGCGAGGCCGTGGCTGGCAAGGACGCGGTTTTCGAGGTCAAGGTGCATCAACTTCTCGAACGCAAGAAAACTGCGGTCGATGATGCGCTCGCCGAGCGCATGGGGCTCGACGATTTGGCTGCCCTGCGTACGGCCGTGCGCGATCAGATTGATCGCGACTACGGCACTGCCTCGCGCACGCGCCTCAAGCGGGACATCCTTGACAAGCTTGCCGCGGAGCACGACTTCGAAGTCCCGCCGGGCATGCTGGAGCGGGAGTTCGAGTCGATCTGGCAACAGATCACCCACGACATGGAGCACGAGAACAAGACCTGGGACGACATGGACGAGACCGAGGAGGAAGCGCGCGAGGAATACCGCCACATCGCTGAGCGCCGCATCCGTCTGGGCCTGCTGCTGTCTGAGATTGGCCAGCGCAACGAGATTGTCGTGCCCCAGGAAGAACTCAACCGCGCGGTCATGGACCAGGCCCGCCGCCATCCTGGCCAAGAGCAGCAGGTCTTCGACTATTTCCGCAGCAATCAGCAGGCCATGAGTGAGTTGCAGGCGCCGCTCTATGAGGACAAGGTGATCGACTTCATTATCGAGATGGCCAATGTCGAGGAAAAGGCGGCGACTGGGGAAGAACTCTTTGCCGATCCAGAGGACGCTGACGCGAAAGCGGAGTAGAGACGATGAGGGATCCCATCGAGACCACTATGAACGCGCTGGTGCCCATGGTGGTGGAGCAGACCAACCGTGGCGAGCGGGCCTATGATATCTATTCGCGCCTGCTCAAGGAGCGCATCATCTTTGTTACGGGCGCGGTTGATGATCTGGTGGCATCATTGGTCACGGCGCAGCTGCTCTATCTTGAATCGGAGAACCCAACCAAGGACATCGCCTTCTATATCAACTCGCCGGGTGGCGTCGTCACCTCGGGCCTGGCGATTTACGACACCATGCAATACATCCGCCCGGCTGTCTCGACCCTGTGCATTGGCCAGGCTGCGTCCATGGGGTCATTGCTGCTGGCCGCCGGAACTCCTGGCATGCGCCACTCACTGCCAAACGCGCGTATCATGATTCACCAGCCTTCCGGCGGCTTTCAGGGTCAGGCCACAGATATCGAAATACATGCCAAGGAGATCTTGGCGCTGCGTAGCCGACTCAACGAGATTTACGCCCGCCATACCGGCCAGAAGCTCACGGACATCGAAAAAGCGATGGAGCGCGACCGCTTCCTGATGCCAGAGGCGGCGAAGGAGTTCGGGCTCATCGACGAAGTCGTCACCAGCCGCCCGACGCCGGAAGAAGAGGATTCTGGGAGCTGAGGTGTGGCTTGGACGCAACCACTCCAGTACGATTTTGCATTTGCGGCACCGTGCACTCAGTCTATGGTTGTTGTTTGGTGTATGCCGCGTCTAGCATCGGCGATTCGCGCACGCGACTAGCGTTGAGATCTATATGAACAAGCCAACCGACGCCGAATCGAAGAACACGCTTTACTGCTCTTTCTGCGGTAAGAGCCAGCATGAGGTGCGCAAGCTCATCGCGGGACCGACCGTGTTCATCTGCGACGAATGCGTCGAGCTTTGCATGGACATTATCCGTGAGGAGCACAAGAACAACCTCGTCAAGACGCGTGACGGCGTGCCGACGCCGATCGATATCTGCACTATCCTCGACGACTACGTGATCGGCCAGAACCATGCCAAGCGCGTGCTCTCGGTGGCTGTGCATAACCACTACAAGCGCCTGGCCCATGGCGCGAAGAACAACGATGTTGAGCTAGCCAAGTCGAACATTCTGCTGATCGGTCCGACCGGCTGCGGCAAGACGCTGCTGGCACAAACGCTGGCGCGCATCCTCGACGTGCCCTTCACTATGGCCGACGCAACGACGCTGACCGAGGCCGGCTATGTCGGCGAGGATGTCGAGAACATCATCCTCAAGCTGCTGCAATCCGCCGACTACAACGTCGAGCGGGCACAGCGCGGCATCGTCTATATCGACGAGATCGACAAGATCAGCCGCAAGTCCGACAATCCGTCGATCACCCGCGACGTCTCGGGCGAAGGCGTGCAGCAGGCCCTGCTCAAGATCATGGAAGGAACTATCGCCAGCGTGCCGCCGCAGGGCGGCCGCAAGCACCCTCAGCAGGAGTTCCTGCAGGTCGATACTACCAATATTCTGTTCATCTGCGGTGGTGCCTTCTCGGGCCTTGACAAAATCATCTCACAGCGCGGCCGCGGCACCTCAATCGGCTTCGGCGCTGATGTGCGCGCCAAGGAGGAAGCCAAAACGGGCGAGATTCTGCGTCGTATCGAGCCTGAGGATCTGCTCAAGTTTGGCTTGATCCCAGAATTTGTCGGCCGCCTGCCGGTTATCGCGACCCTCGAGGATCTCGACGAGGATGCGCTGGTGAAGATCCTGACGCTACCCAAGAACGCCCTGATCAAACAGTATCAACGCTTGTTCGATATGGAGAGCGTGCAGCTCGCCTTCTCCGATGATGCCCTCGGCGGCATCGCGCAAAAGGCGATTGCGCTCAAGACCGGTGCCAGGGGCTTGCGCTCTATTCTGGAGAGCATTCTGCTCGATACCATGTACGATCTGCCTGACCTCGACGGGGTTGAGGAGGTGGTGATCAATCGCAAGGTGGTTGAGGGTCGCGCGAGCCCGCTGCAGATTTATGCCGATCGCACGGAAGATGTAAAGTCCACCGCATCGTAATCAAGTCCGCAGCGGACTTGACGAATCGGCTCGTTACCGCCACCTAAGTGTATCCCGCACGGCCGACCGGTCGGCGGCATTGCTCCGGTGTCCGCCGGGGCCAGTGACGGTGCGAGACTGATGACAAAACCATCTCCTGCGACCCTCTATCCCGTTCTTCCCCTGCGCGATATCGTGGTGTTTCCTCACATGATCGTGCCGCTCTTCGTGGGCCGTGACAAATCTGTGCGCGCGCTGGAAGAGGTTATGAAGAACGACAAGCAAATTCTGCTCGTCACCCAACGCGATGCCGGCATGGACGATCCATCGACCGATGAAATTTTTGCGGTCGGCACCGTCGGCACGGTGCTGCAGCTGCTAAAGCTGCCAGACGGTACGGTCAAGGTCCTGGTCGAAGGCGGCTCTCGCGCGACGATCGAGCGCTATACTCGTATCGACGACTATTTCGAGGCCCTCGCCGTGCTCATGGACGAGCACGAGGAGGATCCGGCCGAGATCGAAGCCCTGGCACGCGCGGTCACCTCGCAGTTTGAGAATTATGTCAAGCTCAACAAGAAGGTGCCGCCGGAGGTTCTGGTCTCGCTCAATCAGATCGAGGAGCCTAGCCGGCTGATCGACACTATCGCCTCGCATCTCGCGATCAAGATTGCTGAGAAGCAGGAACTGCTTGAGATAGAATCCGTACGCGAGCGCCTGGAGCGCGTCTACGCCATGATCGAAGGCGAGATCGGCGTCATGCAAGTCGAGAAGCGCATCCGCTCGCGGGTCAAGCGGCAAATGGAGAAGACCCAGCGCGAGTATTACCTCAACGAGCAGATGAAGGCGATCCAGAAAGAACTCGGCGAGGGCGAGGACGGCAAGGACGAGATCGCCGAGCTGGAAGAGGCGATTGAAAAGACTAAGCTCAGTGCCGAGGCGCGAGAGAAATCGCTCAGCGAACTCAATAAGCTGCGCAATATGAGCCCGATGTCAGCAGAAGCTACGGTCGTGCGCAATTACCTCGACTGGATGCTGTCGATCCCCTGGAAGAAACGCACACGTATCAAGAAGGATCTGGTGCGCGCCCAGGCAATCCTGGACGAGGATCATTATGGACTGGTGCGAGTGAAAGAGCGCATCGTCGAATATCTGGCAGTTCAGCTCAGGGCCAAGAAGATGCGCGGACCCATTCTATGCCTGGTGGGACCGCCGGGCGTCGGTAAAACCTCGCTCGGCAAATCGATCGCGCGCGCCACGGCGCGCAACTTCGTGCGCATCAGTCTGGGTGGCGTGCGCGACGAGGCTGAGATCCGCGGCCATCGCCGGACCTATATCGGTTCTTTGCCCGGCAAGATCATCCAGGGCATGAAGAAGGTGAAGTCCTCCAACCCCCTGTTCCTACTCGACGAGATTGACAAGATAGGGGCAGATTTTCGCGGCGATCCGGCAGCGGCGCTGCTGGAGGTGTTGGATCCGGAGCAGAACCTGGCCTTCAACGACCATTATCTAGAGGTCGACTACGATCTCAGCGAGGTCATGTTCATCACCACGGCGAACACGCTGCGCATTCCGCCGGCCTTGCTCGACCGCATGGAGACCATTCGGCTTGGCGGCTATACGGAGGAAGAGAAGATCGAGATCGCCAGGCGCCACCTGATCCCGAAGCAGGTCGAGCGCCACGGCCTTAAGGACGGCGAATGGTCCATCTCTGACGAGGCGCTGCGCGATATTGTTCGCCTTTATACGCGTGAGGCCGGGGTGCGCAATCTCGAGCGTGAGATCGCCAATCTGACCCGCAAGGCGGTGAAGGAGATCCTGCTCGCCGTGGCCGATGGAAAATCGGTTGAGACGCGCAAGGAAGGTGAGGAGCATAAGGTCAAGGTCACCCGGCGCAACCTTGCGAAGTACGCCGGTGTGCCGAAGTACCGGCACGGAGAGGCGGATAGCGAGCCGCTTACCGGCGTGGTGACGGGGCTTGCTTACACGGATACGGGCGGTGAACTGTTATCGATCGAAACGGCGGTTATGCCAGGTAAGGGGCGGCGCACGATCACCGGCCAGCTTGGTGATGTGATGCAGGAATCGGTGCAGGCGGCGGTTTCCTATGTGCGCTCGCGTGCCACCGAGTTCGGCATCGAGCCGCCTTTGTTTGAGAAGCGCGATTTGCACGTCCACGTGCCGGAGGGTGCGATTCCCAAGGACGGTCCGTCAGCGGGTATCGCGATTGCTACGTCCATCGTCTCGGCCCTCACCGGAATCAGTGTGCGCCATGATATCGCCATGACAGGGGAGGTGACTTTGCGCGGGCGGGTGCTTCCGATCGGCGGTTTGAAGGAGAAGCTGCTCGCTGCCTTACGTGGCGGAATGACGACTGTGCTGATCCCCAAGGAAAACGAGAAAGATTTGGCCGATATCCCGGAAAACGTGAAGCGGAAGCTCACGATCATTCCTGTGGTGATGGTCGGCGAAGTACTTGAGCATGCGTTGACCGGCCGGCCTGTTCCCGTCGAATGGGACGAGGCGGAGGCCGCATCAGTGGCGATCGATAACGACGAGGGTGGGGACGATTCTGTCCTAACACATTAAAACCGGATTTAGCAGGAGTTTTAGGGGATGTTTGAATTGACGCATTGTTGGGCTCGCCGTAGAGTGTGATCAATGGGATAGCGGTCTGTAGCCGCCAAGTTTCCGAGAGTCTAGTTTCAGCAATAGGGGGGCCCGCTTGTGAACAAAAACGAACTCATCGGGGCAGTTGCCGACGCGGCCAATCTGTCGAAATCTGATGCGTCAGGGGCAGTTGATGCGATATTGGATACAATTACTGCGGCGCTAAAAAGAAAGGAAGATGTACGCTTGGTCGGCTTCGGCACGTTCAGCGTTACTCGTCGCGCGGCGTCGCAAGGTAGGAATCCTCGCACCGGTGACAAGATCTTGATTGCAGCTTCAAACCAGCCAAAGTTTAGGGCCGGCAAAGGCCTGAAGAGTGCGGTCAACTAGCTGAGAAAAGAGACGGTAAGAAGAAACATGCCGGCCTCTTCGCGGAGGCCGGCATTATTTTTTCTGGGTCCGGTCGCGGCCCGTTGATTGCCGGGCGATTAGCTCAGCTGGGAGAGCGCCTCGTTTACACCGAGGAGGTCGGCGGTTCGATCCCGTCATCGCCCACCACCCCGTGAGCGGCGGTGGCGCACGTCTTCGGGTCACCTTTCGATCAGTTGTGGTGCGACGAGAGGTCGCGTATAGGGGCAGACGGTGATACATGTGCCGCACCTCAAGCGCTCTCTTGAATAGGGGATGCATTTGTGGAAATCGGCGCACCATTTTTGTGCTGCAAGTCATTTACTTCTCGTTCGAGATAGTTTTGCGCGGTTAGGCATTGTGGGCTAGGCGGTTTTGAGCAAGGTGGTCGACGCGATCAAAGTTGTTGTGCCCAAAAGCGTGGCGCGCCTGCCAGGGTTGGCGCCTGCGTTCGCGGTCCTGTGATCTTACCTCGGGCTCATGGCTCGGATGACCTCCCACGATGCCATGGGAATATAGTGTCGCGGTCTGTGGGGCGGGGTTCCACCGTCCACGGGGCTTCTTGAACTCGTACCTGCCGCGGCCATATTGTAGAGCCAGTGCACATGGCCGGAAACGGCGGTGATAATGAAATTCTTGAGCAAACTTTCGACCGTAGCGCTCTTGCTGGCCGTCGCACTATCGAGCATCGTCTCCAATGCCGAAGCGCGGCCGAAGCGCTTGAGCTCTGACGAGGTGACTGCTTTGCTGCGTGGCAATACCGTCTATGGCTTCAATCCTAACGACGAAACCAGTTATGTCATGTTTCACGCGGTGAACGGCCGGGTGAGGGCGGAGCTGAGCGGTATTGGTAGCACCGTTTCGAAATCTGATGGCCGCTGGTGGGTCAACGATCTGGGTCAGCTTTGCGTCGAGTGGGAAAATTTTCGTTGGATCAGCTCGTGTGCTACTGTCAACGAGAATGAGGGCGTCATCACCTTTACCGATGACAACGGACGCATCATTTCCTTTGGCGAGATAGAAGTCGGAAATCCCGACGGTATTTGACAGGCGACAAGCCGCGTTCTGCCATTTTGATCCAGCAGCCTATGCTCGGGGTTTGCCTCCGTGGTCCGCGGCCAGTTTCCGCCACCGTTTTTATGACTTCGTAGAACTCGCGTCTGGCGTTTGGAACAGGCTGCCGATCAGCAGCGCTTGCGGTAGGACTCAATAGGGAGAACGATGAATCTGAGGCCCCCACCGCCACGGTGCATACTGCGAGCGTGCCACAGCCGTACCGCAGCTGGATCCCGAACATTTGACGGCCCTGACCAGCGAGCACTGCCACCACCACGGTGAGCGTCGCCTTTAAGAGCGGCGATGCCAGCCCAGGCATGGCTTGCCCGTGGTTCCCGAAAAATACCTTAGCCCATGGCGCACATCAGACCGTGGTCGAACCACGCGGTGCATTGTCAGACTGCTTGCGCGGCCAGCACCTCGCGCACCCTGGGCATGACCTCTGCCGCGAACAACCGCATCGACCGTTTGGTCTCCTCATGACCCATGCCACCGAACTTCATCTCCGCCATCCAATGATTGACGCCGGCCTCGGTAGCATAAGTGAGAATACGCTCGGCCACCTGTTGCGGAGTGCCAAAGGCGCTGCCCCAACTAGCAAGGTCCTCGTATGTGACCTTGGCGTGGGCTTGGCGCACTTTGTCGTAAATCTCGTAACTGGAGTGGATCTTTTTGCCCGGCGCGCCCGGCAGTACCTTCTGAAACAGTTCATGGTACCACATGGCATGGGGCTCGGCCGTGTCCTTGGCCTCGGCTTCTGTTTCGGCGACGAAGGTCTGCATCAGCATCGGTTGATCCTGGGTCATCGGGTCGCGGCCAGCCTCATTCATATATTTGGTGTACTCGCCCCATTGCTCCTGCACTAATTCCAATGAAGTAAAGCGGGGCGCTCGCAGGATCGACAGGCCTCTCTGCGCCGCTAACTGGTACGACGGCGGCGACACGGCGGCCATGTACATAGGCGGATGGGGCTGTTGCACCGGTTTGGGAAATAGTTGCACGTCGTTGCAGGACCAGAACTGTCCTTGGTGCGAGAAGGTCTCGCTGCTGAAGCATTTCAGCAGGATCTCCATGGCTTCGAAGAAACGTTCGCGGGAGTCAGACGGATCCAAGCCAAAACCAGCGAATTCGCCCGGCTGGTAAGCCCGACCAACGCCCAGCAACAGCCGGCCCTCGCTCAGGCAATCCACCAGAGCGGCCTGCTCGGCCACCCGTACCGGGTGCTGTAGAGATAAAAGAACGACGGCGGTGCCGATCTTAATCCGTTTGGTGCGCTGGGCGATGGCGGCGGCTAGGGTTAGGGTATCGCCCAGCATGCCGTAAACCGAGAAATGGTGCTCTGGCAGCCAGACTGAATCGAATCCCAACTCCTCCGCCAGTTCCACTTCTTCGAGAAATTCCTTGAATACCTGGGCCTGCGGCTTTTTGCCAAACTCGCTGAACAGATACATTATTCCGAATTGCATGACGTTCCCTCTTAGCCTGGATTATTCACGACGGTCCTGGATGAGCGTGGATCAACCTGTTGGGCATCCATACGGATTCGGTTTTGAGACGGGTTCCTACGGCAATATGAAGATCCCCGGTTCGTTGTGTACCAGCTTAGCCCCTCGGTTGTCGGCCTGTCAGCCGTTTGTGATAAGGAGGTCCTCATTCGTTTCGATAGCGGGTGGCTGTCAGTGGACGGCAGCCTGTTTGCTTCTACACAGAATCGAGGTGCGCCTTGGGCAGGCCGATAGCCTCCGGTTACGAGGATTGCCACGATCTCGACCTGAAGCGCTCCAAAGCCTCATTTTATATTCCGTAACCCGCGACTGGCACTCGTTAGCGGAGCCAACTAGGATCAATGCTGCGGCTGGATTTCTGTGGCTGTTGCGCAAGGGAGAGGACGATGGCTAAAGGCGGCATGCTGGCAGGCAAGAGGGTATTAATTTCGGGCGCAGGCCGGGGTATCGGCCGCGCCATGGCTATCATGATGGCAGGTGAGGGTGCGCGTGTGGTCGTTAATGATCTCGGCGGCACCGAGAAGGGCGAGGGCGAGGATAAAGTGCCGGCGCTTGAGGTGGTCGACGAGATTGCCGTTGCTGGTGGTGAGGCCGTGGCCAATTTCGACAGCGTCACCGATCCAGAGGCTGCCGAAGCCATGGTTGCCCAAGCTGTCGATTCCTTCGGGGGGCTCGATGCGGTAGTCAGCAATGCCGGCATTCTGCGCGACGGTATTTTTCACAAGATGAGCGAGGCGGACTGGGATGCCGTAATCTCGGTTCATCTCAAGGGTAGCTTTAATGTCAGCCGTGCCGCGGCGACACGTTTTCGAGAGCAAGGCGGCGGCGCTTTCGTCTTTATGACATCGACTTCTGGTCTGATCGGAAATGTCGGACAGGCTAACTACTCTGCGGCAAAGCTTGGTATCGTCGGGCTATCGAAGTCGATCGCGCTGGATATGGCGCGCTTCGGTGTGCGCTCGAACTGCATATCGCCCTTCGCTTGGAGCCGCATGATCGGCACCATCCCCATCACTGACGACTCCCAGGCCGCCAGAATCGCGCGTCTGAAGGCGATGACTCCGGACAAAATCGCACCTCTCGCCACCTATCTGGTTAGCGACCGGGCGAGCGAAGAGGGGGTCAGTGGTCAGATTTTTGCCGTGCGCAACAACGAGATCTTCCTCATGAGCCAGCCGCGCCCCGTGCGCTCCGTCCATCGTGGTGAGGGCTGGACCCCCGCGAGTGTCGCTGAGCACGCGATGCCGGCGCTTTCGGCCTCGTTCCATGGTCTCGATGTGACAACCAATGTCTTCGGTTGGGACCCTATTTGAGTGGGATGGCGCCTTAGCAGTCGCCTTCTGTCATCCGGAAAATGCAATTGCCGGCGGTCCGGTCTTATAGGTGAAAATTGCTTCCTTCTGCGCGCCCTGTCATGAGGGTTGCAGCCCATTTCGACGCATTGGAAGCGCGCAATACAAGGGCGTTTGAGGCGGGGTATCTGATCCAAGTTGAGGCATTGACGACACACCTCAGATAAAGTTATTTGGAAAATAGCGGGAGCGTACGAACGAGAACGGCGGCAATTGTCGTAGCCTAGGTGGTGGTGTGTTCAACATGCCGGCAATACGGAAATCGAAACCCCATAGAATGGTGGCTTAATCGGCGACGACATCTGTGTCGAATGCCACGTTGTGAGGGATAATCAGGTGAATGTGTGGTTAGTAGGCCTACCCGCTTTCTGTGAGATCGCCAACAATCCGCAACGAAGCGAGAATTGACTGCGCAGTTTCATGGTGACGGCCGTTGCGGGATTTTTAATTTTGTTTTTCGACGCGAACTGGTGGTGGCATCTTAAGCTACATTAGAATGTTAGGAACGCCGTGACGCGATTGTCTGTCAGAGCTCTGTGTGTGGCCGTATCGTTCTTCTTGGCTAAGCAAGCTAATACTAATGCGTCGGTGGTCGTCCTCGGTGTGATGAGCGGCGTCTATGTTGTGGCCCGCAGCGTCAACATCACCCACGAGCCGATCTCCAACATCGGCTGGATGGCAGCCATCACTAACTAAAATGGAGGAGGCCCGCCTGCCGACGGAGCTGTGGATGCAGGCCCATTTGCGCCGCTGTATGGCCGAGGCCGTTCCGGTCTACGTCCTGCGCAAGGGGGACCCCCACGGTGGCATGCTGCTTCTCAAGCTCAACCAAGGTGCAAACGGTTGCCGCGTGCTCTCTCAAACGCGCGATGTTGATGGTGCGCGGGCCTGGATTGCGGCACTATCCGGAGAGAGCGTCACCGAGGAAGAGGCTGACGCGTATATCGCGCGCGCTATTGACCGCGACCCGGATCTGTGGGTGGTGGAGATAGTGCACGCAAAGGGTTGGCACCCGTTCGAGGGAAAGTTGCTTTGAGCCACGGATTGCAGCTTGCGGATCCACTCCCCAGCAGCGTTTTGGATTCAATCGCCTGAGGCGACCTTTTCGCGCAGCCGGACCCAACTATAGCTTCGGTCTTGGCTAGCGGCCGGCTGGTATCCGCGACAAGTCATGCTACCGCTATTCTCTTTCCCCGCCGGGCCAGGCGTCTGGCAATATGCGGGCTATGGTGCCGAAAGTGTCCACGTGGGTTAAAACGCCCTTTGCCGGCAACGGCGCCATTGTAATACTTTAGCGTGGCCGGACGGATCATCAATGGAGGACAAAATGTCGCGCAGCCTTATTCACGTCGCGGCCGTAGCCGTGCTTTGCAGCGCCGTATCGGCTCAGGTGGCCGAGGCCGCTCAAACCATGACGATCGCGCACCTCTACCCGGATAGCCTGGAAAACAATGAGGTCGCGCCCGCCTTGCACCACTTTGCCCGCTTGGTGGGCGAGCGCACGGGCGGCGAGGTGATAGTAGAGATATTCGGCAGCGGCGCGCTCGGTTCCGAGGTTGAAACCGGCAAGCAGGCTCAGAAGGGGCGCATCGTGCAGTCGGCGCTGCTCTCGTCCGGCGCCATGTCGTCGTTCTACAAGCGCTACCAAATTGTTGCCACACCGTTCTTGTTTGATTCCTACGCCCAAGCTTGGGGCTTTTTTGATTCCGCATGGTTCGCCGACTTCATGCGTCCGAGCGTTGCCGACACCGGCCTGCGCTATCTTGGCACCTTCGACGACGGTGGCGGGTTTGTCGCCATGACCAATAACAAGCGCCTGATCACCAGCGTCGAGGACTTCGCCGGCCTCAATATTCGTGTCGAGGAGAATCCGGCACATATCGCCACCATGCGTGCCTTAGGGGCCTCGGCCACGCCGCTGCCCTGGGGCGAGGTGATTACCGCGCTCACCACAGGGCTCGCTGACGGTCAGTTCAATGCGCCGGTGGTCTCGTTGGGCTTCAATCTGTGGGAGGTCAACGACTACACTACCTGGACCGGACATGTGTACAACACGATTACCTGGATGGTCAGTGAGGCCTGGCTCAACGAGTTGCCCGTCCAGCACCGTCACGCCGTCGTCGAATCGGCACGGGAATCGATTGCCATCGCCCATGGCATCGCCGCGCACCAGGCGGTGTTGGGCTGGGCTGTGTCGTGCCGCGAGTTCGAAGCCTGTCACGTGCTTGATGACGCCGAGCGCGGGCGTATGCGCGATATCACCCGCCCCGCTTTTAAGAGCTGGATCACCGAGGGTTTTGGCATTTCTGCGGCCGAGGTCGAGGCGCTTTGGTCGGAAGTCGAACGCGTCGGGGCCGAGTTAAGAAGCCAGAGTGTCGACACTTATCTGCGCTAGTCGTGTTCGCCCGCCTGAGATTGTTCAGCGACCGCCTGGATAGGGCGGTGATGGTGCTGTGTGGCGTGCTGATCGCGATCATGTTCTCCATATCGCTGTACGGCATCGCTTGGCAGATCGTGACCGGCCACGCCCTGACCTGGGGCACGTCTCTGGCGCGCCTGATCCTACCCTGGATCGCGATGCTAAGCGTCACCGTTGCCTTCAAGCGTGGCGAGCATATTGCCATGGTAATGTTTGCTGCGCGACTACCGATGCCTGTGCGACGTCAGTTTTCGGCGATCGGGCTGCTTCTGGTTGCCGGCTTCTGCCTGGCATTGGTTTGGTACGGCTTTGGCTTCTTCGTCGATTCCAACGAACTGATTATGGTCTCAGACTTTCTGCAGGTGCCGGCGCGATGGGTCACGGCTTCGGTGCCGGTGGCGGGACTGGTGCTGTTCGTGCACCTGGTGCAAGGCTCGTTGCTTCTGGGAGCTGATCTGTGAGCTGGGCGCTCGGCGTTTTCGTGGGCCTGCTTGTCGTCGGCGTGCCGATCGGGCTGGTGATGGTCGTTTCCGGTCTGGTTGGGGCTGTCTCGATCGGTGGCCTAGGCTATCTCGAGATCGTGGCCGACCGCTTCTTTTCCGGGGTCTCGGGCTTCGTGCTGATTGCCGTGCCCTACTTCGTCTTCACGGCCGAGATTATGAATCGTTCGGGACTGACCGAGCGCATGGTTGCCTTCGCTAACAGCCTGTTTGGGAAGCTCCCCGGCGCGCTCAGCCACGTCAATATCGTGGTTAGCGTCTTTTTCGCAGGCATCACCGGTGCGGCTGTTACCGACACGGTTGCCATCGGCAAGACCCTGATCCCGACCATGAAGCGCGAGGGCTATGGTGCCGCCTACAGTGCTGCGGTCACGGCCTGCTCGTCGATTATCGGGCCGATTATCCCACCGAGCGTGATCATGATCGTCTATGCGACGACGCTGCGCGACATCTCGGTGTTACAGCTCTTCGCGGCGGGCATCGTGCCGGGACTGCTGATGGCGGCCGCGCTGCTGGTGGCCAGCGGTTGGGTGTCGTGGCGGCGCGGCTATGCCGGCCATGAGGAGATCCGCATACGGCGCATCCTAGTTACGGGGATTGCTACGCTGCCCGCCTTCGGCATTCCGATTATAATCGTTGGTGGCATTCTTGGCGGCCTCACGACCCTGACCGAGGCCGGAGCGCTGGGAGCAGCCTATTCTCTAGCGCTTGGCCTCTTCGCCTATCGCAGCCTCGATCGCGCTGCCTTGCGCGAGGCTCTGGTGAACACGGTGAGCTTCTCTGGCGTGGTGTTCCTGCTGCTCGGCGCCTCGACCGTGCTCGGCTGGGCCGTGACGCGCTCCGGCGTGGCCCGCGAGGCGGCCGAGGCCATTCGACTCGTCAGCACCGATCCCGTTGTGCAGATCCTGGTCGTTGATCTCTTGCTGATCGCGCTTGGCATGGTCATCGACGTGTTGCCGGCGGTGGTCGTGGCCGCGCCGGTGCTGGCCCCGGCGATGGTCAGTCTCGGATTCGATCCGCTGCATTTCGGCATGGTCATGCTGCTGGCGCTGAATCTCGGCAATATCACGCCGCCAGTGGGCATGACGCTGATGACAGCGACGCGCATCGCCGAAGTGCCTTACGAGGCGGTGATCAAAGAATCGGCCCCGTTTCTCGCCAGCCACCTGGTGGTCATCGTGCTAGCGAGCCTCAGCCCTGCGCTCGTTCTGTGGTTTCCACGGTTGATAGGCGCGATCGCATAACCGCATTGTAAAACCACATAAGGCGTATGGAGAATGTTATGCGTAGCCTCGCGATCATCGCCGCCTGTCTCTTTGCCATCCTACCGGCCATGCGACTGACGAGGCCCGGCGGCACCGGCGCCGGAGGAGATATTTTCCGACTACGAACCAAAGCTGACGCAGGATACGCTTTTTCAATATAGGCCGATGCTGGCCATGGATTTTCTGCTTTCGTCGTCAGCGGATGAGACGAGGCGCGCGCTGCTGCCGGACCTCGGGCGTGTCGAACTGCGTCTTGCCAGGTTTCTGTTCCGTCATGTGTACGTCATGGGATCGAGCCACCACTTCTATGTCTTGCCGCCACAGCAGATGATCGTCACGGTAGGTGGGGGGTAGAAGGCGGGGAGTAGAGTGATGACTATTCGGGGAATCGGACAACCGGACGACAGTCCGATCAGCAAGAGCGCCATGCTCATATCCACGGCCTGTGCCGTGGTCAGTAAGGATCCGGTTTACGCTGAGATGTTCCGGGACCCCTTTGCTGAGCGCTTCGCCACAGCGATTTCGGCCGAGGCTGGGCCCGTGCTCGCAACACTCGACGATGCCAAGGCGCGTGCCACCTTCATCGCCGAGTGGGAAGAGGGCATGGACGGCCTGATCACCCATGTCGTGTACCGCAAGCCCTGGATCGAAGGAGCCGTACGTGACGCCTTGGCGGACGGCATGCGGCAATTGGTGATCTTCGGGGCCGGTTGCGACACGCTGTCACTCCGCCTTGCCGATGAGCTCGCGGATTTGCCCGTGTTCGAGGTTGACCAACAGGACGTTATTACCTTTCGCGACCGCGTACTCGCCGATGGCGACGGAGTGCCTACTGGCGTATGCCGCGTCGGCATAGATTTCAGGCGTCAAACTGTGTGCGAGGGTCTCTACGGCGCGGGCTACCATCGCACTTTGCCGACGATTTTTGTGGCGGAGGGTGTGATGGAATATCTGACCCCGCACGAGGTCGAGTCTATCTTCGCCTTGGTTCGCGATCACGCGCCGATAGGCAGCCGCTTCGCCTTTACTTTTCTGGCGCGTTCCGTCTACGCGGATGAGAGCTTCGATTCACTGCGGGCGGAGCTCGATCGCGGCGGTGAGACCCTGCAGTTTGGTCTCATGCCGGAGCAGCTCGACGATTTCCTGGCGGCATACGGGATGCGTCGCCTGGCATTCGACACGCCAGAAAGCCTTGACGAGAAGATGCGCCGAAACCTCAACGTCCCGGTTGGTGTCATCCCCGGCTTTCATTTCGTGGCTGTCGAAACCGTTTCGGCCTGATAGAACTCCGCGGTCTCATCTGCAAAGGGATTTATCGTTGTTCGTAGCCTGTCTCGACATGGAGGGCGTGTTGACGCCCGAGATCTGGGTTGGTCTGGCCAAGCGCACCGGCATCGAAGCCCTGTGCCGCACGACACGTGACGAGCCCGATTACGATGTGTTGATGCGGTACCGTTTCTCGGTGTTGCGTGAGAATGGCCTGGGCTTTGAGGATTTGCGTAGCGTCGCGGCTTCACTCGATCCCTTGGCTGGTGCTTGCGAGTTTGTCGACTGGTTGCATGGGCGCTGCCAGGTGACCGTGCTGTCGGACACTTTCTACGAGTTGGCGCAGCCGCTGGTGGCTAAGCTCGGCCATCCCATGCTCATGTGCCACCACCTGACCTTCGACAATGTTGGCGCCCTCGACGGCTACCGGCTGCGCCAGGTTGACCCCAAGCGTCAGGCGGTGCAGGCCTTTCAGACGCTGAACTTTCGTACCGTCGCCGTCGGTGATTCCTACAATGACACCGCCATGCTACGGCAAGCGGATACGGGTATCCTGTTCCGTGCGCCAGAGATAGTGAGAAGTGAATTTCCACACTTTCCGGCCCACGAGGACTACGATGGCCTGAAAGCTGAGATTGAAAAGGCGCTGAGGGACGACGAGGCGGCGGCGTCATTGGCAAGAACGGGGACCGAGTGATGAAGCTTTACGAATTCAAGGCGGCGCCCAATCCGCGCCGGGTTCGCATCTTTCTTGCGGAGAAGGGCATCGATGTGCCGACAGTGCAGATTGACTTGCAGAACCGCGAGCAGCACACGCCTGAATTTCTGGCACGCAATCCCATGGGCGGCGTGCCTTGTCTTGAGCTTGATGACGGCGGCCATATCTCTGAATCCGTTGCCATCTGCCGCTATTTCGAGGGACTGCAGCCCGAGCCGTGTCTGATGGGGGCCATGCCGGAGGAGGCCGCGCGCATTGAGATGTGGAATCGCCGCATGGAGCTTGACGGCATGGCCGCGGCTGGCGAGGCTTTTCGCAACTCGGTGCCAGCTTTTGCTGATCGGGCGTTGCCTGGTATCGATCCGGTGGCGCAGATTCCGGATCTGGCCCAACGTGGCAAGGAGCGCTTGTCCCGTTTCTATGAGAGACTTGACGAGGTTTTGGCCAAGACCCCCTATGTGGCTGGCGAGAGCTATTCGATTGCCGACATTACGGCACTAGTGGCCATCGACTTTGCGGGCTGGATCAAGATTCAGCCCGCCGAGTCGTTGGTCAATATCGCCGGCTGGTACGGCCGCGTCTCATCTCGCCCCTCCGCTTCGGCTTGATCCGGAACATACAAATTTAAAATCGGATTTTAGATTTGCGACTACTTCGCTGTTAGAACTTGGAAATAGGCGATTACCTCAGGGGCATCCCATTCGGCGATTCCTTCGAGGCGGGCGATTTCCTGACCGTCGCGATCGAGCAGAATAGTGAGGGGCAGGCCGCGCTCAACCAGCATTCCGGCTGCGCTGAAGGTAGGGTCGAGGTAGAGGGCGAGATTGGCGAAGCCCTTTTCCTCCCAGAAGGGGCCGGCCACCGCCATGCCACCACGGTTCTGGTTAAGAGCCACGACTTTGAGGTCCTCTACGGTGCCCGCAAGCGCATCGAGCATAGGCATCTCGCGCAGGCACGGAGCGCACCAGGTGGCCCAGAGATTGACCAGCGTTATGCCGCCTGTGAAGTCGCCGAAGCTTGCCGGTGTCTTGTCAGGCGCCGCAAAGGCGATCTCGGGCAAGGGTTTTGGCGCGTCGTGCCAGATGAACGGGAGCAATCTCCCGGCTGGGCGCGGGAACAATTCGCTTGTCACAGGGGTTGATCCCTCGAACTTTCCGGCGAGAATGGCTGTCACCGCGATGGCGACGACCGCGAGTGCTGCAAGGGCTGTGCGTTTGCCTGTTAGCATCGGTATTCACTCCCACGCCAGCGAGACCGGAGACCGGCCATGAGCCAAGATGACAACACCCCCCCGGCGCCGCCCGCTGGCGATAGCGCGCGGACGATGTGGGGCGGCCACTTCAAAAGCGGGCCAGCCGACATCATGGCTCGCATAAACCCGTCTGTCGCGTTCGACAAGCGTCTCTATGCTCAGGACATCGCCGGTTCGCGCGCTCATGCCGAGATGCTGGTGGCCGTCGGCATTCTCGATGCCGCCGACGGCGCCGCTATCCAGGAGGGGCTCGACAGCGTCGAGGCGGAGATCGAGGCCGGCGATTTTACCTTCGATCCTGCTCTCGAGGACGTGCATCTCAATATCGAGGCACGGCTAACGGAGCTTATCGGCGAAGCTGGCAAGCGGCTGCACACTGCGCGCTCGCGCAACGACCAAGTGGCGACCGATTTTAAGCTCTGGGTGCGCGAGGCCATTGCAGATTGTGATGCTGCGCTCTGCGACCTGCAAGCCGCGCTGCTGCGGCGAGCGGAAGAGCATGCGGACTCGGTCATGCCCGGCTTCACTCATTTGCAGCCGGCCCAGCCTGTCACGCTCGGCCACCATCTGATGGCCTACGTGGAGATGTTTGGGCGCGACCGGGGTCGGCTAGCCGACGCCAGAACCAGGTTAAATCAATGCCCACTCGGCGCCGCGGCACTCGCCGGCACATCGTTTCCCATCGACAGGGAGATGACGGCGAAGGCGCTCGGTTTCGCTGCGCCGACCGAGAATTCCATCGATTCCGTCTCTGACCGGGACTTCGCCCTGGAGGTCTTGGCGGCTGCCTCCATTGCAGCGATGCACCTATCGCGCCTGGCAGAGGAGTTGGTGGTTTGGTCGAGCCCGGGCTTTGCCTTCGTGAAGCTCAGTGAGGCCTTCACCACGGGTTCCAGCATCATGCCGCAAAAGCGCAATCCCGATGCAGCTGAGCTGGTGCGCGGCAAGAGCGGTCGGATCTTGGGCGCTTTCACATCTTTACTGGTGGCGCTAAAGGGCTTGCCCTTGGCCTATTCCAAGGACATGCAGGAGGACAAGGAGCCGGTTTTCGATGCGCTTGATACGCTTGTTCTTTGTACCCGGGCGGCGGCTGGCATGATCGGTGATATGCGGATCGACGAAGCGCGCATGCATGCGATGGCGGGGGTCGGCTACACCACCGCGACCGATCTGGCTGATTGGCTGGTGCGGATGCTTGGCATGCCCTTCCGTCAGGCCCATGGTGTGACCGGACGCCTGGTGCGCCTAGCAGAGGAGCGGGATTGTGACCTTGCAGACTTGCCCCTGGACGTCATGCAGGGTGTAGAGGCTGCCATAGACGAGCGCGTGTTCGAGGTGCTCGGAGTCACGCGGTCGGTGGTGAGCCGTGTGAGCTATGGCGGCACGGCGCCTGATCAGGTGCGGGGCGCAATTGAGCGGACGCGGAAGCGTTGGCGATGAGCCGCCGCCGCGTTCTCCTCGGTCTGCTGGCCTCGGCACTAATCGTCGCCTGCGGCCGCAAGGGTGATCCCAAGTCGCCGTCGAACGAGGACGAGCGTTAGTGGACTATTTCGCCTATCGTAACGGCGTGCTGCACGCCGAATCCGTGCCGCTTACCGCCATTGCCGATGCATTAGGCACCCCTTGCTATTGTTATTCTACCGCTACTATCAGCCGCCATTACCGGGTCATAGCCGATGCCTTTGCCGGGCGTGACGCGTTGGTTGCCTATTCCGTTAAGGCGAACGGAAATTTGGCCGTCATCGCCACTCTGGCAAGGCTTGGCGCCGGCGCGGATGTGGTTTCGGAAGGCGAAATTCGCCGCGCGCTTGCTGCCGGCGTGGCGCTGGAGAAGATCGTTTATTCTGGGGTCGGCAAGACGCGCGAGGAAATGGCCTTCGCCTTGTCCTCCGGGGTGACGCATTTCAACGTCGAATCCGAGCCCGAGCTGGTGGCCTTGTCGGAAACTGCCGCTTCACTGTCGACGACGGCGCTGGTCGCGCTACGTGTTAATCCGGATGTGGACGCCGGCTCGCACGACAAGATTTCGACCGGCCGTCGCCGTGATAAGTTCGGTGTTGCCATCGGGCAAGCGCCCGCCCTCTATGCTGCTGCAGCAGCATTACCAGGGCTGGAGGTGGATGGTGTTGACGTGCATATCGGCTCGCAGCTGACTGATCTTGAGCCATTTCGCCGTGCGTTTGAGTGTGCCATAGATCTCGTGCAATCCTTACGCGCCGACGGCCATGTTATTCGTCGGCTCGACCTCGGTGGTGGCCTTGGCATTCCTTACGGCGACGAGACGCCGCCATCGCCGGCGGCTTATGCTGAGATGGTCTTCGCGCTCACCGAAGGGCTCGATTGCCGCATCGTGCTGGAGCCGGGACGCGTGATTGTCGGGAATGCGGGCATCTTGCTGGCACGGGTGATTTACGTGAAGGAGACCGAAGAGCGGCGTTTCATCATCGTTGATGCGGCTATGAATGATCTCGTACGCCCGGCAATGTACGGCGCTCAACACGCCATCGCGGCGGTTGCGCAACCCACCGCCGATGTGCCCTTCGAACCAGCCGATGTGGTCGGCCCGGTTTGTGAATCCGGTGATACCTTTGCCACGCAGATGCCTTTGCCGCCGCTTTCCGCGGGTGATCTGATCGCCTTTCGCTCGGCCGGCGCCTATGGCGCGGTCATGGCCTCGACCTATAACGGCCGTTTGCTGGTTCCGGAAGTTTTGATCGACGGTGAGCGCTGGGCAGAAGTGCGTCCGCGCATGAAATATGAGACACTTCTTGGCTTGGATTGCTTGCCGGACTGGTTGCAAGAAGGCACAACGCCGTGAAGCGTCGTGGCCCAGCGGCCATGCCGGGACTTCGGCGCAAGGTAGCGCTAAGCCGTGCCGCACTGGCGTGGGAGCGTATTGTGCCGGCCCTATTGCCAGGATTCGGTGTGATCGGTGGCTTTGCGGTGATTACCGTATTCGGGCTTTGGATCTATCTTCCCGGCTGGCTCCATGCGCTTGGTCTCGTGGCCTTTGCCGGCGCTCTCGTTTGGACGCTGTGGCGCGGGCGTGGTGCTTTCCTGCTGCCGGCGCGTGAAGCCGGCATCCGTCGTCTTGAGCGCGTCAGCGTTATCGATCATCGCCCCTTGTCGACCGTGCTTGATCGCCCGGCGCAGGCGGACGATCCAGTAACATGGGCGGTCTGGCGCAGTCATGTCCGGCGCATGGAGACGCTGCTCAGCAAGTTGCACGTCGGCTGGCCAGAAAGCGCGCTCTGGCGGCGTGATCCCTTCGCCCTGCGCGCGGTCATCGTCTTGCTTATGCTGGTTGGAGTGTTGAGCGCCGGTGACCACTTGAGCGCCCGCTTGGGCGAAGCGCTTACGCCCGATATGTCGGTCTTCACGGCGGTCGGACCGGGCAAACTGACTGCATGGATAGATCCGCCGGATTATACAGGTCTCGCACCCGTTTTCCTTACCGAGGCACGAGATATCGGTGTTGACGAATCTCCGGTCCAGGGGGATGGCGCGCCAATTGCCGTCGTTGCCGGCAGCGTGCTGGTGGCGCGCGTGCATGGTGGTGGCCATCTTCCCACGCTGTGGCATGGCGGTTCTGCAGCGGAGTTCGCCGCGGAAAGCGATACGGAATTCGCTCTTGATGTAACACTCGAAGACGATGCCTCACTGACGATTACTCAGGGAAAGCATTTTCTTGCTAAGTGGAGCCTACGTATCGTTCATGATATGCCACCGACGGTGACAATGACCGATAATCCGGAGGCAACGCGGCGCAGCGTGCTAACTCTTGCCTATAAGGCAAGTGACGATTTCGGTCTGGCGGCGGTTATCGCCGACATCGACCGGCCCGGAGAAACAAGCTCTCCTGTAGCGACCGCGGTCAGCCTAATCCTGCCGCTTCCAGGGGTGGCGCCGGCCGAAGCGGCGGGTACGAGCTACCACGACCTTACTGCTCATCCTTGGGCCGGTATGCCGGTCAACTTTGTCCTACGTGCCAAGGATACTGGTGGGCAGACGGGCGAGGCGCCGGTCTGGAACATGGTGCTACCAGAGCGGGAGTTTCGTCATCCGGTGGCGGTGGCGATCGTAGAGCAGCGGCGAGTTTTGGCTTTATCCCCTGATCAGTCCGCGCTCGTGCAAATCGGACTCGGCGATATCGCCAATGACCCTTTGAGTTATGCCGAGGATACCGTGGTCTTTCTCGGTCTGACGATGGCCGCAGAGCGCCTGCTTCTGATGCAAGAGGGCGATGGTTTGCGCGAGGTGGTCGACCTTTTGTGGGATATTGCACTGCGGGTAGAGGACGGGGCCTTGTCGCTGGCGGAGGACGCCCTTCGTGATGCGGAGGAGGCATTGCGCGAGGCCCTGGCTGGGGACGCCGACGGCAAAGACCTAGCTGAGCTGATGGAGCGGCTCAAGGACGCCCTCGACGAATACCTCGAGGCTCTCGCGGAGGCTGGCGAAAACCAGTCACCGCTCGATCCGAGCATGCAGGCGACCGATCCCAACGCCAACGCTCTCGATCGTGAGGACTTGCACGCTATGATCGACCAGGCCCGTGATATGGCGTTTACCGGCGCGCCAGAAGCCGCACAGGAAATGCTCAATGAGCTTCAGCGCATGCTTGAGAACCTGCAATCGCAGAGCCAACTGCCGCAAGTCCGCGACGGCGAGGGCGATCCGATTCTGCGCGAATTGCAGCAGATCATGTCCGATCAGAACCAGCTGATGAACGAGACCTTGGAACAGGCGCAGTCGGGCAGGCGCGGGCGGCGCGACGACGACGGGCAGGGGGGAGGAGAGTCCGGCGCCGAAGTGCAGGAGTCGCTGCGGCGCGAGCTTGGCAACGTCATGCGCGGGGTCGGTGAGGAAGGTGGCTCTATCCCGGGTGGCCTCGGCCGGGCCGAGCGCGCCATGCGCGAGGCGCGCGAACAATTGCGTGGCGGGCGCCCGGATCGTGCCGTCGGCTCCCAGGCCGAGGCCTTGCAGCAATTGCAAGAAGGAGCCGGCGAGATCATCGAGCGCATGATGAGCCAGGGCGAGGGCTGGCAACCGGGCGACCAGGGCTACCAGCGCTCCAACGAAGGGGGGCGCGATCCCCTCGGCCGCGTGCCGCCGAACAATCGCGGCAATGCTATCGGTCGGGTCGATATTCCCGAGGCCTCCGACGTGCAGCGTAGCCGTGAGATCCTCGACGAGCTATATCGCCGCTCGGGCGAGCGCAGCCGCTCGCAGGACGAGCGTGATTACATTCAGAGATTGCTGCGCTGGTATTGAGCTAAAGTTACTGAGCTGGTGAGCTTTCCTGCGATGGCGCCGCTTCGGTTGGCGTCTCCGTAAAGCCCAAGACCGCATCCCTCGCCGCATTCGGCGGCGATTCGTGGATTGTGCGGAAGGAGACCGTCTCCGAGGGCATCATCTTGAGATCGGTGGCTTGGAAGAGCCAACCGCCCAGGTCCGTATCCTGGTCGTCGCGTAGTACCACGCGGACCATCGGCACGGTTCGGGCGTGGCTTGAGATATTGACGACGTCGCCGAGGATAATCAGCCGCGAGCCATTGGGAGCGGGTTCGAATCGAGCTTCGATATTTCGAATCTCCAACCCTTCGCCGAGCTCCGTGATGGGCAGGCCGACCATGGCATAAAGCTGTTTTGCAGGCGGCCAAGTGGCGATAACGCTATCCGAAAGCAGTGCCAACCCTGCTATCAGGGCGACGAGCATACTGACCAGGGCTGGCCAGCTGATCCAGGAGCCGCCGCCGTTTTGGCTTGCGCGAATTGCGCCGCCGCCGATGATTCCAACCGGTGGCATATTGTCGTCCGAGCCTTCGTCAGAGGCCACCTTGCCAAACGTGGCGTCGATATCGTCCTTCGCATTCTCCTGGCTAGCCACGGCCACAACCTTTTCGGTGGCGTCAGGCGCTTCTTCGAACCAGTCGTGTTTACATTTGCTGCAGCGCAGCCTGCGACCGCCGCTGGCGAACGCCTCGTCAACAACGAAAAACCGGGTGGAACAAGAAGGACAGCTCAGAATCATGTCATTTCTCCGGCGAGATTGTCTCCTCAGCCGGCATAAAGCAGCGCGATCATAGCCGCTTTTCTTGGGCTCCGATAGATGGCAGCTGCTGAGCTCTGGACTGGGGTCCGGCGTGTGTGCGACTCTGGCCCTCTGCTTGGTCGGTGGGGGAGGCCGCGCGAGGTGGTCCGCTTCGAGAATGTCGGCATGCGATACGGTCTTGGTCCGGAAGTGTTGCAGGACATCTCCTTTACTCTGGAGCAAGGGAGTTTCCATTTTCTTACGGGCGCCAGTGGCGCGGGGAAGTCGTCACTGCTTCGCCTGCTCTATCTGGAGCACCGGCCGTCACGGGGCCTGATAAGCGTCTTTGACGAGGATGTGGTTTCCGCTGACCGTAATACGCTTGCCGGCCTGCGGCGGCGGATCGGTGTAGTCTTTCAGGATTTTCGCCTACTCGACGATCTCACGGCGCGCGACAATGTGGCACTACCGTTGCATGTGGTGGGTACACGCGAATCGGAGATTACTGCGCCGGTGGAGGAATTGCTCGACTGGGTCGGTCTCGGCGATCGCATGGAGGCTTACCCGCCAACCCTCTCGGGCGGCGAGAAGCAGCGCCTGGCCATCGCCAGAGCCGTGGTGCGACGGCCCATGCTGTTGGTGGCGGACGAGCCTACTGGCAATGTAGATGCGGCCAATGGAGAGCGTTTGATGCGTCTTTTCGAGGCCCTGAACGAGCTCGATACCTCCGTCGTGATCGCCACTCACGACGAGGCGTTGGCGCGTGACCGCGGTCATTCGCGGCTGCACCTCTCTGCCGGGCGTCTCGTCAGTGAGGCGTTATAGTAATGGCTCAGGTGGTCCCGCCGCTATCATTTGACCGCGAAGGTAGCAACCTCTTCTTGCCTTGGACAATTGGCCTCAAGACGTTCTTCGCGGCCTTGGCTGTGGCTGCGCTTATGTCACTCGAGCATGCTATCGTATATTGGCAGTCAGGCGATTTTGCGGTGGTCACGATCGAGCTTCCCGCTACTGCCGATACGGCGATGGTGAACGATGCGCTCGAAGTGATGCAGCGCACCATCGGTATCGAAACGGCGGAGCCAATACCGCCCGCGCGCGTTGCCGCACTTATTGAGCCCTGGATCGGCCAGGACAACCTGCCAGCCGATCTGCCGTTGCCGGTTCTGATTGATGTATCCGTCGTCCCCAGGGCCTTGGTTGATTGGCAGGAAGTTAGTGCCAGGCTTGCCAACGTAGTGCCGGAGGCCTCTCTCGATACCGGCAAGGCCTGGGTCGAAAGGCTTATCGACTTGGCGCGTCTGGCCCAGCTGGTTGCGGGGGCCATGTTGCTACTGATTGCCGGCGTCGGCGTGCTCACGGTTATCTTTGCAACCCGTGCGGGCCTGGCGGCGCAGCGCTCCATGATTGAGCTGCTGCATCTTCTGGGCGCCAACGATCACTATATCGCGCGCCATTTTCAGCGCCATGCCCTGTGGTTGGGTTTGCGCGGTGGCACTTGCGGCGTGTTGTTCGCCTTTGCCGCACTCTTCGGCCTCAGCCATGTCGGCGGTCGTATCGATGCGCCGTTGTTGCCGGAGCTTTCGCTTGGTATTTTTGGGTTATCCGTTCTGGTAGTGTTGCCGTTTCTTACCGGCATCATTGCCATGTATTCAGCGCGGCTGACGGTGCTACGCTCTCTGGCCAGGATGCCTTGAATGCGGTTTGTTAGTCTCAGCATTCTTGCATTACTACTGGTTGGCACAATCGGCCTGGCGCGATTCGTTACCGGTTTGCCGACAGCGGTAAGTATTCCGGATCAAAAGAGCGATGCCATCATTGTGCTCACGGGCGGTAGTGGACGCCTTGTCGAAGGGCTGGAACTACTGGAGCGGGGCCTCGGTGATAAACTCTTCGTCTCGGGCGTCTACCGCGGCGTCGATGTCGAGGAGTTACTGCGCGTGGCTCGGGCCGATGGTGGCAGTGACAACGTCGCGCGCGTCGCTCTGGGCCATGAGGCGGACGATACTCGGGGCAATGCCATGGAGACGGCCGCATGGATGTCGAAGCAGAGCTACGGCAGCCTGAGACTGGTTACCGCCGCTTATCACATGCCGCGCAGCCTGTTGGAGTTTCACCGTGCGATGCCTGAGATTACCCTTATCGCTCATCCGGTGTTTCCTGATAGCGTGCCCCTTCGCGATTGGTGGCGCCATCCCGGCACGCTGATGCTGCTGGTCTCCGAATATGGCAAATATCTGCTGTCGCGCTTCGTTATTCGTTGATGCTTATCCGGTCTCTCCTTTTTAATCTCAGCTTCTTCGGCCTCACGATACTGCTGGCTCTTTTGCTGTTTCCGGCGTTGCTGCTGCCGCGGCAGATCTTTCTGCGCACGGTCCGGTTTTGGGCCTGGGCTGTGGACTACCTGCTATGCCACGTTGTCGGCGCCAACATCGAGGTGCGCGGCACGGCGCGTTTGCGGGGCCCGTGCCTAGTAGCTTGCAAGCATCAATCAGCCTGGGAGACCATCGCGCTCAACCGCATCATCGCGGATCCCTGCTTCATTCTGAAGCGCGAACTGACCTGGATCCCTTTCTTTGGCTGGTATCTCGTCAAAACGGGGCAGGTGGCGGTCGATCGCGCGACCGGCCCACGCGCCCTGAAAGCCATGCTGCACGATGTCGAGGCGGCGGTGGCAGGTGGCCGGCAGCCCGTCATTTTCCCGGAAGGGACGCGCGTGCCGCCGGGTGAGAGCCAGCCCTACCATCCAGGCGTGGCAGCGCTCTACCGCCATCTTGGCGTGCCCGTGGTGCCGGTGGCGGTCAACTCCGGGCTGACCTGGGGGAGACGGGCTTTCCTTAAGCGATCGCGGCGACTCATTCTTAGCGCACTCGAGCCGATTCCACCGGGACTTGATCGCACGGCATTTATGAGTCGGCTTGAGGCTGTGATCGAGGGCGAAACCCGTGCGCTGGAAGAGGAAGCCCTCAGCGCCGAACGTGATCGACCAGGCGCTCCATAAACGTGATGCAGGCTTCGACTTGAGACATATCGATATATTCATCGGCCTTGTGCGCCTGCAGGATGCTGCCGGGCCCGCAAACCACCGTCGGAACGCCGCCGCCGGCGAACAGGCCGCCTTCGGTGCCGAAAGACACGGAACCGGTAGGGCCGTTAAAGCCGGCGAGCTTGCGGGCCAGGGCTTCGGCAGGCGAATCGACCGTTGGCGCCAAGGCTTCCATGGACACGGTCGCTTGCGTCACGATATTCGCCTCGGGTGCGACGGCATGCATTTCCGGCAACACTTCGTCGTTGATGAAGGTCTGAAAAGGTGCCAGGAACTCGCGCTCCAGATCCGTGCTGGGAAGGCTGCGAACCTCCCAGATGAAGCGGCAGCGCCGCGCCAGGATGTTGCTTGCCGTGCCGCCTTCGACAACGCCCACATGCAAGGTGTCGTAAGGGGGGTCAAAGCCGTCGTCCCGGCGGGTCCAGGCTTGGCGCATCAGACCGTCGAGGAAGGCGATCAGGCGGCCGGCAACAAGATTCGCACTGACGCCCTTGTCGGTGTGGGCAGAGTGGGCCTCGCGCCCAGTTACTTCCGTTACGAAACGATTGCCACTCTTATGGCGGTCAACGACCCTCATCAGGGTCGGCTCGCCGACAATCACCGCCATGGGTGTGAAAGGTGCCGCCTTGAGCAGTTCGACCAACCGCGGCGCACCGAGGCAGCCCACCTCCTCATCATAGGAGAGCGCAAGATGCACGGGAATACGCGGCCGCGCGGCGATGAGATCGGGCACCGCGGTAAGGGCGACCGCAATGAAGCTCTTCATGTCGGCGGTGCCGCGCCCGAACAGGCAATCGTTGCGTTCAACCATGATGAAGGGGTCGTCAGTCCAGTCCTGGTCATCTACCGGTACCACGTCCGTATGTCCCGACAGCACAATGCCGCCATCGGCTTCGTCGCCGATGGTAGCGAACAGATTCGCCTTCCTGCCTTCGTCGTCAAATATTCGCGTCGATTCGATGCCGTGGCCGGCCAGATAGTTAGCGACGAAGTCGATCAGCGCCAGGTTCGACTTGTGGCTGGTGGTATCGAACGACACCAGGCGGGCGATCATCTCGGTGGGGCTGAGGATTTGACCAGTCATCAATGTCCAAGGGTGCAGGTGTTGCGCCGGATGGCGGAGAGCGCGAGACTATAGAGACGGCCTATGCCCAAGTCACGCCACCTGCTTTTCGTGCTCGCTTTGCTGGCCGCCGTCTCTCCTGCGGTGGCTGGCACGCCGCGCTCCGTTTTCGTTATGGCAAAGGCGTTGGACGATCTGGTGAGCCTAGATCCGGCCGAGGTTTTCGAGTTCTCGGGCATGGAGATCAACGCCAACCTCTATCAGCGCCTGTTCCGTGCCAACCCGGACGATCCCGCCAATCCGGTCGGCGAGATCGTGGAAAGTTGGCAGGTGAGTCATGATGGACGTGTCTTCACGTTCACCCTGCGCGACGACCTGACATTTCCCGGCGACAGGTCCATCGAGGCGGCGGATGCCGTCTTTTCCCTGCGGCGCGGGGTGACTCTTAACAAGGCGCCGAGCTTCATCCTCACCCAACTGGGGCTGACGGCGGCGTCGGTGCAGGATCGGATTCGGGCGCTCGATGCGCGACGATTTGTGCTCGGCTTGGACCGTGCCTATGCACCCTCTCTGGTATTGAATGTGCTCTCTGCGGGGATCGCGTCCGTGGTGGACCGAGAAGCAGTCGCTGGCAGGAAGTCGGATTGGTTGCGCAGTCACGCCGCGGGTTCCGGGCCCTTTACGCTGAAGCGCTGGCAGCCGGGCGAGTACCTGCTGCTCGACGCCAATCCTGAGTATTCCGGCGGCAAACCGGCGCTCAAGCGCGTGGTCCTGCGCGACATTCGCGAACCTGCCACGCAAAGGTTGCTGCTGGAAGCCGGCGATATTGACGCTGCACGAAATCTGGGGCCTGACCAGATCGCGGCGCTGGCGAAAGATGAGAACATTCGTGTGCTCACCGTGCCACGGGCGCGCCTATTTTACATGGCACTCAACCAACGCCATCCTCTGCTCGGCCGCCCGGAGGTGCGCCGAGCCTTGCGACAGTTGGTCGACTACGAAGCTATTGCGGCGACGCTGCTTGCCGGCCGCGCCAGCGCACATCAGAGTTTTCTGCCGAAGGGCTTTTTCGCGGCGTTGGAAGAGCGCCCCTTTGCCTATCGCCCAGCGCAGGCGAAGGCGTTGTTAGCGGAGGCCGGTCTGGCCGACGGCTTCAGTGTCGGTATGGATGTGCGTTCCGACCCGGTGATGATGCTGGTGGCCCAGGCGATACAGGCGTCGATGGCCGAGGCCGGCGTGGCCGTGGAGATTCTGCCCGGAACAGGCAAGCAAGTTCTGACCCGCTACCGCGCTCGCCGCCACGAGATTTTTATTGGCCAGTGGGGACCCGACTATCTCGATCCGCACACCAATGCCTCGACCTTCGCCCGCAATCCCGACAACAGCGACGACGCGCGCGAGCGTACGCTAGCTTGGCGCAACGGCTGGGAGATTCCTGAGATAACGGCGTTGGCCGAGCAGGCAGTGCTGGAGCGGGACACCGCGCGCCGCGCCAAGATTTATGGTGAGCTGCAACGCCGCATCCAGGCGGATTCGCCTTTCATCGTGCTGTTCCAGGAGAATGAGCTGATCGCGCTTACGGCTGGCGTCAAAGGTTTTACGGCGGGTCTCACCAGCGACCAGACGCTGTACCATGGCATCAGTAAGTAAGCGCCGTCTGGCTGCAGCGGCGCAGCAGTTTGCCGGTGTTGCCTTCACGCTGTTCGGGCTCCTTGTGGTGACCTTTATCATTGGCCGGGTGATCCCAATCGACCCAGTCCTGGCGGTGGTCGGCGACCGCGCAAGCCCCGAGACCTATGCCGCTGCCAAAGTGGCGATGGGGCTCGACCGCTCTCTCGCCATACAGTTCGGGCTCTACCTGCAAGGTATCTTTTCGGGCGACTTCGGTACAAGCGTCGTCACCACCCGTCCGGTGGTGGACGATATCGTCCGCTATTTTCCCGCCACGATGGAGCTTGCGACCGTAGCCATCATGATTGGCATCGCGCTCGGCGTGCCCGCTGGTGTATTGGCGGCAAGCCGGCGTGGGCGTTGGCCTGACCATCTCGTGCGCGTGGTCTCCCTGCTCGGCTATTCGACGCCGGCATTCTGGCTCGCCATGATCGTGCTGCTGGTGTTCTATGCCAATCTTGGCTGGGCCGCTGGCCCGGGCCGCATCGATGTCTACTACGAGGACATTGTTGCACCGGTCACAGGCCTGCTGCTGTTCGATGCTGCGCTCGATGGTGAGTGGGCTATCCTCGGCAATGCCCTGTCGCATCTGGCTTTGCCGGCTCTGGTCTTGGGCAGTTTTTCCGTGGCCTACATTGCGCGCATGACCCGCAGCCTGATGGTCGAGCAGCTGGGCCAGGAATATGTGCTGGCAGCGCGCGCCAAGGGCATGTCCGAAGCGCGCGTGGTCTGGCGTCACGCGCTCGCCAATGCGGCTGTTCCATTGGTCACGGTGGTGGCACTCTCCTATGGCGCTCTGCTCGAAGGTTCGGTCTTGACCGAGACTGTGTTCGCATGGCCCGGCCTTGGCAGCTATATGACTAACTCTCTGCTCAATGCTGATATGAACGCGGTGCTTGGCAGCACGCTTGTCATCGGCGTGGTTTTCCTCGGTCTCAACCTGATCGCCGATCTGCTTTACACCCTGCTGGACCCGCGCGTGTCATGAGGGCGCTGTTCAGCAATCCGGTAGCTGCGGTCGGCATCGTCATCGTTGGCATATTGGTATTGGCAGCGCTGTTCGCGCCTTGGTTAGCCCCTTATGATCCCTTGGGACAAAACCTAGATTCGCGTTTGATGGCGGCGGGCGGCGGGCATCCCCTCGGCACCGACGAGCTAGGTCGCGACATCCTCTCGCGCATGCTATGGGGTGCCCGCACGACGCTTCTCATCATCGTGTTGGTGACTGTGACGGCGGCACCGCTGGGTTTCGTTCTCGGCTGTCTCGCTGGGATGCTCGGCGGCTGGGCTGATATCGCGCTGATGCGGCTCACGGATATTTTTCTTGCCTTTCCACGTCTGATTCTGGCCTTGGCGCTGGCAGCAGCACTCGGCGCCGGGCTAGAGAATGCGGTGCTGGCGATCGCTGTCACCGCATGGCCTGTTTACGCCCGCGTTGCTCGGGCCGAGACGTTGAGTATACGCGACAGCGATTTTGTTGCTGCAGCGCGCCTACAAGGTGCTTCGACATGGCGCATCGTTCGTCGACAAATTATGCCCATGTGTGTTAACTCACTGGTCGTTCGTATAACGCTCGACATGGCCGGAATTGTTCTCACTGTCGCTGGCTTCGGCTTTCTCGGTCTCGGCGTTCCGCCTTCAACGCCAGAGTGGGGGGCGATGATCGCAGCGGGTCGCGAATATCTATTCGATCAGTGGTGGGTCGCGACAGTACCGGGACTTGCCGTCGTTTTCGTTAGCCTCGGCTTCAATCTGCTTGGCGATGGCTTGCGCGATGTGCTGGATCCGCGGACATGAGCACGTTGCTTGAAGTTAAAGCGCTCACCGTCGATTATGGCGCAGCGCCCGTAGTCGCGGATGTGAGCTTTTCCTTGGGGCAGGAGAAACTCGGAATTGTTGGGCAATCAGGCGCCGGTAAGTCGAGCGTGGGACGGGCGCTGATGGGCATGCTCGGGTCGCATGCGTCAGTGTCGGTCGAGCATCTAGCCTTGCAAGGCCGCGAGATGTTGCTTTCTGAGCTTGCTCGCTTGCGCGGCGATCGTCTGGCGATGATCCTCCAGGACGCCCGGCATGCCCTGAACCCTGTCATGACCGTCGGTGCGCAAATTGGCGAGACACTGCGTCGCCATCGTGGCCTTCGCGGCTCTGGCGCGCGCGTAGCTGGGCTGGCTCTACTGAAATCCGTGCATGTGGGCGATGCGGCGCGGGTTTGGCAGGCCTATCCGCACGAACTCTCGGGCGGGCTCGGCCAGCGCGCCATGATCGCCATGATGCTAGCTCCAGATCCGGCTTTGCTGATAGCTGATGAACCCACCTCAGCCCTTGACATCATCGCCCGCGAGCGCGTGCTGGCCGAGCTGGATGGCCAGGTCCAGGCCCGCGGTATGGGTCTGATCCTGATCAGTCACGACCTGTCCCTGGTCGGCCGTTTCTGCGACCGCGTGTTGGTCATGCGCGAGGGTAAGGTGGTCGAGACACTGTCCGAGCTAGACGAAGCAACACACCCATATACGCGCGCACTACTGGATGCCGCGCCGAAGCTGCTGGCAACGCCATGATCGAGATCGAGGGCTTCTCGCTCAACTATCAGGATGTGACGGCTGTGCACGAGTTGTCGCTCCATGTAGCGCGCGGCGAGGTCCTGGGGCTGGTCGGTGAATCCGGCTGCGGCAAGACCACTGTGTTGCGCGCCGTGGCTGGGCTGGCACGCAATTGGCGTGGTCGCATCGTCATCAATGGTGGCAAGCGCGATCCCCATCGTCCACGCATGCTGCCGCGCACACTACAAATGGTCTTCCAGGATCCCTATGGCTCGCTCAATCCTCGCCACCGCATCGACGAGTGCTTGGGCGAGCCACTGGCCGTGCATCGCATAGGCGATCGTGAACGGCGGGTGGCCGAGGCCCTGGCGCAGGTCGGGCTCGATGGGGCCTTTGCCGCGCGCTACCCCAACCAGCTCTCGGGCGGTCAGCGTCAGCGCGTCGCCATTGCGAGAGCCTTGATGCTTGAGCCGCCGTTACTTCTGCTAGATGAGCCTACATCGGCCCTCGACGTGGTTACCCAAGCCGAAATATTAACCTTGCTAGCGCGCCTGCGGTCCGAGCGCGGCCTCACTTACCTGCTGGTCAGCCATGACCTAGCAGTGGTCGCCGAATTGTGCGAACGCGTTGCGGTGATGCGAGGCGGGCGCTTGATCGAGAGCGTGAGTTGCGATGCCTTGCGTTCTGGAGAAGGGCTTGCGCCGTATACCCAAGCGCTTCTCGCTGCCAGTCGCGGTGAGAATTTTGATTGAAATAATATCTTAGTACTTCTATTTACTAGATTGAAAAAGTTATGAGTTTCTTTATTTATAGATTACGCAAGATCGTCATTCTCCTAATTCTGATCGGTGTCGCTGTAGTGGGTGCTGTGGGCTAGCGCGCAGTCATCCTGACCCCGTCGATGACCATAGGCGGCCTCTTGCCGTTGCTATCGGAGACAAGCCTGCAGGCAGAGTTCTTCAAGCCCATGGCGCTGATCATTATTTTCGGTCTTTTGGCGACGACGATGCTGGTGCTGATCGTGGTACCGGCGCTGGTCGCCATCCAGAATGATCTGCGCTGGCGGAGCGAGCCGAAGCCACCGCTGAAACACGCCGCCTGGAAGGTGCCGAATAGTCGCGCTTGCCCACGGCTTGCTACGGGTGATAGAGCTGCGGCCATATATCTTCAAGATGGAGAGAAACGATGGCGCTCGACAGGGCGACCGTGACCCATATTACAAAATTGGCGCGCATCCGTGTCGCCGATGATGAGCTCGACCGCCTGGCGGCCGAGCTTTCCAACATTATCGGCTGGGTCGAGCAGCTTTCGGAAGTCAATGTCGAAGGCGTCGAACCGATGACCAGTGTTGTCGACATGGCTCTTCCGACTCGCCAAGACCTGGTAACGGATGGTGGCTACGCCGAGCGCGTCACGGCGAACGCACCGCAGAGCCAGGACGGCTTCTTCCTTGTGCCAAAGGTCATCGAATAATGGCGCTAGTCGGGCTCAGTCTGGTGGAGATGCGCGACGGTCTTGCCGCGGGCGACATGTCGGCGACCGAGCTGGTGGGGGCGCATGTGGAGGCCACAGCGGCTGTCGCGCCGCTCAACGCCTATGTCACGATAACGGGTGAGCAGGCGCTTGCGGCAGCCGAGCAGGCCGATGCGCGCCGCGCTGCGGGTGTGGCGCGCCCACTCGATGGCGTGCCGGTGGCAATCAAGGATTTGTACTGCACTGACGGCGTTGCCACCACCGCTGGCTCCCATATTCTGGACGGCTTCGTACCGCCCTATGAGTCGACGGTGACAGCCAATCTTGCTGCTGCCGGGGCGATCAGCGTCGGCAAGACCAATCTCGACGAATTTGCCATGGGCTCGTCGAACACCACGAGCTATCATGGGCCGGTCGAGAATCCCTGGCAGCGTACCGGCGATAATCGCGCGCTAGTGCCGGGCGGAAGCTCCGGCGGCTCGGCCGCGGTGGTAGCGGCGCGTGCGGTTCCGGTGGCGCTTGGTACGGATACCGGCGGCTCGATCCGCCAACCCGCTGCATTCTGTGGTGTGGTTGGGCTCAAGCCCACGTACGGGCGCTGTTCGCGCTGGGGCATCCTCGCCTTTGCCAGCTCCCTCGACCAGGCAGGACCGATCACCCGCAGTGTGCGCGATGCCGCGATCTCGCTTGGTGCCATTGCCGGTCACGATCCGAAGGATTCGACTTCCGTCGATCATCCGGTGCCCGACTACGAGGCGGCGCTCGGCGGCGGTATGGCCGGGCTCAAGATTGGCGTGCCACGGGAATACCGTGTCGACGGCATGGCTGAGGAAATCGATGTCCTGTGGCAAAATGGAATCGATTGGCTGCGCGATGCCGGGGCGGAAATTGTCGATGTCTCCCTGCCGCACACGAAATATGCGTTACCCGCCTACTACATCATTGCACCCGCCGAAGCGTCGTCGAATCTGGCACGCTATGACGGTGTTAAATACGGCCTCAGGGTCGAGAGCGAAGACCTTATAGACCAATATGAGAGGACACGCGGAGAGGGCTTCGGGGCGGAGGTGCGCCGCCGCGTCCTTATCGGTACTTATGTGTTGTCGGCCGGTTATTACGACGCCTATTACTTGCGGGCGCAACGGGTACGTAGCCTCATCGCACACGACTTCACGAAAGCCTTTGGCAAGGTCGATCTTATCCTGACACCGACCACGCCGTTCACGGCGTTTGCTATCGGCGAGAAGGCGGACGATCCGCTTGCCATGTATTTGAATGATGTCTTCACGGTCCCATCGAGTCTGGCTGGCCTGCCGGCGATATCGCTGCCGGCGGGACTGTCGGCTGACGGCCTGCCGCTCGCCTTGCAGCTGATCGGCCAGCCCTTTGCGGAAGAGACGCTGCTGCGCGGTGCTGAGGCCCTGGAGAGTCGCGCCGCTTTCTCTGCAACACCCGGTTTCACCGTCGATGGAGGCGCACCATGATGGAGGGGCGCACGGGTGAATGGGAGCTCGTTATCGGGCTCGAGGTTCATGCCCAGGTGGTCTCCGGATCAAAGCTGTTTTCCGGCGCAGCGGCCGCCTTTGGCGGCGAGCCAAATTCACAAGTGTCGCTAGTCGACGCTGCGATGCCCGGCATGCTGCCGGTGATCAACGATCATGTCGTCGATCAGGCAGTACGCACCGGCCTTGCCTTGGGTGCCGAGATCCATCGTGTCTCCATATTTGACCGCAAGAACTATTTCTATCCAGATCTGCCACAGGGCTATCAGATATCCCAATTCAGCCGCCCCATCGTTGGCCACGGCGAGATCGGCATCGATATGAAGGATAGCAGCGAGCGGTGCATCGGCATCACGCGGCTGCATCTTGAGCAGGATGCCGGCAAGAGCATCCATGATAGGCATCCGAACAGCACTTGCGTCGATCTCAACAGGTCTGGCGTGCCGCTTATGGAGATCGTCTCGGAACCGGATATGCGCAGCGCCGAGGAGGCCGGGCTGTATGTCACCAAGTTGCGCGCCATCCTGCGCAGTATTGGCACCTGCGACGGCAACATGGAGGAGGGCTCGCTGCGCGCCGACGCAAATGTCTCAGTGCGCCGGCCGGGCGACGAGCTGGGCACGCGCTGCGAGATTAAGAACCTGAACTCGATCCGTTTTCTTAGGCGCGCCATCGAGATCGAGGCGGCACGGCAGATTGCCATTCTCGAGGACGGCGGCACGATTACGCAGGAGACAAGGCTCTTCGACCCCGACCGCGACGAGACGCGCTCCATGCGCTCGAAGGAGGATGCGCACGACTACCGCTATTTTCCCGATCCCGATCTGCTGCCGCTGGTGCTCAGCGAGGAGCGCGTGGCGCGTCTGGCCGCAGAACTGCCCGAGCTTCCCGACGCGCGCAAGGCACGCTTTATGGCCGACTACGGTCTCGCACCGGACGATGCGGTGATGCTGGTCGCTGATGGCGAGCGAGCGGATTTCTTTGAGGCCGTTGCAGCGGGCCGCGACGCGCGGTTAGCGGCCAACTGGATCCGTGTTGAGCTTGGCCGCGCGCTGAACGCCTCGGGTCAAGACATCGCTGACTCCAAGATCACGCCTGACACCCTGGGCGGTCTGCTCGACCTCGTTGCGGCCGAAACCATATCCGGCAGTATTGCCAAGAGGGTCTTCGAGATCATGTTCGAAAGTGGTCGCGATGCGGCGGAGATCGTCGCCGCGGAAGGCCTGGAGCAGGTAAGTGATACCGGTGTTATCGAAGCCGAGGTCGACAAGGTGCTGACCGCCAACCCAGGCCAGGTAGCTGAGTTCAGGGCCGGCAAGGAGAAGCTTATGGGCTTTTTCGTGGGGCAGGTCATGAAGGCGACCAAGGGCAAGGCCAACCCGGGTACGGTCAATGAGATTCTGCGGCGCAAACTCTCCGAGTGAGAAGTCGAGACAGCAACTATGGGAGTGTTCCATGCGAGCCTATGAGATCCAGTCGGGCGACGGCATAGATGCGTTGACAGTTGCCGAGCGGCCGATCCCGAAGCCAGGGCCGGGTCAGGTGCGGGTACGGGTGCGGGCAAACTCGGTCAATTATCGCGACCTGATGATCGTCAGCGATCCCGTGTCGCGCGGCGTGACTTTTCCGCGCATTCCTAATTCCGATGGTGCGGGTGAGGTCACGGCGGTGGGTAAGGGTGTTGGCGGTGTTAGCGTGGGCGATCGTGTCGCGGGCTGCTTCTTTCAGGCCTGGGTGGACGGTGCGATCAACGCCACTGCCATGGCAAGCGCTATGGGTGGCGCGGTGGACGGCATGCTGGCGGAGGAGGTTGTTCTGGCGGCCGATGGCGTGCTGCCAATCCCGGATCATCTGTCTTACGAGGAGGCGGCGACCTTGCCCTGCGCGGCCCTCACCGCCTGGCATGCGCTGGTCGAGAAGGGGCAGGTCACGGCCGGCGAGACGGTGCTACTGCTCGGCACCGGCGGGGTCTCGATCTTTGCCCTTCAGTTCTGTGTCATGTACGGCGCGCGCGCCATCGTGCTATCGAGCAGTGACGAGAAGCTCACTCATGCCCGCAAGATGGGGGCATGGCAGACGCTGAACTATCGCGAGACGCCGGAATGGCACAGCACGGTGGTGGAGATGAGCGGCGGTGGCGTCGATCACGTCGTCGAGGTCGGTGGCGCCGGTACGCTCGAGCGCTCGGTCGAGGCGACACGCGTCGACGGCCATGTGGCGCTGATCGGCATTCTCACGAGCGGCCAAATGAATCCGGTTGCCATCATGCGCAAGTCTTTGACAATGCATGGCATCTATGTTGGCAGCAAAGCTATGTTTCGACGTATGAACACGGCGATCGCGGCGCATGAACTAAAGCCGGTGATTGACCAAACCCTGGCTTTTGATGACGCGCCTGCCGCATACCACGCCATGCAGGCGGCGGGGCATTTTGGCAAGATCGTGATAAGCTTCTGACAGCTTACGCGGCCCGGTCGGGCCAGCTAGTTGGGCACCGGATGGGAGCCGGTGACAATAGTGCGGATGCTTGCGGTCATGATCATTTCTCCCGTGGGCGGAAATAGCGGCGCCACGGCGCTTTTGGGAACTTTGCGGCATCGGCCGGCCCGGCTATGATGCGTGCCGTCAGGCATATCGGGAGACCGGCAATGATGAGAGTGGCCGTGAAAGTATTGGCATTGATGTGGGGGCGCCGCCGTCTCCGCCTTAATGTCATGCGATCCGCTGGTGGACAGTAAATTCGTCGGAAAGAATTGAGCCGGCTGTCATGCCAAAGCCGAAGAGGCTGTGCCTGAATTCATGACCATTGCCAAGGAAGAGGACACTTACACCTTGTGACGTAGCTGCGATGGTATCGAGACGTTGCACTGGCCCAGCAAGCGGCTTGTGCTGACCAGCAAGGAGGTCGACAACGCCGTCGCCAATCTGATGTCTCTTCGCAATCACTGATCGCAGGTCTGCGGGGACCGCAGCCAGCAGGGAGGAACACGCCATGAAGCGCCGCACATTCATCAAAGGGGCCGCAGTGGGATCCGCTGCCACGGCGGCGTCACCATTAGCTGCGCCAGCCATTGCTCAAGGCCGCATCCAGTGGAAGATGGTGACCTGTTGGCCGCGCAACATGCCGGCTATCGGTGTCGGTGCCCAGCGCCTCTGCGATCGCATTGGCGAGATGTCTGGCGGCCGTCTGACGATCAAGCTCTATGCCGCAGGCGAGTTGGTGCCCGCCTTCGAGGTCTTCGATGCCGTGCGCGAGGGCATAGCCGAGGCGGGGCATGACGCGCCCTATTACTGGATCGCTAAACACTCCGCGATCCCCTTTTTCTGCTCAGTTCCGGCCGGTCTGACGCCACAGGAGCATTGCGCCTGGATTACTAGCGGCGGCGGCCAAGCCTTATGGGACGAGCTCAATGCGGATTTCGGCGTACGCGCGTTTCTTGCCGGCTCGGGCTGTCCCAATATGGGCGGCTGGTTTCGCCGCGAGATCAATTCACCGGCCGACCTCGACGGCTTGCGCATGCGCATTCCGGGCCTAGGTGCCGAGGTATTCAGCCGTCTCGGCGTGATCACAGTCAATATGCCAGGCTCTGAGGTGCTGCCGGCATTGCAGTCCGGCGCTATCGATGCAACCGAGTGGGCCGGACCGTACATCGATCTCGCGCTCGGTCTCTACAAGGTGGCGCCGTACTATTACGGCCCCGGCATTCACGAGCCAGGACCAGCGATCTCGCTGCTCGTGAACAACGAGGCCTACGAAGAACTACCGAACGACCTGAAGGCCATGGTCCAGGCTGCGGCGGCCGAAGACAACGGCCGCATGATTTTTGAGACCACCGCCTTCAACGCAACGGCATTGCAAACCTTGATCGAGAAGCATGATGTGGACGTGCGCCACTTCCCGGACGAGGTAATCTCTCTGATGCTTTCCAATGCCGAGGATGTGTTGCGCGAGACAGCCGCCAAGACCGAAATCGGCCAACGGGTATTCGAAAGCTGGAATGCGTTCCGTGGTCGCATGATTGGCAATGCGGCATACAGCGAAATGGGCTATCTCAACAGGCGTGCCGCTGGCTGAGCGCAAGAATACAAGAGGCGAGGCATGGAAGGCTTCCAGTTTCAAACCATCAAGACCATTCGGGCGGAGCCGGGTTCTAGCGCCCGTATTGGCGAACTGATCAAGGAGATCGGTGCCGAGCGCGTGCTGGTGGTGACGGATCCGGGCATCAAGGGGCTTGGCCTGCTTGAGGCGATGCTGTCGGGGCTCGACGATGCCGGTGTGACGGTTACGCTCTACGATAAGGTCGAGGCCGATCCGCCGGAAGCCTCGGTGCTGGAAGCGGGCGCTCTGGCATGCGAAAGCGAGGCGGAGGCGGTTATCGGCTTCGGCGGTGGCAGCTCCATGGATACGGCCAAGCTTGCGTCTTTCCTGGCTCGCTCGGACCAGCCCTTGTCAGAAGCTTATGGTGTGAATAATGCGCGCGGTGAGCGGTTACCACTAATTCAGGTGCCTACCACGGCGGGGACGGGTTCAGAGGTGACGCCGATTGCCATCGTCACCACGGGAGAGGCCACCAAGATGGGGGTTGTCTCGCCCATTCTCTACGCTGACTATGCCATGCTGGATGCGGACCTTACCCTAGGCCTGCCGTCCAAGGTGACGGCCGCCACGGGTATCGATGCCATGGTGCACGCCATCGAAGCCTATACCACTAAGTTCAAGAAGAACCCCGTATCGAATGCTCTCGCGCGTGAGGCGTTGTCGCTGCTCGGCAGCAATATCCGCACAGCCTGCGAGGATGGCGGCAATCGGGAGGCGCGTGCCGCCATGCTGCTCGGCTCACTGCTCGCCGGCATGTCGTTCGCCAACGCACCGTGCGCGGCGGTGCACGCATTGGCCTATCCCATCGGCGGGCATTTCCACGTGCCGCACGGGCTCTCCAACTCGCTCGTGTTGCCGCATGTACTGCGCTTCAACGCCCCGGTCGCTGAAAGTCAGTATGCCGAGATCGCTGGCATTGCCATTCCTGGCATTGAGGCTAGCGGCGATGCCATGACCGAGCGTCTCGCTGCGGGCTTCGAGATCCTAATTAATGATCTGGCCATCGAAAGTTGCTTGCGTGACGTGGGCATCAGCCACAACCAATTGCCAATGATGGCCGAGGACGCCATGAAGCAGCAGCGCCTGCTGGTCAACAATCCGCGCGAGGTCGGCTACGACGACGCGCTCGAGATCTATCAGGCCGCGTTCTGACGACACCCGAAGAAGTGCTGTTCGCGCTCGGCGAGGCGCGGCTGGTTCCTGTCCTACGCCTGTCGAGCACCGAAGCGACGGCTAGAGCGGTGGGCTGGCTGGCCGAGGCTGGGCTGTCGGTGTTCGAGATAACCCTTACAGTGCCCGGCGCGGTGGGCCTAATCGAGCAGTTAACCAAGCGCGGTGAGACACTGGTCGGCGCCGGCACGGTCATGAATGTCGCTGATGCGGAACGCTGCCTTGACGCCGGCGCGCGCTTTCTGGTTTCACCCTGCGTCGTGCCGGAGTTGCCGGCCTTGTGCCATATGCGTGGCGCGGCCTGCCTGTTGGGTGCCTTGACGCCGAGCGAGGTTAAGGCAGCGCTAGATGCGGGTGCGGACGCGGTCAAGATCTTTCCGGCCTCGACCGTTGGGCTCTCGCACTTCAAGGCCCTACGGTCTGTCTTTCCGAAAATCCAGATGGTGCCGACCGGTGGCATCGGTGCGGAGGATATCGCCGATTGGCTGGCGGCCGGGGCGGCCTTTGTCGGTGTTGGTGGCAAGCTCACGGCAGGGGCGCGCGATGACATGATGGCGGCAGCCCGCGACCTGCTCGCCAGGCTGCCGTGAGCGGGACACCCGCCATTGTTTGTCTTGGTGAGCCGATGGCCGAGTTTAGCCAGCTTCCCGATGGACCGCCTGGCCACTACCTGGCAGGGCATGGCGGTGATACCTCCAACTGCGCCATCGCAGCGGCCCGGCAGGGGGCGACCGTCGGCTATATCACGGCACTCGGCACGGACACCTTCGGCGACTCGTTCATCGACCTGTGGCAGTGCGAAGGGATCGACACCACTGGTGTCAAGCGTGACGAGACGGCGCATACCGCGGTCTATTTCATTAACCACGGCTCAGATGGCCATCGCTTCACTTATCTGCGAATGGGCTCGGCGGCGAGCCGCATGGGGTCTGAGGATTTGCCGCACAGCCTCATCGCCGGGGCCAGTATCCTGCATGTTTCCGGTATCAGCCAGGCGATCAGCGAAAGCGCCCGCGATACGGTCTTCCGCGCCATCGAGATCGCGCAGGCGGCCGGGACGCGGGTCTCTTACGATCCTAATTTGCGCCTGTCCCTGTGGCCTCTGGCGCGTGCCCGTACCGTCATCCACGCAGCCCTTGCCGGAGCGGACTACGTGCTAACCAATCTCGAGGAAGGCCGCCAACTTACCGGCGCCGGTTCCGCCGAGGCCATCGCCGCGTTCTATCTCGGCCTGGAGGTCAGCACCGTCGTGGTGAAAATGGGTGCGGACGGTGCTCTGCTGGCGACGGGTGAGGGGGGCCGACACTTGCCGGGCCGCACCGTCGTTGCGGTGGATGCATCCGGCGCCGGCGATACCTTCGACGGCGCCTTTCTTGCGGAGACAGTGCGGGGAGCGGACAGCCTGGCTGCGGCGAGCTATGCCAATGCGGCGGCTGCCCTGTCGACCACGGGATATGGTGCGGTTGCCCCGATCCCGCGGCGTGCCGAAGTAGAGGCAATGTTGAAAAGGAGATCCGGTGATGATGCTACCTAACACAATACGTCAGAAGCTCGATAACAATGAGCCGACGATGGGAACACATTTCCTTTCCAACGATCCTGATATTCCAGAAATCATCGGCGATTCTGAGCTGTTTGACTACGGCGAATACTGTGCCGAATATTCTGTATTCGACATGCAGACGCTCTATCACATGGCGCGGGCCGGTCAGTGTGCGAACCTGCCGCTGATGATAAAGCTCGACCAGGAGGCACAGGGCTTTTGGGCTCAGGCCGCGCTCGGCGCCGGCTTTCAGGCTATCCTATTCACTGATATTCGCAGTGCTGAAGACGTTGCCACCTGCCACCGCTACATACGGGCGGACACGCCGGATATTGGCGGCCATATGGGCCTCAAGCTGCGTCGGCCAGCTCTCTCCAGCTATCAGCCTAACGCCTATACCAATGCGCTGGCGGCGGTGCTGTTCCTGATCATGATCGAGAAGGACATGGCCGTGCAGAACATCGACGAGGTGTTGGCCATGGCGCGCGAGAAGGGTGCCGATATGACTCAATGGGGCGCAGGCGACTTCGGCTTTTCGCGTGGCCAGCCAGGGATGATGGGAACTCCAGAGGTCAAACCATTTGAGGAATTAGTGATAGCCAAGTCGCTGGAATTCGGCGTGGCGCCACGCATTGAAATCGGTACGGTCGAGCAAGCAAAGCGGTATATTGACCTCGGAGTACGCCACTTCTGCATCGGATGGGATCGTTTTATCTACCAGGCGGCCTTGCGTAAGATCGGCGAAGACATGCGCAAGTTGATAGAAACCTTGTGACTTGAGCTATGACTCCGGAATTTCCTGAGGATACCGAATTGGTCAGAACTCGGTGTCCCCTGGTTGCTTTCATCGTATTCAAAACGCGCTACTGCTCCCGGAAGGCCCTATTAAAGCTGGTTGAGATCGGCTTGAAGATGTAGCCGAGTGCTGTGCGTGCACCGGTGATTATCATGACCTCGGCCGGCATGCCGGGATAGAGCGTTGCCCCTTCAAATGCCTTGGCCGGATCCTCGGTCAACTCAATACGCGCCCGGTAGTATGCTTGACCCGTGCGCTCGTCGATTAGCCGGTCGGCCGAAACCGATGTAACCAGACCCTTGAGAGGCTTAGCGTTCCGCATAGAGAACGCTGTTAGCATGACCTGCGCTTCGAGACCGGGGTACACCACGTCTATGTCGATCGGATCTACATTGGCCTCGATCACCAGCTTCTCGTTTGACGGCACAATGTCCATCAGCGCCGCGCCCGGCGCGATCACGCCACCCCGCGTGTGGACCTGGAGATCGACGACCGTGCCGGAAAGTGGCGCCCGGATGTCGGTTCGCCCCAGCACATCATCTGCCGTCCGGATACGCTCGGCGAGGTCGAACAGCTCGGTCTGCACCTGGCGTAGCTCGATCGCCACCTCGTTCAGCAAGTTCGTTCGGATTTCGGTGATCTGGGTTTGGGCCTCGCCAATTCTCTCCCTGGCGCGTGCGATCTCAGCCTGGTGGAGATTTCGGTTGCCTTCTATCTCGGCGAAACGGCGCTGCAGCTCCAATAGCCGCGGCTTCCTTACAAGCCCCTTGTCGAACAGCATCTTCACATCGGTGATCTCGCTCTCGATTAGGTTCTGCTGCGTGTCCTCGGCACGGATTTGACCCTGTAACCCCACGATCACCTCCAAGATCTGTGCGATGCGCTGCTCTTGGATCTTAATCTGGCCCGCGCTCGCTCTTAGTCTCGCCTGGAAGATGTTGATCTGGCCGTCCAAAGTTTCTTTCACTTTGGGTTCGCTGATCTGTTTCATTAAATTATCTGGGAACTGGATTTCGGCTCTGCCATCGCGTTCTGCAATTAAGCGCGCTTTCAGCGCTTGCGCTGCGAGACGGCGGTCCTTTAGTAAATCCAGGGTCGCAAGCGGGCTAGTCACATCGAGTCGGATTAGCACCTGCCCCTGTCGCACGACCTCCCCGTCGCGAACCAAGATCGTGCCAACGATGCCTCCTTCAAGGTGCTGGATCGTTTTTCGGTTAGTGTCTACCGACACCGAACCTGGTGCAATTGCTGCACTCTCGAGTGGTGCCACCGCCGCCCATATCCCGAGGCCACCAAAGAACAAAGCGATGATGGCCGATCCCGCTAGGATTGCTCCCCTAACGCCTGTTCCCTGATCGACGGGCAAACCGGTCTTTCGTAAAACATCCGACATCTTATGCTCCCTGTGCGCTCGTAGTAGGCTGAGCGCGGGTGACCGTCGACAGCACTTGGCTTGGCGGACCAAACGCCTCGACGGCGCCCGCTCTCAGCACCAGCGCCTTGTCGACATGGCGCAGAATACTAGGACGGTGGGCAATCACGACCACCGTCGCACCGCGCTTCTTCAGCGCAGCAATTGCGTTGATCAATGCTTCCTCACCGGCCGCGTCTAGGCTAGCGTTGGGCTCGTCCAGCACCACAAAACGCGGATGGCCGAATACAGCGCGCGCGAGCGCGATACGCTGGCGCTGGCCACCCGATAGCACGGCTCCGGCTTCGCCGATTTCCGTCTCGTAGCCCGACGGCAACTGCAGGATCAATTCGTGGACACCTGCGAGCTGGGCCGCCGAGATCACCGATTCCGGGTCCGCCTCGCCCATACGCGCGATGTTATCGCGCACCGTGCCGGCGAAAAGCTCGATGTCCTGCGGTAAATAGCCGATGTGACGCCCGAGGTCCTCGGCCGCCCAGTCAGCCATGTCCGCTCCGTCGAGCCGGACGTGGCCGAGGCGCGGCTTGGCGATCCCGACCAACAAGGCCGCCAGCGTCGACTTACCTGCTGCCGTCGACCCCACTAGACCTAAAGCTTCGCCCGGCTCAAGCTCGAACGAGACACCCCCGAGTGTGGGTGCCACTCCATCCGGGTGGAAGAACGTCACCCCCTCGACCTTGAGGCGTCCCTCTGGGCGTGGCAGCGTTATCTTGGCTCCGCGTACCCGTGTCGTGGCCAGCTGATCGCGCACCCGCTCGTAAGCGCCGCGTGCGGCGATCGCCGACCTCCATGACCCGATTGCTTGCTCGATCGGCGCCAACGCGCGCGCCATCAGGATAGAGCTGGCAATCATTATGCCTGCGGTGATCTCGCCTCCCAGCATCAGCCACGCGCCGGTCCCTAGGACGCTGATTTGTAGGCACTGGCGGATGAACTTCGACGTCGCCGTGATAGCGCCTGCGCGCCTGCTCGCTCGTGCCTGGAGGTCGAGCATTTCGGTGTTCTTGGCGTGCCAACGTCCGACCAGGTTGGGCATCATCCCCATTGCTTCGATCACGTGCGCGTTGCGCACTGCCGACTCAGCCTGGCGCAGCGCCGTGAACGAGGCGCCACCAGAGCGACGCAGCAGATTCCGTGTTGCCAAATCGTTGGCGATAGCGAGCCCAAACAAGACGATTGCGCCGCCGAGTGATAGCCAACCAAGAATCGGGTGCATCATGAAGATCGCGGCGATGAAAATGGGCGTCCATGGAGAGTCTAGAATTGGGAACATCTCAGAGCCGGTCAGGAATGTGCGAATAGTGGACAAATCGCGCAACCCTTGGATCGATGGTGTACCGGCTGCCGCCACGCTCTTCCCGATACTGCCCTCCAGCACCGTACCACTGAGGCGTTGATCGAGCCACGTGCCCAAACCCACCATAATCCGCGTGCGGCTCATCTCGAGCGCCGCCAGCGTCAGTAGTGCGACCCCCGCGATCAGCGTCAGGTACAGCAGCGTATCTTCGCTCCTAGCTGCAATCACTCGGTCGAAGATTTGAAGCATGTACAATGGCGCTGTCAGCATGAGGACGTTGATGAACAGGCTGAATACGACCACCGCCGCGAACCCGCTGTAGCATGCCGACAACGCTTGTTTCAGAATTGGGTTTGCCGATTTAATCATAGTGTCACTCGTATTGTAGAACATTCTGACACCGCCCCGTGCGGCGCCTTGTTGTCTTGACCAACCAGTAGATATGCCAAAAGGCGTGATGGAGGAGTGACGGCTGTCACAAAGCAGTCTTATTAGGGTGGCGAGACGCCGATTTCCCTAAGAGCCGCGGCCACGGCCGCGACAACGCCTACGCAAAACCGAAATCGCTGGCGTGTAGATCGTCGGCGCTGACGCCGATGAGCGTGATCGAATCGGCACCGAGGTTGATCAAGGTATCGGACCCGACCTGGGTCGCGACGATATCGCCGAAGTCATTCGCACCTGAGTGGCTGGAGAGATCTATGACATCATCGCTTTGCGCGCCCGTGACGAAGCCGTAGATCGTGTCTTGACCGTCGCCGTCGGCGAACACGAACAGGTCATTGCCGATGCCGCCATCGAGCACATCTGCACCCACGCCGCCGATTAACCGATCGTTGCCGTCGCCGCCAAGCAGGGTGTCGTCGCCGATGCGGCCTTCGAGACGGTTGCTACCCTCGTCCCCTAGCAGGCTGTCGTCGTGGTCCGAGCCGATGAGGTTCTCGATGGTGTTCAGTATGTCCCCCTCTGCGTCACCACCGAACCCGGTCCCTGAGAGCTCGACCTTGACCCCGGAGGCTGAACCTAGATACGACGCGGCGTCGGTACCGCCGTTGCCATAGAGCACATCTGCACCCGCGCCTCCGACCAACCAGTCATCGCCGCCGCCGCCATGGAGAATATTGTCGCCTGCGTCCCCGAACAGAAAGTCGTCGTGGGCCGAGCCGAAGAATTCCTCGATGTTGATCAGTGTGTCCCCCTCTGCGTCACCACCGAACCCGGTCCCGTTTGTGAGGTTAACCGTGACCCCAGAGGGCGACCAAAGATACGACGCGGCATCGAAATCCGCGCCGCCGTCGAGTATATCCGCACCCGCCTCGCCCCTTAGAAAATCGTTGCCATCGCTACCATAGAGATAGTCGCTGCCGCTGCCGCCATAGAGGGTGTCGTCGTCGGCGCCGCCATGGAGATCGTCATTGCCGCTGCCGCCATAGAGGGTGTCGTTGCCGGTGCCGCCAAGGAGGGTGTCGTCGCCATCCAACTCATCGCTCGTCTCGATTACGTAGGTGCCAGTATCAGCGTTGAGGGCGTACTCGTACTGCTGAGTTTCATCCTTTAGCTTGGAAAAGAAATCGTAGCCGAAGTTGGAAAGCCCCATCTCGCCCGCCTCTACGGATTCGAGCAACTCGATAGTTTGCGGGTCGGTGCTATTGCTCCACCACTGGCCTTGGGGAGTTTTGAGCCAGAATTCGGTGGCCCAGGTCAAAATTCCCTTCGTCGCAAAAAAGTATTGGTCACATGGCGCCATGCTGTAGACCAAGCTCTTATGCCAACTAGGCAGAAGACCGCCGTATAGCCGGTCGTTGCCATCACCACCATTGAGCCAGTCATCGCCGCGGCCACCAACCAGCCAGTCATTGCCGCTAGGCCCGTGGTATTCGTCTCCCGCGGTGTTGACGGTTCCGCCCCAAATCTCATCGCCGCCATCGCCGCCAAAGAGATAGTCCGCCTCGCCGCCGCCATAGAGGGTATCGCGGCCGGCGTCACCGAAGAGAAAGTCGCTAGCATCGGAGCAGTTCCACTTATTTGGTTGGCCGCCGACCAGTACGTCGTCGCCCTGACCGCCGGAGAGAAAGTCTGTTCCCGTGCCACCATCGAGAAAATCGTTGCCGCTGCGACCGTACAGCCGATCTTGCCTCCATCCACCGGAGAGGTAGTCGTTGCCAGGACCGCCGTCCAGAAAGTCCGGGGCGCCATCTGGTGCCCATCCGCACGGCGGCGCATCGGGCCAATGCTCCGGGGGAATGGGCACGCACTCTTCTTGCCCGGTCGGAAAAGTCTGTTCCGCAAAGCCCCAGCTGCCAGGACTTGCCCAGCCCCAGTCGCCATAGAGCTTGTCGTCGCCACTGCCGCCATAGAGTTCGTCGACAGAGGACTGGCCTTTCAGCAGATCGTTGCCGGCGCCGCCATAGAGATGATCGCTGCCGGTATGGCCATAGAGCTTGTCGTCGCTGCTGCCACCATAAAGGTGGTCGTTACCGTCGGCGCCATAGAGCGTGTCGTCGCCCTTTCCACCCCAGAGAGTGTCGTCGCCCGATCCTTCAAACCATCCGTTGAACCATATTCCTAGACCGCAGTTGGTAACTGGATCGCCATTGAATTCGCCGCCGTGCAGCGTGTCGTCGCCATCGCCACCATAGAGATCGTCGTCGCCTTGGGCTCCAGCTATCGCGTTGTCGCCCGTGTCCCCTATCAGGATGTCGTCGTGGTGTGAGCCGAGAACGTGCTCGATGTTGATCAGTGTGTCCCCCTCGGCATCACCACCGAACCCGACCCCTTCTGAGAGCCTGACCTTGACCCCGGAGGCCGAGTTTATATATGACACGGCGTCCTCATCCGCGCCGCCGTCGAGCACATCTGCACCGGCGCCGCCGATTAACCAGTCGTCACCGACGCCGCCGTATAGCTGGTCGTCACCGTCGCCGCCAAAGAGATTGTCGTTGCCGGTGCGGCCAAGCAAGGTGTCGTCGCCGCCGCGACCCTCGAGGCGGTTGCTACCCCCGTCACCGATCAGGATGTCGTCGCGGTCCGAGCCTATGAGGTTCTCGATGTCGATCAGTGTGTCCCCCTCGGCGTCACCACCCAATCCGGTTCCGTTTGTGAGGTTAACCATGACCCCAGTGGCAGAACTTAGATACGATGCGGTGTCGTTGTCCGCGCCGCCGTCGAGCACATCTGCACCGGCACCGCCGGACAACGTGTCGTTTCCGCTACCGCCGAACAGCAAATCGTTACCCAGATATCCATAGAGTAAGTCGTCTCTATTTAAACCGCGAATGCGGTCACTCTCATCCGTACCATGAAGAACGTCAGAATTTATTGTACCTTTAATATACATCGTAATTCTCCAGCATTAATTTCAGTCATAGTCGTCGCCTTCGTATCCAAAAAAGGTGATTTTTCTAAGTTGTAGCGTGGAGAGCTAAGTAGTTTTTATCTGTGATGGTGGTCACATTTGTTAAAATTTTTTAGAAGAATATATGAAATATTTTCTACATAATATCAATTAGTTACAATTATTAATCCACTCAGTTTCAGCTCCTTATTTAACCTCCTTATCTGACTCCGACGTGCTCGCTTTTGAAGACACGCAGAACTTCGTCGCCAGGGTACCGCCTAATCCATGCTAGCGTTAAGTTCCGATGGACTGTTTCATACTGATTATTAGTTCAGAAGCTGTGTTTTATTTTTTCAAATGATAGATTCTGGGACGAGCGGCCGGTACGCAAGGAAAGAACACGGCCACTTAGTGATGTAATATTTGCGCCACTATTCGACCAGAATTTATTCTTCTTTGAGAAAATAAAAAACTTATCCGTTGAGTAACTTGGCACGGAAGCGGGGTATCAAAGCTCTCGATAGAGCTGTCCTCCCAGGGTAAGGCTGGCTTGATGCAGGCCGTCTTGGCACCGATTACTTTTTCCATTTTCTGACTGCTGTAGCGATGAACTCTGGGCCGTTGTCGGATCGTCTATAGGTCAGTATGCCACGGGGGATGTGCAGGTCCGAGACCACCTTGCGCAAACGCTCATTACTTCTGCTGGAGGCGCTGCAGCTCTTCCGGCTGGTCAGTTCCCCATGCCGCCATACTCCTTGTGCCAGCGATACTGTCTCTGTTCCGTGATGCTGACCTCCCGGATCATATCAATGCGCGCCATACCCTGAACCCCGAGTGCCTCTACCTAGCGTGGCTTGCTGACGGTCTCTTCTGGTTCGTGAGGTTTGGTCCCCGTGATTGATCCTTTTCTAATTCCTGTTGATAGGACACGGAGCAGTGCAGTGGGCAGGATCAACAGCGCAAAGACGTTTATTATAAATAATCAAAAAAAATAAAAACGACGCTAAAGTGATGTAAATAAAATAAAAAGTACAGTATTTAAGATGACAAATTAAGTACATGTTTAAAAAATTCCATTCTTCAGTAAATACATTGAAAATATAAAATAAGTTATTGTATTAACGTATTAATAATGTATTATCAAGTTTCTTGAGAGGGATTGCTACTAAGTGTCCAAGTGCTCGATCGGAGCGGTTGCGGTTGTTGGCATTATTTGCAGCGCGAATTTGTGCACTTACGGTCCTGACAGTCTTCGGTGGAGAAGGTATGCAAGCGTCGGAAATTGCCGGCTTTATTGGGGGTATTCGCCTGGGCCGTCGCAGTCCGTGACGAGGATACGTTTTCCGGCAAGCAGGTCTTTCTCGAGTATCGGCTGTCAGGTCATGCGCACTGCAGGAGAACCTGGCGGACCACGGGCAGGGGAAACTAGACCCAAGCGCTAATTTCAGTTACGAGGCTACCCAATCAGGAATGGCAAGATCGGGCGTGAGACATGGTGACCAAGGGCTTCAAAGCGTTGTTGGCGGAAGCAAATGTGGAAATTGAGTCTATCGGCGCACATGAGGCATTGGCACTGCATGGCGATCCGGAGGTGGTTTTCATCGACGTCCGCGAAGGCAGCGAACGGCGAAAGGGCGCCATCCCAGATTCTGTATCGGCGCCGCGCGGCTTTCTTGAGTTCATCGCCGACCCCGAGGGGCCATCGCATCAGCCGGAATTCGCCTCGGGCAAGAGGCTGGTTTTGGTTTGCGCCTCAGGCGGCCGTTCGGTCCTGGCCGGTGTGACGCTGCGCGGTATGGGTATCGACAATACAGTTAATCTCGCCGGTGGCATGGCTGCCTGGCAGCAGGTCGGCGGGCCTGTCGAGACGGATTAAGGAATCCAAGCCCGACGCCGGCAGAATATTGCCGACGCCGGGTGGGGTAGTGCGAAACCGGCGAGGAGCGGGGAATACGCCGGTTTCGCTTATCAGCCCGCCTCACGACGGGCCGAATCTCAAGCTTATAGTTTAACGACGTGGTCTTCGTGGGTCGCGGCGACCGTGGCAGTAACGCGGCGTACCTGGGCTTTGTCACTGACTGTCATCGCACCGACGGTGACAATTGTGCGCTTATGGGTTTCGTCGACTTCATCACCCGGCGCGCGGGCCCCGAGAGTGAGGCTGACTGAACCGCTGGTGGCGAACTTGCTCACCGTGGAGGGGTGTGGGATACGCATGTATGTCTCCCTTGCCTGTCGGGCACCGCCCTGCGCTTTGCAGTGTTGCTTTGGCCTGAGGGAGAGGATTAAGACAATCGGCGTATTGTGGGTGTGACGACCGTCACAATGCCTACGCTTAAGGATCAAGAATACCCATTTCCTTGAGAACGGCAGCGACAGCCTCCACAGCCGCATCCATATCGGCGGGCGTTAGGGCGCCGATGCAGCCTATGCGAAAAGTCTCCATTGCAGTGATCTTGCCGGGATAAATGACGAAACCGCGTTCATGCAGGGCATCGTAGAAGCGTCCGAACGTGAACCCAGGCCAATCCGGCATGCGGAACGTGATGATAATCGGGGCCTGATTTGCATCGTCGAGGAGGGTCTCGAAGCCCAGGCGCCGCATGCCGGCGACGAGGCGGCGGCAATTCTCTGCATAGCGTGCACCACGTCTGGCGACCCCGCCTTCTTCCGCCAACTGATCCAAAGCAGCATCGAGGGCGGCCATCACATGTGTCGGAGGCGTGAACCGCCATTGTCCATTATTTTCAAAATTTTGCCATTGATCATAAATATCAAGACTTAGCGATTCTGCATTCCCCTTTGCCGCTGCGACCTGGCTCGTTTCGGCAACAAGGAACCCCATGCCTGGCACGCCTTCGAGGCATTTATTGGCGGACGCGGCAAGTGCGGTGATGCCAAGCCCCGGGGTATCGATGGGGATGGCGCCGAATGCGCTCATCATATCGACCAGCAAAGCCGCGCCGTGCTCGCGCGCCGCCTCAGCAATTTCGGTCAGGGGATTGAGAACGCCCGACGTGGTTTCGCAGTGCACCGCGACTATATGGCTGAAAGGGCCGTAGGTGGCGAGCGCCGCGCGCAGGGCCGCTACATCGCTCGGCTCGTCTTCCGGGCTGTCCACGACACGCAAGTTGCGTCCCAGCCGCTTGCCTATAGTGGCGATGCGCTGGCCATAGGCGCCGTTTACCGCCACCAGCATTTTACCGTCCGGGGGAACGAGGGAGGCTATCATCGCCTCGACTACGAAGGTGCCGCTGCCTTGTAGGAGAACGCAGGTGTAGTCGGACTCAGCGTTAGCCAAGGCTGTCAGGCGGTGGCGGACACGCGCGGTCAGGCCGATGAAATCGCTGTCTCGCGAGCCCCAGTCACGCGTCATCGCGTTGCGCGTGCGCTCGCTCGTGGTCAAAGGACCCGGTGTTAGCAGCAGGCCGGGGCCGTCATTCCGCTCTGCGTCGCTCATGGCATATAATCCGTGCAATTTCTTGTTTCTGGTTTTGTGTCCGCATGCTTGTCTCGTCGCCGCGAGTGGAGACGGTGAGAGGACACAGGCGTGCGCATCATATCGGAATGCGACCTGGAATAGGCGCTAGATTATCCCAGTCTGGTTGAGCGCCTGCGCAGTCTGTTGCGCGGCCATGCGACATCGCCCTTGCGGTTGCACTACGATCGGCCCGATGTGGGGGAGAGGCGGGCAATGCTGCTGGCTATCAGGCGCTGGAGAGGATCTGAAGGCTACCGTTCAACTGCCGGCATCGATGCTCCTGATGAGCTCTCCGGGGGATTAGCGTTGGGTCGTTGAAGGTAATCGTGAGACCGCCGGCGAAAAGCTAGAAACCGGCGCCGCAGTCGCTATCACCAAAGTTGGAACTGCGGTCGCCGGGCAGCATGTCATCGCTGCTGCCGCCGCGTAAGCTGGTCAAACTGGTTTCTTCTGGCTGAAAAGGTCTCTAGAATCGCAGTGGCGCGTTATCGCTGAAGCGAGAACAGAGCATGGAAAAACAGTCGCCCGATCAACTGGCCAGCGTGGAGTTGTTGTCCGGCCTTGCGCCTGATGCGTTGCAACGGCTGGAGCAGGGTTGCATGTGGCGCCGTTACAAGCGGGGAGAGGAAATCGTCGCCCGCGATAGCGACAGCCGGGATCTCTTTATGGTTATCACCGGCTCTGTGGAAGTGGCGAATTTCTCGACCACGGGCCGGGAGATTGCCTATGCGACCATTCCGGCGGGCGAGTATTTCGGCGAGCTGTCCGCGCTCGACAATCTGCCGCGCTCGGCTACGGTCTCCGCGGCAGAGGATACCCTTGTCGCGGTCATGCCCCGCACTCTGTTCATTGATGTGATGAGCGACGAGCCCAAGGCTGCCCTCAAGGTGATGATGCGCTTGGCGCACATCATTCGTATCTGCGACGATCGGATTATGGATTTGAGCACGCTTGGTGCGGTGCAACGCGTTTATATCGAGCTACTGCGCATCTGCGGCCCCGATCCTGCGGTGCCGGATCTCTGGTCGGTCTACCCGATGCCGACCCAGTCCGAAATCGCCGCCCGCGCCGGCACGACACGCGAGACGGTGGCGCGTGTGATCAGTCAACTCACCCAGGACGAGATCATCCAGCGCAAGGGACGCACGCTCTATATAAACGACCGTGAGCGTTTGCAGATGATCGCGGTTTCGCTGGAAGGGAACGCCTCCGTGGCACGCTGATTAAAGGCTGCTTGCCGTTAGGGTAGGCGTCCGAGCGGAGTGGTGCAAAGCAGGACAGTGACTAGAGGTGATGTAACCGTTGTCGATTCGTATGCCAGACGGCTGTGATTAGCCCCCATCGACTGGTCCATACTGCGAGATGGTAAGGGTGCACTATATTGCACCAAGCTGTTGTCATAAACGACAAAGGGTTGCAGAAAATTTCTGCTTGGTCCTATGCCGCCCCCCGTGACTTTGCTGCGCTGGTTTGCCAGTATCGGGGCGCCCGGTAGCGCGACGACCTTCCGGGAAACGGCCCACATGGCGCAATACGGCAGCAAGGAAAGGATTTCGATGGCTCGCAAGCCAAATTACAGATTCGAACGCATGGAACGTGAGCGGTCCAAGGCGGCAAAGAAGGCCGCGCGGGCAGCGCTAAAAGCAGAGCGCGCCGAACAAAAGAAGGTCGAGGGGCAGGGCGATGTCCCGCCCGCGGAAGAGGCGGACGAGTCGGAAATCGAGTCCTAGGCTCACTCAAGCTGGGTTCGGTCCTGTCGGTTGGGTCGCTGAATGTAAGGCAGGAAAAAGCTGCGGATGCAGCATGCTTATCGAACGAGGGTATCACATGGACTTCGAGTATTCGGACAAGGTTAAAGCGCTACAGGAACGCATCTCCGCGTTCATGGACCAGCATATCTATCCAAACGAGGATGAGATCATGCGCCAAAACAACGAGGGTGATCGCTGGCAGCATGCGCCCCTGATCGACGAGCTTAAGGCCAAGGCGCGTGCGGCTGATCTGTGGAATCTGTTCCTGCCGGAATCGGATCGCGGGGCAGGGCTGACAAACCTCGAATATGCGCCCTTATGCGAGATCATGGGCCGCTCCCCATACGCGCCCGAAGTATTCAATTGCTCGGCGCCCGATACGGGCAACATGGAGGTGCTTGAGCGCTACGGCAACGCAGCCCTCAAGAAGAAATGGCTAGAGCCGCTTCTCGCCGGCGAGATCCGCTCGGCCTTTGCCATGACCGAGCCGGCCGTGGCTTCGTCCGACGCCACCAACATTGAGGCGCGCATCGAGCGTGACGGCGACAAATATGTCATCAACGGCCGCAAATGGTGGACGTCTGGTGCGCCAGATCCGCGCTGCAAGGTGCTCATCTTCATGGGTAAGACCGATCCGACCAATTCCAACCGGCACAAGCAGCAGTCGATGATCGTGGTACCGATGGATACGCCCGGTATCGAGGTGGTTCGTGCGTTGCCGGTTTTCGGCTATGACGATGCGCCCCACGGCCATGCCGAGGTGGACTTCAAAGATGTGTGTGTGCCGGCATCGAATATCCTGCTTGGCGAAGGCCGTGGCTTTGAAATTGCGCAGGGTCGCCTTGGCCCGGGCCGCATTCATCATTGCATGCGCCAGATAGGCGTTGCCGAGCGCGCCTTGGAGCGAATGTGCAAGCGTGCCAAATCGCGTATCGCGTTCGGCAAGCCGGTCTCCGAGCAGACCGTCACCCAGGAGCGCGTTGCCGAGGCACGAATCATGATCGACCAGGTTCGCCTGCTGGTGCTCAACGCCGCTTACAAGATGGACACGGTTGGCAACAAGGAGGCGCGCCAGGAAATCGCAATGATTAAGGTCGCGGCCCCCAACATGACTTGCAAGGTGGTCGATTGGGCCATCCAAGCGCACGGCGGCGCCGGCGTAACAGAGGACTTTGGGCTGGCTCTGGCTTACGCGCATTCGCGTACTCTGCGCCTTGCCGATGGTCCCGACGAAGTGCACCGCAACCAGATAGCTAAGCTGGAGCTGAGACGATATAATTAGGCACGATGGGCGGTGTTTCGAAATCGCGGTTTAATTGCAACCTACGTTAAGGCGGCATTTTCGTAGCATACGTGGTTTGCTCCGCAGTTTTGGAATTGACTCGTCCGAAGTGAAAAGTCTCTTATCGGATCTGAAGTATTTTCGACAAGCAACTCATTGCTGTTCCTAGATGTCGCGATTAGCCGTGTTACAATTGGCCGTAGCATCGATGATGATGTTCGCTTTTATGGCGGTGTGGTTTCCGTACTAACAGTTATCGGTGCCATCTCTTGATCCAGCGTGGCGTAAGTATTAACGCCGTATATCCGGTGGCCAGTACGCTCGAAGGTGAGCCTAAAATGACGGCGTGGTGAGCGCTCGCGTGATCATATGTTACAGGGCATCGCCAGCTTCGTCACGCTGTTGGTCGCCACTGCGGCGATGTCTAGCTCCTCTCTGGTGATCGCGGTCGATGCCTTGTGGCTGCACGTGGGACACTGGGTATGACCAGCCACGCGTATTTAATTTCGGCGACGCTGCTTCTCTAGCTTGCTTGACTTGATCGCTTTTCTTTGAGCGCTGCGCATCGGATTCTGTTGGATAACGACAAGGTTGCGAGCAAAGACGCGAGGACTAATCTGCTTTCCTTGACAGGTCGCGGAGGCTCGCGTACAGACCGGTCACTGGCTTGGGGGTGTAGCTCAGTTGGTTTTAGAGCGCTGGCCTGTCACGCCAGAGGCCGCGGGTTCGAGTCCCGTCACTCCCGCCATTATCCCTATTATATCAGTGGCTTTGCCTTGCGACCGGGCCATATTGTCTGTTCATGACAGACCATACAGATCAGGGTGGCAAGCGTTGTTTAAGGGCATGCCGGAGGCGATGCTCCTCTGAACCGCATCCAAAGTTGGAACTCCACGATGGCTGTCAGCATCGAGCTATTTCGCAATGCTATCCCCCGATTGTAAGCGCAATTGGAGCGGCAGGAAGAACAACTTCGTCGCATCCTGATCGATAGTCAAAAAGAGCAAAAAAACGCCTGGATTTCTTTGCTTTCCAGCTTTGGGAGTTCTATAGTTCGAGCGCCAATTCACCCCCCCCTGAGGCCCCGGGTCAGGGCGCCTTGCGTCAGGCTGTTTGGGACGGCCTATAAGGCACAGGCGATGCTCGCTGAATATTTGCCGATTCTCATCTTTCTCGGCATCGCTGCCGGTCTGGCCATGGCGGTCGTGCTGGCGTCATACGTGGCAGCGCAGCAGAATCCGGATAGCGAAAAGCTTTCCGCCTACGAATGCGGGTTTGAGCCGTTTGACGATACGCGTGGCCGTTTCGATGTCCGATTCTATCTGGTCGCTATCCTATTCATCATCTTTGATCTTGAGATGGCTTTTCTCTTTCCCTGGGCGGTGGCGTTGCAGGACATTGGCACCTTTGGCTTCTGGTCGATGATGATCTTCCTGGGGGTTCTCACCATTGGCTTCGTTTACGAGTGGCGCAAAGGAGCGCTTGAATGGGAGTAGGGACGTCCGACGTCCTGGCTTCGGGCCCGGCGGGGCAGGACGCGCTGCTGCATCGCGTGGGCCAGGAGATCACGGACAAAGGCTTTGTCGTCGCCCAGTTGGACAAACTAATCAATTGGGCGCGTACCGGCTCGATGTGGCCGATGAGCTTCGGTCTGGCTTGCTGCGCGGTGGAAATGATGCACACCGGCGCCAGCCGCTATGACCTCGACCGCTTCGGCGTCGTCTTTCGGCCCAGTCCACGCCAGTCGGACGTTATGATCGTCGCGGGCACCCTGACCAACAAGATGGCGCCAGCCATGCGCAAGGTGTACGACCAGATGGCCGAGCCGCGCTATGTCATTTCCATGGGCAGCTGCGCCAATGGCGGTGGCTACTATCACTACTCTTATGCCGTGGTGCGCGGCTGCGATCGCGTTGTTCCGGTAGACATCTATGTGCCGGGATGTCCACCGACGGCGGAAGCGCTGCTGTATGGCATCCTTCAGCTCAAAAAGAAGATTCGCCGCACCGGCACGATCGTGCGTTGAGGCCGGCCGGCCGAACGACAGCATGACTCAGGCACTTCACGATCTCGCAGACTACATCATGACGGTCGCGCCGGGCCTAGCCTCGCGGCCCGTGGTGGCAAATGGCGAACTGACGATCCATTGCGATACCGATGTCGTGATCAGGCTGTTGACCTTTCTGCGCGATGATACCGAGTGCGATTTCCGCCAACTTGTTGATATCTCGGGCGTCGATTGGCCGGCGCGCGAGCCGCGCTTCGACGTGGTCTATCACCTGCTCAGCCATCGCCAAAACCACCGCATCCGAGTGACGCTCGGGACCGACGAGGACACGCCCGTGTCGTCGGCAAGCGCTATCTTTAGCGCTGCGACGTGGTACGAGCGCGAAGTTTGGGATATGTACGGGGTGTTCTTCTCCGAGCATCCCGACCTCAGACGTATGCTGAGTGACTACGGCTTTGAGGGGCATCCGCTACGCAAGGATTTTCCCGTTACCGGCCATGTTCAGGTGCGCTATGACGAGGCGCAAAAGCGCGTCGTTTATGAACCCGTGACGCTGACCCAGGAATTTCGCAACTTCGATTTTGTGAGTCCGTGGGATGGCACCCACCAGGCGCCATCCGGTGATGAGAAAGTCGACGGTGAGGGCGCGTGATGGCCGAGACCGAGATCCGCAACTTCACCTTCAATTTTGGCCCTCAGCATCCGGCCGCGCATGGCGTGCTGCGCTTGGTGGTGGAGATGGACGGGGAGATCGTCGAGCGCGCGGATCCGCATATCGGCCTGCTGCACCGCGGCACTGAGAAGCTGATCGAGCATAAGACCTATCTCCAGGCGCTGCCCTATTTCGATCGTCTCGACTACGTCTCGACGATGGCTCAGGAGCATTGCTATAGCCTGGCGGTCGAGAACCTGCTCGGTATCGAGGTGCCCGAGAGGGCGCTGTACCTCCGGGTACTGTTCGATGAGATCACGCGCATTCTCAATCACTGTCTGCAGATATCGGCGAACGCCTTCGACATCGGCGCGATGACGCCGCTGTTGTGGCTTTTCGAGCAGCGCGAGCTGTTGATGGAGTTCTATGAGCGTGCCTCGGGCGCGCGCCTGCACGCCGCCTATGTGCGGCCCGGCGGCGTGCATCAGGACATTCCGGCTGGCATGGACGAGGACATCATGCGGTGGTCGGAAGGCTTTCCCCGGGTGCTCGACGATGTCGAGGGGCTCTTGACCGAGAACCGGATCTGGAAGCAGCGCAACGTTGATATCGGTAATGTGTCTACAGCCGAGGCGTTGGATTGGGGCTTTTCCGGGCCGATGCTGCGCTCTACCGGTGCCGCCTGGGACCTGCGCAAGGCGCAGCCCTATGCCGTCTACGAACGACTCGATTTCGATATTCCCGTTGGGCGTAACGGCGATTGTTATGATCGCTATCTGGTGCGTATGGAGGAGATGCGCCAAAGCCTGCGCCTCATTCGCCAATGCGTTGAGCAAATGCCAGAAGGTCCGGTGATGGTGGAGGACAACAAGATAGCGCCACCCCGCCGCGGCAAAATGAAGCAGTCGATGGAAGCATTGATCCATCACTTCAAGCTCTATACGGAAGGCTATCGCGTGCCCGCGGGCGAGACGTATGCCGTGGTCGAAGCGCCCAAAGGTGAGTTCGGTGTCTATCTCGTCGCGGACGGTACCAACAAGCCCTATCGCTGTAAGATTCGTGCACCGGGCTTTGCCCATTTGCAGGCTATTGATTTTATGTCGAAGGGTCATCAACTCGCCGACATGGTGGCCTGTATTGCAAGCATGGACGTGGTGTTTGGGGAGATTGACCGATGAGCGGGCGTCACTTTGCGCCGGCGTCGGAGCAGCCAAATTCGTTCGTCTTCAGTAAGGAGACCATGTTGGCGGCAGAGGCGGTAATCGCCAAGTACCCCCCGGGTCATCAGCAGAGCGCCTGTATCCCGTTGCTGGACTTGGCCCAGCGTCAGCATGGGGGTTGGTTGCCCAAGGCAGCAATTCGCGCGGTCGCAGAACTGCTTAAGATGCCCGAGATTCGCGCCTTCGAAGTGGCGACCTTCTACACCATGTTCAATTTAGCGCCGGTTGGTAAGCACTTAGTACAAGTCTGCCGCACCACGCCTTGCTGGCTGCGGGGTAGTGACGACCTTATCAATGCTTGCCGCGAGCATCTCGACGTCGAACTTGGCGGGAGCAGCGATGACGGTGAATTCACCTTGGTCGAGGTCGAGTGTCTCGGTGCCTGCGTCAATGCGCCGGTGGTGCAGATCAACGATAACTATTACGAAGATCTGGATGCTGAGCGCATGGTGAGTCTGCTCGATGATCTGAAGGTCGGAAAGCCAGTGATCATAGGCTCGCAAGAGCACAATCGCGACACCTCGGCGCCGATCGGTGGGCGCACCACCTTGCTAGCGGAGGATGGAACCTGATGCTGGCCGACAAGGATCGTATTTTTACCAATCTCTACGGCAATCTCGGCGTCGATTTAAAGGCGGCACAGGCACGTGGTGATTGGGATGACACTAAGGCTTTGCTGGAGCGCGGTCGCGACAAGATTGTCGAGGATATCAAGGCCTCTGGTTTGCGCGGGCGCGGCGGCGCGGGCTTTCCCACCGGTCTCAAGTGGTCGTTCATGCCAAAGGAGCTGGACGGTCGTCCGTCCTTTCTTGTCGTCAATGCGGATGAGAGCGAGCCCGGTACCTGCAAGGACCGCGATATCCTGCGCCACGAGCCGCACAAGCTCATCGAGGGTTGCGTCATTGCCGGCTTCGGGGTGGGGGCAAAGGCGGCCTACATCTACATCCGCGGCGAGTTTTACAACGAAGCTCAGGCATTGCAGCGCGCTATCGACGAAGCCTATGAGGCCAAGCTGATCGGCAAGGGTGCCTGCGGCACGGGGGAAGTGTTTGATGTTTATCTCCATCGAGGTGCCGGTGCCTATGTCTGTGGAGAGGAGACGGCACTACTCGAAAGCCTAGAGGGCAAGAAGGGGAAACCGCGGTTGAAGCCGCCATTTCCTGCTAATGCCGGACTGTATGGCTGTCCAACTACGGTAACTAATGTTGAGACAGTGGCCGTTTCTCCAACCATTTTGCGACGTGGGGCGAGTTGGTTCTCGGGCATCGGCCGTAAGAATAATACCGGCACCAAGCTGTTCTGCCTGTCTGGCCATGTTGAGCGACCCTGCAATGTTGAGGAGGCGATGAGCATCCCCTTGCGCGAACTCATCGAGCGCCATGCCGGTGGTGTGCGTGGCGGCTGGGACAACTTGCTGGCCGTGATCCCCGGCGGCTCCTCGGTTCCCTGTCTGCCTAAGACTGCTTGCGAAGACCAGATCATGGATTTCGACGCGCTGCGTGATGCCAAATCCGGACTCGGCACGGCAGCTGTCATCGTTATGGACCAGTCTACCGATATTATCGCTGCCATTGCGCGCCTGGCGCATTTCTACAAACATGAGAGTTGCGGCCAATGCACCCCCTGCCGTGAAGGTACGGGCTGGGTGTGGCGCGTGCTCGAGCGCATGGTCACCGGCAATGCGGAGATCGAGGAAATCGACATGCTGGAGACCGTGACCAAGCAAATTGAAGGTCATACCATCTGCGCGCTTGGCGATGCTGCGGCCTGGCCAGTCCAAGGCCTGATCCGGCATTTTCGCGCAGAGATCGAGCACCGCATCCTTGAGCGCAAGAAGCGCGCTGCGTAACGGAGGGAAGCGCATGCCAACACTGACTGTCGACGGTCAGGAAATCACGGTTAAGCCGGGGACCACGGTGCTCCAGGCTTGCGAGCAAGCCAGCGCCGAGGTGCCGCGCTTCTGTTACCACGACCGGCTGTCGATCGCCGGCAATTGCCGCATGTGTCTGGTCGAGGTGGAAAAGTCGCCAAAACCGATCGCCTCCTGTGCCATGCCGGCGGGCGACGGTATGGTTGTCCACACCGACAGCGAGGTGGTGCGCAAGGCCCGCGAAGGCGTGATGGAGCTATTGCTCATCAATCATCCCCTCGATTGCCCGATTTGCGACCAGGGCGGTGAGTGTGACCTGCAGGACCAGGCGATGGCCTTTGGGCGTGATGTCGGCCGCTACGACGAGGACAAGCGCGTGGTGCCCGATAAGAACTTCGGGCCCCTGGTCGAGACTGTTATGACCCGCTGTATCCACTGCACGCGGTGCGTTCGCTTCATGGAGGAAGTCGCCGGCGTGCCGGCGCTGGGAGGGCTGTTCCGTGGTGAGGAGATTGAGATCAGCTTTGTCATCGAGAGCGGGCTGCACTCGGAGCTCTCGGGAAACATCATCGATCTCTGCCCAGTTGGTGCCTTGACCTCCAAGCCCTATGCCTTCAGCGCACGCTCGTGGGAGCTGCGGGAGATCAAATCAATTGATGCGCTCGATGCCGTCGGTAGCAGCATCCGGATCGATGCTCGTGAACGCCGGGTGATGCGTATCCTGCCGCACCTCAACGAGGCGGTAAACGAGACGTGGCTTGGCGATAAATCGCGCTTTGCCTATGATGGTCTCACGCGCCAGCGCCTCGACAGGCCCTATGTGCGGGACCAGGACGGCAAGCTATGCGCGGCCAGCTGGGAGCAGGCCTTTGCGACCATCGCCAGACAGATGGAGCGCGTGGACTCAGGCAGCTTCGGTGCCATCGCTGGCGATCTGGCTGATTGCGAGGCTATGTACGCGCTCAAGGATCTGACCGACGATATTGGCTCACCCAATATCGATTGTCGCCAGGACGGGGCCAAGCTCGATCGGTTGCGCGCAAGTTATCTCTTTAACAGCACACTGGCCGGGATCGAAGAGGCAGATGCCCTACTACTGATAGGCACAGATCCACGGCGTGAGGCGCCAGTTGTCAATCAACGCATTCGCAAGCGCTGGCGTGCTGGCGGCTTCACGATTGGCGTCGTCGGGCCGGAAAGCGATTTGACCTATCGTTACGAGCACCTTGGCGATGAACCGTCCGCCCTGGTCAGACTGACTAAGGGTGAGGGCAATTTTGCGTCTGTTCTGAGTGCCACAAAACGGCCCATGCTCATTCTCGGCATAGGCGCTTTGGCGCGAGAGGACGGAGGGCAAATTCTCAGTCATGCACGCGCTATCGCCGAGCGCTTCGGCATGGTGAGTAAGGACTGGAACGGCTTCAACGTGCTGCATACGGCGGCTGCGCGTGTTGGTGGTCTTGATCTGGGCCTGCTGCCGAACGAGTTCGGGCTCGACGTTGCCGGCATGGTGCAGGCGGCGGGTGAGGGTAAGCTTGAAGCGCTATATCTGCTCGGCGCGGATGAGATTGATATGGCGGCACTCGGCGACGCCTTTGTGATCTACCAGGGCCATCATGGTGATGCTGGCGCCCAGCGCGCCGACGTTATTCTGCCCGGCGCGGCCTATACCGAAAAAGACGCGACCTACGTCAACATGGAAGGGCGCGTGCAGCGTACCCGCATGGCAGTCTTTCCGCCGGGCGAGGCGCGGGCCGATTGGTCTGTGCTGCGTGCCTTATCCGAAACCCTCGGGCTGAAGCTTCCCTACGACACGCTCGCCGAATTACGCGAGCGCATGTGGGACACCTCACCGCATATGAAGAACATAGGCAAGGTGGCAACCGCAACCTGGCGTGCGTTTGGCGAGGATGGCCCGATGGCTGATGATGCCTTCGTCTCGCCTGTTGCGAACTATTACATGACCGATCCGATCAGCCGTGCTTCCGAGACTATGGCTAGGTGCACGGCCTCGTTCGGCGCGCCGCCGCCAGCCGTGGCGCCGAAAGAGAAGAAGCCGGCATGAGCGCCTTGTGGGGCGGCTATTTCTGGCCAGGAATCATTATCGTCGCACAAATTCTGGTGGTCGTGGTGCCGCTCTTGCTGGCAGTTGCCTATCTCACCTATGTTGAGCGTAAGGTGATCGGCGCCATACAATTGCGCAAGGGACCGAACGTGGTCGGTCCCTTGGGTCTATTCCAGCCTCTGGCGGACGGCTTGAAGTTATTTCTGAAGGAGACCGTGTTTCCTGTTCGCGCGGATACCTACGTCTTCATCCTAGCACCTATGATCACCTTCACCCTCAGCTTTGTCGCCTGGGCCGTCATCCCGTTTGATGAGGGCTGGGTGATCGCCGATATCAATGTTGGTATTCTCTACCTCTTCGCAGTTTCGTCCCTTAGCGTCTACGGCGTGTTGATGGCGGGTTGGGCGAGCAACTCGCGCTACGCTTTTCTCGGTGCCCTACGCTCAGCGGCGCAAATGGTATCCTACGAAGTCTCGATGGGGTTTGTCATCGTCACGGTGCTGATTTGTGCCGGCACGCTGAACCTGAGCGAGATCGTCATGGCGCAGAAGGACCTCTGGTTCGTTGTTCCGCTGTTTCCTATGTTCGTCATCTTCTTCATCTCTGCCCTGGCGGAGACCAATCGCTCGCCGTTTGATCTGCCGGAAGACGAGGCGACGCTGGTAGCGGGCTATTTCGTCGAATATTCGTCGATGCTGTTCGCCTTGTTCTATCTCGGCGAATACGCTGCGATGATTCTGATGAGCGGCATGACGGTGATTCTCTTCCTTGGCGGTTGGTTGCCGCCGTTCGATATAGTTCCCTTTACTTGGATTCCAGGCATCATCTGGTTCGGGGGCAAGGTGGCACTGGTGTTGTTCGGCTTTCTCTGGGTGCGGGCGACGTTCCCGCGTTACCGTTACGACCAGCTGATGCGCCTTGGCTGGAAGGTATTCTTACCGTTTTCGTTGCTTTGGGTGGCGCTCACCGCCGGTGCGGTGGTCGCGTTCGACTGGTTTCCGAAGTGAGGTTTGGCAATGTCACTCGTTGACCGCGGGCGCCGCGGCCTTCTGTTGAGCGAGCTTGTTTCTGGTCTGTGGCTGACTTTGACTTATCTATTCAAGCCTAAGGTGACAATTAACTATCCCCACGAAAAGGGACCATTGAGCCCTCGTTTCCGCGGTGAACACGCGCTGCGTCGCTACCCAAACGGCGAGGAGCGCTGTATCGCCTGCAAGCTCTGTGAGGCCATATGTCCAGCCCAGGCGATCACTATCGAGGGCGCGCCGCGCGGGGACGGTAGCCGGCGCACGGTGCGCTATGACATTGACATGACCAAGTGCATCTATTGTGGTTTTTGTCAGGATGCCTGTCCGGTGGATGCTATCGTCGAGGGTCCGAATTATGAGTTCGCTACCGAGACCCACGAGGAATTGCTCTACAATAAGGAGCGCTTGCTTGCCAACGGCGATCGTTGGGAGACATATATCGCCGCGAACCTTAAAGCCGACGCGCCGTATCGCTAAGGAATCGTGGATGATCATTGCTTCGCTTTGCTTTTATCTCTTCGCTGCGGTCATGATCGCCTCCGCGGTTATGGTCATAACTGCGCGCAATCCGGTGCATTGCGTCTTGTTTCTGATCCTTGCTTTCCTCAACGGGGCGGGCCTGTTCGTGCTCATGGGGGCCGAGTTCTTGGGCCTGATATTGGCCATCGTTTATGTGGGTGCTGTGGCCGTACTGTTCATGTTCGTCGTCATGATGCTCGACACCGACTTCAGCGCGATCCGCGGAGGCTTTTTGCAATATTTGCCCATCGGCGGTGCTATCGGGCTGGTGCTGATGATCGAACTCGGCTTTGCTGTCGCTGCCATTCGCGCCGGCGAGGGAACGATGGCGATGCCTATGCCGAACGATGGCGGAGTCAGTAATACTGAGGCGTTGGGCCGGTTGCTCTACACCAATTATTTTTATCTTTTTCAGGCCGCTGGGGTGATCCTGCTCATCGCTATGGTGGGCGCCATCGTGCTCACTTTGCGCCGGCGCGAAGGTGTGCGTCGACAGACGATAGTTGATCAAGTGGCGCGCCGGCGCGAGGATTCAATAGAAATCCGCAGAGTGACGCCGGGAAGCGGCATCTGATGACCATCACGATCTCGCATTATCTGGTGCTCGCCGCGATCCTCTTCACGATCGGCATTTTCGGCATCTTTCTCAATCGAAAGAACGTCATCATCATCCTGATGTCTATCGAGCTGATGCTGCTCGCCGTCAACATCAATCTGGTAGCTTTCTCTGTCTACTTACAGGACCTGGTGGGGCAGGTCTTTGCCATGTTCGTGCTCACCGTTGCTGCCGCCGAAATCTCGATCGGTCTGGCGATCCTCGTTGTCTACAACCGTGTCCACGACACCATCGATGTCGAGGACATAAATCTTATGAAGGGCTGATCTGGAATGATCACGCTCAGCGTGTTCCTACCTCTGATAGGGGCAATTATTGCCGGCCTGTTCGGCCGCGTCATCGGCGCCCGCGGGGCGCAAGTCGTGACCTGCGGTGCGCTGATTGTCTCGGCCGTGTTCGGCACCGTTATATTCGCACAGGCCGTTGGTGGCCAAGAGCCCTATACGGTTGAACTGTTCACTTGGATGACCTCGGGCTCTCTCGACTTCTCGTGGTCGCTGCGTGTGGATTCGCTGACCGCGATCATGCTTTTCATGGTAACCGTGGTCTCGGCCGTCGTGCATGTCTATTCCGTTGGTTACATGGCGCACGATTCGCATATTCCGCGCTTCATGGCCTATCTCTCGCTGTTCACCTTCTCAATGCTGATGCTAGTGACGGCAGATAATTTCGTGCAGCTCTATTTTGGCTGGGAAGGCGTTGGTCTTTGCAGCTATCTGCTGATTGGCTTCTGGTACACGCGGCCCGCCGCCAATGCTGCGGCTATCAAGGCCTTTGTGGTCAACCGTGTTGGCGACTTCGGCTTTGCGCTCGGAATCTTAGCGATCTATCTGGTATTCGATTCGGTGGACTACGCCACCGTCTTCGCTGCTGCGCCTGCCATGGACGGTACAAAGTTAGACTTCCTCGGTATGGAGGTCGATACGCTGAGTACGGTCTGCTTGTTGCTGTTCATCGGCGCCATGGGAAAGTCGGCGCAGCTGGGTCTGCACACTTGGCTGCCTGACGCTATGGAGGGTCCTACCCCAGTTTCCGCCCTCATCCACGCCGCGACCATGGTCACGGCCGGCGTGTTCATGGTGGCGCGCTGCTCTCCGTTGTTTGAGCTCTCCGATACGGCGCTCACCGTGGTAACCATTGTCGGCGCCTCAACCGCCTTCTTCGCCGCTACGGTCGGTCTCGTGCAGAACGACATCAAGCGGGTGATCGCCTATTCCACGTGCAGCCAGCTCGGTTATATGTTCTTCGCCTGCGGTGTCTCGGCCTATTCCGCCGGCATCTTCCATCTCCTGACCCATGCCTTTTTCAAGGCGCTCCTCTTCCTTGGCGCGGGCTCGGTGATCCATGCCATGTCCGACGAGCAGGACATGCGCAAGATGGGCGGCACCTGGCGCATGATCCCCTTTACCTATGCCCTGATGTGGATTGGCTCCCTGGCGCTGGCGGGGATACCACCCTTCGCCGGATTTTTCTCCAAAGACGGCATTCTCGAATCTGCCTTTGCAGTCGGCGGCGGCGTAGGAGTTTACGCCTATTGGCTCGGTGCAGCGGCCGCGATGATGACTGCGTTCTATTCTTGGCGGTTGCTGTTTATGACCTTCCATGGCGCGCCGCGGGCGGACGAGAAGGTCATGGCGCACGTTCATGAGTCGCCCATGGTGATGCTGCTGCCCATGACGGTGCTGGCCGCCGGTGCCATTTCCGCCGGCTATTTCGGGGTCGGCTTGATCGCTGTGGATGCCCATTACTGGGGCGATGCTATCGTCATGACGGAGGGCCACACGGCGCTTGCCGATGCCCATCATATCCCATTTTGGGCCAAGTACTTACCGCTGTTTTTGGCGGTCGTCGGCATCGGCATTGCCTATCTGTTCTATGTTGCCAACCCGGGCCTGCCCGGGCAGTTGGCAGCGAAGGCCAGAGTCCTCTACCTGTTTCTGCTCAACAAATGGTATTTCGACGAACTCTACGACCGGATCTTCGTCAATCCAGCGAAACGGCTTGGGGTCGGCTTATGGAAGTCTGGCGATAGCGATCTGATCGACGGTATTGGTCCGGATGGCGTTGCTGCCGCGGTGATAGACTTGGCACGCCGTGCCAGCCGTTTGCAGACCGGCTTCGTATACCATTATGCCTTTGCCATGCTGATCGGCGTTGCCGCACTGGTCACCTGGTACATGGTTGGGCTGGGGGGCTAGGACGATGCATAGCTGGCCGCTGCTCAGCCTTCTCATCGTGGTGCCGCTGTTCGGTGCCTTCCTGATATTTCTCATCGGCTCGGAGGAGCGCAACGCGCGCGCCGTGGCACTGTGGACCTCGCTCATCACCTTCGCGCTATCGCTCTTGCTGTGGTCGAGTTTCGACGGCGGCAGCGCCGATTTCCAATTCGTCGAGCGCGTCGACTGGATGCCGAGCCTGGGTCTTTCCTACTATCTTGGCGTTGACGGCATTTCGATCCTGTTCGTGGTGCTGTCGTCATTTCTGATCCCGGTCTGTGTGCTGGCAAGCTGGATTGCCATCAAGGAGCGCGTGAAGGAGTACATGATCGCCTTCCTGGTCATGGGCGCGATGATGAACGGCGTCTTCATGGCTTTGGACATCGTGCTGTTTTATGTCTTCTTCGAAGGCATCCTGATTCCGATGTTCCTAATCATCGGGGTCTGGGGCGGGTCGCGGCGGGTCTATGCCGCCTTCAAGTTCTTTCTTTACACGCTGGCGGGCTCAGTGCTGTTGCTGGTCGCTTTTCTGACCATGGTGATCAGCGCCGGCACGGCCGATATCCCGCTGCTTATGGATGCTGAGTTCGAGCCTTCTCTGCAATACTGGCTGTGGCTGGCACTCTTCGCTTCGTTCGCCGTCAAGGTGCCTATGTGGCCCTTCCACACTTGGCTACCCGACGCCCATGTCGAGGCGCCGACAGCGGGCTCGGTGGTTCTGGCCGGTGTCCTGTTAAAGCTCGGCGGCTACGGCTTCCTGCGCTTCTCGCTGCCAATGCTGCCGGAGGCGTCCGAGTTCTTCGCACCCTTAATCTACGGCCTCAGCGTCGTCGCGGTGATCTACACCTCGTTGGTCGCCCTGGTGCAGGAGGACATGAAGAAGCTCATCGCCTACTCATCGGTGGCGCATATGGGCTTCGTCACAATCGGCATCTTCACGTTGACGCAGCAGGGTCTCGAAGGCGGTATCATGGTGATGCTCAGCCACGGCATTGTCTCCTCTGCCTTGTTTCTATGCGTCGGCGTGGTTTACGATCGCATGCATTCTCGTCTCATCGAGACCTATGGCGGTCTGGTGCATCGCATGCCTGTTTATGCGGCTGTGTTTTTGGTCTTTACTATGGTCTCGATTGGCCTGCCTGGCACCGGCGGATTCGTCGGCGAGTTCCTGGTGCTGCTCGGCATCTTCCAAGTGAGCACCTGGACCGCGGCGCTTGCTGCCCTCGGTGTTATTCTCGGTGCTGCCTACATGCTTTGGCTCTATCGCCGGGTCATCTTTGGCGATCTGACAAAGGAAAACCTTAAGGCCATCCTGGACCTCGACCGCCGCGAGATTGTCATCTTCGCGCCGTTGATCCTGGCGGTGTTGTGGATGGGCATTTACCCCAACAGCTTCCTCGACGTGATGCACGTCTCAGTAGAGAACCTGATGGTACAGGCGCAACCCGCGACAGCCCCGCCGCCAATTGAGATGGTGGGTCAATGAACGGCTTTCCCGATCTCGCTCCGGTCCTGCCCGAGGTGGTCCTCCTCGTTGCTGCGGTGGTCATCCTGATGGTTGGCGTCCTTCGGCGCGGCGAGGATCAGAGTGATAAATCCGCGACGGTCATTGCGCTGCTCGGGATGTTCGGCGCTTTCCTGTTGTTGCTCATGGCGCCGGGTGAGTCGCGTCTTGCCTTCGGCGGGCTCTTCGTAGCGGACGCCTTTGCGCACTTTATGAAGGGCCTCGTGCTTATCGGCGCTGCGTTGACTCTTATCATCGCCAACGGTTATCGAAAACGGGAGCGGCTCGAACAGTTCGAGTATGCCGGGCTCATGGTCTTCGCCACACTCGGCATGCTGATGATGATCTCGGCTAACGATCTCATGGCGCTCTATGTTGGTATTGAGCTGCATAGCCTGCCACTTTACGTCATTGCTACGATCAAGCGCGACAATCGTCGCTCGACCGAGGCCGGCCTAAAATATTTCATCCTCGGCGCGCTGTCCTCGGGCATGCTTCTCTATGGCTGTTCTCTGGTCTACGGCTTCGCTGGCAGTACAGGTTTTGATGAGCTTGTGGCCGAGCTTAGTGACGACACGCCAGCGGTCGGGCTGATCGTCGGGCTAGTCTTCGTGGCATCGGGCCTGGCCTTCAAGATCTCGGCTGTGCCTTTCCATATGTGGACGCCCGATGTCTACGAGGGTGCGCCCACCGCCATCACTGCTTTCTTCGCCACAGTGCCGAAGGTCGCGGCCATGGCATTGTTCGTGCGCGTCCTCATCGATCCCTTCGGCGGGCTTGTCGGCGAATGGCGTCAAATAGTGGTATTTATCGCTATCGCCTCGATGGCGCTTGGCGCCTTCGCAGCTATCTACCAGACCAATATTAAGCGGCTAATGGCGTACAGTTCGATCGGTCATGTTGGCTATGCCTTGGTCGGCTTGGCGGCTGGCAACGAGGTAGGCGTACGCGCCGTCATCGTCTACATGGCGATTTATCTAATCATGGTCATCGGTATTTTCGCCTGCATCCTGGCCATGCGCGCGCGCGGACAGATGCTGGAGAACGTCAGCGATTTGGCGGGTCTGGCGCGCAGCCAACCGCTGCTCGCTTTGGCGCTCGGCATCCTAATGTTCTCGATGGCCGGTATCCCGCCGCTTGCAGGTTTTTTTGGTAAGCTTTATGTCTTTCTGGCGGCGGTCGAGGCGGGGCTCTTCGAACTGGCTATTATAGGGCTCTTGGCAAGTGTTATTAGTGCCTTCTATTATTTGCGCATCATCAGGATTATGTATTTCGACGAGCCGGGCGAAGGCTTTGATATGCCTCTGGAGCGCGAGTTGGCTTTGGTTATAGGTGGCACCAGCGTCATCATGCTGTTCTTCTTCGTCAATCCGAGCCCGCTGGTGGCTGGCGCCGGTGTGGCTGCGGCAGCGTTATTTCCATGATTGTGCCGCTATCGCTACCACCGGCATACGATGTCGTCGCCTTCAACAGCATCGACAGCACCAACGATGAAGCGAAGCGCCGTGCGGAAGAGGGCGCGCCGGCTGGTACGCTGATCTGGTCCCGCGAGCAGACCAAGGGCAGGGGCCGCCGCGGCCGGGACTGGAAATCACCACCGGGTAATCTCTATCTCTCGCTCATCTTGCGGCCGGATCGCTCGGTCGGCGAGGCGGCGCAACTGTCGTTCGTCGCTACCGTGGCGCTGGCCGATGCTATCGCCGGGACCAGTGGGCTTTCCGCGGAGATTGCTCATAAGTGGCCTAACGACGTGCTTCTGCGCGGTCGAAAGTGCGCCGGCATCCTGCTCGAATCGTCCCTGTGCGACGACCATAGGCTCGACTGGCTCGTTATGGGTGTCGGTGTCAATCTCGCCAAGCATCCGGAGAGAACGGAGTTTCCGGCCACCGATCTGGTTGCTGAGGGCGGCGACACCGTAGCGGTGGAAGTTATGCTGGAAGCTTTCGCGAGTCATTTCTTGCGCTGGCAGAAGGTCTGGCTTGACGCAGGATTCGCGCCGGTGCGTGACGCCTGGCTGGCCCGCGCACTTGGTCTTGGTAAACTCTTACTGGTTCGCATCGGCGAGGAGAGCTTTGCTGCCACCTTCCTCGACCTGGCAAAGGACGGAGCCTTGCTGGCGCAGCTCGCCGACGGGCGTGTGCGGCGTGTTGAGGCGGGCGAAGTCTTCCCGGCTGTCGCATGAGCAAGAAATATCTCCTTGCTGTTGATGCCGGTAACACCAATGTGGTGTTTGCGATCTACGATGGCGAGATGCTGCTAGACACCTGGCGCACGGCGACGGTCGGCAACCGAACGGCCGACGAATATGCCGTTTGGCTGACGCAATTGATGAGTCTGCGAGGTATTGTGCCGGGCGATGTCGGTAGCGCGATTATCGCGACGGTAGTGCCGCAGACACTCTATCAATTGGTCAGGCTGTGCGAGCGTTATTTCAGTTGCGAAGCGTGCGTGGTTGATGCTGGGATGAACCTCGGTCTCAATATCCATATAGACCGACCAAACGAGGTCGGCGCAGACCGCTTGGTCAACGCCGTTGCTGCTCATGCGCGTCACGAGGGCTGGCTGATCGTTATCGATTTTGGCACCGCCACCACCCTCGACGTGGTTAGCGCCGCTGGCGACTACGAAGGTGGCGTCATTGCCCCCGGCGTCAACCTGTCGTTGGAAGCGCTTGACCGTGCTGCCGCCAAGCTGCCGCGTATCGCAGTCGAGAAACCGGAACACGTGGTCGGGCGTAGTACGCTCGAGGCCATGCAATCGGGCGTCTATTGGGGCTATGTCGATATGCTGGAAGGCATGATCCAGCGTATTCAGGATGAGGTGGGCGAGCCTATGTGCGTGGTCGCTACGGGCGGTCTGGCGCCGCTATTCAGCGATGCCACTGATGCCATCGACGTAGTTGAATCTGATCTCACGCTATTCGGGCTTTGCCGCCTGCATCGAATGAGAAGCGCGTGAGCGAATTCGACGAAGCCCTGATCTTTCTGCCCCTTGGTGGTTGCGGCGAGATCGGCATGAACCTCAATCTCTACGGGCTAGACGGCAAATGGGTGATGCTCGATCTTGGAATCACTTTCGGTGGGCCAAATCTACCGGGTGTCGAGCTGGTCATGTCTGATCCTACTTTTATCGCAGAGCGACATAATGATTTATTAGCTATCGTATTGACTCACGGACATGAAGATCACCTTGGTGCCGTAGCCTATCTCTGGCCGCAGCTGCGCTGTCCCGTCTACGCAACACCATTTACCGCTGCGCTGTTACGCCGCAAGCTCGCCGAGGTGGGACTGGAAGAGGAGATGACGGTCCACATCATTCCTCTCGGCGCGCGCTTCGAGGTCGGCCCGTTCGACATGGAGTTGATCACTGTCACCCATTCCACGCTGGAGCCCAACGCCATCGCCATCCGAACACGACTTGGCACGGTGGTGCATACGGGCGACTTCAAGATTGACCCCGAACCGCTGATTGGTGATAGCGTCGACGACGATGCGTTGCGATCTCTTGGCGACGAGGGCGTGCTTGCCCTGGTTTGCGATTCAACCAACGTTTTCGTGCCGGGCAAATCCGGATCCGAAGGCGAGCTACGGCGCAGCCTCAACTCTCTTTTGGCCGACCGGTTGGGGCGAATTCTTGTCACCACTTTCGCCTCGAATGTTGCTCGCATAGAGACCGTCGTGAAGCTGGGGCAACAGCAAGGCCGTCAGGTCGTATTGGCTGGGCGCAGTCTCTGGCGCACAGTCGAGGCGGCGCGTGAGGCTGGTTACCTAAGGGACCTGCCACCATTGCTTTCGGATGACGAGGTGGGCAACCTGCCGCCGGAGAAACTATTGATTCTGGCCACCGGAAGTCAGGGAGAGCCGCGCGCTGCCCTGGCCAAGATCGCCGTCGATTCCCACCCACGTATCTCGTTGGAGTCTGGTGATCTCGTGGTTTTCTCGTCCAAGGTTATTCCGGGCAATGACAAGGCAATCTATCATATATATGACAATTTGCAGGCGCGCGGTATCGAGGTGATCACAGAGGCCGATCACTTCGTGCATGTCTCGGGCCATCCGGCACGCGACGAGTTGATACAGATGTATGGCTGGACGCGCCCCGTTATCGCGATACCGGTACACGGCGAGCGCCGCCACCTCATTGAGCATGAGGCGCTGGCGAAGTCTCTGCACGTACCGCAGGTCGGTTTGGTCGAGAATGGCTGTGTGCTGAAGCTTGCGCCAGGTCCGGCAGAGGTTGTTGATCGCGTCCGGTCGGGCCGCCTAGTGCTCGACGGGAATGTTTTGGTCGCTATTGACAGTGAGATCCTGCGCGCCCGCCGCCGGTTGATGCGCGATGGTATCGTGTTTGTCATCTTGGTCATGGATAGTGTGGGCAATCTTCTGGTCGAGCCGCGCTGGCACGCCGAAGGTGTGCATATCGACGGCGCGGCCTCCGACGGGGCACTTGAAGATGCCGTAGCGCGGGCTGTCGAAGGTCTTTCCAAGCCAAAGCGTCTCGATGACGAGACGGTTTGCGAAAGCGGGCGTCTCGCCGTGCGTAGGCTGTTGCGCCACATATACGGAAAACGTCCGACGGTCATAGTGGAGTTGGTCCGGGTGTGAGAGGGTGAATCGGCCGAATCGGCATATACGAAACGCTCTTGATACTGCATTTTGGCCTGGTGATCAGACTCGGCATGTCGGTCACGAACGCCATGGTGGGTGAAGCGCTGCCGCAAGAGGGCGGGCCATTTATGATGCAGGCGGCCGTGGCCATGATTACCGTTCTTGAGCCGGGTGTCACCTCGCGTATCGCTATGATTACACAGAGATTGGCGCCCGGCGCCTACCTGGTTGCGTGGGCGCCAGAACAGCGCAACGGCGACCCCTTCCGCGAGACTGGTGCGCGGGCAGTGGTGCTGGAGGGGCTAACCACGGCAGTGAAGCTTGCCGAGCGCGTGGTGATTCAGCTTGAGGACTATGCCCTGGTGGCGGTATAGCGTCAGCAAACAACGGAGGCGACGCGATGATCGGACGCTTGAACCATGTGGCGATTGCCGTGCCGGATTTGGCGGCGGCAGCGGCGATTTATGCCGATACGCTCGGCGCCGAGGTTTCCGCCCCAGTCGACCTACCGGAGCATGGCGTGTCCACGGTTTTTGTCACCTTGCCGAACACCAAAATCGAACTGCTACACCCGCTCGACGGACGCTCGCCTGCCGCGGCCTTCCTTCAGCGCAATGCCGCCGGTGGCGTGCATCACATCTGTTACGAAGTGGAGGATATCAAAGCTGCGAGCGCGCAATTGCAGGCGCAGGGCCTGCGCGTTCTGGGCGATGGCAAGCCGCGCATCGGCGCCCATGGCAAGCCGGTGCTTTTCCTGCATCCGAAGGACTTCTGCGGCACTTTGGTCGAGATCGAGCAGGTCTGAGATACTATGAGCATCTCAGGGCTCATCGTCTTTTTTGTGATTACCTGGTGGCTGGTGCTGTTCACCACCTTGCCGTTCGGCGTGCATCGCGACAAGAGCCCGGAGCCGGGCAATGACGCCGGGGCGCCGATGCAGGCCCGTATGCTCACAAAGGTGCTGGTCACCACCGGCATCACGGCGGTGATTGTGGCCGCGGTATATCTGGCAGCCGAAGCTGGCTGGCTGTCCTTGCGCGAGTGGCTGGCACCCGACCCAAAGACGTCACGCTAAGCGCAAAAAAAGCAAGGTACGTGACTCTGCAAAATATTTAGTCATCTACTTCATGATGAAGTCGCGTCACACATTATTTTTTTGAATGGGTCGCGATCGTTTGCTTTTGTTGTCCTTTCTGAACTTAGATTTCTCCATCCCAGAGTACGCCCTCTCGCCCAGTTGGCACGATAATAATACGAAGGCGCCGACCCGTCATGAATAAAGTCTTTCAAAGATTTTCCATACGTGCAGTTGCAGCCTTGTTTCTTGGCTCGAATGCGATAGCTGCCCAGAAGGCGGTGATGGTCAAGTCCACTCCCTTGTCTCACTACGTGAATTTACCACCAAAGCTGTTGGCGCTGTCACCCAATGTCGAGAGCGCCGCCGGCCTGGTGACGCTGCGCAACACCGTTTCCTAAATTCGGTGAGAAACGGCTGTCTGGCAAGGTCCAGCACGTCCTTGTCGGTGCTTGAGCCAAGTTGCAGCAGTCATTGCCATGAGGGGCAAGCGCCCCTACATTGGATTTTCCTGTTTCCCCACTCTTTCCTTAGGTTAGCCTTGCGACTTTCCGAATATTTTCTTCCCACGCTCAAGGAAAATCCGAGCGAGGCGCAGATACTCTCGCATCGGCTGATGCTACGTGCGGGCATGATCCGGCAGTCGAGCGCTGGTATTTACAGCTGGCTGCCGTTTGGCCACCGCGTGTTGCGTCGGATCGAGCAGATCGTGCGCGAGGAGATGGACGCAGCGGGCTGCCAGGAGCTACTCATGCCGGTAATACAGCCGGCGGACCTGTGGCGCGAGAGCGGTCGTTATGACGATTATGGACGGGAGATGCTGCGCATCACCGACCGGCACGAACGTGAGATGTTGTTTGGGCCAACACATGAGGAGGTTATAACGGATATATTTCGCAATAATATTAAAAGTTACCGCGATCTTCCTAAGAATTTATATCAAATTCAGTGGAAGTTTCGCGATGAGATGCGGCCACGCTTCGGCGTGATGCGCGGGCGCGAGTTCCTGATGAAGGACAACTATTCCTTCGATCTCGACATGGACGGCGCACGGCGCTCCTATAACCGCATGTTCATCGCCTATTTGCGCACATTCGCGCGCATGGGTCTGAAGGCGATCCCCATGCGCGCCGCGGCCGGGCCGATCGGCGGCAACTTGAGCCACGAGTTCATCGTGCTCGCCCATACTGGCGAGAGTCAGGTGTTCTGCGACGCTGCGCTGCTTGAGCGCGATATTCTGGCCGAGGATATCGACTATCGAGCCAATCTGGCACCGCTGGTCGAGGCCTGGACGGGCTACTATGCCGCGACGGACGAGGAGCATGATGCTGCGGCTTTTGATGCCGAGGTGGAGGCCTCGCGACAGCGCATCGCTCGCGGCATCGAGGTCGGGCATATCTTCTATTTCGGCACCAAGTACTCTAAGGCCATGGGCGCCGTCGTAACAAACGCCAACGGCGAGGCGATCACTGTCGAGATGGGGTCCTACGGCATTGGTGTCTCGCGGCTCGTCGGCACCGTCATCGAGGCAAGTCACGACGATGCGGGCATTATCTGGCCCAAGGCGGTGGCGCCGTTCCAGGTTGGCATCGTCAACCTCAAGGTTGGCGACGAGAGCTGCAATGCTGCTTGCGAAAGCCTCTATTGCCAGCTCAGCGGGGCTGGGGTGGATGTGCTCTATGACGACCGCGACGAGCGCGCCGGTGTCAAATTCGCCACCATGGAACTGATCGGTCTACCTTGGCAGCTTGTCGTCGGCCCGCGCGGCGTCAAGAACGGTACGGCAGAGCTCAAGGCCCGCGTTGGCGGTGAGGCAGAGACGCTGTCGCTGGATGTGGCATTGGCGAGGCTCGTGGGTTAAGTGTTCTCCCGCGTCGAGCGTTGGGTGGCATGGCGCTATCTGCGCGCGCGTCGGCGCGAAGGTTTTATCTCCGTCGTAGCCGGCTTCTCGTTGGTCGGCATAGCGCTCGGCGTCGCTACGCTGATCGTAGTGCTTTCAGTGATGAGCGGTTTCCGCGAAGAGCTATTGGAGCGTCTGCTGGGGATAAACGGGCATGTCACCGTTCATCCCGCGGCCTCCGCGCAAGGCATAGAGGGTTTTGATGCCTTAGCCACGACGTTGAACACTCGGGCGGATGTGCGGCGGGCAACGCCGCAAATTCAGCAACAGGTCATGATCACTAATGCCGGCCGTGCGCGTGGCGCTTTGGTCCGGGGCGTGGCTCCGGCAGAATTGCGGAAACGATCCCTAAACGCTGAGCAGATGACCGACGGGGCCTTGGCGCGTTTCGGAACTGAAGATGGGGTATTGGTTGGCGATCGACTGGCTCGCACCTTGGGCGTCCAACGGGGCGACAGTGTGACAATTGTTGCGCCGGAAGGAAAGGCGACCGTTTTTGGCACGGTTCCGCGTGCCAGGGCCTATCCGGTCCTTGGAACTTTCAAGCTGGGCATGTCGGAGTACGATAATTTGCTCGTGTTTATGCCATTGCCCCAGGCGCAACTGCATTTCCAACTGCCGGAAATGGTTAATCAGATCGAAGTGTTCGTGGACAACCCGGACTTGGCGTGGCTGGTGTCACAAGAGATCAATGCTGATGTGCTTGACGCAGCCTATGCCACGCCATGGCAGTCGAATTATCAGTATCTCGCCAATGCGCTCAAGGTGGAGCGCAACGTGATGTTTCTGATCCTGACGCTGATCATTCTTATTGCGGCCTTCAACATCATCTCCAGCCTGGTGATGCTGGTGCACGACAAGGGCAGGGGTATCGCCATCCTCCGCACCATGGGGTCGACGCAGTCAACCATTCTGCGCATCTTTTTTCTGACGGGCGCATCTATTGGTGCCGTCGGCACGCTGTCGGGCGTGATGGTAGGCGTAGCCCTTACGTTGAATATCCAAACTATTCAGGGTTGGGTAGAATCCTTATTCGGCCAAGTCTTCCCACCAGAAATCTATTACCTAACCCGCTTGCCGGCGAAGATCGATTCTGGCGAGGTCGTGACTATCGCGCTGATCAGTCTCGGGTTGTCCTTCCTGGCGACGGTTTATCCTGCTTGGCGGGCGGCGCGGCTCGACCCTGTGGAGGCGTTGCGCTATGAGTGAGCCGGTGCTCACTCTGGACGGCATCGTTCGGCACTTTGAGCAAGGTGGGCGCACCCTCGAAGTATTGCGTGGGGCGTCGCTCAGCATAGGCGAAGGAGAGATGGTTGGGCTGCTTGGGCCGTCGGGGTCTGGCAAGTCGACTTTGCTGCATATCACAGGACTTTTGGAACGTCCGGACCAAGGCAAAATGAGCATCGCTGGCCACGCGTGCGGTGGGCTTGGTGATCGCGAGCGCACGGCGCTACGGCGCAGGTTGCTCGGCTTTGTTTACCAGTTTCACCATCTGCTGCCGGAGTTCTCGGCGCTCGAGAACGTCATGCTGCCGCAGATGATTGCCGGCGCCAATCGAGCCAATGCCAAGGTCCGTGCAGGCGAGATGCTGGAACGAGTCGGCCTCTCGGACCGAACCGACCACCGCCCGGCCCAGCTTTCCGGCGGCGAGCAGCAACGGGTGGCCATGGTACGTGCTCTGGCCAACCGCCCGGCCCTGCTGCTAGCGGACGAGCCGACGGGAAATTTGGATCCCGAGACGGCCGGCCTAGTTTTCGAGGAGTTGTTGCGCCTAGTGCGTGAAGACGGTTTGAGCGCGCTGATTGCGACACACGATTCCAGCGTGGCGGCGCGTATGGACCGCTCGGTTGCTTTGACGGCTGGTACATTGGGAAAAGTGGAGAATTTGTCTTAAATTATCTTGCTAAGAGTTTGTTAATTAAAAAATTATTGACAGTCACTTAAATCTAAAGCTAGACTTTATGATAGTTCGGGCCTCCGGTGTTCTTGGTGCAGAGTTGCCCATTGCCGGGCCACAAGATCCACGTCCTCGCCATGTGTGACGACGAGTATCGATGCATTGGCGCCGATATCCATGTCGAAGAGCTTCATTCAGTTTCCATCCGGTCCAGCGAGCGGCTAACTCGCATTTAACCCTGCGACACCGGCGAGATTTGCGTAGCAAATCAGTGAACTAATCCACGCGGCCATGCGGCCCACCTACGATTCGCTATTTTCGCCGTACCATGGCGCGCCTGCCACACCTGAAACGAAGGCACGCCGCGGCTCTTGGGGCCGGGGTGACTCGTTTCGGCTCGCATGCCACCCTCACGGTTTGGGGTGTGAGCCATGCTGCACGCGGAATTCGTTCATCTCAGGGTTCATACTGCCTATTCTCTGTCCGAAGGCGCTGTCCGTATCGATGCGCTTGCTAAGCGTTGCGCGGAGCAGAGCATGCCGGCAGTGGCCATAACCGATACTGGCAATCTGTTCGGTGCGCTCGAATTCTCGCTCGCCTGCGCCGCGGAAGGCGTGCAACCGATCGTCGGCTGTCAGCTCGCAATCTCGACCGATGGTACCGAGCCGGACCAATTGGTTCTGCTTGTGCAGTCGGATGCGGGCTGGCACAACCTTATAAAGCTCGTCAGCAAGGCCTTTCTCGAAGGGCCGGAGGGAGAACCAGCACAGGTCGCGCTGACTGATCTTGAAGGCCACAGCGACGGCCTAATTGCGCTTGGTGGCGGCGTGCGCGGCCCCATCGGGCGTAAGCTTGCAGAAGACCGCAAGGCGGATGCCGAGGCCGTGTTGGAGCAGCTGAAATTGCTGTTTCCGGAGCGGCTCTATATCGAGGTGCAACGCCATGGTTTGTCGGTCGAGGATCGCGTCGAGGGACCGCTGATCGACCTCGCCTACGTCCACGACTTGCCGTTGGTGGCCACCAACGAGGCCTTTTTTGTCGACGCCACGATGCACGAAGCTCACGACGCTCTGCTGTGTATCGCGAACGGCACCTATGTCTCCCAGGACGACCGCGCGCGGGTGACTCCCAGCCACCATCTGGCGACGGCAGAGGAGATGCGCACGCTCTTCGCTGACCTGCCGGAAGCCATCGATAATACGCTGGTGATTGCTCAGCGCTGTGCCTTCATGGTGGGGCGCCACGATCCCATGTTGCCCAGCCTCCCCGAGCTGGCCGAAGGTACCAGTGAGGAAGAGAAGTTACGTGCGGATGCGAGGGTAGGCTTGGCAGAGCGACTGAAGGGCCGCGATGATGCGGATGCTTATCGTGAGCGCTTGGCTTTCGAGCTTGACGTGATCGTCGATATGGGCTTTGCGGGCTACTTCCTTATCGTCGCCGAGTTCATCCATTGGGCCAAGGAGCATGGCATTCCAGTAGGGCCAGGTCGCGGCTCAGGAGCCGGCTCCGCGGTCGCCTGGGCGCTCAAAATTACCGATCTTGACCCTTTGCGCTTCGGCCTGCTCTTCGAGCGCTTTCTAAATCCAGAGCGCGTGTCGATGCCGGATTTTGACATTGACTTCTGCCAAGATCGCCGCGACGAAGTGATCCGCCACGTGCAGGAGGAGTATGGTCGCGACCGCGTGGCCCAGATCATCACTTTCGGGAAACTGCAAGCGAGGGCGGTGCTGCGCGATGTTGGCCGCGTGCTGCAAATGCCTTATGGCCAGGTCGATAGGCTCTGTAAGCTGGTGCCGAACAACCCGGCCAATCCGGTTACGCTGCAGGAAGCCATCGACGACGAGCCACGGCTACAGGAGGCCAGGGACGAGGATCCGCAGGTCACGCGGTTGCTGCGCACCTCTCTGCAGCTCGAAGGGCTCTATCGCCATGCCTCAACCCATGCGGCGGGTCTGGTGATCGGCGATCGCCCGCTCGACGAGCTGGTACCGCTCTATCGCGATCCGCGCTCCGACATGCCGGTTACCCAGTTCAACATGAAGTATGTCGAGCAGGCGGGCCTAGTGAAGTTCGACTTCCTTGGGCTCAAGACGCTGACGGTGATTGAGCGGGCGCGACAGCTGCTCGAGCTTGGCGGCATAGCCGTGGATATCGACGATCTGCCGCTCGATGACGCCAAGACTTTTGGCTTAATGAGCCGCGGAGAGACCGTGGGCATATTCCAGTTTGAAAGCTCAGGTATGCGCAACCTCTTGCGAGAGGCGGGGGCGGACAATATCGAGGATATCATCGCGCTGGTGGCACTGTTTCGCCCCGGGCCAATGGAGAACATCCCCAAATATATCGGTTGCAAGCACGGCAACGAGGAACCCGAATTTCTGCACGAGACCATCACGCCTATCACCAAGGACACTTACGGCGTGATCATTTATCAGGAACAAGTGATGCAGATCGCCCAGGTTTTTGCTGGTTATAGCCTCGGCCAGGCCGACCTGCTACGCCGCGCCATGGGCAAAAAGATAAAGGCCGAGATGGCGGCCCATCGCCAGACCTTCACCGCAGGTGCTATGATGCGCGGGGTCGACAAAGCGCGGGCCGATTACGTCTTCAGCCTTGTTGATAAATTCGCGGGCTATGGGTTCAATAAGGCACATTCGGCCGGCTATGCGATCGTAGCCTATCAGACTGCCTGGCTTAAGGCCAATCACCCAATTGCGTTCATGGCCGCCTCCATGAGTCTCGATCGGGGAAACACGGATAAGCTCAATATTTTTCGCCAGGAGTTGGTGCGGCTGAAAATTCCTTTGCACCGGCCGGACATAAACCGCTCTGACGTGGATTTTGTCGTCGAAGGCGAGGCGATCCGCTATGCCTTGGCGGCGATCAAGAACGTTGGCGCGGCAGCGATGGCGGAGATCGTGGAGGAGCGGCAGGCGAACGGGCCGTTCCAGGACTTGTTTGATTTTGCTGACCGCATCGATTCGCGTTCGCTGAATAAGCGGCAGCTGGAAAACCTAGCCAAGGCTGGCGCCTTTGATAGTCTCGATCCCAACCGGGCGCAAGTGGTGACTGCTGCCGACCTGTTGCTGCGCTACTCAAATTTAATGAGAGAGGAGCAGGCGAGTAACCAAGAAAGCCTGTTTGGGGATGGGCCGGTCGTATCTAACCCGCCGCTGCCTGTGGTTGCCGAATGGCCCATGGTAGAGCGCCTGCAAAACGAGTTTGAGGCTCTTGGCTTCTATCTATCGGCGCATCCGCTCGACGCCTACGCAGGGAATCTGGAAAGGCTTGGCATCAGTTCCTTCGCTAGTCTTGCCGAGGCAACGAGCGGCAATGTTGCCGTGGCTGGAGTTGTCTTGGGCAAGCAGGAGCGCAATTCTCGGCGTGGCCGGTTTGCCTTCGTGCAGATGTCGGATCAGAGCGGCTTGTTTGAGGTTGCCATTTTCTCTGACCGTTACGCGGAGGCGCGAGAATTGATCGAGCCGGGTCAGATGCTGCGCATTGAGGTGGGCCTGCGGCGCGAAGATGAGCAGACGCGTCTGACCGCGCGAAAGGTTGAGGCGCTCGATGATCGTGCTGCACTCGCCTGCGCCGGTTACAAGGTATTCCTTGCCTCGGATGTTACCTTGACGGCGCTCAAGGGCGTGGTCGAGCGGGAGCGCGACGGCACCGGAAAGCTCAGCCTAATGGTGCCAGTGGATGACGGCGACGAGATCAAGATCGATCTCGAGGGCCGCTATGCCGTTAGTCCAGCTGCGCGTGCGGCGCTAAAAGCGGTTCCTGGTGTGGTGGACGTGCACGACCTTTGATGACTACGGACAAGCGACATGTCCTAAGCGAGATATTCGGCTTTGAGGATTTTCGCCTGGGCCAGGAGGACGTCGTCGATACTCTACTGGCCGGTGAGGACGTGCTAGCCGTCATGCCGACTGGTGCCGGCAAATCGCTCTGTTTCCAGGTGCCGGCCCTGGTGCTCGGCGGGCTAACCGTGGTGGTCTCGCCATTGGTCGCGCTGATGCAGGATCAGGTCGAAGGCCTGCGCTTTGCCGGGGTGGCGGCCGATACCATCAATTCGTCCCGGCTGCGCGAGGATAACGTGGAGGCATGGCGCCGCGTTCAGGCGGGCAAGACAGCGCTTCTCTATCTCGCGCCCGAACGCCTGATGGCTGAGCGCATGATGGCCGCGCTAGAAAAATTACCTGTGTGTCTGATCGTCGTCGACGAAGCGCATTGCATCTCCCAATGGGGCCCAGCTTTTCGACCAGAATATGCGCTGCTTGGCGAACTGCGTGCACGTTTTTCTGGCGTGCCTATTGCCGCGTTCACGGCCACGGCGGACGAGATCACTCGGGGCGATATTCGAGCACGACTTCTCGCCGGTGGTGGCAGAGTCTTTGTCTCGGGCTTTGACCGGCCCAATATCCGCCTTGCGGTGTCGGCTCGGCGTGACGCGAAGGGCCAGCTCGCCAGTTTCATGGCCGAGCATCGCGGCGAGAGCGGCGTCGTCTATTGTTTGTCGCGGCGTAAGACGGAAGAGATGGCGGCATATCTGGCTGACAAAGGTTATTTGGCGCTGCCTTATCACGCGGGTATGGACAAGCGCGCGCGCGATGAGTCCCAGAATATCTTTATGACCGAGCCCGGCGTGGTCATTGTTGCCACCATCGCTTTCGGCATGGGTATAGACAAGCCCGATGTCCGCTTCGTCTTTCATTGTGATTTGCCTGGCAGCATCGAGGCCTATTACCAGGAGATCGGTCGCGCTGGGCGAGATGGCGACCCGGCCGAAGCGCAAATGCTATATGGGCTCGACGACATCCGCATGCGGCGCATGTTCATCGAGCAGGAGAACAGCGATGACAGCCGTCAGCGCCGTGAGCACCGCCGACTCGACGCGCTGATCTCCTATTGCGAGGCACCGGAATGCCGCCGCCGCAGCCTGCTCGAATACTTTGGCGAAACGGCGGCGCCGTGTGGCAATTGCGATGTTTGCCTAGATCCGGTGCCCATCAGCGATGGCAGTGAGGACGGCCGCAAGGTGCTATCTGTCATCCGCCGCATGGGTCAGCGCTTCGGAGTGGCCCATGTCATCGATATTCTCTGCGGCACGTATACGAAAAAGGTCGAACGCTTCGGCCATCAAGATCTGTCCACTTTCGGCGTCGGTGCGGCGCGCAAGAAGACCGAATGGCGCTCATTTATGCGCCAGCTGGTCGCGGCCGGTTTTTTGCGCATCGATATCCAAGGCCACGGCGCACTGACCATTACGGCCAAAGGCAGGGCGCTGCTCAGTGGCGACGAGACCTTCGGGTATCGTCAGGACGCAATACGCCGCGCCGCCGGCCACAAGTCCCGCAAAGTGGTGCCGGATACCCTCGCCAATATCGACGCAGATTTGCTAATTCGGCTCAAGACTCTGCGCCTCAATCTGGCCAAGGCGCGTGGTGTGCCTGCTTATATTATTTTCAGCGACCGTACCCTTGTCGATATGGCTGCACGCAAGCCACAGACCCATGACGAGTTAGCCACCGTTCACGGCGTTGGCGAGGCTAAGCTGCGCGACTTCGCGGAGCCCTTCCTGGTGGAGATCGGCCGGTAGTAGCACTCTGGGCTTGCCATTGCGACGGGTTGGGGGTATGTCGCGCGGCACGTTATTACTCACGCGAGCGAACGGGGGTGCGCCGCAGCGCATCACTGATCCGGTGCCGGGCCTAACGGTCTGGCTTGCGGCTCGCGGTGGTACAACCGGATTAAGGAAACAGATCCATGGCAGAAGTCCCCACCTTCACCATGCGCCAGCTCTTGGAAGCCGGCGTGCATTTTGGCCATCAGACCCATCGCTGGAACCCGAAGATGGATCCCTATCTGTTTGGGGTGCGCAGTGGCGTTCATATCATCGACCTACAGCAATCCGTGCCCATGATCTACCGTGCGCTGGAGTTCGTTCAGGGTGTGGTTTCGCAGGGCGGGCGCGTGCTTTTCGTGGGTACCAAACGCCAGGCGCAGGAGCCGGTCGCCTCCGCGGCCAAACGCTGCGGGCAGTATTTCGTCAATCACCGTTGGCTCGGCGGCATGCTGACCAATTGGCGTACGGTCTCGAACTCGATTAGTCGGCTGCGCACCCTTGACCAACAGCTCGACGAGCAGGGAAGTGGCCTGACCAAGAAAGAGTTGCTTAGACTTAATCGCGAACGCGATCGTCTGGAACGCACGCTCGGCGGTATCCGCGAGATGGGCGGGCTTCCGGATGCCCTGTTCATCATCGACACCAACAAAGAAGAGATTGCCAAGCACGAGGCTGCGAAACTTGGCATTCCTGTGATTGCCGTGGTTGATAGCAACAGTGATCCCGAGGGCATCAACTACCCGATCCCGGGCAATGATGATGCGACCCGTGCCATTAACCTCTATTGCGATCTCGTCGCAAAGGCGGTGCTCGGCGGCCTCCAGGCCGAATTGGTGGCCCGAGACAGCGATGTTGGCGCCAGCGAGAAAGGCATGGTTGAGGAGTTGCCGGTGGAGATCGAGGCATCCACCTCGGAAGCAGAGTCAGAGACCAAGACCAAGACCAAGATCAAGATCAAGATCAAGATAGAACAACCCGCCGAAGCGGAGGCGCCGGCCGCGGAAGCTGTTGGTGATGCCGAGTCAGAGACCAAGACCAATACCGAGACAGAACGATCCTCCGAAGAGGAGGTGTCGACCGCGGAAGCTGTTGGTGATGCCAAGGCATCCACCTCGGAAGCTGAGTCAGAGACCAAGACCGAGACAGAACGATCCTCCGAAGCGGTGGTGCCGGCTGAAGAAGTCGTCGGCGAAACTGTCACGGAAAAGGGAGCGTAAGCAAGATGGCGCAAATAACGGCGTCCATGGTTAAGGAACTCCGCGACAAGACTGGCGCGGGCATGATGGACTGCAAGAAGGCGCTCAACGAAACGGAGGCCGATTTCGAGGCGGCCGTAGATTGGTTGCGCACGAAGGGCCTAGCAGCTGCTGCCAAGAAGGCTGGACGCGTTGCTGCGGAGGGCCTTATCGGCGTTGCGGTCAGCGGCACGAAGGGTGTGGTTGTGGAGGTTAATTCCGAGACTGATTTCGTAGCCCGCAACGAAGACTTTCAGGGCTTCGTGAGCGCCACAACTCGAGCGGCGCTTGAGGTCGGCGGTGATATGAGAAAGCTTGGCGAGAGTGAAGTTGCCAAGAGCTTAACCGACCTGATTGGCAGCATCGGCGAGAATTTAGTGCTGCGCCGCAGTAATGGCCTGTCGGTGGATGAGGGCGCCGTCGTCAGCTACATGCACAACAGTGTCATGCCCAATCTCGGCAAGATCGGTGTTCTCGTGGCGCTGAGTTCGATAGCCGATCAGGCCGCGCTGGTAGCTTTTGGCAAGCAACTCGCGATGCATGTGGCCGCGGCGCGGCCAGAGGCGCTGACTCGTGACGATCTTGATCCGGTAAAGGTGGGGCGCGAGCGTGCGCTGCTCACTGAGCAGGCTAAAGAATCGGGTCAGCCCGACAATGTGGTGGAAAAGATGGTTGAAGGCCGTCTGCGCAAGAACTACTACGGCGAGGTAGTGCTCGAAGAGCAAATCTTCGTTATAGACGGCAAGACAAAGGTCGCCGATGCCGTTGCCGCTGCCGCCAATGAAGCGGGCGCGCCTATCGCCATCGCAGGGTTCCTGCGATTTGAACTCGGCGAGGGTGTCGAGAAGGGCGAAGACGACTTTGCCGCCGAGGTCGCCGCTCAGGCTGGAGTCTAATCGGGCCTCCCATCGCCCCCCCCATCGCGTATACTGTGGGCCCAAGGTGCGGATTCCGTTTCGCGCCAGTGGCGATCGGGATAATGGGGGTAAATGGTGGCATCTGAGCAAGCGGAGAAAGCCCAACCAACCCCGGTTGCGGGCGGCGAGCGGTATGAACGGGTACTCCTTAAGCTGTCTGGTGAAGCGCTGATGGGTGCCCAGCCTTACGGCCTAGATTCGGTAACCGTCCAACAGATTGCAGAAGATATTTTTGCGGTCCACCGGACCGGCGTACAAATCTGCGTGGTGGTGGGCGCTGGCAATATTTTCCGGGGCATGGCCGGTGTGGCGGCGGGGATAGACCGAGTGACGGCGGACGGCATGGGCATGCTGGCGACAGTGATAAACGCACTTGGCCTGCAGAGTTGCCTCGAGGAGCTTGGCGTTACCACGCGGGTGCTTTCCGCTATCCCGATGCAGACTATCTGCGAGCCCTATATCCGCCGCCGCGCCACGCGGCACATGGAGAAGGGGCGTGTGGTTATTTGTGCTGCCGGCTCCGGCAATCCCTACTTCACCACCGACACGGCCGCGGCATTGCGTGCTGCTGAGCTTGGCTGTGATGCACTTTTGAAGGGCACGCAAGTCGATGGTGTGTATTCTGATGACCCCAAGAAAAACCCTTTAGCCGAACGATTTGCCAGACTAAGCTATGATAGAGTCTTGAGTGAGGGGCTGAAGGTGATGGATGCGGCGGCTATAGCCCTGGCACGTGAAAACAGCATTCCGATTCTTGTATTCTCGATACACATTCCTGGGGCGTTCCCCGAAGTTGTCTGCGGCCGCGGGACGTTCACTGTAATCAACGAAGAAGGATAGGCGTATGGCTGGCTTCGATCTCAAGGGTTTGGAGCGCCGAATGGAAGGTGCCCTGGAGGTACTCAAGCGCGAATATGGGGGATTGCGGACCGGCCGCGCATCGCCGAGCCTGCTGGAGCATGTGACGGCGGAGGCGTACGGATCGGAAATGCCGCTCGATCAATTGGCCACGGTCTCGGCACCGGAGCCGCGCTTGCTTACAGCGCAGGTTTGGGACAAGTCACTGGTCAAGGCGGTAGAGACAGCGATTCGCGATGCCGATCTTGGCCTCAATCCCATGAGCGACGGGCAATTGGTACGGGTGCCAATCCCTGAACTCACCGAAGAGCGCCGTCACGAGCTGGTCAAAGTCGCCCACAAGTATGCTGAGGAGGCGCGGGTCGCGGTGCGCAATGTCCGCAGGGATGGCATGGATACCCTCAAGCGCATGGAACGCGAGGGCGATATCTCGCAGGACGAGCATCACGAGCAGGCGGACGTGGTACAGAAACTGACTGATGGGGTTATAGCGCGGATCGGCGAGACCATGGAGAGCAAGGAGCAGGACGTCCTGCGCGTATGATGATCTTGGCTGCGACGCCGCCGGAATAAGAATCGGGAATCCTTGAGGATATGGCACGCGCTGTTACGCATCTGGCATCATCGCCGCCGCCACGCCACGTGGCAATCATAATGGACGGCAACGGGCGCTGGGCGGCGAGCCGCGGGCTACCGCGGGTCGCTGGGCACAATCGCGGGGCCGATGCCGTGCGCAGTGCAGTCCGAAATTGCATCGACCTTGGTATAGCTTATCTGACCCTCTATGCGTTTTCATCGGAGAACTGGAAGCGCCCCGCCGACGAGGTGAGCGACCTGATGGAGCTTCTCAGGCTCTATCTGAGGCGCGAATTAGAGGATCTTTGTAAGAACGGTGTCAAATTGAAAGTGATCGGCGATCGCGCCGCTTTGGACGATGATATCCAGACGCTCATCGGGGATGCGGAACGCCAGACCAAGGACAACGAAGCGCTAACGGTGACGGTCGCGCTCAACTACGGTGGTCGCAACGAGATTATTGGCGCTGCGCGAGCGATCGGGGAGGCCGTCGGCTCCGGCGCGTTACGCCCCGATGACGTGACAGCCGACGTGTTCGAAGCGCACCTTCATACTCGTGGGCTGCCCGACCCGGACCTGATCATCCGTACCTCCGGTGAGCATCGGTTGAGCAATTTTTTACTCTGGCAGTGTGCCTATGCTGAGCTCGTTTTTACACCCGTTTTGTGGCCCGATTTCGGCATTGAAGAACTGATCGCCGCGATACGCGAATATCGCAGTCGCGAACGCCGCTATGGTGGGGCGGGCTGCTGACGTGACGGTTGGCAGCGAGTTGCGAACCCGCATCGTGGCGGCGGGTGTGCTTGCGCCGCTGGTTTTGGGATTGGTTTGGCTGGGCGGCCTGGCATTTTCTGCGCTCGTCATGCTGGCGGCTATCGTGATGGCCTATGAGTGGCAGGCTTTGATGGCGGATTCGTCAGCCGTAACGGTCTCGGCCGCGGTCGTGGGCGCGATCGGGCTGATGACCTTCGCGGAGCCGCTGTTTGCGTTGCTGCCGTTGCTAATCGCAGCAATCCTGGTAACGCGTTCTGGAGCTAGGCTTTCGGCACTGGGCTCCGTCTATGTTGGGCTGCCGTGCCTGGCTTTGATTTGGTTGCGGCAGCAGCCGGAAACCGGCCTGGCGTCGGTGGTTTGGCTGTTGGCGGTGGTGTGGGCAACGGATGTCGGCGCCTATGCATTCGGGCGTGCGCTCGGCGGGCCACGCCTGGCGCCGCGGCTTAGCTCCGCGAAGACATGGGCCGGCCTACTCGGCGGTATGGTTTTGGCGGCGGTGGCCGGTGTTGCCGTCGCAGCGGTTCTTGGCCTTAGCCCAGCTGTTCGACCGGTACTTACCGCGGCTGGCTTAGCCGTATTGGCCCAGGTCGGTGATTTGTTCGAATCTTGGCTCAAGCGCCGCCGCGGCGTGAAGGATTCCGGCAGTCTGATTCCCGGCCACGGTGGTCTGCTCGACCGGGTCGACGGCATGATGATAGCGACGCCTGCACTGGCCTTTCTGTTACTAGTCGCAAATGGCGAGGCCCGCTCATGGTAATGGTGGGCGTCGACAGCGCCCATGAGGTGCGCAGCATTACGATACTGGGCTCAACGGGCTCGGTGGGCTGTAGCACCGTGGGCCTGATCGAGGCTGAGCGCGAGCGTTACGTGGTTGAGGCTATTACCGCCAATCGCAATGTGGACAGATTGGCGGAGCAGGCGCGGCGTCTGCGGCCGAGACTGGCTGTGATCGCCGACGAGGGCCTTTATTCTGAGCTGAAGGTGGCTTTGGCTGGCACCGGTGTTGAAAGTGCTGCAGGAGCGAGTGGCCTGCTGGAAGCCGCCGACATGCCTGCTGAGCGCGTCATGGCGGCGATTGTCGGGGCTGCTGGTCTAGCGCCGATCCTCACCAGCGTGCGGCGCGGGGCCACGGTGGCGCTCGCCAACAAAGAGTGCTTGGTCTGTGCCGGCGAGCTTATGCTGGGCGAGGTGGCACACCATGGCGCGACCTTGCTGCCGGTCGATTCCGAGCACAACGCAATTTTTCAGGTGTTCGATTTTGATCAGCCGGAGCGCGTCGAGAAGATCGTCCTTACGGCATCGGGCGGGCCGTTCCGCAAGGCCGATACAGCAGCGATGGCGATGGCGACCCCAAAGCAGGCGGTCGCTCATCCGAATTGGGATATGGGCGCTAAGGTTTCGGTTGACTCCGCCACCATGATGAACAAAGGCCTGGAGATGATCGAGGCCCTGCATCTATTCCCCATATCGGCTGGGCAGATCGAGGTGCTGATCCACCCGCAATCGGTAGTGCACAGCATGGTAGGCTATTGTGACGGCTCCGTACTGGCACAATTGGGTTCGCCCGATATGCGCACGCCCATCGCCTACAGCCTGGCCTGGCCGCAGCGCATGGAAGTACCGGTGCCACGGCTTAACTTGGTTGATATTGCCAGCCTTACCTTCGAAGCTCCGGACGAGACGCGCTTTCCGGCACTGAGACTTGCGGCGGCTGCCCTGCGCAGTCCCAGCGGCTTCGCCACCGCGATGAATGCCGCCAACGAGGTTGCCGTACAGGGATTCTTGAATGAGCGCCTCGGCTTCCTAGATATTATTGCTACGGTCGAACGCACTTTGCAGGCTCTCGATCCGGGTGCCGTGTCCTCGCTCGAGGACGTCGATGCGATAGACAGCGCGGCCCGGCGCGTGGCCGCAGGATTTATCAACAGAGCCTGAGGGTGTTTGCGCTTGGCCGGATATCGATATTACAACGGTAGACCATGGAAATAGCAGTCGATTTTGGTCACTCCACCCTAGCATTCTTGATCGTTCTGACTGTCGTGGTGTTCATCCACGAGTTCGGGCATTACTGGGCGGCTAGGCTCTGTGGCGTGCGCGTGGAGGTCTTCTCGGTGGGTTTTGGTCGGGAGCTGTTCGGCCGCACCGATAAGCACGGTACCCGCTGGAAGGTCGGCCTTTTCCCGCTTGGCGGCTATGTGCGATTTTTCGGCGATGATTCCGTGATCAGCAATCCGGGCGCCGAAACCAAGGGAATGAGTCTTGAGGATAAGGCGTTGTGTTTTCACCACAAACCGCTGCGTCAGCGTGCGGCGATCGTCGCAGCTGGGCCGATGGCCAACTTCGTGCTCTCGATCGTACTGCTTAGCGTCATGTTCGTCTTCGTCGGACGCGGTTATACGCCGGCCGTAGTCGATACGGTATTACCCGACTCCGCCGCAGCCGAAGCAGGCTTCCAACCTGGTGACCGCGTCGTCGGCATAGACGACCGGATCATCGAGCGCTTCGAGGTGCTGCGCGATATCGTCATGTTCTCGCCGGGCGTGGCTATGGTCATGACCATCGAGCGAGATGGGGAGCGGATACGGCTGAATGTCACGCCACGTGTTTTCGAGTATGAGGATTCGCTCGGCAATATGCACAATGTCGGCCGGTTGGGGATCAGCGTTGCGGCGCGCGAATATATCAAGATGTCGCCTTTTCCGGCAGTGCCGGCGGCAGTGGTTGATACTTACGGCTTGGTCAGCCGTTCGTTGCAAGGCTTGGTCGAGGTGGTCATCGGCAAGCGCGATTCTAGCGAACTCGGTGGACCTATTATGATCGCCCAGATGTCGGGTAAGAGCGCGGAAGCCGGATTCCTCGCCGTCGTGCATTTCATTGTTCTACTGTCAGCGTCGCTGGGGTTGATCAACCTGTTTCCAATACCGCTTCTGGATGGCGGTCATTTGGTCTTCTATTCGGTCGAGGCGGTGCGCGGTAGACCGTTGAGCATTCGGGCTCAGGAATATGGGTATATGGTGGGCTTGGCGGTTGTGGTAACACTCATGTTAGTGGTTACGGTCAACGATCTCAGTCGGCCGTCGGTGCTTGAGTTCTTCAGTAGGTTGGTGGGCTAGAAAACATGCCGAGGTGGGGGAGCGTGCTGGCTCGCTGGCAAGCCTGTATCTTGGGGTCTGCTATCGCAGTATCGTTGGAAATCTCTGGTTTGGCACTGGCCCAGACCTCGGATCCGGCCGATTTGATCCGAGCTATACGTGTCGAAGGTAACCAGCGCATCGAGAGTGCCACGGTCATCTCATACATGAAGCTGGTCACCGGCGACCGCTTCGACAATATCCGGACAAACGAATCACTGAAGTCGCTTTTTGGCACCGGGCTGTTTGCCGACGTTAAGTTGGTGCGCGAGGGCAGCACCTTAATCGTGCACGTGATCGAGAATCCGATCGTCAACCGGCTCGCTTTCGAGGGTAATCGCCGTATCAAGGACGACGTATTATCGGGCGAAGTGCAATTGCGCCCGCGTACGGTCTACACGCGCACTCGGGTGCAGAGTGACGTGGCGCGCCTGCGCAACGTCTACCGCCGCAGCGGTCGTTTCGCCGCCACCATCGAGCCAAAAGTAGTTCAGCAGGCCCAGAACCGCGTCGACTTGATCTTTGAAATCAACGAAGGGGCACTAAGCGGTGTGCAACGCATCGTGTTTATCGGCAACAAGAATTTCAGCGATTCGACCCTGCGCGAAGTGATTGAGAGCAAGCAGACGCGCTGGTGGCGTTTCTTCAGCAGCAGTGATTCCTATGACCCAGACCGCCTCAGCTTCGACCGCGAGCTGTTGCGGCGCTTCTATCTGAAAGAGGGGTTCGCCGATTTCCACGTTACCGGCGCTGTAGCCGAGCTTGCGCCCGATCGTAGCAACTTCTTCGTGACTTTCACGATCGGCGAGGGTGAGCGCTACCGCTTCGGCAATGTGAACCTAGTCAACGAGCTGTTGGAATTCGATGTGGCCACTATCGAAAACGATGTCGGCACGGAAACCGGCGACTGGTATAATGCCGAGGCCGTCGAGGAGACTATCGAGGACCTCACCGAAGAAATCGGTAGCCAAGGTTTTGCCTTCGTCGATATCCAACCTGATGTGGTGCGACGGCACGACGATCTTACCATTGATGTTGACTACCGCATCCGCGAGGGCGATAGGGTCTATGTCCAGCGCATCGATATTACTGGTAATGTGCGCACGCTCGATCGCATAATCCGGCGCAATGTCCGCCTTGCCGAAGGCGATGCGTTCAATACTGCGCGCATCCGCCGCTCACGGACGCTGATTCAGAATCTCGGCTTCTTCTCGCGTGTCGACATCAACGACCAACCGGGAGACGCGCCTGACCAGGCTGTGATCAATGTGGATGTTGAGGAACAATCGACAGGCGAGGTGACCTTTGGCGGGGGCTTCTCCTCGACCGAAGGGCCGACCGGCTCGATCGGTGTTCGCGAGCGTAATCTGCTCGGCCGAGGGCAAGATATTTCGCTGCAGTTCGTGATTTCAGCTGTCACGCAGGACCTGGACTTCAGCTTCACCGAGCCGTATTTTCTGAATCGGGAATTCGCGGCTGGGTTCGATATCTTTCGGCGGGAACGCGAGTATCAGAATAGCGCATTTAACAAACGTGACGTCGGCTTCGCCTTGCGGTCTGGCTATCCGTTGGCCGAATATCTGTTGCAGACTCTTCGCTATACCCTGGCAAACGAAGAGATCATTGCTGACAGTGATGCTTCGGCGACGGTCAAGGAACAGGCGGGAGAGAGCCTAATATCTCGCCTTAACCAGACCTTGATGTACGACCGCCGTAACAGAAACGTCGATCCGACAGAAGGGTATTTCGCTCGCATGTCCACCTCTTTGGCTGGGATAGGCGGCGATAAGAACTACTTCTCGCAGTCGGCGGGTGTTGGCTACTACTACACGCCTTGGGACGACCTGACCGCCTCTAGCTTGGCCGAGTTTGCTTACATTTTTCCCACCACCGGCGACAACATAGAGGTCGGCGAGCGCTTCTTCCTCGGCGGCAATAGCTTCCGCGGATTTGCCCCATCGGGCGTCGGTCCACGGGACCTTTCGGTTGACAGCGCAGTTGGCGGCAACTTGATGTACAAAGGCACCTTGGAGCTTGGATTCCCGATCGGCCTGCCGAACGAGCTCGGTATCAAAGGCAGGGTCTTTTCCATTGCGGGCAGCTTGACAGAAGTGGATAACGCAGCATCTACTGTCAGCGACACGGGGTCGTTGCGCGTGAGTATGGGTGCTGGGCTATCCTGGGCCTCGCCCTTTGGACCTGTTCGGATCGATATTACTAAAGCTGTGGTCAAGGAATCTTTCGACGATACTGAGATTCTCAGCTTTGGATTCGGCTCTGTTTTCTGAAATCCATGTTAAATCTTGCTAATGCAACGTATTCATTTGGAAACCTCGTCATGATACGGATACTTGGTGCGCGACTGAGCGCATCCCTTGTTGCGGTTACGATCATTCTGCTTGGCGTGCACTCGGTCGTGGCACAGGATGATGACCGCACACCCAGAATCGGCGTTGTCGACTTGCAGCGTATCCTGCAGAAATCTGTCGCGGCGGAGAAGGTTAGAGTCGAAATCGAGAGTCGCCAAACGCAATATCGCCAAGATATAGGCGCTCGGGAAAATGCCTTACGCGAACAACAGCAGGAGTTGGAACGCCAACGAACGATACTGTCCCCAGAAGCGTTTACTGAACGTGAGCTCGAGTTCACCAAGGCCGTCGAAGCCCTCCAGCGCGAGGTGGGCGTGCGCAATCGCCAGCTAGAGGAGAGCCTTGCCTATGGCATGCAAAGGGTTCAAGTCGAAACGCTCAAGATCATAGCCCGTATTGCTGACGAATTAGCTCTCGGCCTCGTTCTTGATAAGTCGCAGTTGTTGCTGATGGCCACGGACCTGGAATTTTCCGAGCAGGCACTGGAACAGCTCAATGCCGAGGTGACCTCGGTCCCTACCACACCGCCGGTCGAGTAGAGGCCCGGCGGGAGCCCGCCCCTGATGGCCGATCCTCGTTTCTTTCCGGCACCATCCCCAATACGACTTTCCGAGTTGGCTAAAATTGCTAACGCGACCTTACCCGCTGACGCAGATCCGGATCGAAGTTTTAGCGACGTGGCGCCGCTCGATAGCGCCGGTCCCAAACATGTAAGTTTCTTCGAGAATCAGAAATATCTTGGCGCGCTTGCAGGGACCTCTGCCGGGGCGATCATCCTTGCCGAGAGGGTGCGGGAGCGGGCACCAAATAGCGCGATCTTGCTCATCAGCGACGACCCCTATCGCGCCTACGCTCGCATAGCGAGCGCCTTCTATCCGGTGACTCGTATCGAGGCGCCAGGTGTGGCTGCTGGCAGTTACGTTGCCGGTGATGCAGTACTTGGAACAGGATGCCAGGTCGATGTGGGGGCCGTGATCGGTCCAGGCGCCTGCCTAGGCTCAGGCTGCCGCGTGCGCGCTAATGCCGTGATCGGCCGTAACGTAGAGGTCGGCGATGATTGTGATATCGGCGCCTGCGCATCGCTGAGTCATTGCCTAGTCGGCAACCGTGTGATTCTTTATCCTGGCGCGCGCATCGGTCAGGACGGATACGGTTTTGCCATGTCTGCGCAAGGCCACGAGAAGGTTCCCCAACTAGGGCGCGTCATCATAGAGGATGATGTCGAGATCGGAGCCAACAGCTCGATTGATCGTGGGGCTGGCCCTGATACACTGATCGGCGCGGGCTGCAAAATCGATAATCTAGTCCAGATCGGCCACAACGTGCGTCTCGGTTCCGGCTGTGTGGTGGTCGCTCAGGTCGGGATATCTGGCAGTACGGAAGTCGGTAGCTTTACCGTGATAGCAGGACAGGTTGGAATCGCTGGACATCTTAAGATCGGTGCCGGCGCAACGATCGCCGCGAAATCGGGTGTCGCGCGTGATGTCCCGGCCGGCGAGACGGTGGGAGGCATTCCGGCCCAACCGGTTCGCCAATGGCGGCGTTCTATGGCGGCTGTGGCACGGCTTGGAAAAACCTCTGGGCGAAAAGGAGGGTAGACCGTGGACGATATGGAGACCGTTCCGGACACTGTGATTGAAGTGGCGCGGATCATGGAGATGATTCCTCACCGCTATCCGTTCTTGCTCGTCGACAGGATCGTGAATCTGGTGCCGGGCGCGACCGCAACCGGACTTAAGAATGTGACCTTCAATGAACCCTATTTTGCGGGCCATTTTCCGGGTGTACCGGTTATGCCGGGCGTGTTGATCATTGAATCCATGGCGCAAACTTCGGCGCTACTCGTGGTGGCGACGTTGGGGCCCGATGCCGAGGGTAAGCTTGTTTATTTTATGAGTATAGACGGTGCGCGCTTCCGTAAGCCTGTGGTGCCGGGAGACAGCATGCTGGTTACGGTCAAACGCTTGCAGAATCGCCGTAACGTTTGGAAGTTTAGTTGTTGCGCAAAGGTGGAGGACAATTTGGTTGCGGAGGCAACGATTGCCGCTATGATTATGGATAAATCTTGAGTACCAATGAGGAAGTGACGCCGTGCCCGTAAATATTCATCCGACTGCCATCGTGGAGCCTGGTGCGAATATTGACGATGGTGCCATTATTGGTCCTTATTGTATTGTCGGCGCAGACGTACGCTTGGGAGAGGGGGTTGAACTCGTCTCCCATACCGTTATCACTGGGCGCACGAAAATCGGCGCGCGTTCGCGTGCCTTTCCTTTTGCTTCGATTGGCCACCGGCCGCAGGATCTAAAATATCGCGGTGAGCCCTCGCGCCTCGAAATCGGTGCGGACACTGTGATACGCGAGCATGTTACCGTCAATCCAGGCACCGAGGGTGGAGGCATGCTGACCCGTATCGGCGATCGCTGTCTGCTTATGGTGGGCGTGCACGTGGCCCATGACTGTCTCATTGGCGACGGTGTGATCATGGCCAACAACGCGACCCTCGGCGGACACGTCTCGATCGATGACTTTGCCGTCCTTGGCGGCATGAGCGCTGTGCATCAATTTGTGCGTATTGGCCGTCATGCTATGATTGGCGGCATGAGCGGCGTGGAGAATGACGTCATTCCCTATGGCTCGGTCATGGGCAACCGGGCCTATCTCTCGGGCCTTAATATCGTCGGGCTCAAGCGCCGCAATTTCTCCCGTGACGTGATCCACGATCTGCGCAAAGCGTATCGTCTGCTGTTTGCGGAGGAAGGTACGATGGCTGAGCGCCTGGACGATGTGGCTGAGGAATTCAGCGGTGTTGATCCGGTCATGGATATAGTCGAATTCATTCGCTCTGACAGCACGCGCGCCATCTGCCAGCCCAATCTAGACCGCGCGGCCTAATATAATGCTGGGCGTGCTGGCGGGGGGCGGACCCTTGCCGAGGCAGATCGTTGAGGCCTGCCTGAGCGCTGAGCGGCCGGTTTATGTCATCGCTTTTGACGGCATCACTGACGCAACGACGGTGGAAGGCGTAGGTCACACTTGGCAGCGACTTGCCGCCGTTGGTGGTACTATCAATACGCTCAAGAAGGTAGGTGCGGAAGAGCTAGTTTTAGCAGGGCACATTGCACGCCCATCCCTGTCCTCGCTGCGCCCGGATTGGCGTGGTATGACACTGCTGCCAAAGCTTATGGCAGCTGGCCAAGGTGACGATGCCATTTTGACCACCGTGCTGGCCGAGCTGGAAGGCGAGGGTTTTCGTATTCTCGGTGCACATGATGTCCTACCGGACTTGCTGGCGATGCCCGGTATGATCGCCGGGTCGCGACCCGGCAAGTCCGACGAGGCCGATATCGCCCGTGGCATAGCCGTGGTACGTGCCCTCAGCGAGATCGATGTGGGGCAGGCAGCCGTTGTGCAGCAGGGCATCGTGCTGGCGGTCGAGGCTATCGAAGGCACCGATGCTATGCTCGCTCGCTGCAAGGGACTGAAGCGTGACGGCGGCGGTGGTGTGCTCGTCAAATGCTGCAAGCGCGGCCAGGACAAGCGCATCGATATGCCGACGATTGGCCCACACACGGTAGAGGGTGCGGTCACTGCCCGGCTCGCCGGTATCGCGGTTGAGGCCGGTGCGACCTTGGTTTTGGAACAGATGAGGGTGGTACAATTCGCTAACGACGCCGGCCTATTCGTGGTCGGTATCGACGCATCGGTGTGAGCATCGAAGAGGGTCCGCTTGTCTTTCTGGTTGCTGGTGAGCCGTCCGGCGATCTTCTCGGTGGGCGCTTGTTGACGGCGCTAAAGAAGATGACGGACAGTAATGTGCGCTTTGCCGGCATCGGCGGCGAGGCAATGGCCGCGGCAGGGCTCGAGAGCCTTTTCCCCATGCAGGAACTGTCCGTCATGGGGTTGGTTGAGGTGTTGCCGCGGGCGCCGCAATTGCTGCGCCGAATAGCAGAGACGGAGCGCGCCGTCCGCGAGATGAGGCCCGCTGTTGTTGTCACCATTGATGCGCCGGGGTTCTGCTTTCGTCTTGCCAAGCGGCTCAAGGGTAGCGGCATCCCGCTGATCCATTATGTGGCACCGAGCGTCTGGGCTTGGAGGCGGGGCCGTGCGCTGCGCGTGGCGGCCTTGTACGATCATTTGTTGACACTGTTGCCGTGGGAGCCAGCCTATTTTACGCGCTACGGTCTTGCCTGCACATTCGTCGGTCATCCGGCCGTCGCTGAGGCGCCACCAAGCGATGGCGTCACTTTTCGCCAAAGACACAATATTTCGCCAGATGTTCCGCTTCTAGCCGTCTTGCCGGGTAGCCGCATGGGTGAGGTCCGCCGCCTACTGCCGATCTTCGGTGCCGCGCTGCACCAGCTTGCTGGGCGCATCGAAGACTTGCAAGGCGTCGTGGTGACGGTGCCTGCCACTAGCGCAGTTGTGACCGCCACCACCGCAAACTGGGAGGTGCCTACTACGGTTACCGATTCCAGCGAGCGTGCCGATGCCTTCGCTGCCTCGCATGCCGCCATCGCCGCTTCTGGCACGGTGTCGGTGGAGTTGGCTGCGACGCGCACGCCCATGGTGGTAGGCTATCGCATGGCACCGTTGACCATCTGGATCGCTAGGTGTTTGGTGCGTATCCCTCACATTAGTCTGGTCAATTTGGCACTTGATGAGGGGATCATTCCGGAACTTATTCAGGAAGATTGCACGGCGATGGCTCTTGTCACCGAGGCCGAGAAATTACTGGTTGATGCGGAGGCGCGAGAGACGCAAATTGCGGCCTTCGATAAGGCGCTAAACTTGCTTGGGGGCAGCGCCAACCCTAGCGAACGCGCCGCGCATGCCGTGCTCGACGTTATTGCCGCGCGAACTACCCGATAGGAGACGGAGAATGGCTGAGGCAGTCCAACCGCGGATGCTGCATACGATGATCCGAGTTAAGGACCTAGATGCGTCGCTCGATTTCTACACCCGTTTACTGGGTATGGACTTGCTGCGGAAGACTGACTTCCCGGGCGGGCGTTTTACTCTGGCATTTGTCAGCTATGGGTCTGAGGAAAGCCATAGCGCGATTGAGTTGACCCAGAACTGGGATCAGGACGGGCCTTACGATCTTGGCAGTGGCTACGGGCACGTAGCGCTTGGTGTGCCCGATATTTATGGAACCTGTCAGGCGCTGTCGGAAGCGGGCGCCAAGGTAGTGCGCGAGCCGGGGCCAATGAAGCATGGCTCGACCGTAATCGCCTTTGTTGAAGATCCAGACGGCTACAAGATAGAGCTTATCGAGCGCTGATTTCAGCGCTGCTCTATCGGCACCCAGGCGCGCTGCGCTGCGCCGACATAAAGCTGGCGCGGGCGACCTATCTTTTGGCTCGGGTCTTCGATCATCTCGTTCCACTGGGCGACCCAACCGACAGTCCGCGCCACGGCGAATATCACCGTGAACAGGTCCACCGGGATGCCCATGGCACGCAAGATGATGCCGGAATAGAAATCGACGTTGGGAAACAGCTTGCGATCGACGAAGTACTTGTCCTCGAGCGCTAGCTTCTCCAGCGCCATGGCAAGCTTGAGCAACGGCTCGTCTTGCACGCCGAGCTCGGCTAGCACCGCGTGGGCCGATTCCCGCATTACCGACGCACGCGGATCGTAATTCTTGTAGACTCGATGGCCGAAGCCCATCAGGCGGAAGGGATCATTCTTGTCCTTGGCGCGGGCGATGAACTCGGAGATACGGCTGACATCGCCGATCTCCTCGAGCATGCGCAGCACTGCCTCGTTGGCGCCTCCGTGGGCCGGCCCCCACAGCGAGGCAATGCCGGCAGCAATGCAGGCAAAGGGGTTGGCACCAGACGAGCCGGCGAGGCGCACTGTTGAGGTCGAGGCGTTTTGCTCGTGATCCGCATGCAGGATGAGAATGCGGTCGACGGCGCGCGACAGCACCGGATTGACCTCGTATTCCTCGGCTGGTACTGCGAATAGCATGTGCAGAAAGTTCTCTGCATAGCTTAGGTCGTTGCGCGGATAAATGAAGGGTTGACCGATCGAGAATTTGTAGGCCATGGCTGCGATCGTCGGCATTTTGGCGATTAGGCGGTGTGAGATGATCGTGCGTTGGCGCGGATCATTGATGTCCATGGCGTCGTGGTAGAAGGCCGACATGGCGCCGACCACGCCAATCAGCACCGCCATCGGGTGTGCGTCGCGCCGAAAGCCCCGATAGAGGTGGGTCAGCTGCTCGTGGATCATGGTGTGGTAAGAGACGTTGTGCACGAACGTCTCCTTTTCCTTGGTGGAGGGGAGCTCGCCGTCTAGCAGCAGGTATGCAACCTCCATAAAGTCGGATTTCTCAGCTAGCTCCTCGATCGCATAGCCGCGGTGTAACAGGATGCCCGCCTCACCGTCGATATAGGTGATGGCGGATTCAGCGCTGCCGGTCGAAGTGAAGCCCGGATCGTAGGTAAAGCGGCCGGTCTCGGCGTAGAGCCGGCGCACATCAATGACATCCGGCCCAATTGTCCCCTTGATCACGGGTAATTCAACGAGTTTGCCGGTTTCGGTGTCGGTCAATGTGACGCTTCCCGCGACTCGCGATATGGCGGCCTGCTCTGCCATTAAAGAATCCTTTTTCTGTTGGCTGGGACGGCCGGCCAGGAAAGGCCCGCGCGCGGGGTCTGGAACATACTAACTCGCCCAAGAATTGGCAAATTTCAACAGAGATTATGAAATATAAGAATGAAATAATTATTATTAGTTATAATTAATTATCATTTTTTATTAATATAATACATCACTAAAAAAATTCGGATTCAATACGATAAAAGGCGCGCTCAATGGTATCCTCGTCGACGCTATAAAGCGTGCGCAGGTGGCCTTCAAATCGTGGCTCGAAGGGAGCCCCTCCGCGGTGACGGCGATACGGGCCTCTTCGAAAACGCAAATCATGAAGCGGAGCGGGTCCTTATGTGGTATGAGAATTCGCGGCAACACCTAAATAGGCACCCCCGACTTTCACGTAGTTGAGGCATACAAGGCGACGCTCCACCGGTAACGCTGCTTGCCGCGATCATTGATAACTCGGTTCTTGATATAGTGGTCCCTGGCACGTCTTGCGATCTGGCGTTACTTGTGGCGATCGATAAGCTTGTGGTGTGCTCGCGTTACGGCTATGCGGAGCTGGATACGCATGGCCTAGGCGGTCTTGCTGACACTTTTCTATACGGTCGTTAGTCTGCTATCTCGGAGAGTCGCGCCAAGGTCTGTTCGCGACCCAGAACGGCAAGAACTTCGAACATGCCGGGCGAAGTAGTGCTACCTGTAAGCGCCGCGCGCAGGGGCTGGGCAATCCTGCCGAGCTTGAGCTTCTGCGCCTCGGCAAACCCGCGCACCGCAATCTCCAGCGACTCCTCGTCCCAGTTGGGAAGTGCTGCAAGCTCCTTTGCCAGAGCACCGAGTCTGCCACGGGCTTCTGCGTCGAGCAACTTTGCTGCCTTGTCCGACATCGCGGGCGTTTCTCCGATCGCGTAAAAGCGCCCCGCCTCTGCCAGCGCTAACAGCGTGATGGCGCGGGGCTTGAGACCTGCCATGCCGGCCAGCAGCCTGGCCCGGCCTGCGTCGTTGATATTGCCCACAATGAGTGGCAGCACCAGCGCCAGCAGGCGGTCGTCTTCGGCCTCACGGATGTAGTGACCGTTGAGGCTTTCGAGCTTGGTCATGTCGAAGCGGGCGGCAGCGCGGCCGATGCCGTCGAGGTCGAACCATTGGATGGCCTGCTCGGTCGAGATGATCTCGTCGTCACCATGCGACCAGCCAAGCCTGAGCAGATAGTTGCGCATGGCCTCGGGTAGTATGCCCATGTCGTGGTACGCATCGACGCCGAGCGCGCCGTGGCGTTTCGATAATTTGGCCCCATCGGCGCCGTGGGTTAGCGGCATATGTGCGAATATCGGGGGCTCCCAGCCAAGTGCGCAGTAGAGTCCCGTCTGGCGAAAAGCGTTGTTCAGGTGATCGTCACCGCGAATGACATGCGTGATGCCCATGTCGTGGTCGTCGACTACCACCGATAGCATGTAAGTAGGTGTGCCGTCGGCGCGTATCAATATCATGTCGTCAAGCTGGGCGTTGCTTTGGCTGACGCGGCCCTGCACGCTGTCCTCGATCACCGTCTCGCCCTCGAGCGGCGCCTTGAAGCGGATCACTGGTCGAATATCGGGCGGGGCTGCGCTCGGATCGCGGTCGCGCCAGCGCCCGTCATAGAGGCGTGCACGACCCTCGGCGCGCGCTTCCTCGCGCATCTTAGCCAACTCCTCCAGTGTGCAGTAGCAGCTATAGGCAAGGCCCGTGTCAAGCAGACCGGCCGCGACCTTGGCGTGGCGCTCGGCACGGGTAGCTTGGTGCACAGGCTCGCCATCCCAATCGAGTTCAAGCCAGCGCAAACCGTTAAAAATGGCTTCCACCGCCGCTTTGGTCGAGCGCGCGCTGTCAGTATCCTCGATGCGCAGCAGGAAGCGGCCGCCATGATGGCGCGCAAAGAGCCAGTTGAACAAGGCTGTCCGCGCCCCGCCTATATGCAGAAAGCCGGTGGGTGAGGGAGCGAAACGGGTGACGACGGTCATGGTCATGGCCCCCGAGAGGCGATGGCAAAGGCGCGCGCTACCTAGCATACTCGCGTTGCGGGGGCGAACGCCTAATTGCGAACGAGGAAGTTGGACTGCGTCAAGTTATCGGATCTTAGAATTTTCCTGCTCAGCGATGACGGGCTTATGGTGCTGTCGAGCACTCGGGTCTCCCAGTTTGTCGGCGAGACCTGCCTGTGGCGGGCCAACCGTCGCGCCTATCAAAGGTCCACGCGCGATCGCCGAGGTTTGCGCGAGTGCCGATCTGCCGGTGAGCTTGGTTTTGGTACGTTGCGCCTGCAGCGGCGGGCCGTTCATAGACCGTTTCGATATTCGGTGCCCCGGCGCCCACGCGCTACGGCTGTGCGGCGGGGCTGAAGTGCCTCGTTTGCCGGGCAGCCGAGAAGCACGGTCGCTGCCCAAGGAGCGCGCGATCTCAGTAGTGGCGAATAAGGCCGACGAGACGACCTTGGACTTTGACCCTGTCAGGCCCGAAGATACGCGTCTCGTAGACTGCATTGGCCGGCTCGAGTGCCACCGACTTTCCCTTGCGGCGTAGGCGTTTGAGGGTGGCCTCGTGATCGTCGAGCAAGGCTACGACTATATCGCCGTTGTCGGCGGTGTCGCTGCGCCGGATGACCGCTACATCGCCGTCTCGGATGCCCGCATCGATCATCGAATCGCCGGCGATCTCCAAGGCATAGTGCTCGCCTCGGCCAAGCATGGAGGGTGGGATATCAACGGTGCGCTCGGGCTCGCTCAGGGCCTCAATCGGCGTGCCCGCGGCGATGCGGCCGAACAGGGGTAGGGCCACGGCCGAAGCCTCAGCGGCGACAGGTTTACTGGCAAAATTGGGGCGCACTACGTTAGCGGACGCCTCCTGCGTCGCTTTGGCTGCAGCGCCCGACTCCTCTGGCGCCTTTAGCACTTCCAGTGCACGAGCCCGATGCGGTAGGCGACGAATGAAGCCGCGCTCTTCCAGCCCGGTGATCAGCCGATGTACACCGGATTTGGAGCGCAGTCCAAGCGCCTCCTTCATCTCCTCGAAGGAGGGCGAGATGCCGTTCTCCTCAAGCCGCCGATTGATGAAGAGCAACAGATCGTACTGCTTGCGGGTCAACATGACATCACCGCCACAATATCTAGAACAAAACCGAAACGTTGGCACATGTTCTAGTTTGGTTCCGCTTGCCTGTCAAGTAACTCAGAAGGTCACCATACCGCCTGGGAACATCAAGACGTCAACCATGTCGCCGGCTTCGGCTGCGGGCGCATGGGGCGGGCGCAGGATCAGGGCGTCGGCGTCTGCCAGGGCGGACAGCATGGAGCTGTCCTGAACCGTGAACGCCTCGACTTTGAGTGCGCCGTCTTTGCCGTGGCGCAGCTTGGCGCGCAGATAGTCCTGGCGTTGGTCGTTGGCGCGCAACGGTGCGGTGAGGCGTGCCTGGCGAAAATCGTCGGTGGCGGTCATGCCTTGCATTGCAATCAGAGATGGGCGCAGGAAGACTAGGGCACAGACCAGCGCCGAGACAGGATTGCCTGGCAGGCCGAGGAATGGTGTGCCGAGCAGGTTACCGAACAACAGCGGCTTTCCGGGGCGCATGGCGATGCGCCAGAAGTCAATGTTGAGACCTTGCTCGCCGAGCACCTTGGCGACGAGATCGTGATCGCCGACTGAGACGCCGCCGGTGGTCACTAGCATGTCGTTGCCGGTCGCGCCCTCAGCCATGGCGCCGAGCGTGTCGGCATCGTCGGGCGCGATACCCAACACTATGGGCTCGGCACCGCAGGCGGAGACTACGGCTGCCAAGGCGAGCGAATTAGAGCTCACGATTTGGCTCTCGCCAATGGGATCTCCCGGCATGACGATCTCGTCACCGGTGGCCAGAATGGCGACGCGTGGGCGCTGGCGCACTGCGAGCCAGGGCCGGTTCATGGCGGCTGCAAGCGCCAGGTGCCGCGCTGTCAGCAGCGTGCCGGCCTCAATACCCACGTCACCGTCGCGAAAATCGAGCCCGGCGAGGCGGATGTGACGTCCCGGACGCCCAGCTTCCTTGACTATGACCCGGTCACCATCGGCCTCGGTATCCTCCTGGATGATGATGCAGTCGGCGCCTGCCGGTACCGGCGCACCTGTGAAGATGCGTACCGCTCCACCAGCCCCGACGCTGCCACCATAGGCGCTACCCGCCGCGGATTCGCCGATGCGGGTGAGCGTGGTTGGAACCTCTTTCACATCAGCGACGCGCACTGCATAACCGTCCATGGCCGAGACATTGGCCGGCGGCTGGGTGCGTCGTGAGACCACCGTCTCGGCGACGACGCGCCCCAACGCTTCGGCGACGGGCACCTGTTCAGCAGGCAATAGGGGTATGGCACCGATCACCCTGGCAAGGGCGTCGGCGACGGGTATCAAGTTAGTCGGCATTGTAAGTTCCTGATTTGCCGCCGGACTTGTGGCGCAATCGTATTTCGCTGATACGCATGCCCCTGTCGACGGCTTTGCACATGTCATAGATGGTGAGCGCGGCGACGGACGCCGCGGTCAGCGCTTCCATCTCCACGCCGGTCCGGCCCTTGAGCTTGCAGGTCGCGGTGATATCGACTGCGTTGTCCGCTTCGACGCATTCCAAATCGACCGCCACCAGGGTTAGGGTCAACGGGTGGCAGAGCGGAATCAGGTCGGGCGTGCGCTTGGCCGCCATGATGCCGGCGAGGCGCGCTACGCCAAGCACATCGCCCTTCTTGTGATCGCCGGCCATGATCATGCGCAGCGTCTCGGGCGCCATCAACACGCGGGCACCCGCGACTGCGATCCGCTCAGTCACGTCCTTGGCGCCGACATTGACCATCATAGCCTTGCCGTCGGCGTCAAAATGGGTGAAGTCGGCCATCTTAGGTTACCTTTTCTGGCGTTAGTAGCGCGCGTACCGCGGTCGTCACCTCGTCTTGGCGCATCAAAAATTCCCCGATCAAAAAACGATATACCCCGGCGCGTCGCATGCGCGCGATGTCGGCCGGGCTGGCGATGCCGCTCTCGCAGACTACCTGGCGCCCTTGGGGGACAAGTGGCGCCAATTGCTCGGTCGTCGCGATATCCACACTAAGGGTTTTGAGATTACGGTTATTGATCCCGATCAAGGGACTGTCGAGATGGGCCAGCGCCCGCTCCAACTCGGCGGCATCATGGATCTCGATAAGGACCGCCATGCCGGCCTCGATCGCTGCGGCTTCCAACTCCTTCGCTTGACCATCGCCGAGCGCCGCCATAATCAGCAGTATGCAGTCAGCACCGAGAAGTCGAGCCTCGATCACCTGGTAGGGATCGAGCATGAAATCTTTGCGTAGGGCAGGCAGTGAGACGGCATCACGCGCCGTGCTGAGATGGGCGTCCTCACCCTGGAAATAGGGCGTATCGGTGAGTACTGAAAGGCAGCTTGCGCCACCGTCGGCGTAGGCGCGGGCAAGGGCGGGGGGATCAAAATCGGTCCGGATCAGACCTTTGCTTGGTGAACTCCTCTTGATCTCCGCGATCAGGCCGATGCCTTCTGTAGCGGCGGCATCGAGCGCGCCGACGAAATTGCGTGGCGGCGCTGCGGACGGCAGTTTGGCAAGCAGTTTCGGCAACGGCTGTTCCGCCTTGCGAGCGCGGATATGTGCCCGCTTATTCTCACAGATGCGGGCTAGCACGTCACTCATCAGGCGCTGCCGTTGGTGATGTCGACAAGCTTGGCCAACACCTCGCGTGCCTTGCCGCCATCCACGGCCGCCGTAGCCTGGGCGACGCCTTCAGCAAGATTCGCCGCCCGCTCCGCGACCACCAGTGCCGCGGCCGCGTTGAGCAGCACGATGTCGCGATAGGCGCTGACCTCGCCGTCAAGGACCGCGCGCAAGGCCGCCGCGTTCTCCTTTGGATCACCGCCTTTGAGCGCTGCCGCGGCGGCACGGGTGAGTCCGGCATCCTCGGGCGTGACGGAAAAGGTGGAGACGTTGCCGTCCCTCAGTTCCGCGACCTGGGACGAGGCAGTCGTAGTCAGCTCGTCCATGCCGTCATCACCATGCACCACCCAGACCCGGCTCGAGCCGAGCTTGCCAAGGACCTCGGCCACGGGGCGCAGCCATTTGGCGTCGAAGACACCGATCACCTGGCGCTCGGTGCCGGCCGGATTGGAGAGGGGGCCGAGGATGTTGAAGATGGTGCGCGTGCCGAGTTCGACCCTAGTGCCGGCGACATGGCGCATGGCACCATGGTGACGCGGGGCCATCAGGAAGCCGATGCCGACTTCGGTGATGGCGCGCTCGACGAGCGGTATATCTGCTTCGATATTGACGCCGAGTGCGGTGAGGATGTCGGCCGAACCCGACTTCGACGACAAGGCTCGGTTGCCGTGCTTTGCGACGGGTACACCGCAGGCCGCCACCACCAGCGCAGCGCCCGTCGAAACATTGTAGCTGCCGGAGGCGTCACCGCCCGTGCCACAGGTATCGACCGTGTCGGGAGGGGCATTGACCACCAGTGCCCTCAACCGCATGGCCTTGGCGGCACCGGTGATCTCGTCGACCGTCTCGCCGCGCACGCGTAGGCCCATCAGGAAGGCGCCGGTCTGGGACGGCGTCGCGTCGCCAGACATCATGATGTCGAAGGCCTCGTGAGCCTCATCTTCGGTGAGCGTCGAGCCGGTGGCAAGCTTGGCGATCAGAGGTTTGATATCGGCCATGGGATCAGGCAGTCACCTTGGAGCCCGCCATCTCGAGAAAATTGGCAAGCAGGGCGTGGCCATGCTCCGAAGCGATGCTCTCGGGATGGAACTGCACCCCGTGGATGGGAAGCTGGCGATGACTGAGGCCCATGATGATGCCGTCCTCTGTCTCCGCGGTAATTTCCAAGGCCTCGGGTAGGTTATCCCGCTCGACGACTAAAGAATGATAGCGAGTTGCCCGGAAAGGTGAGGGGATACCGGCAAATAGAGGCGATCCTGTATGCTTGACCGCGCTCAGCTTGCCGTGCATCAGCACAGGTGCGCGTACGATTCTGCTGCCGAAGGCTTGGCCGATGCTTTGGTGACCGAGGCAAACGCCTAACATGGGCACTTTGCCTGCCGCGGCGTCGACCAGGCTGAGGCATATGCCGGCCTTGTCGGGGTAGCAGGGACCCGGCGAGAGAACGATAGCGTCGGGGGCGAGGTCGAGCACCCCGGCCGGCGTGATCGCATCATTGCGGTACACGCGCGTTTCCGCCCCCAACTCGCCAAGGAAGTGGACAAGGTTGTAGGTGAAGCTGTCGTAATTATCGATTAAGACAAGCATTCTATGTGGTTATAGGCAATTTCTCAGAGCACGTGGAACCCGTTTCCGCGGGCCCTCAGGAGAAGCCAACAAAACAGCCTGCCGGGCCGGCGTCAAGAGGCGACGGGCCAGCAATCAAATAGGTTCTTAACCGTTGCGACTTGGGATTATGCTGTGCGCGTGAATAAAAAAGACGTGACGGCAGCGATCGCCGCTGCCCGGGCGAAGTTACGCCCGCTACTGTCGGGCGCAATATTGGTCGCGGCTGGCTTTGCCGGCGGCTGGCTAGTTGGCATCGGTAGTGGCGACAATGCTCCTGCCGCCTTGCTTGTGCACGGGCCTTCAGAGCCGACGGTTGGCCAGGCCATGGCGACACTTTATGTACCGGTGACGCCGGAGCCGACTGTCCCCTTCCTGGCGCGGCTCCCAGGTGCGCCGGCCTATCGCGATCGCCCGGCCGAACCCATACCACAACCTGCTATCTATGTTCCGCACGACCTGATCCCGGAGTCCGTTTTGGCGCATAGGCCCGAGATGGTCTCGCGGCAGTACGCTGGACCGCCGCCGCCGCAAGTCGCGGTGCTTATCGATGATATGGGCTTGCTGACGGGTGCAACACGCAAGGCTATTGCGCTCGATCCGGCCGTCTCCATGGCCTTTCTGCCTTATGCGCGCGATACGGCTGCGCTGGCCCGCGAGGCCCTGTTGGCAGGGCACCGGGTGCTGCTGCATATGCCTATGGAGCCCGCGGGTATCGCCGACCCGGGACCGAACGCCTTGCTGGTGGGTATGGCTCCGGCCGAGATCCGCCTGCGCTTGGCAAAGGCGTTCGACCGCGTGCCGGGCGCGATCGGACTCAACAACCACATGGGCAGCCGCTTTACCTCAAACGCCACGGCTATGGCGAGTGTCATCGACGTGATAGCCTCGCGCGGCCTGATGATCCTAGATTCCATGACCACGTCCGATAGCGTCGTGCGGCAGCTTGCCCGTCCGCTAGGCATACCTAGCGGGGCCCGCGACGTGTTCCTCGATAACCACCGCGATCCTGCCGCCATCGACCTGCAGTTCGCCGAGGCCGAGCGTATAGCCCGCAACACCGGCTTGGCGGTGGCTATCGGCCATCCCTACGACGAGACCATCGAGGCCATCCAGCGCTGGTTACCGCGCGCGCGTGCCGCGGGCATTTCGCCGGTGACGATAGATTTTGCCGTTGAGCCGGCGCTGACGATTACGGCGCAGACCCGTTAGTTTCGCCCGCTACTGGCGAAACTCACTGTTTCTTCGGCGGCACGAATGAGGGCGCGGGCTTTGTTGCGAGTTTCCTGGTATTCGGCTTCCGGGTCGCTGTCGGCGACCACGCCGCCGCCGGCCTGGACGTACATGGTGCCGTCCTTGATCACGGCCGTACGCAAGGTGATGCAGGTGTCCATGGCGCCGTCGGCGGCGAAATAGCCGACGCAGCCCGCGTAGATGCCGCGGCGCTCTGGCTCCAGCTCGTCGATAATTTCCATGGCTCGTACTTTGGGTGCACCGCTAACCGTGCCAGCAGGAAAGCCACCGATCAAGGCATCGATTGCATCATGATCGTCGTCAATCTCGCCTTCGACGTTGGAGACGATGTGCATGACATGGCTGTAATACTCGATCTCCATCTGTTCGGTGACCTGGACGCTGCCGATCCTGGCGACGCGGCTGACGTCGTTACGCCCGAGATCCAGCAGCATCAGGTGCTCGGCACGCTCTTTGGGATCGCCGAGCAGATCGTCTGCCAGGGCCTGGTCCTCGGCCCGGTTGGCACCGCGAACGCGAGTGCCGGCGATGGGGCGGATGGTGACCTTGCCGTCGCGCAGGCGTACCAGGATCTCCGGGCTCGAACCGACCACCGAGAAGCCATCGAAATCGAGGAAGAAGAGAAACGGCGACGGGTTGAGGCGGCGCAGGGCGCGATAGAGCGCAAAGGGCGGCAGCGTAAAGGGCACGGCAAAGCGCTGCGAGGGCACGACTTGAATGATGTCACCCGCGCTAATGTACTCCTTCGCCTGCTTGACCATGGCGTGGTAGCGTTCGCGGGTGACGTTCGAGACGGGCTCGGGCAGGCTCGTACTATCCGCGTCGATGGCGCGAGTCGCCGGCAGGCTGCGGTCGAGATCGGCGACGATGTCCGACAGCCGCTCGCCCGCCATGCCGTAAGCTGAGCGCGTATTGACGCCGGGATCGGGGCGGACTGGCGTCACGGCGGTGATCATGTCGTCAACCGCATCAAAGATGACCATCACGGTCGGACGCAGGAAGAGGCCATCGGGCACGCCGAGCACATCCGGATTATCGTCCGGCAGGCGCTCCATCAGGCGCACCATGTCATAGGACATGTAGCCCACCAGGCCGGCAGCCATGGGCGGTAGCCCCTCTGGCAAAACGATGCGGGATTGGTGCTCGATAGCACGGAACGAATCGAGCGCGCTGCGCTCGCACGGCTCGAACGCGTTGGCGTCGTAGCGGGCGCGGCGGTTGACCTCGGCCTTGTCGCCGCGGCAGCGCCAGATAAGGTCTGGCTTGAGGCCGATGATGGAGTAGCGGCCGCGCACGGCACCGCCTTCGACCGATTCCAGCAGGAAGCTGTTCGGTCTGCCATCGCTCAGCTTGAGCATGGCCGAGACCGGCGTTTCCAGATCCGCCACGAGACGTGTCCAGGCAACTTGTGCCTGATCTGCCTCGTAAGTAGCGGCGAAGCTATCGTAGTCGGGGAGGATCACCATACGCCGTCTAGCGCCTAATAGATGGTGTCGATCAGGGCACGGTCGACGCTGACGCCATATTCGCGCCGCAGCATGGCATCGTATGCATCCAGTACGTCGAGGCGATAGGCCTCTGTCATGCGGCCGGCAATCGCAGTCTTGGCTTCGCCATCACTGTCGTCGGCGGCGATGACCTCGATTAACTCGGCGACCACCTGGTTGCCACCGGTCGTCTCTACGGGTCCGGTCGCCTCGCCTTCGTCCAGTGCAAAGACTGCATCGGCGACGGCTCGGGTCAGGCCCGAATCCATATTGCGGCCCTCGCGGGTGAACGCAGCGGTCTCGCCGGTCTCTATGCCCAAGTCACTTGCTGCGGCAACGAGTGCACCAGCGGAAGCCGCGCGCCCGGCAAGCTCCGCCGCCATGGCAGCCGCGGCTTCCTTGCGGCGCTCGTCGCGCCAGGCATCGGCGACCTGCTCGCGCACAGTATCGAGCGGTTTGACGGCAGCCGGCTGAACGCTGTCAACGCGGAAGGCATAGAAAATATTTCCCGGGGCCTCGATAAGGTCAGATTCCTCGCCTTCCTGAGCCCGGAAAGCGTTGTCCAGAAAATCGGCGATTGGCGGCATGTCCTCGATGGCCTTTTCCTTGACATCACGCCCGTAGCGATCGAGCGGTCCAAGCGAGATGGTGGTAATGCCCAGAGCCCGCCCCGCTTCCTCTAGCGTAGCGCCGCTAGCGCGTTCGTCCTCGAGACGGCCACTCAGGACCCAGGTGGCATCTGCCGCCTCTTTGATCTTGAACTCGAGGCGGATCTCCTCGGCCACGTCCTCGTAGGTCGGGGTGCCTCCCGGTATGTCCTCGTTGACACGCACGAGATGCCAGCCGAAAGCGCTCCGGAAGAATAGGGCCTCGTCGATCGGGGCGGAGAAGATCGCCTCGGCGATCTCTGGCAGCAGGTCGCCTTCCTCGACGAGGCCGAGGCGCATATCGTCCTTGGTATTGCCCGTGATGTCGGCGCCGACGGCAAAAAAATCCTCGCCTTCCTGCACGCGCCGCTGCGCCGCCTGCGCCGCGTCCTCGTCTGCCAGAACGACCATGTCGATATCGCGACGGTTTGGCACAGTGAGTGCCTCGACGCGGGCGTCGTATTCTGCTCTCACGTATTCGTCGGCCACCTCGATTTCGTCCAGGAGGTCAGCCGGGCGTAGTGACAGAAAAGCCACCCGCCGTGACTCCTGGGCCATGAACTGGGCTTCATTTGCTGTGTAATAGGTCTGGATATCGCTGATCGTTGGCTCGGAGATATTGCTCATGGTCTCGGGCATGATGGTAGCGACGATGGCGCGCCGGCGCTCGCCACGATGGGCGTGCAGCAGATCGATGACTGCCTCCGGCGTTGCTAGGCCCTCGGTAAGACTGCCGATGATCTGGGCACTGGCCAGATCCTCGCGCACGGTCGCAACATAGCTTTGTTCGCTATAGCCATTCTCGCGCAAGGCAGCCTCGTAGAGCATGCGGTCGAACAAACCGGCCTCGTTACGGAAGCTTGGGCTGTCGGCGATGGCCTGGCGCACAGCGTCATCCGAGATACCGATGCCGATGTCGCTCGTCTTCTGAGCCATTAGCGCCCGGACCACGAGGGTTTCCACAGTCTGTTCAAGAACGCCAAAATCTCGCGCTTGCTCGTCGGTCAACTGACCGCGGGTCATCTGCCGGAAGCTCGCCAGCGAGCGGCGGTATTGATTTTGCAGCGCCGAGACGCGGATGGGCACTGATCCCGCTTCCG
>Ga0187827_10000050_pt1 | contig 167781 bp, 160 predicted proteins | sample ETNtaG_39_FD_167969 | JGI IMG/M metagenome (GOLD analysis project Ga0187827, IMG submission 167969) | Marine microbial and viral communities from oxygen minimum zone, Eastern Pacific Ocean - ETNP2014_SV_150_PacBio MetaG (Illumina Assembly) | ecosystem: Environmental > Aquatic > Marine >...
CTTTGGCGAGGCCCTAGAGCGTCTTCGCGTCGAACTGGACGCACCAATATACCTCACCAGCGCCTGTCGGTCGCCTACGCATAACGCAGAGGTAGGCGGGCACCCTCGCAGCCTTCACCTAACCGTCAACGACCACTGGGGCACTGGTGGCTGCTGCGCTATCGATGCCGTCGCCACTGAAGGCGACTACAGGGCCAAGATCATTTCACAGGCGCTGGATCAGGATTGGTCCGTCGGCGTCGCTTCGAACTTCATTCACCTCGACCAACGGTCCCGCTACTGCGGGCTGCCGCAGGTCGTCTATCACTACGGGAGATGACTATGATGGAGATTATTCCATGGTTTATTCAACGGGCTTCGGAGCCTTCGACCTGGGCCGGGTTCGCCGGTCTAGCCGTGGTCTTCGGTCTTAGCCAAGGCGAGTGGGCGGCGATATCTAACGCTGTGGCGGCGGTTGCTGCCGCGCTGGCGATGTTCGTCCGCGAACGTAGCCCTGACTAATGGGCTGGCTCAGCGCCTTCAGTGCGCTGGCCCGTCTCTTTGACTCTCTAAGCGGTCTCTATCGTGATTGGCGACTCCGCAGGGCGGGAGCTAAGGAAGCCCGTCTATCGGCCCTGGAGGCGGCCCAGAGACGTTCTAAGCGGCGGGTCGAGATCGAAGCTGAAATTGCTGGCCTTAGCGATGATGCTCTCCGTCAGCGGTTGCGCCAATATCGACGCGCCGGTGGCAGGGTGCGACTGGGTAAGGCCGATCATCCTGACGGAGGACGACAGGCTGACAGTGGAGACGATGCGGGCGTTACTGGCTCACAATGAGGCGGTCGTCGCCTTCTGCGGTCCTATGGGGTAACCATAGGGGGTAACCATTTGCCCTTAGATCCTATTTCTGTAATGAAATCAGAGCGTTATCGTTGGCTATCGCTTTCTGTTCAGGAAGGCGTTTAAGCGCTGTTTGTGTTCATCGCCCCGGAACAGATAGTTCTGCGCGATCATCTCGTATTCCAGGCAGGATTCAAGATCTATGCTCTCGCCACGGAACAGAGCCATCTTGGTAAACGCAGTGGCACGCCGGGGCGAAGAGTCGATCATCGCCCGGGCTATACGCTCGGCTGCTCCTTGCAGCTGATCCGCCGCCGCCACTTCGGTAAAGAGGCCCAGTTCGCGGCCTTCCTCCGCCCCCACGGTAGCGCCTGTCAACATCAGATGCGAGGCCCGCATGGTGCCGACCAGGCGCGGCAGCAAATAAGTGCAGCCCATGTCGGCGCCCGAGGCCCCCATGCGGCCAAAGGCGAAGTAGTAACTAGCCTCCGGCGCGGCGATAGCGATATCGCAGGCCAGCGCCAAGGAGGCGCCGCCACCCACCGCTGGGCCATTGACGGCAGCAATAATCGGCAGATCTAGGGCACGCATGCGCTTGATCATCCGATTGACGCCGCGCAACACCAGATATTGCCAGTCCATGTCGACCTCTTCGGTGACAAGGACGCTGCCCAATTGTGCCCCGCCGCAAAACACCGGACCATTGCCGGTCAGAATGATGACCCGGCAATCGGGGTCATCCTCCAACTGGTCCAACGCCGCATTCATCGCCTCGGCGAAATCCAGACTTAGCGGATTGCGGATCTCGGGGCGGTTCAAGGTAATGCGGCCAATGCCGTCAGCCAAATTGACGAGTAGTTCCGGCGCCGTGGCGTCGGTCTGTCTTGCTTCGCTCATGATTATATCCTCCTATCGCTATATCTTCGCCGTTTGCCGCAATTCACGCAACGCGAAGCGGCGGATCTTGCCCGACGCGGTCAGCGGCAGGTTGTCCGTGAAGGTTATGCCGCGCGGCACCTTGTAGCGAGAGAGCTCGCGACGGCAATACTTAAGGATCTCATCGCCGTTTTGCGCCGCGCCAGACGCGGATACCACGAAGGCCTGGATACCCTCGCCCCGGACTTCGTCGGGCACCCCGATCACCGCCGCCGCCTGCACCGATGGGTGCGCAAACAGTACATTTTCAATTTCCTTGGGAAAGACGTTGTAGCCGTTGGTGACAATCATGTCCTTGATCCGATCCAGGATGAAAATATTACCCTGCCCATCGACCCGTCCCACATCACCGGTATGCAGCCAGTCTTCCGCCAGGGTCTCCGCCGTCAACTCCGGCTGGCCCCAATAACCGATCATGAAAGTATCGCAGCGGAATTGCAATTCGCCCGGTTCGCCCGTGGGCACCTCCGCACCGTCGCGGTCACGCAGACGCACCTCGATACCATCCAGCACCACGCCGCAGGAACCTTCTGGCGACGGCACGCCGGGTCGCTGCACACAGGCAACGGTGGAGATCTCGGTCAGGCCATAGCTTTCCACGGTATCGATGCCGATCTCGTCCTTCAGGCGGCGCACCAGGGAATGAGGCACCGGACCGCCGCCGACATCGATCAGGCGCATGGCAGAAATATCGCAGCCCGACAGCCGTTCGGCTTGAAACATCTGCACGAACATCAAGGGCACCCCGGCCAGCACGGTGATGCGATGGCGTTGCATCAGTTTCAGCGCCATATCAGCGTCAAAGCTAGGCAGCACCACCATGCACGCGCCCACCAAGCCACAATAAAGGAAGTCATAGCTGTAACCGAACAGATGGAACGACGGCAAAATGGTCAGGAAACGGTCGTCCGTGTTGTAGTCAAGCGCTTTGATCGTCAACTCCGCATTGGCGATCAGCTGGCGATGGCCAAGGACGATACCCTTTGGCTCCCCGGTTGTTCCGGAGCTGTAAATAATCATGGCCGGATCATCTGGACGGCTGCGGGGGGCGAGGACGCGGCCCGGCGCCTCGGCCAAGGCTGCCTCATAGTCGAACCAGCCGCTTGCCATGCCTTCGCCATAATGCAAACGCAGAACCACATCGTCCGAGAACATTTCGTCCGGCAGGGCATCGCCGGGGTTCTGCGCCACGATGCCTCGTGGCTGGCAGTCCGCGAACAAGGCCCCGGTTTCCCGTGCCGTGCTCAAGGTATTTATGGGCACGGCGATGACGCCGGCAATGGCGCAGCCAATGAAGAATTCATACAGGGCCCGCGAATTGCCCATGAAGCAGGCGACCCGGTCGCCGGGCGCGATACCAGCCGCGATCAGAACAGCGGCAAAGCGCGACGCCCGCTCATAGGTCTCGGCATAGGAGCTGGCAGTGCCGTCGGTGAAGACGAGATGCACCGCCGCGCCGTTATCCGCCGCCGCCCCGGCGAAGATTGCATCGATGGTGTCCATTCTCGGCTTTCTCTAACGGCCTTTCCAAACGGGGGGCCGTTTCTCGGCGAAGGCGCGGGCGCCCTCCTGAGCATCCTCGGAGGTATAGGCGGGCTGATACAGGCGCCACGCCAGCTCCGCGCCCGCATCACAGCCAGCCGACATCGCCGCCAAAATAGCCGCCTTGCCGCAGGTCACGGAAAGCGGCGCGTTATCGCGGATCTTCTCGGCCAGTTCCTGGGCCCGGGCGCGCACCGTATCGCCGTCCTGTTCCAGGTAATTGATATAGCCCAGCTCGTGAAAACGCTCAATCGGATAGAGGTCGCCGGTCAGGACCATTTCCATCAATACCGGTTGCGGCAGCATCCAGACCAGGGGCATGCCCCAGGGTGAACCACGGCCGATCTTGCTTTCGGTAATGCCGATCTTGGTGCCAGCCATGGCCACGCGCATATCGCAGTTGAGCGAGAACATCATGCCGCCGGCCATCAGATGGCCAGTCATCGCGGCGATGATCGGCACCCGGACGTGGCGCATACGTTTTTGGAACGGGTCGCGCATGAAGGTCAGAATATCCTCGCCGGTTTCCGCTTTCTTTTGCGCTGTCTCCTTCAGGTCCATGCCGGCGCAAAAGGTGCCGCAATCGGCCGAAGTGAAGATCACCACACGGATATCCGGGTTCAGGTCGATGTCCTCCCAGATCTTGTTGAGACCGTTGGAGACGGCGATGTTCATGGCGTTGCGCTGTTCGGGCCGGTTGATGGTTACCGTGGCGATGCCTTCGGTTACATCGAATAGCAGTTCGTTGCCTTCACTCATGTGTTTGATCCTTCTTTTTCTTGCTAAACTTCGCGTGGCTCGACTTCCGCTATGAAAGCATGCCGCTCCACCATATCGCCCTCGGCGCAGCTCAGTACCGCCAGTACGCCATCACAGGGCGCGGTAAGGCGAATTTCCATTTTCATGCTCTCTTGAACCACCAGAACATCACCGGCGCTAACATGATCGCCAACAGCGGCCAGCACCTTGGTAACATTGCCCATGACCGGCGCCAGCACGCGGCCCTCAACCGCCGCCGCATCCACCTGCCAACCATCTGCATACAACGAGACACGCGCCGCAGCCGTGCCAAAAGCACCATGCAGATGTACCGCATCGCTATCACACTGCGCGCGCAGCACCTGAACCTCGTTGCCGAAGGTTACGCTGTAGACGTCATCGCCCAACGGCACCATCGTCAAGGCTAGGACACTCTGATCAACGCGAACAGACATACCGCTGTTCCCATCAACGGGGGAAAAGGCCACATCCGCACTGTCCTCGCCGAAGCTAACGTGCAAGCTTGGCGCATGACGAGGGCGAAGGTGACCCTGCCCCAGCCGCCAGTTGGTGAAGGCGCCGTGGCTTTGCCAGGGATCGCTATCGGGTCCAGTGCGGTATTGCAGCATAGCCAACGCGCCGGCCAGGGCGAACAGCTCATCCGCGGGCCTTGCAGGATTGGATTGACTGGATATAACCTCGCGGTCGATCATCGCGGTATCGACACTACCCTCGGCGACTTCGCGGCGGGCCAACAGATCACGCAGGAAAGCCAGATTGGTCGGCACGCCAAACACTGCCGTCTCGGCCAGGGCGGCACGCAGTTGACCCAGCGCCTCCCCACGGTCGCCGCCATGGCAGATGATCTTGCCCAGCATGCAATCGTAGAACGGGCCGATTTCCTCCCCTTCCGTTACGCCAATGTCGGAACGTGCGATCGGGCCTGGTAGATCAATACGCCGGACCATGCCCGTGGCAGGCGCAAAGCCATTGGCCGGATCTTCGGCATACAGCCGCGCCTGCATGGCATGGCCGCAAACGGCTATTTGATCCTGGCCCATCGGCAGACCTTCGCCAGCGGCAATGCGCAACTGCCAGGCCACCAGATCCAGGCCGGTCACGGCCTCGGTCACCGGATGTTCCACCTGCAGGCGGGGATTGACCTCAAGAAAGAAGAACGCATCGCCCACCACCAGAAACTCCGCCGTGGCCAGGCCGCGCAGCTTCGTATGTGTCGCCAGGCGGCAGGCAGCATCCAAAATACTCTGCCGCAAATTCGCATCCAGGCGCGCGACGGGTGCTTCCTCCACCACCTTTTGATGGCGCCGTTGCAGGGAGCATTCCCGGTCAAACAAATGTATCGCCGCGCCCGTACCGTCACCCGCCAGTTGCACCTCCAAATGGCGGGGCCGGTCCAGATATTGTTCGACCAACAAATCGGCCCGGCCAAACGACGCCTTGGCCTCGCGCATGGCAGAGGCGATGTTTTCGCCCAGGTTATCATCTTCGCGCACCACGCGGATACCACGCCCGCCGCCGCCCGCCGCCGCCTTCAACAACAACGGCGGCTGCATGTCCGCAACCACAGCCCCGATGCCGGCCTCATCGTCGCTGGCCAGATCAGCGCCGGGAATGACCGGGATGCCCAGTTCCGCCGCCTCCTGCTTGGCTTGCAGCTTGTTGCCGAAACGGGCCAGGGTATCCGCCGTGGGCCCAATGAAAATCAGCCCGGCATCTTCCACGGCGCTGCCGAAGTCCGGTGTTTCCGAGAGAAAGCCGATACCGGGATGCACAGCGTCGGCACCCACTGTTTGGGCCGCCGCGATGATCGCCGGGATGTTGAGATAGCTTTCAGACGCAGGCCCGCCCCCAACCTCGATGGATTGGCCGATCTGGCGCACATGGGCGGCCTGGCGGTCAGTGCTGGAATGCACCGTGGCCACCGCGATGCCCATGGCCTTGGCGGTCCGCGCGATGCGGCAGGCGCTGTCGCCCCGGTTGGCGATGAGGAGCTTTTTGATCATATCCGCCCCCTCATATCCGCAACACGCCGAAGGGCGAAGGCTGCACCGGCACCCGCGCGGCCACGTCCAGCAACAAGGTCATTACCTCACGGGTTTCCGCCGGATCGACAATATTGTCGATCCACAGATTGGCCGCGTAATTGTACATGGATGCGAAGGCCTCGAAATCGTCGCGGATCGGCTGCTTGAACTGCTCCTCGTCCTCGTCGGTCCAGGGCAGGCCATCGCGGGCGAATTTCTGCCGCTGCACCATGGCGAGCGTCATCGCCGCCTGTTCCGGCCCCATCAGGGCGGCGCGGCCATTGGGCCAGCCAAACGCGAAGGTGGGATCAAACGGACGGCCACACATGGCCATGTAGCCGGCGCCGTAGGATTTGCCGATGATGATGTTGTATTTCGGCACATTGGCCGAGGCCATGGCCGTGATCATCTTGGCGCCATCCTTGGCGATGCCGCCATGCTCCGCCTCCCGTCCGACCATGAAGCCGGAATTGTCGGCCAGGAACAGCAGGGGGATATTCTGCTTGCAACAGATATCCATGAAATGCACGGCTTTCTTGGCGCTTTCGGAAAAGATCACGCCCACGTTTGCCAGGATGCCAACCTGAAAGCCGCCGATATAGGCGAAACCGCACAACAGGCTGTCGCCGTAGCGGCCCTTGAATTCATCGAAATAGCTGTCGTCAACCAGGCGGGCCAGGATCTCCCTCGTATCAGCTGGATGGCGGGGATCTTCGGGAATCAGGCCGTGGATCTCAGCTGGATCATAATGGGGTGGGCTGGGAGCGCGCACGGGCCGCCCTAAACCGGGCCGGCGGCAGGTATCGCCAACCAGATTACGTACCGTGGCCATGGCGTGCCGATCGTTCTCCACCAGATAGTCGGTGACGCCGCTAATCGCGGAATGCATTTGCGCCCCGCCTAGGGTCTCCCGGTCGACTTCTTCGCCCGTGGCCGCGTATGTCAGCTCCGGACCCCCGAGGTGCATATAGCCCTGTTCCCGGACGATCACGGCCAGATCACACAACGCCGGCACATAGGCGCCGCCGGCGGTGCAGGCGCCATGAACCACGGCGATCTGCGGTATACCCTCAGCCGATTGCCGAACGATCTGGTTGAAGACGCTGCCGTATTGGCCCGAGTCAGGAAAAATGCCGGGCTGTTCCGGCAGATTGGCGCCACCGCTGTCCACCAGGGTGATGTTCGGCAGACGGTGCTGCCAGGCGATTTTCTGGGCCCGCACATGCTTTTTCGCCGTCATGGCAAAATAGGTGCCGCCCTTCACCGGGGCATCGTTGGCGATGATCATGCAACTGACGCCATTGACCTGGCCGATGCCGGTGATAATGCCGGCACCGGGGGGGACGCCGTCGTACATATCGACGCCCGCCAGATCGCCCAGTTCCAGAAACGGCGAGCCCGGATCCAGCAGCACATCGATGCGGTCACGGGGCAACAGCTTGCCGGCGGCCATATGGCGCTGCTTGGCCTTTTCGCCAGAGGTCTCATGTTCGCCCCGGCGGCGGTGCAACTCGTCCAGCAAGGCTCTGAACGCGGTGCGGTTGCGGGTGAAATCCTCCGAAGCCGTGGAGATTTGGGATTGAATAACAGCCAATGCGTTAACTCCAGAGCAGCGCGCCACTTTGCGTCAACTTTTCGCCAACATGGTTTGCCGACTTGTTTCGCCGCTTTATTTTTTCTAACATTAGTTAGATTTTACAGAGGGCATATGATGCCACAGCCCGCCGACAGCAGATATGAAAAAGTCAGGTGACACCAGACGGCGGACACTCGATGCTACCGCCAAAATGTTTCACCACAAGGGATATAACAAGACCACCCTGAAGGGTATCGGCTCGCTGGCCAAGATCCAGGCGCCGGTGATCTATTACTGTTTCAGCTCGAAAGAGCAGCTGCTGGAAGAAGTCCTGAATATCGGCATCACGGGCATTCATGAGGCAGTGGAAGAGGCCGTGGCGGCGGCACCTGCCCGAAGCAGCCACCGGAACCGTATCGAGGCCGCCATCCGGGACCACTTGGCGACCCTACCGCAACACAGCGACTACACGGCGGCGACGATCATCAATAATAATCTGGCGCCCCGGAAGGTTCGCGACCGCCACCGCGTCCGCTGGGAAAAATATACCGATTATTGGCGCTCCCTGTTGCCGCAGGCACAGGCCGCGGGGGAGATTGGTCCGGGCGTGGACCTGATCCTGTTGCGGCTATTCGTGCTCAGCGCGCTGTTCTGGACCTACGAATGGTACCACAAGGACCACGACCCGATTGACGACATGGTGGCGAAACTGAGCGCCATGTTGTGTGATGGCATTGGAGGAACAACCTAAAATGACGAACGACGCATCACCTACCAGCGGTATTGTCGCGGTGACCGGCGCCAGCCGCGGCCTTGGCGTGGAAATCGTGCGGGCCTTGGACGAACGGGGCTTCATCGTCGCCGCCCTCTCGCGCAAGGGCATCGGGCCAGAACAAGGCGATCTGCCCGGCGCGGTGAAAAATCGCCTGATCAACCTACCCTGCGATGTCACTAACGAAGACAGTATCGCCGCCGCCCTGGCCGAAATTGATAGCAAGCCAGGCGGCCTGCGTTATCTTATCAACAACGCCGGCATTCATCTGCTGGGCCCCTCGCGCAGCTTCACCAACGACGATTTTCGCCAGGTTCTGGAAACCAACGTGATCGGCGCCTTCGCCGTCGCCCGCGCGGCCTATCCGTATTTGCGGGAACACCACAAAGAAAATGGTCAGAGCAGCGCCATTATCAACATCGGCTCGTTCTTTGACCGCCTGGCAACACCCCACAACACCGCCTACAGCGCCTCGAAAGCCGCCCTGGCGGCGATGAACCGCTGCCTAGCCGCGGAATGGGCCAAGGACCACATCTCCCTGGTGAACGTGGCACCGGGCTATATCGACACGGACATCGCCCGCGACTATCTAGCCCTGGACGAGGTGAAGGCCTATTTCGCCCGCCGCGCGCCCATCGGGCGGCCCAGCCAGCCCGAGGAAGTCGCCGATTTCACTGCCCGCCTGCTGGACGGCGACCTGATGTTGCTGACCGGTGAAACCATCTACGTGGACGGTGGCCACTCAATAGATCATGGCCGAGTTTAAGGGATAAAGAAGCAAGACCATCGCTTTACATGTTTATGCGCATAAAATATGCTCATAAAAGATGGTGGAGATAATGATGCCCATTGCACAAACGTTAAAGAAGCCGACCAACTTGTCCTTGGATAAGTCTCTACTGAAGGAAGCGCGGGAACTGAACGTCAATCTTTCAAAAGCAGCCGAGGCGGGCTTGCGGCAAGCGATCGCGCAAACCAAAAGCGAGCAGTGGAAAGCGGAAAATGCGGCCGCCATCGAAGGCACCAATAAATGGGTCGAAGAACACGGCTTGCTCCTTGAGCGGTACCGCCAGTTCTAATGATCTAATGGCGAAATATGACGTCTACCCCAACCTGATCGGCACGGGCTACCTATTGGATGTACAGGCTGAATTGCTGGATAATTTTACCACCCGGATAGTTGTCCCGCTTCACACCATCGACAAGGCCCCACCGCCAGCCAAACGCCTCAATCCGGTATTTGAGATCGAGGGCCTGCAGGTCGTCATGGCGACACAACTCCTGGCATCTGTGTCTACATCCATTTTAAAGAACCCAACGACAAACCTATCGAACCAGTTCGTGGAGATCACAAATGCCTTGGATATGGTTTTTGAAGGATTCTAGGCACAATGCTAATTACCACGCCCCAAAGGCTTTATCGATGAAGTCAGCATGAAAGACGAAATTAGAAATCCTGCTCCATCGATGTTGAGTGCGGTAAGCAATGAAGGCACATATCCTGCAGCGAACATCACCATTTTACGGAATTCGGACAAAGCGAGAAAAATTTGCAATGTGAAATTCGTGCCCTTGATGGCCCAAAGGCGGCGACGCCAATTATTGCCATGACCGCCTCGGCCATGGACGAGGGCCACCATCGCTGCGCCGCCGCCGGCATGAATGACTATATCTCCAAGCCGGTCGAGGGTGCAGAGATGACCCGTCTGATCGCGCGATGGACGGATTCACCAACCGTGGAAACCAAGGCCTCTTGACCGAAACGCCAAACGCAGACGAAGGCGCGGCCGCGGACACCGGCGCAAATAGGCCGGGCTGGCTGGCGGCGGCACGGGTCTATACGGACCGCCGCGTCATCGCCATTCTGTTCCTGGGCTTTTCTTCAGGCATGCCGTTGCTGTTGACCTTTTCCACTCTGTCGATCTGGCTGGCCGAGGAAGGCATCTCGAAAACTGCCATAGGCCTGTTCGCCATGGTCGGCATGCCTTATTCCCTCAAATTCGTTTGGGCGCCATTCATAGACCGCTTGCACCTGCCGCTGTTGACCCGCCGGCTGGGCCGGCGGCGGGGCTGGGCGATCCTGACGCAACTTGCCCTGATGGTTGGCATCGTCGGGCTGGGCAGCAATGATCCCGCGAATGGCGCCTGGGCTATGGCGGCATGGGCGCTCTGTGTCACCTTTGCCTCCGCCTCACAGGACGTGGTGATTGATGCCTACCGGGTGGAGATCCTGGAAGAACGGCAATATGGCGCCGGTGCGGCGATGATCGTCGCAGGCTATCGCGTCGGCATGCTAGCCTCAGGCGCCGGCGCCTTGTTCCTGGCCGAAAGTTTCAGCTGGTTCTGGGTCTATGCCGCCATGGCGGCCCTAATGGGCGTGGGCATCCTGACCATATTGCTGAATCCGGAGCCGGAACAAAGTCGGGACGCGGACACGGCGCCTGGGATCCGCACGGCCCCCATCCGATGGCTGCGCGAGGCCGTGTTTGAACCGTTTGCCGAATTCCTGCGCCGGGATGGTTGGCAGCCTGCGTTGATGATCCTGCTGTTCGTGGTGTTCTACAAATTCGGCGACAGTCTGGCCGGCCTGATGGCCGGGCCGTTCTATGTGGAGCTCGGCTTTTCCAAGTCCGAGATCGCCTCGGTCTCCAAGATATTTGGCCTTGGCGCCACCTTGGTGGGCGGTTTCCTGGGTGGTCTGCTGGTGGCCCGGCGCGGCATCATGTCATCGCTGTTGTGGTGCGGCCTGTTGCAGATGTTCTCCAACCTGATGTTCGCCATCCAGGCCATGGTCGGCCATGACGTCACCATGCTGGCAGTGACCATCGCGGTGGAAAATGTCGCCGGCGGCATGGGCACCGCCGCCTTCGTCGCCTATCTGGCGTCACTCTGCAACGTGGCCTATACGGCGACGCAATATGCCTTGCTGTCATCCCTGATGGCCCTGGCCCGAACGGCCTTGTCGGCGCCGGGCGGCATGTTGGCGGAGAGCACAAGCTGGGTGACATTTTTTCTGACCACGACTATTGCCGCCCTGCCCGGACTGATGTTGCTGTGGTGGCTGGTCAAACGGGGCATCGTGCCCCGGTCGGAAGCGGAGGAGGGTCGCGGGAGATGACCGCGAAAATTGAAATTATCGAGGCGGATATCACCTCCCTGAACGTGGACGCCATCGTCAACGCCGCCAACGGGCAACTGTTGAGCGGCGGTGGCGTTTGCGGCGCCATCCATGCCGCCGCCGGACCGGGGTTGGAGCGGGAATGCCTGGCCATGGACGGCTGTCCCACCGGCCAGGCCCGCATCACCGCCGGCCACGGCCTCGCCGCGCGCCACGTCATCCATGCCGTCGGCCCCGTCTGGCATGGCGGCAAACAGGGTGAAGCTGATTTACTGGCAGGCTGTTATCAGCATTGCTATCAACTGGCGGATCAGGCGGGTTTGACATCAATCGCCTTCCCCGCCATTTCCACCGGCATTTTCGGCTATCCGCTAGAAGCTGCGACGGAAATTGCACTTGGTACGGCCAGGGAGTATCAGGCCAAGCCGGGCAGTCTGGAACGCATCATATTCTGCTGTTTTGGCAGGGACGTGACGGAGACCTATCGCCGGCTGGTGGCGCGAAACGCCGGAATGGGCGATAACTAACCTCCGTTGGAATTTTTCGGAGGTAGCTTGGCGCATGAACCAGGCATCGTTGTTGCACAAGGCGGCTTTGAGTTTCGGTGAGCGGCCCGCCGTCACCGCCAGTTTAAACAGTCTCTATAATTATCACCAGCTTTCCAACCGGGCGGCCCGCCTGGATGGCACCATGGCCAACGAGCTTGGCCTGAACAAGGGCGACCGGGTCGCCATTATGATGAAGAATGCACCGGCATTTTTCGAGGCTCTCTTCGGCGCCTGGCACGCCGGGCTAAACGCAGTGCCGATCAATGCCAAGCTGCACCAAAAGGAAGCCGCCTATATCCTGGAAAATTCCGGCGCGCGCGTTTGTTTTATCACCGAAGATCTGAAGGCCGTGATCACGCCGCTGGCGGACGAGATTTCAGGGCTTGAAGCAGTGCTCCCCACCTCCGACACGAACCATGACGCGCTGCTAGCGGGACCGGCGGTACCAATGGCCGATTGCGCGCCGGAAGATATCGCCTGGTTGTTCTATACCTCCGGCACCACGGGACGGCCCAAGGGCGCCATGTTGAGCCAGCGTAATCTGATGGCAATGGTGATGAACTATTTCTCCGACATGGATACCATCACGGAACAGGAGAACGGATAATGGCGGGACGTTTACAGGACAAGGTCGCGTTGATTTGCGGCGCCGGCTCGATTGGGCCTGGCTGGGGCAATGGTAAGGCCACGGCAACCGCATTCGCACGCGAGGGCGCCAAGGTTTTCGCCGTCGATCTAAATCCCGGCGCCGCAGCGGAAACTGCGGAAATCATCAAGGGCGAGGGCCATAACGCCACCTCCCATGGCGCCGATGTCTCGGACGAAGGCGCGGTCACCGGGATGGTGGCCGCCTGTAGGGACGCCTATGGCCGGGTTGATATTCTGCACAACAACGTAGGCATTTCAGGCCGGGGCGGGCCCATCGAAACCAGCCTGGAACAGTGGGAAAGGGTGATGCGCATCAACGTTACCTCCATGTTCCTGACCTGCCAGGCGGTGCTGCCTTTATTTTTGGAACAGGGGGGTGGCGCTATCGTCAACGTCTCCTCCCTCTCAGCCCTAAAGGCGATCCGGCCGGAGCTGGCCTATGCCACCTCGAAAGGCGCGGTAAACGCCCTGACCATCAATATCGCCATGGAATTCGCCGGCCGTAATATCCGCTGCAACGCGGTGGTGCCGGGCCTGATAAACACCCCCATGGTAACCAATGCCATGAAGGATCTGCCGAACAGGGAGATGGAAGCCATGATGGCGGGCCGCGACACCCTCTCGCCTACGGGCCGCATGGGCGAAGGCTGGGATGTGGCCAACGCCGCCGTCTTCCTGGCCTCGGACGAAGCAAAATACATCAGCGGCATGCTGCTGCACGTGGATGCCGGCCTGCAACACAACCTGACGACCGACTAACCTATTTCGAAAGGTATTTGTTATGAGTGAAAGTCCCGTCCGTTACGAACTATCGGAAGGCATCGCGACCATCACCATTGACCGACCCGAGGCCATGAACGCCCTCAACAAAGCAGTGCGGGAAGGACTATGGGACGCCCTACGCCGCTTTGCCGGCGATGACGAGGCATTGGTGGGTATTTTGACAGCGACGGGCGAGAAGGTCTTTTGCGCCGGCGGTGATCTGAAGGAGATGTCGGAGACGGCACTGAAAGTACCGCCGCCCGATTTCGTCCCCTATCTCAATCATAATATCAAGACCAATAAACCAGTCATCGCAGCCGTCAACGGCCTGGCCTACGCGGGCGGCTTTCTGCTGGCGCAGATGTGCGACCTGGTGATCGCCGCGGAGAACGCCAAGTTCGCCATTACCGAGCCGAAGTGGAGCCGGGGCGCGCCTTGGGCCGCCCCCCTGCCCTGGCTGATCCCACCCCGCGTCGCCATGGAACTGCTGGTCACCGCAAAACCGATCTCGGCCGCGCGGGCTTATCAGATCGGTCTGATCAACCAGATCGTGCCACTGGCGGAACTGCAAGACGCCGCCCGCGACATGGCTCTGACCATTGCCCAGAACGCGCCCTTGTCGGTGCGGGCCGGCAAGCAAATGGTCTACGCCGTGGCCGAAGTGGGCTGGAGCAAAGGGCAAAAGCTTGGCGACAAGATTTACGAGCATGTCTATTTGAGCGAGGATGCCCAGGAAGGGCCGACCGCGTTCAAGGAAAAACGCGCGCCTGTGTGGAAGGCGCGCTAACCGGCGCTATGATCTCTCTTTGATCGGTGGTTTGCCGCGCACAATCTCGTTGTGCATCTCGCTATAGACTTGCTGGAAGATAATAAGTTCCTTTTATGCTTCGCCGGGGCATTGCCGCCAATTGGGATACCGTTGTCCAGGGCAAATTGTGCCACCGCTTGGCCGGTGCCGTGACAGGAAAACCGCCGACAGTCGGTATAGCCATCTTGTTCCAATGTATCCCATCTGCTGCATCGGAAATCAGCATACTTCTTATAATGTGACCAATCAAAGGCCAGGCCCACACAGCAGAGAGCATAGCATTTTGAGCAGTCCGGCTTGAGCTACACCACCTCAATTATTGAATTCATCTAACCTTTTCTCGCAATTTTGGGGTTTCGAATCTGGTTTTCAGGGAAAAACAATTCCTCAAATCCGCGTTTGCAATACTGTCCAATCATTCTTTTAGGCACTTTCGAAGGACCCTCCCGATCACTGAAACAACATGTAAATCTTCGTTGAAGCCAAGTTGATTCAGTGCTCGAATGAGCTGCAAGCGACAAGACAAGAGAGGAAACGACCATGCAATTGGGCGCGAACCTGCCGCTATGGGATATTGGCGGCGATCCTTCCGTGGTGCGGGATTTCAGCCAGGCGGCGGAAGACATGGGCTTTGACTACCTGGGCGCCGCCGATCACGTGATCGGCGTTAACGAGGCCAGCCGGCCCGATTGGGGCGCGCGTAACACCTCTGCCGATCTGTTCCATGATCCCTTCGTGTTATTCGGTTATTTGAGCGCCTGCACCAAGGACATCGGATTTTCCACCCAAGTACTGATCCTGGCTCAACGCCAAGCCGCCCTGGTGGCCAAACAGGCCGCATGCCTGGATGTCCTGAGCGGCGGACGTTTTCGCCTCGGCATCGGCGTTGGCTGGAACCCTGAAGAATTCGTCGCTCTGAACGAAAATTTCGGCGACCGGGGCCGGCGCTCGGAGGAGCAGGTTCAATTCATGCAGGCATTGTGGGCAGAATCCCATGTCAGTTTTGACGGCAAATGGCACAAGATTAATGACGCCGGCATTAATCCGCTGCCGGGAGGCGGCAACATTCCGCTGTGGTTTGGCGGCCATGTGGACGAGACCCTGCGACGCACGGCAAAACTGGGCGACGGTTGGATCATGCTGGCACATCCGCCCGGTGACCGGGCCAAGGCCGAGTTCGATAAATTGAGCGCCTATACAGTGGCCGAGGGCCGCAACCCGGCTGAAATTGGATTGGAGGTCTGGGTCTCCGTCGGGGCCGATGGACCGGATGAATGGCGCGGGGAGTTTGAGTTCTGGCGCGATGTGGGCGTCAGCCATATAACCGTCAACAACACCTATGACCGGGGCGATCATCATACGCGGATCGCTGGCCGCTCGTTGGCGGATCATATCACTGGGATCGAAATCTACCGCAAGGCGATCGAGGATCTTTTGTAGAACATGACGCAATATTTGGAGACCGATGTCCTGATCATCGGCGCGGGCGGCGCGGGGATGTATGCCGCCATCGCCGCAGCCGAGACCGGCGCGAATGTACTGTTGCTGGACAAGAGCATTGTTGGACGTTCCGGCGCCACCATCATGGCGCAAATGACCGTGGCCGCCGCCGTAGGTGAGGAGGAGCCCGATGATTGGCGCTTTCACCTGAAGGACACCATCGCCGCTGGGCGCGATCTGGTTGACGAGCCTTTGGCAAGAATACTCTGTCAAAGGGCGCCGGAGAAAATCTGGCAGATGGATGAATGGGGTGTTGGATGGGCCAGATCGGGCAATCACCTAACGCAAGCCCACGCGCCGGGCCATGACCGCAAGCGTTGCGTCTATGTGGATTTCCTCAATACCGGGCCGGCCACCGCACGTACCTTGCGCAACCAGGTGCGAAAATATGACAGTATCCGCCGGGTCTCAGACCTGATCGTTACCGATCTGGTGCCGCAAGACGGACGTGCGGCGGGCGCCGTGGCCCTGCATCTAGAATCCGGCCAGACCGTGACCATCGCGGCTAAGGCGACGGTGATCGCCACAGGCGGTCTGACGAGTATGTACAACCGCAACTCCGCCTCCGCCAACATGGGCGGCGACGGCTATGCCCTGGGCCTGCGCGCCGGCGCTGAACTGATCGATATGGAATTCGTGCAGTTCTTCCCCATCGGCCATCTGGCGCCACGGATGACGGGCATGGACCCAATCATGTGGGATCCGTTCCGATATAAACTGGGTGGCCGATTATTGAACGGTAATATGGAGGAGTTCACCCAGAATTACGGTGCACCAGAGGACGGCAAGTATGTGGTCACCCGCGACGCCGCCACCTACGCCATTTTCAAGGAAGTCGAGGCCGGGCGCGGCTCCCCCCATGGTGGAGCCTGGCTGTCGTTCGAGCACATCGCGGAGGCGGATCTGCGTGCCGCCTTTGGTCCCGTCATTGACCGTCTGGCGGACAACGGCATCGACCTGACGAAAATGGCCATCGAGGTTGCGCCCATTGCGCATTATCACATGGGCGGTCTGCGCACCAATGACAGCCTGGCGACCACGCTGCCGCATTTGTTCGCCACCGGGGAGGCTGTAGGCGGGGCTAACGGCGCCAACCGCCTATCGGGCAACGCCATCTCGGAGGTCTTTGTTTTTGGCGAGCTGGCGGGCCGCTCCGCGGCATCGCTGCGCCATGGCGCCATGCCCAATATCCGGGAGGCGGCGGCACCGTATCTGGCCGTCATTGTGGAGGCCGCAACGCGCACAAGCGATGGCACGGCGCCAACAGCCGCCATCGCCGCGCTACAAAACATCATGCAACAGGATGTCGGCCCGTTCCGCACGGCGGAGGGTCTGCGCCGGGCCTTGGCGGACCTGACGGAACTGACCGACCTGTTGCCGGACCTGCCTACGGGCGGCGCCAAGGCCTTCAATCAACAAATGGCGGACTGGTTTGGGCTGCGTAACATGGTATTGGTGGCCCGCACCGTCGCCACCGCCGCCCTGGCCCGCACGGAAAGCCGGGGCGCCCATCAGCGGGAGGACCATCCCGGCCTGGATGAAGCCTGGACCTACAATCAGGTCATTTCCCTGAATGGCGATGAGATCCAATCATCCCGTGGCGAGGTCCGCCGCCTTGCCCAGGAGGAACTAGTCTAATGAGTGATCGTCTAACCACCTGCCTGAAAATCCGCCGAGGCGCACCGGGCGAGCCCGAGGGCTACGATGTGATCGAGTTTGAGTTCGAGGCCGGCCAGTCGGTGTTGGACGCCCTGCGCTGGATCAGGAGCAACCGGGATGCCACGTTGGCCGTGCGCTATTCCTGCATCAACGCCAACGCCTGCAAGGAATGCGTCATGCGCATAGATGGCCGCACCGGCTATGCCTGCACCACGGCACTAAGACCTGGCGAAATGCTGATCGAACCCCTGCCCAACAAAAGCCTGATCCGCGACCTGGTCACCGATACCCTGCCACCCGATGAGCGGCTGCTCGAGACATAGAGCTATTTTGCATAGACGCGCGAATGGTTTAGAGTTGCATTTGGGCTGCATGGGGGTTAGTCCGCGACCGTAATTTGAGCCCACGGAATGGTGCCGCCATGCAGATCAAGAACAGTCAGGTTCTCAGGACTCCCAATTCGCCGACCCCTGGACGTCCCGTCCTCTTCAATCCAGACATTTGCACCGGCTGCAATATCTGCGTGCATTTCTGCATGGAGGATATTTTCCTGCCCGCGCCGAAAAAAGGCGAGGTGCCGCAAATCCTCTATCCGGAAGAATGCTGGTATTGCGGCAATTGCGTCGATGATTGTCCGGAGCCAGGCGCCATCGCCCTGAACCATCCCCTGATGCAGCGGGTGCGCTGGAAGCGCAAGGCCACCGGCGAACATTTCCGGGTGCGATAGATCATGGCTGACACATTGGAAACGACAAATGGCGCAGTTGATCCTGGGGTTTGGCCTTACCCCATCAGATACGGCCAGGTAAAAAAATTCGAAAGTGATGTGGTCATCCTGGGCGGTGGCGTCGCTGGCGTTTGGTCCGCTATCGGCGCGGCAAGGCAAGGCGCTAAGGTGATCCTGGTGGAAAAGTCAGTGACAGCCCGCAGCGGCGCCGGTGGTGCCGGTTGCGATCACTGGCAATGGGCCGCCGACAATCCCTGCTCCTCCGTCCGCCCGGAAGAACTGACCCAGGCCCTGATCGATAATCAGGGTGGCTACCGCAATGGCGTTTCCACCTACATCCAGTGCGCCTCGGCCTACCGGGCCCTGTTGGAGTTGGAGCAGATGGGCGGCAAGGTCCGGGACGTAGACGACGAATTCAAGGGCGCGCCGTTCCGGGACGAAGCATCTAAACTGTTATTCGCCTATGACTACGATGCCCGTTTCGTCCTGCGTGTTTGGGGCAACGATTACAAGCCGCTGTTGCGCCGGGAATGCCGGCGCCTGGGCGTGAGTATAGTCGATCGGGTCGCGGCCACGGGGCTGCTAACGAAAGATGGGCAAGCGGGCAGCCAGGTCATTGGCGCTACCGGGGTCAATGCACGGACTGGCGAATTCAATCTGTTCAAAGCGGGCGCTGTCATCAACTGCATGAGCCGGCCGCAACGGAACTGGACATTCAGCTCGGAGATGCGCGGCATCTCGACCTTCCGCCCGCCAACCAACGTGGGTAACGGCCATGCCATGGCCTGGCGGGCTGGGGCCGAGTTCACCATGATGGAAAAGTCCATGCGCTCGCCCTTTGCCTCGCCCTATTCCTACCCCTCCTACGGTGTGGGCAATGCCATCAACACCTGGTTCGCCTGCAACGTCGTCGATACCAACGGCAAGGAAATCCCATGGGTTGACGCCAATGGCGAAGTGATCACCGAATTCGACAAGCGCCACCGCCCCGCAAGGGGGCAGAAATTCTTCATCATGGGCGGCGGCTCATCATCACATCCCCATCCGGGCCTCAAGGAACATGAAGGTCCAAAATTGATCCCCGATCTGGCCGAGCGCATGCAAAAAGGCGAATTTGTCCCACCATTTTATGCCGATTTGACCTCCATGCCCGATCATGAACGCCGGGTTATCTGGGGCCTGAACGTGGGTGAGGAAGGCAAGACACGGATCCCCATTCTACAGACCTATTCCGAAGCCGGCTTCGATCCTGAACAAGACATGTTGCAGACCTATGATTTTCTGCGAGGCAGCGGCATGCGCGAACCGGTCACGCCCCAGGAAAGAACCTTTGGCGAACAGGGCATATGCGGTGGCATGGTGGTGGATTGGGATCTGATGTCTACCCTGCCCGGCCTGTTCGGCGCCGGCGATCTGATCTATGGCAGCCAGGATTATTCACACGCAGCGGCAACGGGACGCTATGTGGGCCGGCGGGCGGCACTTTTCGCCGTGGAGCAGAACAATGGACATTGCAGCCAGGAACAGATCGAGGCCGAGATAGATCGGGTCTACGCCCCCCTTGGCAATGCTATCGAAAACGGCAATGCCGGCATGGATTGGAAAGAGTTGAACGCAGCCCTGTGCCGGGTGATGCAGAATTATTGTTCCGAGCCGAAAAACGCCGAATTGCTGGATTTGGCTGAAATCTGGCTCGACGATATAGCCGAGAACGAGGCGCATAAGATGGTGGCGGACAACCCGCATAAACTAATGCGGGCGCTGGATGTGCTGGATATCATGACCTGCGACAGGATGATCGTGCATGCCTGCAAGGCGCGTAAGGCCTCTAACACCCATCTACATTTCAATCGTCTGGATTACCCCGAGATGGACCCGCCCGAATGGCACAAATGGATCACCATCCGTCGCGACGATGAAGGCACCGGCACCATCGTCGATGACATGCCTATCGCGCACTGGGGCGATTTCGAGAGCAATTACCAAGCGCGTATCTAATACTCTCATACTGCGGCCTATTCCTCCACAGCTCGGAAATCGGGCGGCCGTTTCTCCAGGAAGGCGGTCACGGCCTCTTTATGCTCCGGCGTTTCGTAGGCTTCAGCCAGCATCTTGAACTCCCGCCGGGTCACCAAGCTCAGGTCGGGTCGGTGCCGTTTTGCGTCAATAACTGCTTGACCGTTTGCAATTGCCGTGACGGATTTTTGGCGATGGTGCCGGCCACCGCCAGGGCCTCGTCAAGCAGTTCGCCGTGGGGCACCAGTCGGTCGGATAGGCCTAATTGCACGGCCTCCGCCGCCTCGATCATGCGGGCTGAAAGGGCGAACTCGCTGGCCCTGCCCCAGCCCATGCGTTGGACTAGAAAATGCGAGCTGGCCAGCTCCGTCACCCCGCCCATCCTGACAAAGGCGCAACAGAATCTTGCCCGGTCCGAGGCCATGATATAATCAAACAACAGGGTCATGGTCAGGCCAACGCCAATGGAAGAACCGTTGACGGCGGCAATGATCAGTTTTGCCTTGCGGATTAGACCGACCCAGTCCGGTGCCGTGCCGGAGACAAAATCGTCTTCGATCTCCCCATCGATCTGTTTCCTGAAAGTATCGTCAATATCGGCACCGGTACAAAAAGCACGGCCCGCACCAGTCACCACGATGGCGCCGATCCCCCGGTCCTAGTTTGCCGTGGCGACGGCGTCGAGGAATTCGTCACGCAACCGCGCGGTCCAGGCATTCATCCTGGCCGACCGGTTCAGAGTGATCAGTGCCACCGTGCCGCAGCGTTCATAAAGGATCGTTTCGTAACCCATGACGAACTCCTCAAACTAAGCAGCGTTGAACCACAGGCGCGGGCGCAGAAGCGTGACGGCGAGGCATAGTAATAAGCCGACCCCGGCATAGCTGAATGTGGATTGAAAGGCAGGCAGGAAATCGGCACCCTGGCTTAGATGGGCAAAGATCAGCGACAAGCCGGTGGCGCCCAAAACCACGCCGATGGTGCGGCTGACCTGGGCCAGACTGCCCGCCACGCCCCGGTCCTGAACATCCAGACGGCCCGTGACCACGTCCAAGATGCAGACCTGGAACAGGCCCAGTCCAACGCCTTGCAGGAACATTGGCACAAGCATGCTCCAAATGCTGGATGCCGCCCCCCAGGCACCGATCCCGATGGTCGCCGTGCCCACCAAAACGGCACCCAGCAACGCCAGGCGGCTGGCCCAGGGCCGCAGGCTTAACAACCAGCCAACGATGGGCCCAGCCACAGCCTGACCCAACGGGCTGGTCGCCAAAATCAGGCCACTGACGGCCAGGGAGAAATCGGTTAAGCGTACTAGATAATAGGGCACGAGCAGCAATGGCGCGAAGCCGACGAACATGACCAGGCTGTTGAAGATATTCAGCATGGTGAAATCGAGCCTGCGAAACGGTGCAAAGGGAATAATCGGATCCTGTGCCCGCACATCGCGCAGGACAAAGGCGAAGGTGGCGATCAGGCCCAGCCCCGCAATCATCAGGCCACGGACCACATCCACCTGCAGCTGGTTCAGGGCCAACAGCAACGCCCCAAGCCCCACGGCAAGCAGAACCGCGCCAAGCAAATCAAAACTGCCACTACGTTTTCTTGCCTGATCCGGGCGCAGCCAGGGCAAGGCCGCCAGGGCTGCCAGGGATATTGGCGCACGGAACCAGAATACGGCTTCCCAGCCCCAGGTCTGCACCATCATGCCGCCTAACGATGGCCCGGCTGCGGCAGCGATGCCGAACATCATGGTATAGGCGCCAAGCGCCCGGGCCCGCCGTTCCTCGGGCAACAGGGCGGTGGCCAGGGCCGGGCCGCAACTCAAAACCAAAGAGGCGCCGATGCCCTGGAAAAATCGGGCCAAAAGCAGCCAGTGATAGGCTGGCGCCATGGCGCACAGCGCGAAGGCAACGGTGGAGACCGCCAAGCCGGTCATGAAAATACGTTTATGGCCGAACAGATCCCCCAGTTTGCCAAAGGCCAACAACAGCGAGGTGTAGGTTAGGACGTAGAAAATAACGACCCATTGGATGTCGGCGATGGGGATGGCAAAATCAGAGGTAATATCAGGAAAGGCAATGTTGACCGAAGTATCCAAGGGCACGATCGTCGTACCCAGGCCAACGATCAGCAGGCCCGCCAGGGCCCGCCCCCTGCCTGGTCGAACCGCTTCCCTCAATAGACCGCTTTCAGATCAGAACCACCGCCCTGCTCTTGCGCCTCTTGCACCGAAGCCGCCAAATCGGCGAGATAGTCTTCCCGTCCCGCCTCGTGATACATGGATAGCATGGCTTGCATGCCCTTGGGGTTCCGGGTCAGGCCCGGCAGCCAGCCGCGCCGCTCCATACCTTCGGCGGCGTTGAAGATGTCCAGATCGTAAGCGCCGAAGTTAATGATCGTCAGATCCGGTTCAGCCCATAGATGCAGACCGTCAATGGCCTTGATTCCGGCCACGTAGGCGTCGGTCATGGCAGCTAATTGCCGGGCGATATCCATATAACCGGCCTCGCCCAAATGGTTCATCACGGCCCAGGCCGCCGCCACTGCGCCGCCCGCCCGCGTGCCCGACAGGGTCGCGGTGGAGAATTGCCCGTTCGGCCATTGATCGAAATGGAACAGGCCCCGTTCGCGGTCATCTTTCTGGCGATAAAACAGGGTTGAAGCCGGCTTCGGGCAAAAGCCGAATTTATGCAGATCGGCGGAAAGGCTGCGCACGCCGGGCAACGCCATGTCAAAGGCTGGAATATCCCGGCCAATGCGTTGAAAAAACGGCGCCACGTAGCCACCCACACAGGCATCCACATGCAGCCAGACATTCCGCGCCAGGGCCAGATCGCTGAGCGCGCCAATGGGATCGATCACGCCATGGGGAAAGCATGGCGCGGAGCCAGCCAGCATGATGGTGCTTTCATCCATGGCCGCCGCCATCGCCGCCACATCGGCCCGGCGGTTTTCCCCCGTGGCCAGGCGTTTGACCTCGATATCCATCACATCCCCGGCCTTGTTAAAGGCGGCATGGACCGTGAAGGGCGCGACGATATTATACGGCGGCTTCAGGCGCGGCTGGCTCCGGGCCCAGTCCCGGCAGGCCTTGACCGCCATGAAGATGCTTTCACTGCCCCCCGTCGTCATGTTGCCGACGGCGCCTTCGGGGGCCTGGAACAGATCCAGGCCCATCTCCACCACCTCGTCCTCCATTCGCTTCAGACCGAAAAAGGCGCGCCGGCCACCCAAGGCATTTTCACTAAAATATTTCATAAAAGCCTGAAAACCAACTTCATAGGCGCCATCACTGCCATGAAAAACATACAGCGGCGCCCGGCCCCTACGCCAATCGATATCCGTGCAGGACATTTCAGTCATCTTGGCATCCAGGGCCTGCCATTCGGTTCCTGACGTGGGGAAAGTTTTAGTCATGGCGCTTCCTCATTCCAATACTTCCGTATTGATGACATTGGCCGGGTCCAGTTTGCCGTCGAAACAATCAATCACATTCTGAGCCGCGATCTGGCCCATGCGGAAGATCGATTCCTTGGTCACGCCGGCGGAATGGGGGCTAACGATAATGTTATCCAACTCGAACAACGGATTATCCGGTGTAGCCGGTTCCACCACGAAGGGATCAATACCGGCTCCGGCGATGCTGTTTGATTTCAAAGCGTTATAAAGCGCATCCTCATTGACAATGCCGCCACGGGCCGTATTGACCACATAGGCCGTGTCCTTCATCGCGGCCAGTTCCGCTGTGTTGACCATATCCGTGGTCTCTTCATTCTTCATACAGTTGATTGAAAGGATATCAATATCGTCCAGAATGCCGCGCCAATCATCAATCGGCGTGGCACCGGCGGTACGGATACCGTCCTGGACCACATAAGGATCATGCACCAGAATATTCATTTCCATCGCTACGCAGCGGTTGACCAGTCGGCGGCCAATCTTGCCGAAGCCCATGACCAAAACCGTGCGTCCTGCCAAATCAAACGCCGGTTCCTCGAAGCGGATAGCCCAATTGCCCTTGCGGGTCTCCTTATCGTAGGCCAGGGCCTGTTTTGTCAGGGCTAGCATAAAGAACAACGCATGTTCGGCGACGGTCACTGAATTGGCGATACCCGCGATGGACAACGGGATGCCGGCCTTGGTCAAGGCAGGGACATTGACCGCGTCATAGCCAACGCCGAAGCGGGAGGCGATCTTCAGCTTGTCGGCGGCCTCGATCAGACGCGGGGTCAAGGGCGCTATACCCAAAATCACAGCGTCGTAGTTGGCGATATGCTGATGGATATTGTCCTCACCCAGCTCAGTGAAATGATCGACTTCGATATCGCCCCGGCCCTCGAATACCGCCTTGAGGCCGTCGCTATAGGGGAGTTGGAGCATGACGCGCTTTTTCATCTGTCTTCTCTTTCGATTTTCCAAAAAGGCTAGGCGTTGCCCCCTATCTTACCTGTTCCACGGCGATTGCCCAGGGGTCCAATTATGCCTACGCTTGGGCATGGTACTAAATCACATAAACGCCGGCGTTCTGAATGTCGCTTATGACGATGCCGGGGCGCGGGACGGTACGCCGGTCATCCTGTTGCACGGCTTTCCCTATGATATCCATAGCTATGACGAGGTAACGCCGCACCTGGTAGCAGCTGGGTGCCGGGTTATCACGCCTTATTTGCGCGGCTACGGCCCGACGCGGTTTCTCTCGCCCGGTACCTTGCGCTCGGGCCAGCAGGCCGTTCTGGGCAAGGATCTGCTCGATCTGATGGATGCCTTGGAAATTCGATCAGCAGTGCTGGGCGGTTATGACTGGGGCGGGCGGGCCGCCTGCATCGTGGCCGCTCTATGGCCGGAGCGGGCACAGGGCCTGGTCAGTTGCAACGGCTACAATATACAGAACATCGCCAAGTCCGGACGGCCAGCGCTGCCGGAGATGGAACATAAACTCTGGTACCAATACTATTTCCATAGCGACAGAGGCCGCGCCGGCCTGGAAGCGAACCGCCATGCCTATTGCAAACTGTTGTGGCAATTGTGGTCGCCCAACTGGGCCTTCGACAATGGTACATATGAGCAAACGGCGGCGTCATTCGAAAATCTGGACTTCGTCGATGTGGTGGTCCATTCCTACCGCCACCGCTATGCCCTTGTGCCAGGCGAGGCGTCGGTAGAGGAGATAGAGGCGCGGCTGGCCGAACAACCCAGAATTTCCATGCCGACGGTGGCCATGGATGGCAGCGGCGACGGTGTCATGCCACCGGAGGGTTGCACCGGCCACGAGCGCTTTTTTACCGGGTCCTACAGACGAGAGGTCATCCCCTCAGTCGGTCACAATCTGCCGCAAGAGGCACCGGAAGAATTCGCTAGGGCGATACTGTCGCTAGTTTAGCCAGCATCCTGCAGGATCATTTCGGCGCCTTTTTCAGCGATCATCACTGTCGGCGCATGGGTGTTGCCCGAAACCAATGTGGGCATGATCGAGGCATCGACAACGCGCAGTCCTTCCAGGCCATGGACCCGCAGGCGGTCGTCAACCACCGCGCTGGGGCCCTGGCCCATGCGGCAGGTGCCGATGGGGTGATAGACCGTGGCGCCGGTGGCCCTGGCATAGGACAATAGTTCATCATCGCTTTGCAGATCCGGGCCTGGATTCATCTCGTATTCCAGATAAGGTTCCAGGGCCGGTTGCGCGCCCACGTCACGGGCAATGCGCATGCCGCCGATCAAGGCGGCGCGATCAATCTCGTCGGCCAGGAAATTGGGCCGGATCGCCGGTTCGCTACCCGCCCGCGCATCGCGGATATGGATCGACCCCATACTCTCCGGGCGCAGCTGACAGACGGCCAGAGTCATGCCCGGCTCCATATCCAGCACCCGGTCCTTGGAGGTGGCATAGCTGGCGTGCGCGCCATGGAACTGCACATCGGGGGTTTCCAACTCTGGCCGGGTGCGGACAAAGCCGTGCACGATGCCAGCGGTATAGGTCAATATACCGCGCCGGGCGATGCCATATTTCAGGACCTCCAGGCCAAGGCGCCAGCCCCGGCTCTGCTCGTTCAGGGTGGTGGTGTTGCGGGCCCGCCAGTTAACCCGCGTGACATAGTGGTCACGCAGGTTTTCGCCGACCGCCGGCAGCTCGTGTGTCACCTTGATCCCTAGGCCCTTGAGCAGTTCCGGCTGACCGATGCCTGACAGTTCCAGCAGTTGCGGCGATTGCACGGCCCCGGCGCTAAGGATCACCTCGCGCCGGGCGCGGGCCTGATGCGGCTGGCCATTGACGGTGTATTCGACGCCGACGACGCGCTTGCCCTCCATCAGCAGACACCCGGCAATGGCATTGGTTTCGATCTGCAGGTTGGCCCGGTGTGCCGCCGGGCCCAGAAAGGCACGGGCGGCGCTGTGCCGGCGGCCCTTGTGCTGGGTCACCTGATAGTAGCCAAAGCCGTCCTGCGTAGCGCCGTTATAGTCGGGATTGACGCCATGCCCGGCCTGACCGCCGGCCTCGATCAAGGCATCAAGCAGCTCATGGTTTTCCCGCATGTCGGCGACGTTCATGGGGCCTGAACCACCGCGCAGCTCGCTGCCGCCGCGCTCGAAACGCTCGGACTTCTTGAAATGCGGCAGAACCTCGTCATAAGACCAGCCGCGATTGCCCATCTGAGCCCAGGTATCATAGTCCTGGGCCTGGCCGCGCACGTACAACATGCCGTTGATGGAGGACGAGCCCCCCAGCACCTTGCCCCGGGGGATCGGAATTTTGCGCCCATCGGTGCCGGCCTCAGGCTCAGTCTCAAAACACCAGTTCATGGCCGGATTGTTCAGCATCTTGGCGAAACCCACCGGTACATGGATCCAGATACTGCTGTCCTTGCCGCCCGCCTCCAGCAACAGGGTGCGGGTCATGGGCGGCTCGCTCAATCTGTTGGCCAGGACACAGCCCGCGGAACCTGCTCCGACAACGATATAATCAAATTCAGTCATGGCAATCACCCGATGTCTTCAAGTTTGATGTTCTTGGTTTTGCGGCCATCATAACGCTATCCTGATGCCAAGAGGAAATTAGTGGATAGGCCAATGACGGAACAGCCGAACACATTCGAAGATCCCGCCCTGCTGATCGTTGATATGCAGAACGATTTCGTGCGTCAGGACGCGCCCTTGCAGGTACCCGACGCCCTGGCCACGGTGCCCGCCCATCAGGCTCTGATCACCGCTTTTCGGGCCCAGGACCTGCCCGTGATCTACACCAAGTTCCTGGCCACTCAGACGCGGAGCTTGCTGTGGAACTGGTCGCCCGAATGCGAGCCGCCCACGAAATGCTGTTGGCAGGGCTATCGCCGCCATTACCCGGACGCCCGCGCGACATTGGATTGCACGGAGATCATTGACGAACTGCGCCCCGAGGCCGGCGATCTGATTGTCGAGAAATACGGCTATGGTGCCTTTCACGGCACCGCCCTGAACGACAGCCTGCGCAACCTCGGTGTCGGCTCCCTGGTCATTACCGGCACAGTAACCCAGATCTGTGTCGAGGAAACTGCACGCGAGGCCTTTCATCACCGTTTTCCCACTATCATGGTTTCGGATGCGGTATCCTCGTTCGATGCGGAGCTGCATGCGGCGGCTCTGCGCAATTTCGCCATGAAATTCGGCTGGGTTCAGTCCAGCGACGAGGTACTCGCGGCCTTTGGTTAGGCACTCTCCATCATTTTCTGCTGGATACCCTTGCGGTCGATTTTAGCGGCGCCCGTCAGAGGCAACGCATCGACAAGCACGACGCGGCGTGGGTGGGAATAGGCAGGCCCTTCATCGAGACAGAACCGCTTCAAGGCTTCCGCGTCCGCCGCCGCATCTTCGGGTACCGAGACCATGGCGACAGGAACCTCACCCTTGATCGGGTGCGGCACGGCGACGACGCAGACATCGATTACATCGGGATGGCGCAGCAACAGGCTTTCAACCTCGATGGGGTAGACGCTTTCGCCGCCACACTGGAACATATCATCCGTGCGGCCCTTGAAATAGAAAAGCCCCGCCTGGTCCACCTCGAACAGATCGCCGGTCCGCAACCAGCCATCGACCAGGCGCTCAGCGTTGACCTCAGGCAAATTATGGTAGCCGGCCGTGACGCCGGGGCTGCGCATCCAAAGCTCGCCAAGGTGTTGATTTTCTAAGCCATCGTCGCCAATCAGCTTGGTCTCACAGCCTTCCATGGGCGTGCCGCAGCTGCCATGGGGCGGCTGCGGTCTGGACATATCGGCACCGTGAGAGATCGGCCCACCCTCGGTCAGGCCATAGCCCTGGTAGATCGGCACGCCGAAGGTAACCTGAACATTTTCCAGCAGTTGGATAGGACAGGGCGCCGAGCCAACGAACAGGCCACGCAGGGCGGATAGATCACTATTCGCGATCAGTTCGCCATATTCCAACAATAGCGCGAAAATACTCGGCACCGAAATTGTGTAGGTGCATTCATATTTGGCCAAGGCATTGATGAAGGCGCGCGGCTCAAACTGACGCATGATCACCATGGAGGCGCCGAGATGCAACATCGGCTTGACCACGCCCGAGAAGGCATTCTTGTGATACAGTGGATTGGCGGTCAGAGCGCGGGCACCAGGTTCGAAAACGTTGCAAAACTGTTTTTCGGTCGCGGCCAGGTTCCAGGCCTGTCCCGCATGATCCAACGGCACCCCCTTGGGCCGACCGGTCGAGCCGGAGGTGTAGGGCATCATCAGAATATCATCGCCTCCGGCGCCGGGTGGATCGAAGGCCGGGGCCTGGGCTATTAGATCCTCGAAACCCAGCCAGCCGGTCCGCGCTTGCGCGACCGCGACGCGGCGTTCGATACTAGACTGTTCCACGGCCTCAACCGCTGGCATGCTGACGTCTGGTTCAACCAGGGCTGCCTTGGCCTCGGAGTCTGCGATGATATAGTCAATCGTATCGCCGGCCAGGCGGTTGTTGACGGGCACCGGCACGATGCCGGCCCGCATGGCACCGATGACGATCTCGATATATTCAATGCTGTTGCCGGCACAGACCACAAAACGGTCACCGTGGTTCAGGCCCATGGCGGTCAACATCGTCGCGACCCGGTCCAAGCGCATCTCTAACTCACCATAAGTCCGCTCGCGCACCGCATCGCCATCGACTTCAATGATCGCCGTCTTATCCGGGTCCCGCAGCGCCTGGTGCTGGCTCAAATAGCCAAGATTCACGTGACCATCCCGCTCCGTCATTTCCTCATCCTTGCCATCTTATTTTGGTTTTTCCATGATTTGGTGAAAGACTGGCATGGGCGAAGACACATGACAATCCGGCCATCTACCTTGCGATTGCCACTCCAAAGCGTCAAGATAAGGAAAAATACGTTATGAAAATTTGGAGGAAGCAATGGAAGATATTGCGATTACCGGACTGGGTGTTATTTCCTCGATCGGCCACTCCATTGACGAATTTTGCCAGAACCTCTCCACGGCCCATGTCGCCGCCGGCCCGACACCATGGGATAATGAACCCAGCCTGCAAAACGTATGGATGTCCAAGGTAGAAAACTTCAAGCCCGAGGACTGGATGGACGATCGGGTCGTCGATGGCACTGACCGATTTGCCCAATATGCCATCGCTGCCGCTGTTCAGGCGGTTGATGCTTGCGGCATGGACGAATTGGACGCCGAACGCACCGCCGTTGTTATCGGCACCTCGTGCGGCGGTACGGAAACCATCGCGGATTCCCAGCGCAGCCTGGATCTGGAAGGCCCCACCGGTGTCGACCGAAAACTGCAGATCAAGGCCTGGACCAACATGGCGGCGGGACAAATCGCCCTGCGCTGGAAATTGCACGGCCCGCTATTGACGGTGACTACCGCCTGCGCCTCGTCCATCGACGCCATCGGCACGGCGGCCCGGATGATCGAGCGCGGCGATTGCGATGTCGCTATCGCGGGCGGCTGCGAAGCCTCGCGCACGCAGGTCACTATGATCGCGGCGGGAATTTACGGCATGCTGAGCCCCCAGCCCGACCCCTACAAGGCCTGCCGCCCCTTCAATACCGAACGTTTCGGCATCATGGGCGGCGAAGGCGCCGGCGTGATTATTCTGGAGCGGGCCGATCTGGCCAAGGCGCGTGGCGCCAAGATCCATGGCTATCTGCGCGGCTATGCCTCACTGTCCGACGGCTTTCATCCGTCGTCCTCGAACCCGGATGGCAGTTGGGAAGCCCGCACCATGGAAAAGGCGATCGACGATGCCGGCCTGCCTGGCGGTACCGACGATGTGGACGCCCTGATCGCACACGGCACCGGTACTCCCCTGGGCGATATCGCCGAAATTAAAGCCATAAATCAGGTATTCAAAGGACGCGGCAAATCGCTGAAAGTTTCCTCTATCAAGGGTCATGTGGGTCATACGGCGGGTGCCGCCGGCGTAATGGGCCTGATGGCGGCGCTGCACAGCATGGAGGAAGGCGCCATGGTGCCCACAGCAGGCACCACGGATGTAGACCCGGCCGCGGAATTCGACGTAGTCATACAGAAACCGTCCGAAGGCGAACTCAAGACCATGCAGGTCAATGGCTTTGGTTTCGGCGGTCAGAATGCGTCTTTGGTGGTGAGCCGCGACCAGCGGTTAACGGCGAGGGGCTAAAGACAAGGCTGCCCACTAGCGGGACGCAGGCATTTTCGGATATTGTACGGGGTGGCGGTTGGACCACCGCGCGCCGCCGTATGAGCAAGGATTGAATACGATGATCCCCAGAAAGCCCCTCGCCGGTCTGTCCACTCACGACGTCACCAACATGCCGCCACACTTGGGCGACCAGGATCTTTGGCACGATGATGCGGCCTTGCGCGAAGGCATCACGCGGGAAGGGGCCGGCTGGGCCAAGGACAGGCTGGCGGCGTTCGGCAAAATCGCCGGTGCCGCCGAGACTTTCGAGAAGGCGGACGCCGCCAACCGGCACGGCCCTGAACTGCGCGCCTTTGACCGCCATGGCATGCGCGTCAATCAGGTCGAATTCCACCCCGCCTATCACGACCTGATGGCGCTCGCGATCGAGAACGAAGTACCCAGCTTCGCCTGGAACCACCCCCAACTCGGCGCCCAGGCTGCCCATGCCGCCCTGACCTACATGCTCAGCCAGGCTGAGGGCGGCGTGCTTTGCCCCATGGCCATGACCTATTCTGTGATACCGGCCCTCCGCAGCACGCCCAGTATTGGTGACGACTGGATTCCCAGGCTGTTAGCCACATCCTATGACGCCAGGGACATTCCCGTGACAGAGAAATCCGGCGCCACCATGGGTATGTTCATGACTGAGAAGCAAGGCGGCTCGGACGTACGCAGCAATACTACTCGGGCCGTTGCGGTGGATGGTTCGGACACTGAGTATCTGCTGACGGGACATAAGTTCTTCTGCTCGGCACCCATGTGCGATGCCTTTCTGACCCTGGCCTACACCAAAACGGGGCTGTCCTGCTTCCTGGTGCCGCGCTGGCGGCCCGATGGCGAGCGCAATAATCTCTCCATCCAGCGCCTGAAGGACAAGCTTGGCAACCGCTCCAACGCCTCCTCGGAAATAGAACTGCACGACACCTTTGGTGTCATGGTTAGCGCGGATGGCCGGGGCGTCCCGACGATCCTGGAAATGGTACAGGGCAACCGTTTCTATTGTTGCGCCTCGTCCGCCGCCATGATGCGCCAGGGCCTGGTCCAGGCCATCCACCACACAACGCACCGCGCGGCTTTTCAGAAGAAACTCATTCAACAGCCATTGATGCGCAACGTGCTGGCCGATCTAGCCCTGGAGGCGGAGGCCGCCCTGGCCCTGACCTTGCGCATCGGCCGCGCCATGGATGAAGCGGAGAGCGACGAAAGTGCGGCGGCCCTAGCCCGCATCGGCACGGCGATAGGCAAATACTGGATAACCAAGCGCGCGCCGGGACATACCTATGAAGCCATGGAATGCCATGGCGGTCCTGGTTATGTGGAGGAATCCATCATGCCGCGCCTGTACCGCGAGGCGCCGGTCAACAGCATCTGGGAGGGTTCAGGTAATATCATGTGCCTAGATGTCCTGCGCGCGATGTACCGTGAAAAGGCTGCTGTCCCGGCGATCCTGGCCGAGTTGGACGCGGCAAGTGGCGGCAATGCCAACCTGGACGCCGCCAGCGATAGACTGAAAGACGAATTGGCGGATCAAGGTGAATTGGAATTGCGCGCCCGCGCCCTCACGGAAATGATGGCAACGGCCTTGCAGGGCGCTTTGCTGGTACGCCATGCCCCAGGGGCGGTATCGGATGCCTTCTGCGCCTCGCGCCTGGGTGCCCGCTGGACCGGCACCTACGGCGGGCTGCCGGCGGGTGTGGATTTCGACGCCATCATCACGCGTGCGGGGCCAACACCCTAATCCGGGCTTCGGCATTTCGAGGGCTGGCGTGGGCAGTGCGGCGCGGCTATATTGCCGCAACTATTCAGGAAGACTACTTCCAAATCAGGAGATCCACATGAAAGAAGCCGTCATTGTTTCCACCGCTCGCACCCCGATCGGCAAGGCCTATCGCGGCGCCTTCAACAACACCGAAGGCCCGGCCATGGCCGGGCATGCTATCAAGCATGCGGTCACCAAAGCTGGCATTGACCCGGCGGAGGTTAATGACGTGATCATCGGTTGTGCCCTGCAGCAGGGCACCACGGGCAACAATACGGCCCGACAAAGTCTGTTGGCCGCCGGGCTACCGGTAGGCGTCTCGGGCATGACCCTGGATCGCCAATGCTCATCAGGCATGATGGCCATCGCAACGGCTGCAAAACAAGTGGTAGATGACGGCATGCCAATCTGCATAGGCGGCGGCGTCGAGTCAATTTCTATGGTGCAGGTCGAGCAGTCATTCCGGCACGCCAACAAGTCCGTCACCAGTCAGGCCAAGGATATCTACATGGCCATGCTGGACACGGCGGAAGTGGTGGCGGACCGTTACGGCGTCAAGCGCGAGGACATGGATGCCTATGGTCTGCAAAGCCAGATGCGCACGGCGGCGGCCCAGCAGGCCGGCAATTTCGACGATGAAATCGTGCCCATGACTTCCGTCATGAAGGTCGCTAACAAGGAAACTGGCGAAATCAGCGATGCCGAAGTCACCCTGGACAAAGACGAAGGCAACCGCCCCTCGACCAACATGGAGGGCTTGGTCGGTCTAAAAGCGGTGATCGAGGGCGGCACCATTACCGCCGGCAATGCCTCGCAGCTATCCGATGGCGCCTCCGCCGCTGTCGTCATGGACGCCAAGTTGGCCGAACAGCGCAATATCACACCCTTGGGTATCTACCGCGGATTGGCCGTGGCCGGTTGCGAGCCCGATGAAATGGGCATTGGCCCGGTCTTCGCAGTACCAAAATTGTTGGAGCGTAATGGCCTGACCGTAGATGACATAGACCTGTGGGAGTTGAATGAAGCCTTCGCCGTGCAGGTACTGTATTGCCGTGACCGCCTGGGTATCCCCAACGAAAAGCTGAACGTCAACGGCGGCGCCGTCTCGATCGGCCATCCCTATGGCATGAGCGGCGCCCGCATGGTCGGCCACTCGTTGATCGAGGGTAAGCGCCGGGGCGCCAATTATGTGGTTTCCACCATGTGCATCGGCGGTGGCATGGGCGCGGCGGGCCTGTTCGAGGTCGTCTAGCGCTTTCGCGTATCCATACCCGAATATGGAAAGGGGCGTCCACGAAGGTGGGCGCCCCTGATCTTTTTTCTTTTGCGTTACCACGTTATTGCCCGCGCCTCTCCACAACCGAACGCCGGTCACCCAGGCGGCAGTCGTTCAGGCGCCGGTCCGCGTATCGGCGATCCGATGCACGCCGTTGGGTGCTTCTCTCGACGCTCATGTCATTCTCCGTTTTCTAGCTTTGGCGCCAAATATAAATTCGTTATGTTGAAAGTGGCATACTCTACCGTGGTAAATGAAAAGTAACCATCACACCAACAAATTAAACTCAATGAATTCAACTGCTTATGATAACGGCCATGTAGAAAAACTCCAACGGTATCGAATTATCTTTACGTTTTCGGCATGCGAACCAGCAGGATCAGGGGTAGCACAGCGAAAGACGCCAGGGCATAGGCCTTGAAGGCATTGATATAGCCGATCATAGCAGCCTGGCGGCCGATTTCCCCACTCAAGGCAGCCAAACCCTGAACGCCGTCGGTGCTCCACGCGCCCAGCAACCAGGGCAAGGCCAGGGCCTTATTATAATCGGAAATCCACTCCGTCATGCCAGCATAGTTGGTGGCCGTCGAGACGATCACCAGGGTCACGGACAGCGAAATGAAAATAGAGCTGCCCAGATTGCGCAGCAGGTGATAAATCGCCGATCCCTCGGCCAGATAGCGCGGCTCCAGGGTGGCGAAAGTGGCCACGGTCAGGGGTACCCAAATGATACCCACTGCAAGGCCCTGCAGGACGCTGTTAACGCCCACATCGAAGATCGTCGTATTGATGTCAAAGCTGGCCATGTAAATGCCGGAGACTACCTGGATAAGATAACCCAGGCTTATCCCGAACCTGGGGTCAAGGCGGGAAACGAATATGGCAACAAAAAACCCGGCGATAGCGCCGGCTCCACGCAGCCCCAACAACACACCGATGATCGAGTCCGGATAGCCAAGGATGCCCTGCAACATGGGCGGCATCAAAACCATGGGCGTGAAATTCAGCATGCCATAGATACCGACAATGATCAGGCCAAGAACGAAGTTACGGTTCAACATCAGGCGCGGATTCAAGAAAGGCCTCTGTACGGTCAGGGTATGCACCACGAACAGATGAAAGGCGACTAGCGCTAGGGCCGCCTCGATAATAATCTCCGGGCTTTCGAACCAATCCTGCCGTTGACCCCGCGATAGCAGCAATTGCAGCCCGATCACCGCCACCGACAGAGTCAGGAAACCGGTCCAATCCAAACCCACCCGCTGCCGCTGGCCCCGGCTATCGGATAGAAACAGGAACATGCCGACCAACGCGATAATGCCGAACGGAATAAACATGTAAAAAGCGGCCGGCCAGCCATACATTTCGGCCAAGCTACCGCCCAACATGGGTCCGATGACCGGCCCCACCACCACCGCCATGCCAAAGACCCCTGTCGCCAGGCTATGTTGACGCTTGGGGAATGTATCCAGCACGATGGCTTGGCCCAAAGGGATCAAGGGCGCGCCGAAGGCTCCCTGGGCGATGCGGAACAGCACCAGCAAGGGCAGATTGGTGCACATGCCGCAGGCCACCGTAGCCACTGAAAAGCCTGCCATACTGACCAGCATGACACGGCGGTGCCCAAACCGGCCTTCTAGCCAACCGGTAGTCGGCGTCATGACCGCCGTCGCCAGAATGTTGAAGATCATGATCCAAGCGATTTCATCCTGGGTGGCAGAGAGCGCCCCTTGCATCTGTGGCAACAAAACCGCAACCACCAGAATGGACATAGCGTATTGTGTTGTCGCCAAGGTCACGCAGAACAGAATAGCCCAGCGGCGAAACGCCGGCATAGCCTCGGCATTCCCGGGAGTTTTTGGATCGGTATCCTCGACCGCGGTGCTCATTTAGGCGCCAAATTAGTCCACGTGATCCGACGTATACCGGGACATATAGACGTGCTTTCGGCTGCCTTCACCGTACCGGACCATCACCAAAATGAGTACGCGATGGCTAGAGGATAAATCTATCAGCGGCAGAAGCAAACAAAATCAGGGATATTTCGCTATATGGTTTTCCATGGGCCCGAGACGAGGCCCACCCGCGCGACACGGCCGCGGACTGTTCAGCAGCGGCGGTTTGTGAAAAACGGCGCCGAAGCCCAAAACAACCGGGTGGCGCGCGCCGTCGGGCAGGGGGTTAGGTTACGCTAGAGCAAACCTTCCTTCTGGGCCCGCTTGCGTGCCAATTTGCGCGCGCGGCGCACGGCCTCGGCCTTCTCTCGCGCTCGGCGTTCCGACGGCTTTTCAAAATACTTCCGCATTTTCATTTCGCGGAAGACGCCTTCACGCTGCAATTTCTTTTTCAGGGCGCGAAGCGCCTGATCGACATTATTGTCGCGAACACTGACCTGTACCAGTGGTCTTCTCCTTCAAAATTCGCCGCTTTTCGGGAAACCCGGCGAATAGCCCATTATGTTGGACGTTTCAATGATATATTTCCAGGCAGGAAAAACAGGACGCACATAACCTTTCGCCAAGCATTACCAGCCGATTGAGCCGGGTTATAGCCCATAGGCGCAGCAATGTGAAGCGCTGAGATGCAATCGCGGGAAGACATTTTCACGGCGGACCATGATGCATTACCATTCAACGCCGCATTGACGATCCACCGATTTAGTAGGAAGTTGTCCTAACTGTTCGAGAGGGGAGCGACAGATGGATCCACATACAGACGGCGGCGATACAAAGCCGGTTGGATATATGGAGCGGACACGGCTCTATTACCGCGCCCTTGGTTATAGCAATGACTATATCTGGTCACACCATAATGACGCGCCCTTCGCCACGCTGAAGCGACCACTGGCCGAAAGCAAGCTGACGGTCATTACCACGGCAAGCCCGCCCGGCGGCCCACGGAATGGCAACCAGCGGCTTAAGGAAGTCTGGAGCGAGCACTTCGAACAAGCGCCGGCAGACTTGAACACGGAATTCAGTGCCTGGGACAAGGAAGCGACCCATACCAGGGACCGGGAGAGCTATCTGCCTGTCTTGGCATTGCAGGAACTGGTGGCGGCGGGGCGCATCGGTAGCCTAACCACGCAATTTCACGGCGTGCCCACGACCTATAGTCAACGCCAAACCATTGAACAGGATGCCCCGGAAATCGCCCGTCGCTGCCGCTCGGACGGCAGCGACGCGGCATTGCTGGTCCCGCTGTGACCGGTCTGCCACCAAACCGTAGGTTTGGTTGCAAGAGAGCTCGAGACACAAGGCATCACTACCGTCATAATCGGATCAGCCCGCGATATCGTTGAATATTGCGGCGTTCCGCGTTTCCTCTACACCGATTTTCCTCTTGGCAATCCCTGCGGCTCGCCCTGGGACCGGCAAGCCCAGGCCCGGATCGCCCAGCAAGCCGTTACACTGTTGAAAACAGCGATTGCGCCACGCCATACCGAAAAAGCCGCCGCCACCTGGCCCAGTGGGCACGCCTGGCGCCCCGGCTACAACTATGTCGGAGCAGAGAACGCGGCAGAGCTGGCGGCCACGGGCGCAGCAAGGCGCCAACGGCAGATGGACGAACGGCGCGACGCGGATTCGAAAACCGGCTAAGCCTCTGATTAACAACAGCGATTTTCACAACCAACAATACAATCTATACTTGTTTTGATACCACCGGACGTAAGAGGATAATGAAATGGATACCGAAACAACCGAAGGCCACCGCATTCCAACCTATCGGGCCCTGGCACAAGACCTTAAGAACCTTGGGGTCGATACGGTATTCGGCCTGATGAGCGATGACACGGCGCTGTTCGCAGTGGAAATCGATACCCTCGGCATCGCCTTTTATGGCGGCCGCCACGAAAACAACACCATCGCGATGGCCGAGGGTTATGCCTCGGCCACCGGCAAACTGGGTATTGCGATCATCGGCCGGGGACCCGCCGCCGCCAATGGCCTGCATGCCGCCGTCTACGCCTCGCGCACCGGTTCCAAGGTGTTAATTATTTATGGCGAGATGGCCATAGGCAGTGGTGCCGTGAATACCATTGGCCCAGATTATAAGGCCTTCGACGCCCGCGGCGTCATGGCCGCGGCCGGCTTGCAGGCCTTTTCTCCCACCTCGCCCCAAGCCGCGCGCACGGCACTGGCGGATGCCATTGCCGCCGCCTCGCAGGGCACAGCAGTGACGCTACATTTACCGATCGATGTGCAAACCGCCGAAGTCCTGGTCCGCGACGACGATCCCGCCATCTCCCTGCCCGCCCTCATGGCACCCACGGCAGCCCGGCCCCAGGGCATCAATGCGGCCATTGGCGTACTTGCCGACGCGCAGCGCCCCCTCATCATCGCCGGCCTGGGCGCCCATCTCGCTGATGCGGGAGAGCCATTGGAAAAGCTGGCGGAGAAAATTGGCGCGCTGCTCATCACGACGGTCCGGGGCAAGGACATGTTCCAGGGCAACCCGAATAACCTCGATGTTATAGGCTCCTTCTCCCACTCCATGGCGCGCCGGCATGTGGAGCAGGCTGATTGTGTCTTGGTCTTTGGCGCCGGACTTAATCTTCTGACCATGAGTTTTGGCAATGCCCTGCCGCAGGTGCCGTTGATCCAAATTGACGCGGTACGCAGCAATATCGGCCGCTGGACCAGCGTCGATATCGCCCTGGTGGGCGATGCCAGATTGGTCGCCGAACAGCTTTTGCAGGCGGCACCGGAACGGTCGGAGGCCGGTAAACCGTTTCATGCCGCCGCCACGCGCAAGGATATCGCCGAATTTGATATGGCTTCTGATTTTCAGACTGCCCATACGGCCCATACCGTCGACCCCCGCGCCCTGGCCATGGAATTAGACCAGCTTTTGCCCAAGCAACGCAATCTGGTTTACGACGCGGGCAATTTTCTTGGCGTGGTTCCCTATCTTTCTGTGCCCGGACCGGGGCATTTCAAGTTCACCTCTGAATTTGCCTCCCTCGGCATGGGATTTGGCACCGCCCTGGGTGTCGCCAAGGCACGGCCCGAGCTGCCGACCGTCTTGCTTCTCGGTGACGGCGGTTTTTCCATGAGCATGAATGATCTTGATACGCCCGTACGGGAAGATCTGCCGCTGATCATCATCCTAATGAATGACTGTGCCTATGGCGCCGAGCTGCACTTGCTGCGCGCCCATCAACAACCCGTGGCCAAATCACTGTTCCCCGACGTGGATTTCGCCCCCGTGGCGGAAGCCTTTGGCTTCGAGGCTGTGACTATACGCTCGCTTGACGATTTAGCAGCTGCCGCGCCCAAGCTGGCGGATCCCCAAGGGCCGATTTTCTTGGATTGCAAGATCAATGCCGACATCGCCGCACCGTTTATGGGCGAGTTCGCGGCCTATGCGGAGAGCAATAAGTAGTCCATATTTCAGATGACGAATTTGCTGCACGGAACCCGCGTACTGATTTGCCAGACCTGCCTGCGGCTAGCGGCAAAACCGGCTTAGCCGAGCACCGCTGGCGCGGATTCGCGCGCAAAAATCGTTGGTCTTATTGTTGCTGCCGGGGGTGATATCCGCAACCACGGCCAGTGATGGCAGCACCTCTGCCTCCAATTCCGAAACCCTGGATGTGACGGTGAATGCGGTGGCCGATGCGCCAACCATGAGCGTTCCGCAGGTCTTTCTTCATCGGAAAAATAGGGCGCGATCTGCTCATCCAGCCAGGCCCAATCGATCCTGTCCGCCAAGATGACGAGTTCGTGCTTCATGTTGATGATTTGATCAAGACGGGCTTTGAATAGGTCGTCGTGATAGGCTTTTTTCGGCTGTTTCGGTCGCATCGGAACGCCCAAAAGCAATGTCTCTAGGGAATCACAAGCGAGCCGAAAAGTGAATCAAAATCACAAGAAAACGACCGCCAACACAGCACTTTCTTGCAATCTCAATTACTTCAAATCGCCGAGAACCATAGGCATGGCAAGGCTGTCCGAGTTCTTAATAGACGACTAATTAGTCTGAAAATAGCAAGACGGCGGGTTCGCCGCAACAGGGCGTTTCGGTAGCTAAATGGCACTAAACCACGCTAGATCACTGCCCGCTGGGCCGCGATTTGGTCGTTTCCCCGCAGATACTCATGTGTCGCCTGGGCTGTTTTTTGCGCCACGCTCAGACAGGTCGCAACGGATGGACCGGCAAAATAGTTACCCGTCAAAAACAGCCCGCTTTGCCGGTCATGGCAGCTGCTCAACTGATCGATCAGGGCGCGGTGGCCAGCGCCGTATTGCGGCAAGCCGACGGGCCAATGGCGCACCTTCGCCACCACCGGATCGGCCGAAACACCAAGAAGGTCACCGAATTCCGCCCGCACCAGATCGACCAATTCCGCCGCCGGCCGCCGCGCCAAATCAGGTGCCCTGACACCGCCGATATAGGCAGATACCGCGACATGGCCGTCGGGCGCGCGGCCAGGAAACATCGTGGAATTGAACTGGGAGCCTAGAATGTTTTGGTTCTCGGCCTCCGCCGTAAGAAAGCCAAGGCCATCCAGAGGGTGCGCCACGTCCCCGCGCCGGTAACCAAGAAAAACCACCGCCAGGGGCGGCGCCTGAATTTGTGCTGCAGCAGCGGCGCCAGAGGGATCCACATCCGCGATCAGTTGCGCCGCGACATGGGCCTGGGTCGCGATGACGACAGCCCTACCTTGCATACGGCCATCCCTGCCCAGATCCACTTCGAAACCGCTCGGTGAAGCGGAAAAACGCCGCACGGCGACGCCGGTACGGACATCATCACCAAGGCCCAGGGCTAGGGAACTGGCCAAGGTCCCAATGCCACCGCGCCAGGAGAACAGTCTGCTGCCGGGCATCTTTCCGCCCTCGCGGCGGCGGTGCATGATGCCCAGGGTGACGGAACCGTATTTCTCCTCCAACGCCACCAGCATGGGGAAAATCGCGGCCACCGACAGTTCCGCCGCGCGGCCGCCGCCATAAATGCCTGCAACCATTGGGTCCATGACCCGTTCGGCGAACTCCCGGCCAAAGCGCCGGGCGCAGAATTCCATGACGGATTCATCGGCATCCGGGCTACCGTGGGGCACCAGGACTTCCAGCAATATTCGCAGTCTAGCCCATGGCGAGAGATAACTGGCAGTCAAGAAGCCAAAGGCGCCCATGCCGATACCGGACAGTTGCCCACCTGAAACCAGGTAACGCTTGCGGATGCCATCGCCAAGATCGCAACGCAGATTTTCGAGACCCAAGTCTTGTGAAAACTCGTTGGCGGCGGGCACCAGGGCATTCATGGTGGAGGGGCCATGTTCCATGAGGAAACCGTCAAGGCGTTCCGAAACCGCGCTGCCGCCAAACTGGCGCTGGCGCTCCAATAAGACAACGCTATGCCCGCGCTGTTTCAGATCATAAGCCGTGGCCAGTCCGGAAACCCCACCGCCGATGACAATGACATCCGCCCTCATGTCCCATCCCGCCCCGTATTAGGCGCCGACGACGGCCTGCCGCCACCAAAGCGGTGTTTAGCCACCTTGGATAATTCCAACATGACCTCGGCTGTGACCTCCCTACGCTGATCCGCCCGCACCTGGCTCTCGGCCCGCTGCCTGACAAAGCGGCGGACAAAGGATGGTATGCGCGCCAACCATTCCTCCGCCTCCGGCGTCCATTGAATGCTATTCGTGGCCGTCCCCAGTGGTTCGATCATCGGACCGCCCTGGGGTACGTAGGCGCAAAGGAAATCCTCACCCATCAAATCACCATTCCGGGCGAGAGGCCTGGCCCGGCAGCCGCCACAAATCTTGCTGTATTCACAGGCCCCGCAGCGGCCCTGCAAAGCCGGCTGGCGCAACGTCTTGAACTGCGGCGCATCGCGCCAGATATCCGCGAAGCCTTGCTCTCGGATAGAACCGACTTCGTCCTCAATATACGGACACGAGGTGACACCGCCTGTTGGCGTAATGCGGCAATATCGGCTACCGGCCAGACAGCCGCCTGCCTCATAACCATGCGCCGCCGTGACCGGCCAATCGGGATCAAGCTCCCATGCCATGCGCTTGAAGTGGGGCGCGCATTTGGCCCGGACCATGATCTCCGTCTCCTCGCGCGCCGCAGCCGTCAGCCGGCGCATAACCTGCTCGTACGTCTGAGCCGAGATATTTGTGACCTTCTCACCCCGCCCGGTGCAGACCAGAAAGAATACATTCAAGACAAAGGCGCCCACGTCTTTCGCGAAGGCTATCATATTGTCAAGCTCATGCGCGGTATCGTCGGTCACAGAGAAATGGATTTGAAAGCGCAGATCATTGCGGCGACAGGCATCGAAGGCCGCCATGGCCTGCTCCCAACTACCCGGCAGGCCACGGAAGGCGTCATGGTCCGCAGGTTCGAGCGAATCCAGGCTGATCCCAACACCCTGAAGGCCCGCCGCCTTTAACGCATTGACCCGGCGGTCATTCAGGCCCAGGCCATTGCTGCCCAGCACCGACATCAGGCCCAGACCATGGGCATGCGCCACCAGATCCGTTAGATCCGACCGCAGCAGCGGCTCGCCGCCGGTGAACACCACCATGGTTTCGTCGCTTTGGGCCGCGATATCGTGGAGCAGGCCCTTGACCTCCGCCGTGCTCAACTCACCCCTATCATCACTTTCCCGGCAGCCGGCATCGAGATAGCAGTGGGCGCAGTTCAGATTGCAACGGCGCGTCAAGTTCAGGGCGATCAGAAATGGTGGTTCGGTTGTATCAACCATTCAATCCCCTTCCCCTATTTCCAGTTAGCTCTTGTATTGATCAGGCGCACCCTCGGAATGGAAACCGCCTATGCCTTCCCAGGACTCGGACGCCTTATCGATGGCGGCACCGGTGACCGTCATGAGACCCATTTCACGGGCGCAGCGTTCAACTTCCAGGACTACCATACCCCGAATGAAATCAGGAACCCGTTCGATCCGGGCCGAAGCGTCTAGCGCCCAGTCCATTTCGGCCTGCCGTTTGGCGGACCCTTCACCCCAACCGGCGTATTTCTCCTGCACCAACGCAAGGGTAACCGTATCGGCGCCTTCCGCCCGCGCCATGTTTTCCACACGCTGGCGCGTCATGTCCCGCATGAAGCCTTCGGGCACGCGGGCCAGGCGCTCTTCCGCTTCCGCCGTCCAGCTCAACGGCACCTCATCGGAGGGTGCCGGAGCGGCCTCCGAAGCCTCTTCGCCTTTTGGTCCACCTTCAGGAACGGGGCACATGGCCTTGCGGGCCTCGGCTACGCCTTCTTCGGCCAGGGCGACGGAAATTTCCTTGAGCTCGCGCTCCAGGGCCAGATCCTCGATTCCCGCCTTGACCGTCTCACGGACCATTTGCGGCACCTTGGCAACACGAGCCAGGGCGGCGGCAGTCCATGTCGGCCGGTCGCTATCACTCAGATCAAGAAACGGCGTCACATGCTTTGGCATAACACTGTCGGCATGGTCGCGGCGGGCACGCTTGATCGCGCGCAGGCGGATGTTATCGGCCACGGCGGCATCGCGCACGGTCTCCAGCAGCTTCGAGGCCGCCTCGCTCCATGCCAGTTCTGCCTGTTTGGCCGCGTCGTTACCGGCAAAACCCGGCATCGCCTTGCCCATGACTTCGTCAACGATATCGGAGGTAACAAAGGTATGGCCGAGTTTCTGGGTGTGGCGCAGAACCATGCGCCGGGCCATGTCGCGGACGAATTCGGGCGCGCGGGAGATTTTCTTTTCCGCCTCGACGCTCCAGGCCACAGTTTCCTCGGCCACCACGTCCAAGGGCGGGGTGTACCGGGTCTGGGTCAGCCACATGTGGCAAGGGACCAGGCGCAGCAGGTTTTCCGCATTGCCGCCGATATCCAACTCGTCATCCGCATGCACGCCGGTCTTTCCCACCACCAGCAGAGATGCGCTGACCTCTTCCACATAGTCCAGAATCGCCTTGTAGGGTTTGCCATCCAGCAGCCTGGTCGAGATCTTCACGCCCAGATCATCGGCGATAGTCTCGGCTACCTCAAGATGGGATTGGTAGATCTTGGCGATGCCGTCGTCGATCAGCTCTTCATGCAGCTGTTCCTGTTCCTTGAAGCGGAAGACCTTGCCGGCCTCCTCGCTAAGCACACCAGCGATCTTGTTAAATGCAACGTAGTGATAGTAAGGATCATAGGCGGCTACGGCGAGGACTTCGGCGCCTGTACGGACGCCCAGATCCAGGGCCGTCATCAGACCGCCATAGGACAGGGGCGAGCCATCGATACCAACCACGATGGGGCCGTCGCCGACCGCCCGTTTCGGATCCCGAACGACAAAGGTATCGATGGGGGAGCGGCGGACCACGCGCTCGGCCACGGTGCCGATGATATTACCCGGCACGGCGCCGACGCCGACCGCGCCCAGGGCCAGCACGTCATAGCCGCCACTGCGGGCGGCCTTTACGATCTGACTGTAGTTCTTGCCTTCGGGGCTGAGCCGTTTAAAGGGCACACCCGCTGTTTCACAGGCCGCTTGGCCGACATCATGATAGCTGTCCGAAATGATGTTGAGACCACGGGTGATCAGGTCGTCATGAACCTCCCGCTGATAGCCCATTTCCTGTTCTTCCAGATAGCGCTCCGGCAGACCGCCTTCCATCATCTTGAAGCGGCGGTCATGCAACATGGCGGCGTAGGCGTGGATGCCGGTAATCACGCCGTCGGCCGACTTAACCAGGCGAATAGCCTCGTCCAGCGCCTTGTTGGCATGTTCAGATGCATCCAGCGCCACCAGAATACGGGACAAGGATACGGGCGCCGTATTCCCCGTCTGGTCCTCGTTAAGTGTCACGGCGTCTGATGGGGCCATGGATATAGTCATTTTGCTGCTTTCATTGCCTGTCCCTGGAGCCAACTACCCCACGCCGTCAAGGTTCCCCACAGACCCCTTCCGCGCATTGATCTCTATCAAAATCCGTCTTGGCAAGGTTTAACGTGGCGCCGGATGGCTCCTATCAGACACAATGCCACCCCGGCGGCGAAAATCATGGCATGAAACGGCACGATTTGCAGGCTGCCCCGCCAGGACAGCATCATGTCCAGCGTGCCGAGGATAATCAGTATGACGCCAAACAGCCTGATGATGGCGCCGCGGTTAGAGAAAGCGGCGCCTTCCGTCGGCCCGGACTGTTCACTCATCATGCGCCTCCGCCAGAACTCTCATCGGAACCGTCACCAGCACCCTCACGTGCGAAACGGGCGGCGACACTGCCGCCCCACCAGAACAGAATACCGCCGATCAGAATCGCGACGATAATACCGGCGATCATCGGCTTGGCTCCGGTTGAAGGTTTCAGCAACAGCCAATACCAGGTGGTCATCGCCAAGGCGCTGCCGGCCTCGCTGTTGGAGCCGTCCCAGGCGAAAAACGCGATAGGCACGAAACGGCCTTCCTCGAACTGCAGATCCTTATCCACGGCAGCGGTGGTCAGGGGCCGCGTCATCACGACGCGCCAGGTGCCATCCTTATAGCTGCCCTTAGCGGTCAGGCCGGCGGCGGTGGCATCGCGTGCCTCCTGCTCGTCGATGCCCATGGCATCAAGGATGGCGACGCTTTCCGGCGCATCGGTAGTGCCTGATGACCAACGCCACAAATTCACCGGCTTGGCCGAATTGCCCATCAGGAAGTATGGCTTTTCCATGCCGGGGGGAATGGTTGTGGGAAGTTGCACGGCGATGGCATCCTCACCCAATTGCTCGTTAGCGATACTTTTTGCCTTTTCATCGCCGGGTATGCTTTTCGTGCGGTCATCCCATTCCAGATGCAGGGCGACTTTCTGCCCGTTATACATGGCCCGAACGCTGACTGTGTCATTCGCAGTCTTGAAAAAGCGCTTCTTGCCGACAATTTGCGGCACCATGAAGAATGTCGATGGCGGCGCTAGGTCCCAGGCCGCATCGTCAGGTGAGCCAGGCAGTTCACCCTCCACCCGCGAGGCCTGAATAACCGTGTTTTCCGGGCGGACAATCTTACCCGTCTTGGCCAGGGCCGCGACGTAGTTCGCCACGTGCCAACGTTCCTCGACACTCAGCTTTTTCTTACTCTTGGGGTCGGCGAACGACGGCATCTGCGTGGTTGGAATGCCAGCTGATATGCGGGTGTAAATATCCTTTGGATCAGCACTGGCCCGATAGGTCCAGGGCTTGGTCAGGTTACGTGGCCAAGTCCGCTCGCCATTATCATTCTTTAGCTTTTTGACGGCATCGCCCTTGCCCACCATGCCATGGCATTCCGAACAACGCTCCCCGTCATGGAACAGCTTATCACCCGCCGCGATGCTTTCGGGGGAGGACTGCACCTGGGTGCCGTAATCGACCTGCTCCTCAGGCGTGCCTTCCAGCTCCGCGAAGGTCTTAATATAGGCGATCACATCCTGTATCTCTGCCTCGGTCAGAATATCACTCCAACCGGGCATGGCGGTACCCGGCATACCGTCGCGCACCATGCGCACCAGATCGGCGTCATTGGGCATTTCCGCATCGAAGGCGGAGCTTGTGATCTTGTAAAGACCAAGGGTGAAATCGCGCGGTGGCGGGTTCAGGTAATCAGCGGCGGGGCCCAGGCCGTCGCCTTCCTCGCCGTGGCATTGCAGGCAGCGTTTCTGGTAGACCGCTTCACCCTTGTCCGCATCAGCCGCCCGGGCCAGCGCCGGTGTTAGCGCCAGCAGTCCAGCTGTGGCGGCCGCCATGACAATCATCTTCATCATACCGCTTCCCATTATTCATGCTCCCAGGATCGCGGCCTGTGGCCGGTATAGTCATAAAGGAACATGATCACCTTCCAGACCTCGTCTTCCTCGAGGAAGTTCTGCCAAACCGGCATGGAAGAGATCCAAGGTGCTGCTTCTTGCGGCAGACCGGGGCCGCCGGTGGTGATACGCCAGAACAGGTAGGATTCCTGTAGCTGCGCGATGGTGCCCACATCCTGGAAGTTCAGCGGCGTCGGGTTCAGGCCGTCGGCGTAGGGGCCCTTACCGTCTAGCTTGTCGCCATGACAGTATTGACAGTTCTTGATGTAAACCTCGGCACCCTCTTCGATCAGCTCGCGGAACTGTTCGGGATCCTCTTTCTCAAGCTTGCGGTAAGGGTTCTCAAGCTTCAACAAATTGACTCGCTTGCCGTAGATTTTCGCCGTGGTTGGCGGCGCTGGATGAATGGTGCGCAGCTCCAACGGCGCCTCGAAACTGGGCTGCATATGCCAATAGGTGCCGCCGCCGACGGCCAAAGGCACGATGACGAAGACGATGTTGCGGATCAGGCGCTTGGATGGGTCCTCCACCATCGCCTTGATGGGGGCGACCAGCTCCGCTGTCTGCTCCTCGTCATAGGTAAAGACCATGAAGACGCCGGCGGTAACAAAAAACATGTACATGATGATCAGACTGGCCGGGATCACCGCTTCGAGAATAACATCGAAGACCAGGATGAAACCGAAATATACGAAGAGCAGGACCAGTACGGCCTGCAGCAATCTTGGAATTCTCATTGCCGCCGCCTCCTATTTCAACTCTACGAGGAAGTCCAGCAGGACCTCCAACTCACTAACAAACATCTGCTCGCCCAGATCTTCCGGCATCATGTCGGCTTCGAAACCCTTGGCGATATCCGCATTGGGCTGGAGCAGGGCGCGGCGCAGATAGTCCCGGTCATAGGCGGCGCCGATCTTGGACAGATCCGGCCCAACTTCGCCCCCTTCGCCATTAATCATATGGCAGGCATCACAGGTGAACTGAGCCATGATCGCTTTGGGATCGTCCAGGGCCTCCCGCGCCTCTTCCTCGTCCTCTTCCTCCGTCTCGCCGACATCGGTGGGAATTTCGACCGTGACCTCGGCGCCCGCCTGATCCTGTAGATAGGCAACAACAGCCGAGACTTCCGCTTCCGACAAGCCAATACTGCCCGCTGCCACGTTCGGCATGGGGCTTTCGGCATCATTGGTGCCCTTTTTGCCGAAACCGGCGACCACGAAGGCCGACGGCTCAACCAAGGATTCCACCAAATACGCTTCTAGGTCCTCCGCCCCGCCCTTGTAGCGCTCATCCTTCAAGCGCTCTTGAAAGACCTCGGCGATAGTGCCCAGCATGGGCGCCCGGCCCAGGGAGTTGTGGCATAGGGTACAGGTACCCTTGCCTTGGAAAATTCGATCCCCCAGGGCGATGAATTGATCCATGGTCATGGAACCAAGATCCAGTTTTTCTTCCTTTGGCGGCGGGGCCGGCTCAATCTGCGGGATACCGAAGTTGGAATAGCCCGAGAAAAACGCGATGGTCAGCAGGATGAAGGCGACAACGGTGAAAAACTGTTTCATTACCCTACTCCTTCCAATAGCCGCTAGGCAGCGTCTTGTTGGAGCTGACCTGGGCTATCCAGAAGACAAAGATCACCATAGCCATGAATATGATGGCCGCGACCGAAACCACGTTCGCGGCAAATCCGAGGGTTGGCGTGAAAGCATCCACCGAGGCATCCCGCATGATATCAAGCACGTGCCAATGCTGGCGGATACCCGAGCGGATATAGCCCATCAGCCCCATCAGCCAGGTAAAGGCGACCGCAAGTAGGAACAGGGCATACATCGCCCGCCCCGGTATTCGACCCCAATGCAACGGAGCAACTTCCTTGGAGTTTTTGTATATGAAGGAATCTAGAGTGATGGAACCAACGATCACAACCAAGGTGGTCAGCACCTGCGGAATCGAGGCCGCCACCTTATAAACGGTGTTGGTGAAGTAACCATGATAGATGCCAAGGAACATGATGTTGGCGATACCGGCGGTAAACAGCGCCACCTGAATGGCGTTGCCGGCGTTGACCCAGGACACCGTGGCGACCTTGTTGGCGCGGCGATAGAACATGAAACTCAATGCGGTGAAGATGATCATCACGTTCACTGCCGTGTTCTTCGCCGGCATGATGCCCAACGGCCCAAGGATCTTATGATGCGGTCCGCCGAGCGCCTTTAGCTCTTCATTGGTAAGAACAAGTGTATGGGGCGTGAACCAAACCAGGAAGGCGCCGACCAGGACGATGGCGATATACTTGATATATTTGGTATAGCGCTTGGCACCGTCGCTGCGTCCCATACCGCACCATAGGTAATAGTTGGCTGACAAAAACAAGGTGCCGATCAGAACTGCCTGAATAATAAACAGCCAGGCAAAAATGCCCCCCATCAGGGTAATGCCCATTTGCTGGCTGTAGAGATACATCTCGGCCGCCAGATAGTAACCGGCGAAGGGCAGCGGCAGCAGGGCGCAGATAGCGATGAAGTTGGCATTGTAGCCCATCCAGTCGTAATGGGCCCGTTCCTCACGGGTATTGGAAGTGAGGAATTTGAAGGCTGCATAGGCGCCAACGATGGAACCGCCATAGGCGATGTTGGCGACGAAGCGGTGAATGTTGATGGGGTGCCAGAGGAAATTGTTCATTGCCGCCCAGGTATCGCCACCGAAGACACCGGCGGCATCGACGCCAGCGGGGCTCATCATGAAGGTCAGCCAGCTGTTGGCCAGCAACATCAGGCCGGTGCCCACAACGTTTAGTGACAGGCCCAGGCCCAGATGTATCCACTTCCGGACACCGCCCTGCAGCCAATGCCAGCCGTAGTAATAGATATAGAGCACGGCGCTTTCAGCGAAGAACAGCAGGGCATAGTAGAACATGCTCTCGGAGAAGATGGTCGAGAGATAACCAAACAGATGCGGATAAAACAGAATCAGGAAGAATAGCAGGCCGCCGCCCAGGATCGCCGTCAGGGAGTAGGCGGTAATGGAAACCTTGATGAATTCATAGGCCATATCGTCATAGCGCTTGTCCCGCGTGCGCATGCCGATGATCTCGATAATGAAAACAAAGATCGGCACCGCCAGGACAAAGGCCGCGAACCAAAGGTGCAGTTGGGCGAAAATCCATACCGCAACCCTGGAATTCACGCCGGCGATGGTCGGATAATCGCTGGCGGTTAGTTTTGGCGCGGGGGCGTAGGGACTGGCGGCGGCATCGGCCGCGACCTCCCGTTCCGCCGCGAGGGGCCCCAGTTGATCAAAACCGGTGAAGGTAAGCGCCAGCAGGGCAAAAATTAGCCCGAACAGTGCCAGGGCTGGTCCTTTGTGAAATGCACGAGGTCCTATCATTTTACTCTTAATCCCTCATCCATCATTGCTGAAATATCAGGCTCAGGCCCTGCATGGCCATGACCGCCGTGTCGAGTAAAAGGAAGCCCGCCAAGCAAACCACCAGCGCAGCAACGAAGGGCACAAAATAGCCTTTCATTTTCTTGATTCTCCTCTTTTCAGAGATCTCATCTTGGCCGGCGCACGCGAGCGGCAAACGGGTGCCGGCTGAACTGTTCTTCTCGGCCAATCTGTTCAGTCATACTTCAAGCACCCTTAAACTCAGGGAAAACAAAAATCTTGATCCGTATCAATGATCCCGGCGCCCCACCTCGGTTAGGTTGCGGGCATGTCACATCCCAGAAAACGCATCGCAGACGTCGTGATCTTTATCGGAATGGCCGTAAATGTCGTGGTCATTGCCTTGATCCTTTATTTTTACGTCTTTTAGAGTTGCACGTCCTTTAGCCGCATCCCTCTGCGTCTTTTAGTCGCAGCCCTGATACCGATTCAAGCACTACGATCTAGCCCTGCTTGCCCTTGCATTGGCACAGCACGCGTATGTGCTTGATCAAGCCATCAACCTGTTCCGCCGACAAGGTCTTGCTCCAGGGCGGCATCATGGGTGACTTGGAAGCCGAAGGGCCGCCGTCCATGATCACATTCTTCATGTCCGCATCGGAGAGCTTATCCATCTCCTTGGCGGCCGTGAAGTTACGTGGGCTGACGGGGAAATCCTTGGTCACATTAGGACCATCTCCCTTGCCCGTCAGGCCGTGGCACTGGGCACAATAGAATTTATAGACTTTCTCGGTCTCCGAAGCGTTGGCCGGCGCCATCGCGAATAGGGTGATGAGCGCGAACGAGGCAGCAATTATCACTAGTTTCTTCATGATGGAATCCTCCCTTATTTCTTCTTTTTCTTTGGCTTGAAGCTGGCGACATGGCGGGAAATATTCAGCATGTCCTTACCGCTTAATAGACCCGTGAAAACCGGCATCATCTTCACCGGCTTGAACGCTTCCGGCGTCATCATATAGGCCAGGATCCAATCGGGATTGAGGCGCACGCCAGCTTCGACCAGGGAAGGTCCGCTACGTCCGCCGGAAAGCTTATTCCTACGCCCGGCGTACTGATGACAGCCGCTGCAGGGCATTTTCTTGGTGAAAATTTGCCGTCCCTTGGGGTTTTTCTTCGGCTTTACCTTGCCAGCGGCAACGTCCTTGGACGTCAAACTCATCAGGAAATCCGTGACGGCGGCCACGTCGACACCCGATAATTTCGGGTGATCGCCGGGGTTCTCTTCCGTCATTGAATTATACTTCAGGGGCCGGATCGGCTTCGGATCGGCCAGCCATTTTCCCAGCCAGGCTTTCTGAAATTTGGAGCCGGCATAGAACAGCTCCGGCCCTTTTTTGGCCAGCTGATCGTCGATGGACTTTTCCTTGGCCGGGCCATCGGTGTAATGGCAACCGCCGCAACCCTTGGCTTCGAACACGTCCTTGCCCGTTGCCGCAATGGCCGAATCGGGCACCGTTGCAGCGAACAAAAAGCCCGTGGCACATACCGCTTTAACAAATCGCTTCATCTCGATGTCTCCTCAAATTCACCAGCAGCAGGCTTAAGCACCCTGCTCCATCGGCTCTTCTTCTTTTTCTGCTTTCCGCATCAACCACACTCCCAACGCCGCCACAACCAGGAAGGCCAAAACCGCATAGACGTAAACGCTCAAGGGCGTCGGTGCCTCCAGAAATACATAGTGCCAAGAACTCAGGCTCATGATTAAACCGTGCTCGCCGTTGGAGCCATCCCAGGCGTTGACGGACATCGGAATGAAGATACCACGGTTGAACTGCACATCGTTCTTGTCGCCAGTCTTCAAGGGCCGTTTCATTACCACGGTCCAGCGGCCTTGGTCCCAGGTCGCCTTACCCATGATCTGCTGGCCGTCAGCCGCCTGCGGCTTGATGGCCTGCTTCCAGCCGCGCGCGTTGCCCTCTTCCGTACCCTGCTTGCCGGCGGCATGCTGGTCTGCCTTCCAGACCCACATATGCACCTGATCGGACGAACTGCCGCGATAAAAATATGGCTTCTTGGTGCCCTGAGGCGTCTTCACGGGAAACTGCAATGCGACCGAGTCGCGAAACGTCTCAAGGGCCCGGGGGATCATGTCGTTGGCTTCGACATAGGAGTTAAAAGCGCCAACCTTTGATAGTTCAGTGGTATCGAATTCCTGCTCGGCATCGTGCTTGACGTCCATGAAGGGATCGTCCCAGATGATGCGGAAGGCGATATCCTTATCGTTGAACAGCGCTTGTACTGTCACCATCTCGACACTTGGATTCTGCCAGCGCGGCGCCGCGACGACCTGTCCGGCCAAGCGCATGTCCATAGGCGCGGCACCATTCCAAGCGGCATCAGCGGGATCTTCAGGCAGCTCGCCCTCGACCGGCAGGGCGCGCAAGGTCTGATGGCCGGTTAGTGTATGCTGCAACGACTTGATATAATTCGCCAGGTTCCAGCGGTCTTCCTCGGTTAGGGATTTGATGAAGGACGGCATCGGCGTACCGGAAATACCGGAAGTAAAGCGCATATAAATGTCTTTGACCTCACCGCCAGCCTTGATCTTCCAGGGATGGGTCACATTACGGATGCGGATGGGGAAGCCCCAGTCATCCTTGCGGAATTCCTTGTTGCCATCGCCTCGGCCCAGCTTGCCGTGGCAGCTCCAACACTTGGCCTTTTCAAACACCGCCTGGCCCTTGGCCACGACCTCGGGACTATAGGCGGGCTGCTTGGCTGGCAGGGAAATAACCTTGCCAGTTTTGACCGGGTCCAGCTCGGGATCATCGAATTCCTGGGCGAAAGTCTTGATGTATGCGATCACCGCCCAGCGCTCGTCCTCGCTCAAACCATTCTTGAACAGATCGCTGTCGAAGGACTGCATGGCGGTGCCCTGCAAACCACGGCTGACCGTGCGGAACAGATCCTCGTTGGTGGGCAGTTCTCCGCTTTGCGTGGTGCGGAACTTAAAGGTGCCCAGGGTGAAATCGCGCGGCCTCGGATCGAGATACTTGGCCGCCGGTCCCTCGCCGTCGCCCAATAGGCCATGGCAAAAACTGCAGCGTTGAAAATAGATTGTCTTGCCTTGTTCCAGCAACGCATCAGTTGCCTCCGGCATGGGTTTGGATGGCGTGAAGGCGGCCTGTGCCGGTGCGCCCACGTAGGCGAGCGCGAGAGCGGCGAACGCGGCGGCTTTAACTATCATAGTGCTCCGCATCAGTGGCTCTCCGGTATACGCGGGGTCTTCTGGGCCAGATCGTATTCGGCGAGAATGATCTGCCAGCGTTGTTCCTCGGTCAGGCTAAGCTTCCATTCAGGCATGGCCGAGTCCCACGGCGTCGCTTCCGTCGGCAAGCCAGGTCCGCCGTTGGTGACCCGCCAGAAGGTATAACCCTCGACAATAGTTTCGATGGTGCCGTTGTCGGTAAAATTAATGGGACGCAGCTTGAAGCCATCCGCCATGGGGCCGTCACCGGCGACGCTATCGCCGTGACACGCCCGGCAGTTCATGGCGTAAAGGGCCCGGCCCTCGAACAGGCTTTTTTCCAGCAACGCTGCCTTGGCGGTTGCCTTGTCCACATTGCCAGTCTGCACCTGCGCCAACAGTTTGCTCATGGGGCCTTCGGGGAAGAATTCCAAGACGTGATCAGGCTCGCTCTCGTCCGCCCAATGATCGATATCGTCCTGCACCTGTGGGATGAAGACGACTTCATTGGCCTTGGCCTGCTCGATAAAAACATCCACCTCGGCCTCGGTCGGATCGGCGAAGGGGTTCTTCTTGGCCTCGAAGCTCTTCGGAAAATTCGATGAAGGATGCTGGATGCGCAGGGCCGAAGGCACTTCCACCTTAGGTACGACAATCTCATAAACCTGCCAGCCGATCACCGCCGGAATGGCCGTCAGCACCACGGCACGGAGGATCTTGGTGTAGCCGCCACGCAGAAACTTCTTCACCGGGCGCAGGAAGTCAGTCAGGCCTTCTTCCGAGAAAGTGACGTACAGGAACAGTGCGATGATCGTCAGCACCATGTAGAAGAACATCAAGGTGCCCGGCACCGGCAGTGGGAAGGGCAGCGTGGTTATCTCCCGCGACATCGCCGGAATACCCCACTTCACCAGAGCATAGACGACCAACAAGGTCAGCAGAACCGATAGGAAGCTGCCAATTCTCAGATTCTTCATGACCGGTCGCCCATCACTGATATTTCACGAATATGCTTCATCGGACCCCGCCTATTCCGCCACCTTGGGCTTTTGCAACATCAGGAAAGACAAAATGTCCTGGTAATCCTTGACCGTCATGGCCTCGGACAGATCGTCCGGCATGACGGACTTGGTATCGTCGATCTTGATTTCCTTGATATCGCCCTTGGCCAAGGTAACCACATCGCCGGTGGCCTTGGTGATATCAATCTCGCCGCCCTCGTCGCGGGTCTTCAAACCGATGGTCTGACGGCCGTCCTTATTGATGGCAACATAGGTCTCGAAACCCTTGGTTAGAGACTTCGTCGGCTGCAGAATGGCTTCCGAGATGAATTTCAAGCCCTTGGCAGAGATGCCATCGAGAGCCGGACCGATCTCGCCGCCCTCTTCGCCCAACATATGGCATTCCGAACAATTGTCCTCGTAGACGATGGCGCCCGCGCCTGGATCACCGCCACCGGCTTCCGCCGCCGCCGCGATCTTGGAATAGAACGCCTGGGTCTGCTCACCAGGCTTTGTGTCGATGGCTTCCATGTCGAGATCGCCGCCCAGGGACATCAGATAGGCGACCACCGCCTTGATCTCCTTCAGGCTCAACGAAATCGGCGGTGCGTAGACCACGGCCATCTCATTCTTGTAGCCGTTGACCACATAAGCGCCGGGGGAGGCCAGGCTTTCCACCATGTAATCGACCGCTGTGAACTCAGTGCCTTCTTTTTCGCTCCGCTCCTTGGCCCGCTCAACCGCGCGGGCACCCATGGGCAGGGGAAATTTTTCGCCAAATTGGCCGTGGTTCGGGCCGCGCACCGCACTGCCTTGACCGCCGACGCTGTGGCAGGTGAAGCATCGGCCCTTGCCCCAATAGATCGCTTCGCCGCCCTCGGGGCTGACATCGACGGCGGCGGAGGTCTTGCGCTCGCCCCCGGTCAATTCTGTGATGGAATAGCCGATCCAGAGGTAGATGCCCAGAACGATCAGCAGGAAGGGCAGAACCCGTGTAATGGTCACATTCATGGCATCAATCCTCCGACTTCTTGGAGGCGATACCGCCCAACCAGAACATAAAGGCACAGCCGATCATGAACAGCAGCACAGCACCGCCGACCTGCTGGGTCATGACGAAGTTACTAGGCGTGTAAGCCCATTCCGAAGTGTCGCGCATGACGCCGAAGATATGCCAATCCCCGCGCAGGCCGGAGCGGATGAAGCCCATCAGGCCCATGTTCATGGTGATCACGAAGGTCAGCAGCAACAGCGCATATTGCGAACGCACAGTCATCTTGCCCCATTGTAATTCACCCAGGGACTTGGCCCGTTTGAACAGGAAGGCATCGATCACCGAGACCAGGACAAGACAGCTGATCAGCTGCATGAACTGGGCCACGGCAACGTTGCGCAGCACCGGCGAGGCCTTCTCCATCACCACGAAGCCCCAGACGCCCAGGAAAATCGTCACATTGAAAGCCGTGACGGCGAGGTAAATCACCTGGCCAATCTTGCCCTTGTCCATCAGCGCCAGAATGATCGCCACGACACCGGCGGCACACTCGAAGACCAGCAGGTAGCCGATCATGCGGATGTATTCGGCCCGGTCGGCGGGCAGATCCAGCTCCTTTGGATCCATGCCCAACATGGTGACGGCATACTGGGCCACCAGGGCGATGGCGGCGCCGCCGATAACGATGATGGCTATCTTGGCGCCCTTGCCCTGGTCGCGGATCGAGACCGCATCCAACATGTTGCCCCGGCGATACAGCAGGAAGGAGAAGAACGTCGCCAGGATGATCAGATTGACCACCGCGTTCTTGGCCGGCATCAGGCCAAGAAATTTCAATACCGGGTGATACTGGCTACCGGCCATCTGGCCCACCTCCAGGGAGGTCAGCGGCAGGTTATGCGGCGTCAGCCAGATCGCGAAGGAGACGATTAATGCAAACAGTATGTATTTGATGAATTTGTAGTAGCGTTCAGCGCCGGGGATGCGGGTCATGCCGCTCCACAGATAGTAGTTGGAGATCACGAACAGCGAGCCCACCAGCATTGCCTGGATGATGAAGGTCCAGGAAAAATCGCCGCCCATCATGTTGTTGCCCATGACGGCGGATGTGGAATAGACCTCGCGGCCCAGGTAGTAGCCGGCAAACGGCAGCGGGATCAGCGCCGCGATGGCGACGAAGTTGGAGATATAGCCCATCCAGTCATAATGGGCCTTATCCTCGGCCGTCTTGGCGCCGATGAATTTGACCGCTGCGTAGGCGCCGGCGACAAGGCCGCCAAAGGCCAGGTTGCCCAGCATGCGGTGAATGGCGATGGGCGTGGCCAGGATATTCTCGAAGGCGTTCCAAACCGTGCCGACGAAGGCGCCATCACCATCAACACCGGTCGGGCTCATCATGAAGCCGGCCCAGGAATTAGCCAGTTGCATGATCGCGGTGCCGAAAATATTGAGCAGGATGCCGATGAAGATGTGCGTCGTCTTGCGGTCGCGGATGATCCAGAAACCAACAGCCAGGGGCAGGATATATAGAAGAAACATGAACCAACGCGTATCGACGCGCATATCCGGGCCGATGAAGCCCATTATGAACGCCAGACCGCAGGCGGCGATGATCAGGGCGAGACCCTTGAAAACCAATTGCGCCGGATTGGAGAAGAGGCCCCCGCCCTTCAACCAGTGCCAGCCGTAATAGTACATATACAGCGCGAAGGTCTCGCCAAAGAACAACAGGGCGTATAGGAACATAACGTCCTTGAAGATGCCCGCCATGTAACCCATGAAGGTTGGGTACAGGGTGAACAGGGCGAACGCCAGCAGACCGCCCAAGGCGGCGGTGGTCGCATAGGCGACACTCAACAGCGAGGTGAACTCGTAGGCCAGGTTATCGAACTTCGGGTCTTTATTGCTGTTGCCGACGACCTCGATAATCACTGCGAACAGCGGTACGCCGAGCACGAAGGCTCCAAAAAACAGATGCATCTGGGCCAGGAACCAGACCAACCGCCTGGAATCGATACCCATGAATTGCCGATAGACATTTTCCTCCAGCGCGAATGCCGGGGTCGCGGCAACGGTCAGGCCAAGCACCACCAAAGTCGCGATGCCCAGCTTTCCGAACCGGGTACTCTTCAGCCCGGAACCGAAAATGCCGTTCCATAGTTTTTCTGCCATCGTCAGCTTCCCAGCAATCACTGCATCTATTTCAGCGCGTTAAACAAATCGCCTACTTGGCGTCGGAGTACGCGAAGTTGGTTTCCACCTTGCCCTTGGCGGCCACGGTGATCTTGCTTTTCTTGACGCCATAACGGGGATGCCAGGCCTTCAAGGTGTATTTGCCCGGCGGGATGTTATCGATGGAGAACGAGCCATTCTCGCCGACCACGACGGCATAAGGGTGGGTCGGCGCCATGATGAAGCCGAACATGAAGTTATGGGCCTCGCAGTTGATGCCGATGTAGGAAGAACGCCGCGGCTTGATCTTGTCCTTGATGTCGCCTGGGTCCGGCTGGCCAAAGTTGAACAGGGTTTTCTTGACCACGCGGCCCTTCTCGACACCGATCAGTTCACGCGCGTTGATATTATGCAGCACGCCGGCGTCGGAGTTGCGGATAACGATCGGGCCGGGCCGGACCACCTGGGCCCAGGGTTTAAAGGCGCAACCCTTTTGATTGACCAGATATTCGCCCATTTCGGGCTTGGCCCATTTCTTGCCGGCCTTGATCTTTGAAATGAAGACAAAGGCGCCGCGCAGGGCGCCGTCCTTGACATCGACCCAGGTGACCGAACGTTCGCCCTTGCCGCAAACTTCCGGGTTCTTGGTGATCAGAATCTGTTCCACGGCATCGGCCGGCAGCGCGCCTTCGAAACTGACCTTGCCCGTGACCGTGCCGCCATCGGCGACCGTCACTTCCTTGTATTTGCCCCGCTTCGCCGCATCCGCCGGCATCACCAACGCCATCGTGGCGGCAACGCCAATTGTGAGTCCGATTAGTGTCTTGCTGGATTTCATAGGAATCCCCCTCGGTTATCCATAGTTGTCCGCTCCGCACCCGTGTCGGCTTGAAACGGTTGTGAACAATTCAATTCGGCTAAAGCCTCAATCGCGACGGCCCAGGTCCGCTTGCGCTCCGGATCCCGAAGCACATCAATAAACAGCGCACTGGCCTGCGGACCATCAAGGTCCCGCAAAAGACGGGCCGTCCGGTTGCCGTGGTAGCCTTCGAACGCCATAGCGAATTCCACCAATGGCTTGACCGCATCCTCGCGGCCCGTACCCGCGATAGCTTCAGCCGCGCTTTGACGCACCGCCGGATCCGGGTCATTGAACAAATTTCCGATTTCCGCCCCTACTTGGCCCTGCTTGGCTAAGGCACGGATCGCCTCCTGACGCAAAAACGCATCACCATCCCGCAGGTGCACATTCAACAAAGCGGCAATCTCATCACCCTGGCAAGCGGCCAAGGCGCGGATCAGCAGCAGTTTCATATCCCGATCGCCGGCCGCCATGGCTGCCACGGTCATTTCCGCCACATCGTCATCAAGCCGGCCGGTCCGTTCGCCGATGCGGGCCAGGGAGTCGGCAGCGGCAAGTCGTACTTCATGATCGTCCGAGGTCAAGGCCATAGCCAATTCCCGGGCCACCGTTTCCTGGTTGACGTCACCCAGAACACGGGCCGCAAAACGGCGGATATCCTCGTGCAACACCACATTCGGCATCAACGAAACACGCTTCTTGCGCTTGGTCTGTTTCGCCAGGGCCAGACGCTCCATGTCCGTGGGGGTCAATTCGATGCCTTGCTTGGGCATATTCAGTGTTTTCGCTGCTTCCGGCGTATCGGCCAGAATCGCATTCATGGTCGAGGTTGGAAACGCTTCCTTGTCTTCCTTGCGCAATTCCGCCGGCGCCTCTTCGTTTGCCCCAACGTCCGTTTCTTCCGCTGCGGTTTCAGCGGCGGATTCGAGGACGCCTTCAGGCAAGTCTTCCGGTTCGTATTCGCCGTTCAGGGCGGAAAGCAGCGCCTCACCGGCTGTATTGGGCCATTCCTCATTGCCAGCCAGACGCACCAGGGCGGACATGGTTTCTAAACGGATCTGCCGCTCGCGGTCATCAATCACGCCAATCAACGCCCGCACAGCCTCTTCGCCGCCAGCCACGGCCAGGCCTTGCAATGCACCCAGGCGGGCATCGACGGAACGGTTGGCATCAGCAATCAGCGAGCTCAACTCATACTCGGCCACTTGCGGCGCCAATTGACCAAGAGCATGGGCAGCCGCGGCACTGACAGCATCATTGTCATCGCCAAGCTTCACCCTCAGCGCCGTCACCAACAATTCATCGGTGGGGCCGTCATACCGGTTGGCCAGCGCGGCAAGCGCGGCGATTTGCACATTGGCAGAGGCATCACCGATCAAGGCACGGAGGCGGACTGGATTATATTGACCATGCAACGTCACGGCTTCAGCTCGAACACCAGCATCGTTATCTTCTAGAAATTGGTTCAACCGGTTGTCTCCGGGGAGCCGCATCGCCAGCGCCCGCATGGCCGCCGCACGCACAGAAGAAGCCGGATCAACGAATGCGCGTGCCAATGGCACGGCGGCTTCTTCAGCCTCGGAAATAGCCAGGGCGGCCGCAGCGCGACGGCGCAGCCGGGTCGAATTCTCGTTCAAAATTGTATCCAGGGCGACGATGCCCGGTGCGCCCATGCGCGCGAACGCCTTGAATGAGGATTCTGTCATGTCCTGGCCACCCTCATCCTGCACGGCTTCGACGATGTCCGGGACGGCTTCGCTGGCGTTCAGGTCTGCCAACGCATTGACTGCTTTGACCTGGATATCAACCCAGTCGTCCCAGCCGCTGGAGTAGAATTCCTGTTCGTCCCAATTGATTTGCTCGTCACGGCCCTTGACGATGCGCCGAAGCCAGGGGATGACTTGTTCGTCACGTAATTTCGCTAGGGCCTCAATCGCCGACAGCTTAACCTCGGCACAGGGATCACCAAGCAAGTTCTCCATCAACTGCTTACCCGAACGCGGATCCGCGAGTTTTGACAACGCGGCCGCTGCGTCGGTACGGACATCTTCGTCTTCGTCCAATAGAGCGGCGATCAGAGGCTCAACCACGGCCTCACCACCAATGGAGCCGAGGGCCTGGGCCGCGAGACAGCGGTGCACGTCAACACCATTGTCCAGAATTTCGCTCAAAACCTTGCATATAGCCTCATCCAGTCCGTCCGATATCGGTTGAACGGCCTGAAGCTGTTGGGTCTGCGGCTGGACAATCATAGTTAAATAACCAATTGCTAATACTTTATAACTATTCCAGGTAACTGGCCTAGACGCGTTGCGGGCCCGCCTGAACAAGATGGTCAGACACGGGCCCGCTATGCGATCAGGTGATATCCCTCGGTGCGAAGGACATAGACCGGAAGGTCTTCTTGTACGGCGATTCACCAATTTTCTTTACATTTGCAACACCCATCTTGTAGTTGTAGTTGCCGCTGATGCCATCAACGATCCGGCCTTCTAGTGCATTCGCCGGCTGCGAGGTATGCAAGAAGTCCATGAAGATAAGACCCTTCTTGATATGCCGCGTGACCATGGCGACGCCAGTAACGGCACCCCTTGTCAACTCCACATTGCCTGCCTTCATCTGTCCGCTGAAGGTATAATCACCACTTTCAACACCTAACGTGGTTTCCTTCAGGTTCGGCACACGGTCAGAATAGACCATCAACATATCGCCGCTCTCGACGCCCCGTGCCTTGGCGTCATCGGGATGTATTTCAACATAGTTGTCAGGCCAGCGCTGCACGATGTAAGGCCGGCGCCGGTCATCGAAGCCCGACTGCCACCGCTCGTTGGTTCTCCCGGAGGTGCACCACAACTCGTTGCCCTTCGGGCTCAACCACTCCCAATAATCCGAGAACAAGGACCAGGGCGATTTCTCTATGTTGCAACGGCCAGTCTGAGAGTTGAAGTGAGTCAGCTTCTTGTTGAAGACATTGCCCGCAGCGGCCCCAGTTTCGGGCAGCTTGCGTGTGGTGTCATGCAGGCGTTTGGTACCAACAAGGGTGCCGTCGTCTTCCATGAAGACCGGACCCTGGATCCCGTTGGTGCCAAATTCACTCAACTTCTGATGCAATGTCTTACCCTCGCGGTGGGCCGCAACCTTGATCATGTTGAAGTCCTTGCGGCTGCCGCGCGAGAAGCGGGCCGATTCTTCGGCGACATCATTGGAGCTTTTCCAATCGAAGCCGTCAAAGCCCATGCGCTTTGCCAACTGAGCAATGATCCACCAATCCGGTTTGGCCTGGCCCGGTGCGTCATAGAATTTGTTATAGACACGCAGACGGCGCTCGCCATTGGCCCGCATGAAGGTGTCTTCACCCCAAGTGGCCGCTGGGAAAATGATATCGGCGTAACGGTTGCCGATCGGATCAACCAGATAGATATCCTGGTTGATGACCACCATGCCCCCTGAATCGGCGCGCCGCTTCAAACTATCGATGATATCCTGCTTGTCGTAGGACCGTACCTGATGAGGGTTGGCAACGATTAGTTCCTCGAACCGTTTGGCCAATTGCTGGCTGCCGCACATGGATTGGATCCAGGTGGTGCCAATGACATGGGCAAAACGCGTATGCCCCGACATGGTCCAGGTATCCGTATCCAAAGCCCGGCGCCGACGTCCCGGCACCTTCATGGGCGACTTGTTACGCGGATATTTGCCGCCGCGCTGGCCACCACGTTGGTGACCACCGGCCCGGCCCACGACCTGGCCGGGTCTACCGCCAGCGCCCACAGTAATCGCCAAAGCGCTGATAGCCATAGTATTACCGGTGTTGTTGGACCAATAAAAGCCCTTCTCGATCATGATAGAGGTCTTGGGCCGCTTGCCATTCTTTGGCTTGGCCATCCATTCGGCCGCCGTCAGGATCTTGTTGACGTCGATACCGGCTATCTTTGCTGCATTGGCAGGCTTGAACTCGTCCTGGGACAACAGCCATTTCTTCCAATCATCGAAGCCGTTGGTCTGAAACTTTCCCCAAGTAGTGCGCCATTGCCATGGCGTGTTCCGGGTACCTTGGCCGAAGCCCGAGGAGGATTCCCACTTGTTGTTGACCCAGTCTTTGATCCAATTGGTATCTTGCCAATCGGACTCAACGATAACCCGGGCAATGGCGTTGACTACCAACAGATCCGTGCCGATATTAATGTCGAGCCAAAGGCCACCATTCTTCTCTGCATAGGCTACGCCGGCAGTACGCCGCGGGATCATCATGATGCATTTCTGACCGTTCTGAATGCCCTTCATGATCCACTGAGTCCAAAGGATCGTCTTGGTTTCGTATGGATCTGTGCCGCAGATCAGCAAGGTTTCTGCATTCATCCAGTCTTCGTAGGCGGGAGCAAAGTTATCGAAACCAGCATCGCGGAAGCCCGGCGTCGAGGAGACGTCAGACGGCGTATCATGGAAGGTAAAGTTTGCCGTGTTGACGTGACGCAGGGCGTATTTGGAGATGGCGTAAGTGTTCTCGATATATTGATACGAGAAGGTCTTCACGCCGTAGGCATTGGAACCGTGCTTGGTACGCACGTAGTTGCCAACCTCGGCCGCCACGTCCAGGGCGAAGTCCCATGGCACAGGTTGCAGGATGCCGTAGATCCGCATCATGGGTGATTTCAGCCGATCCCGTGTCGGCGTCTGCGGATTGTAGCATTTCTGCGCGATGCAGCCGCCGCGCAACGAGGAATCGCCATCGGTATTGACGAATTTCGTATCCTTGTCGGGGATGATCACCACATGGTGCGGTTCACCATTGTGCAGCACGATATTGTGCTGGTTGGGCGCCACCCAAGGGCCCAGGGTTTCGACGGGGAAGTCGGTATTGAAGGCGTTTTCCTCGGCCTTCGGGCCGCCGTCATGGCCACCGGCGACGGGCCAGCGGTAGACTTTGTAGCCGCAGGCGACAATGCAGTAATCGCACGCGGTGGTGATGACCTCGGCGCTTTTTGGTGGGAGAGGCACATTGGTTTCTGGAATGTAATAAGGTGTAGACATTACTCTATCTCCTATCCCTGCAAGTTGTCGTAGCGACCGAAGATCAAGCCGAACACGCCAACGGCATAAATATCGTCACCGTCCAGTTCGAGCAGCACCTGCGGCAGGCTTTGGTAGGCCTGACCGGAAATCAGAATGCCGTGCCGGGTCAGATCGTAGGTCGAAAGATGCAGCGGACAGGCGCCCAGGGACTTGGTGTCGCCCTTGTAGGTGCCCGACAGATCACCGCCCTGATGGGTACAGAAGTAGTTGAAGGCAACCACATCCTTTTGCGGCCCAATGCCACCACCCGCTTCGGTGCCCATCTTGACCAGCATGGACGAGGCAAAGGCGCCATCATCCGGATACTCAAAACCAATCGGCACGTCGGTCTTCAACTCGCCCAACTTGGCAATCTTCTTGCGGGGATAAGTCGCCACCATGGCTGGCATCTTGGCCGCCGCAGGACCGGCGTTGACCGAGACCATGACCGTTGCCGTCGCCATGCCGGAAGAAAATAGCATCTTCCGCCGTGAGATCAGACATTTGCCCGCCGGGTGATCCTTCTTCGACGGCAACTTGCGCGCGCCGGGTTCAAGAATCTGGACTTGATTTGTCATTGTTTATGTACCCTCAATTGGTGGCTGCAGGCAGTGGGGCATAGAGTGGAAGTTTCGGCGTCACCATCTTGATTTCGGGACCACTCAGAGATTCCAAGAACGCGATCAAGTCAGCTTTCTCTTCGTCTGTCAGGTTTAGCGGCTTCAGCAGCTTCGTCTTGTTTGAGGCAAGGGTGCCGTCAGTAAACTCATTGCTGCCGCCGCCTTCGTTGTAGAAATCAACAACTTCATCGAAATCAAAGAACGAACCCGCGTGCATGAACGGTGCCGTATAGGCGGTGTAGCGCAAGGGCGGTGTGCGGAATTTACCCATGTCGGACTTTTCCTTGGAGCGGTAATAGAAACCCGCATCATCCTTGATCTTGCGGTAGAGCTCCTCGGTCACACCCTTGGCATATTGCTCGTAACGGAAGGTGACCTGCGCCATGCCGTTGTCCGACCATTCCTCGGCCCTTGGCAGGCCAAGGTTATAGTACTTCTGATCGGTCAGCAGCGGCCCATTGTGACACTCGATGCAGTTGGCCTTGCCCTCGAAGAGCTTGAGGCCACGCACCTGCTGTTCGGTGAGAGCGCTCTTGTCGCCGCGCATATATTTGTCGAACGGCGTGTTGTCATGGATCAAGGTACGCTCGAACGCCGCCATGGCCTTCCAGGCATTGTTGACCTTGGGCCAGTCGTCACCGAACACTTTGTTAAAGCGCTTGACGTATTCGGGGATGAAGGCGAGGCGTGCCTCGACCATGTCCCGTTCGCCATTGCCCGACACCGCGCCAAGCGCGGCGGACGGGGCCTGGCTCTCGAGCGACTTGGCCGAGCCGGTCCAGAACAACTTGCCAAGATAGGCTGAGTTGATCACCGTCTGGCTGTTGCGCCAATGGATCACGCCCGGATAACCGCGGGAGAGAGGATCGTTAAAGCCCCAACCCTGTTTCGGCGCATGGCAGTCGGCGCAGGAAACGGATGCGTCGCCGCCAATACGTGAATCGAAGAACAGCAGCTTGCCAAGTTCGATTTTTTCAGCCGTTTGCGGATTATCCTTGGGAACCGGCACCGGCCCGAGAGCGGCCAGCGGCGGGTTGACATCGGCCGAGGCGGTGGAGCCGAGACCAAAAGCGATCACAATGACCGCGAGGGAGAGCCTTGTGCCCTTTTTCATAGCCCTGCTCCTAATTTTTCTTGTTCAGCCAGTCTTCGATGGCGACGTAGTTCACGTTGATCTTGTCCTTCCAGACATGCTCAGGTCCGGTCAGGGCATCGCCCGACAGGGCTTCGAGGAAAGCCACCAAATTGGCGCGCTCTTCAGAACTCAAACCAAGCGGTTTCATACGCGCATCCTTGTTGGCGTCATTGCCACCACCACGATTGTAAAAAGCGACAACATCGGCCAGGGTTTTAATCATGCCGTTGTGCATATACGGCGCCGTCTGCTTCAACTCGCGCAGGCTGGGCGTCATGAACTTTCCAACGTTGGAACCATCGGCCTTTTGCAGACGGATATTGGCGCCGACGTCACGGCGGTGGTTCATGTAGTTCTCAAGGCCCATGAATTTGGCAAAGGACACGTATGTCACATGGCGCAACGGGTTCGACCAGATCTCCGGGTTTTCCGGCACGGCCGTGTTATGGGGCTGGTCATCCGTGAAACGGGGGCCCGAATGGCATTGCGCGCAGCCGGCCTTGCCCCTGAACAAATCAAACCCACGTTGAGCCGCGGCTGACATCTTGCCCGCATCAAAGGGCGAACCCCGTGATGTCAGGGTTTTCAGATATTCGGGAATGGCCTTGCGGACAGAACCATTGGAGGGTTCTCCGTAACCTGCTTCCTTGAACATCTGCACGTAGATGGGATCCTGTTTAACCCGCTCCTGCATCATGCGCATATCCATGTTCATGGTGTAGGTTTCGGTAATTGATTCACGGGTCACATCGTTCAGGTTTGTACCGATCCGGCCATCGTGAAACCAGGCCGCCTTTTGCGCGGCGTTGATCAGGGTCGGTGTATTACGGAACCCTTCCGAGCCTGGATAGGCCTTGGCCAATGCCAGGCCGTCGGCGAACCCCTTGGCTGGATTATGACAGGTGGAACAACTGATCGCGGCATCACCTGACAGGCGCGCATCGAAAAACAGCCGTTTTCCCAAGGCTGCCTTCTTGGCATCGACCTGTGCCGCCTTCACGGGGCCGAAATCAGCCGCCAGGGCCGGCGCCCCAATTGATCCGATGGCCACGGCGCCCACCGCCAAGGTCAAAAGCATCGACCCAAGCGCGGAGGTTCGTGTGATCCGTGGCAGAGCTTTTCTTTTCATCGCTAAACCTCTTAACAAAAGTACGGGCCTTGCCAAAAAACGCTTAAAAGAAGACTTCACCTTGCGATCATCCGTCTTGATCATCCGTTTCCGCCCTATTCTTGTGTTGGCAGGGGAACGCCGCTGATCCTTTCCAGAAACGCCTTCATTTCCGTCAGGTTCTGGAAATAACCCTCTTCTTCGCCTTGAATGTGCCGGATATGGCCGCGCCAAGTTGGGTTATTTCCCGGTTCTCCTTCCAACCAGATACGTGCCACGAACGATTCCGAAGTTCCCGGTTCAGCCATTTCGCATCTACCGTTACGTTTTCTTTTCCCACCCCGACGGGATGAGTTCGGTAACAAACCAACATGAGCCGGTTACACTCAGGTAACAGAAAAGAGTCTGCCGCAAACCAGCACGGCTCGATTATGTAAATTCAAATATCACGGAGGATTAAGACGCCAGCGATATCTACTTGCCAAGCGCCAGGCTAAAAAATAGAAAAACCAAATAAACCCTGGGAATCAGCCGTTCTCGACGCTCCGACCACCGATCAGGCGTTCATAGACCTGCACGGTCTCGTGGGTTGGCTGAAAGCCATACTCCGCGTTCAAACTGCGACACCATGTCGCGTAGTGCGCCGCCGCCCAATCGGGCCGGCCAAGGTTGACAAGGTTCTCCAACAGCGCGCGCAGGAAACTTTCGCGGCAGGGATCATTGGCCAACGCCGTCCGGCAAACCCGCGTGGCCTCCATGAAAAGACCCTCCTCAGCATAGCATTTCGCCATGCCGGCTAACAGTTCCAGGTGGATCTCGCGCAACCGTGCTCGCTCTTCGGCGCACCATTCGGCATAGGGCTCGTCCTCGAGATAGTCGCCGCGATAGAGGCTTTCCGCTTCCTCGAATCGAGCCTGCGCCTGTCCAAGCTCACCTTCCTTCAGCAGACCCCACCCCGCCGTTACCAGGGAAGCGAAGGTATCGGAATCGACCCAAACCGCATCGCGCCGAAGCAGATAGGATTGACCCACCGTTTCTATGGTATCGGCCACCGCACCGCCATCCCGCAGTTTGGCCCGCAAGAACGACATTGTTACCTTCAACCGCTGCCAGCCGCGTGTTTCGTCCGCCTCGGGCCATAGCCATTCTATAAGGCGTTCCCGGTGTACCGGCCGGCCCAACTGGCTGACCAGGCACTTCAGGACCACGGCGGCCTGTTTACGTTTCCAGCCCTCCACATCCAGCCCCTCGCCGCCGATAGCCAGGCCAAACTGCCCCAGAGCGAAGATGCGCAGCGGCGAGATGGGCGTGACAACATTGGCCGCACCGTTGGCTTCGCGCAGAAAAATCACCGCCACCGCGTCACCATCACCTGTTTCCCTGGCCTCGAGGGGCATGACCAGGGTGGAGATTCCGGCGCTGATCATCTCGCCACTCTTGTGACGGATCCGACAGGCGGACATATTCCATTTTGCACCCACCGCCATGCATGACCGGCCTTCGCATAGCATGGAGCACAGGGGCTCGCCCGTGGGATAAAATGCCTGCAGCACCTGACCGCAGCGCTGACCCGTGGCCTCGGCGCTCGAATACCCCAGTAACTTGGCCGCGCCATCATTCCAGCCGACCACCCGCATATCGTCATTGACGGCAAATGCAGGGTCGGAAGCAAAGCGCACTAGATCGGTGGTCTTAATAACCAATCCCCTTCCCAATGAGAGCCCATGTTCAAAAAGGCCCGTGCTATCGAGGGCCCGGCGCGCCATGGCGGACTGTTACCAGCGGCGCGCGATTCATTCCGTTGGTAAAATGCGCCGCAAAATCACTCTTGCGTATGATCTAGATCAATTCCGAGGCGCAGTACGGTAAACATCGGCCAAATGACGCGATCCCCGGCGACAAAGGCGCATTGCCTTTTTTGCCCCGACGGGTAGGATCAGCCCAGTACATTACTGAGGAGACGATTGTGGCGGATATTAAAGTTCAGTCAGAAATTACCGGCAAGGTTTGGGCGATCGAAGCCAGCATTGGGGATACCCTGGAAGAAGAAGACACGATTATTGTATTGGAATCCATGAAGATGGAAATCCCCGTCGTGGCTCCCTCTGATGGCACCTTGAAGGAAATTCTGGTCAAGGAAGGCGATGCAGTAACCGAGGGCCAGGATGTCGCAATAATGGACGGCTAGGCGTTAGAACTCACTCCGGAGGGGTCCGGTGGGGGAAGTGGGGAATACATAGATGTATATCGCGATGAACCGTTTTCGCGTCACGAAGGGCGAGGAAGCGGCGTTCGAACGTATTTGGGCCGAGCGGGACACGCATTTGGGCGAAGTTCCGGGCTTCATCGAATTTCATCTGCTGCGGGGGCCGGAGGCGGAGGACCATACCCTCTACGCCTCACACACGTTGTGGAAAAGCCAGGAGAATTTCGAGGCCTGGACCACGTCCGAGGCCTTCCGCAAGGCCCATGCCAATGCCGGCAACAAGGCGGGGCAAGGCAAGAGCATCTACCTGGGCCCACCGCAATTCGAAGGCTTCGAAGCGGTCCAGGTACTCAAACGGAGCTAGAAGAAATCCGGCACATTCCGAGCCATTTGCCCCGCCCGCCCTATATTCCAAACACCACGCTTGGTAGCCATAGCGCCAAGCCGGGGAAGAACGCCACCGCCCCCAGGACCACGAACTCCAGCATAATGAACGGCACCACGCCCTAGTACATATGGCGGAGGGTCAATTCCGGCGGCGAGATGCCGCGCAGGTAGAAGATCGCCGGGGCCCAAGACCGGCTGTTCACCGACCACGCCAGGGCCCTGCACTTCCTCCACATGGCCAACAGCATTGGTGATGACCCAGTGCCGGTTCAACGACTGAACCGTTTCGGCACCGCCGTTTTCAATTTAAATGGTATAGAGCCAGAAATACCGATCAGCGCCCGGGTCCGATTGTTCGGCAAGAAATTGAGGTTGCACCTGCACCGTGATATCCCGCGTTATCGCTGTATACATAGCCGCGCTGTCCCCATATTGCCCCACTATAACAACAGGTAGTACGCGTTAGGCATCCTGACAAGGTCGCAAATGCGCCCTGAACGCTGCCACGGCGGCCATCGCATCATCTGGCCAGAAAGCCGCCGCCACATAGCGGTCCGGCCGGATCAAAAGGATTTGATCCCGATGGGCCCGGACCGCCGCCAATGCCAAACCTGAACGCGGGATCAGCCGCGTCACGCCGCCCGGCACCATCGCGTCACCCAATAGCACCGGCACTGGCCTCAACTCCGGCCAGAGGGCTTCTTGATTCTGGGCCATGAAGTGCACCGTATCCGGCGCCTGGGCCAGCAAGACGAAACCGTCACCCAGCGCATCGTCCATGCGCGCGGCGTCGCTGGCGGCCGCGTCCAACTCCACCTGTGGCAGCATGGCGCCAACCAGGGAGCCAGCGAAACTTTGCGTGTGCAGATCCACGAAAGGCCCCCCGCTATAATGGGGGCGCGGCTTGAATTTCATATTGATGATAAAATCTCGGGCCTGGGGAAAGCGCTCAAACTGCCGTAGAATACCGTTGCGAAAATCAATATCCTCTCGCGCTTGGGGCATGATGATCTCGCCCATGGCGACGGCCAGTTGCACCATAGCCCAGGCGGGCCCACGCCGCTCCAGGTCATAGCTATCCAGCAAAGTGGGATCAGCCTGTCCCGCCAGAACCGCCGCCAGTTTCCAGCTAATATTATGCGCGTCGCGCAAACCGGAGTTCATGCCCTGGCCGGCGAAGGGCGGTGTCAGATGGGCCGCATCACCGGCCAGAAAAACCCGGCCAACGGAGAACCGCGCCGCAATGCGGGCCTGAAAGGTATAGACCGTGATCCGGATCAAATCCTCGTCCGCCAGGCTTCGCAAGGGTGCCAAAAATTCCCGCACCCGTGCGGGCGCCACCATATCCTCAGCCCGCTCCCCGGTTTGCAGTTGGAACTCGTAACGCCGCCCACCCCGTGGCGCGGGTATCGAGACAAACGGGCGGTCGGAACGGCAAAAGAATTTTGAGACGGGCTCGGGGTCCGGATCGTTCTCCGTATCCACCACCAGCCAATCCTGAGGATAGGTGTCCCCCTCCATGGCCAGGCCCAGAGTTTCGCGGATGGAACTGTTTGCACCATCGGCGGCGATCAGATAGTCGGCCCGAACTCTGACGCTACCGTCGATTTCAAGAGTTACACCATCCTCATCGCTGCTGAACCGCCAGAGGTTGGCATTAAAAGCCAAGGTCACATGTTCAAAGCGCGCCAATCCCTCGGCCAAAACGCGTTCCATCTCCGGTTGAAAAAAATAGTTGCGCCGGGGAAAGCCGAATTCGGGGGGCGGCGCGCCCACCTCGGCGAACGGCACGCCATCATGGTCGTAATAACGCGCCCCGCCCGCCGGCACTGTATGGGGCATGAAGTCCCGGTCCAGCCCCGTTGCCTGCAAGGTACGGGCGCCCTCGTCATCAATGGCAATAGCCCGGGGTATATCCATGGTGGTCGGGTTGCGGTCGATAATCAGCGTGCAGATCCCATAGGTGCCCAGCAAATTCGCCGCCATCAAGCCTACTGGCCCGGCGCCCACGATGGCCACGCTGACCTTTTCGGGCAGATCCCGTTGCTCTATCTTCATAGCCACCCACCTTCTTATTTTCGGTGATCGTAACCTGATCCCTTGCCCTGGGACCAGCACGTAGGCACCATGGCGGTACCGAACCTATTGTAAGCGTGGTGCGAGGAGCCCTAATGGACGATCTAATCGCGGAATTGCAGCAACGCCGGACCGCCTCACTTGAGCTTGGTGGCGCCAAGCGCGTTGAACGGCAACACAATCAGGGCAAACTGACGGCGCGGGAGCGGGTCGACCTTCTGTTCGATAGCAATAGCTTTGAAGAACTTGGGCAACTGACCAACCATGTCCACACACCCGTTACCACGATCCCCAACAAACAGACCCCAGCGGACGGCGTCGTAACCGGCTTCGGCAAGATCGAGGGGCGACAAGCCGCCGTGGTGGCCGAGGACTTCACCATTCTGGGCGGTTCCCTAGGCATCAATAATTTTCTCAAAAAGACCCGCATGATCGAACTGGCACAGCGGGATAAGCTGCCCATCGTCTGGCTGTTCGACGGCGCCGGGGCGCGCACGGACGAATTCATCGGCGAAGGCCTGGCGCCCATGCACCATTTCATGGACGTCGCCAAACTGTCAGGCGTGACGCCGCAGATCGCTGGTGTCCTGGGTCCCTGTGCCGGCGACAGCTCCCTCCTACCGGCGATGATGGAATTCATTGTCATGGTCGAAGGCACAGCCATGCTGGCCGCCGGCGGCCCACCTCTAGTCAAGATGGGCACGGGCGAGGATGTCACCAAGGAAGAACTTGGCGGCACCGACCTGCATTGCCGCGTCTCGGGCGTGGGCGACAACCGCGCGGTGGACGACGCCGACGCCATTTGCCAGATCCGCCGCTATCTTTCCTACATGCCCACCAACACCTACGAGTATCCGCCATATGTAGAACCCGATGACAGCCCTGACCGCCGGGATGAGGGCCTGGCCGGAATTTTACCGGAGAACAAGCGCCGCCCCTATGACATGAAGAAGATCATCGACCGAGTGGTGGACCGCGACAGTTTTTTTGAGATCAAGTCCGATTTCGCCAAGATGATGATCACCGGCCTGGCGCGCATGAACGGTCACGCCGTGGGCATCATCGCCAACCAGCCCAAGGTCATGGCCGGCGCCATCACCGCCACCGCTGGCGCCAAGCACCGCCATTTCATGGATTTGTGCAATGCCTTTCATCTGCCGATTATTTTTCTAATGGACACGCCGGGCGTGATGACCGGGCCGCAATCGGAAAAAGAAGGCGCCTTGCGCGCCGGCATGACCATTGCGCACTCGTTTGCCTTTGCCCGGGTGCCATTGCTAACCCTGACCATTCACAAGGGCTTTGGCTATGGCGCCGCCGCCATGGGCGGTTTGGGTGCGGGACAATCGACGACGCTTGCCTGGCCCAGTGCTGATTTCAACGCCATTCCTTTGGATAGCGGCATCCAGGCGGCCTACCGCGCCCTTTTGGAAGCAGCCGATGACCCGGCGGCGGAACAGGCTCGGCTGGAGGCCGAACTGGGTGAACTCTGCGGCGCCTTCCCAGCGGCCGAGCAGATGAAGATCGATGATATCATCGAGCCGGCGGCAACCCGGCCCCGCCTGATCCAGGCCCTGGAACGCGCCCTGACCCGCCGCACCCAGGCCCCCACCCCCGCCACCCGTTGGGGCATCCTGCCATAAGCTGGATTGGAGAACCCATGTCATTCTCGCTCACAGATGAACAACGCCAGGTTCAGGACACCATCCGCCGGGTGGCGCTGGAAAAGGTCGCACCCCGCGCCGCCGCCATCGATGCGGACGGCGCCTATCCCCAGGACATGTTCGATCTGTTGTGCGACCTGGGTCTGTTCACTCTGCCCTTCCCCACCGAATACGGCGGCTCCAACAGCATGCTGGCGGCCTGCCTAGCGGTCGAGGAATTTTGCCGGGTTTGCTACAACACGGCCTATCTTCTGGTCGTACAGTGGACGCCCTTCAGCGCCATTCTGGCGGGCGGCAACGACGAGCAGAAAAAGCGCCTGCTGCCCGGTCTGGCCGACGGTACGTTGCGCATGGCTTTTTCCACCACCGAGGCGCAAGGCGGATCCGACGTGGCCGGCATCAATAACAGGGCCACGCGGGTGGACGGCGGCTACCGCCTGAACGGCGCCAAGATCTGGTGTACCAATTCCTCGGTCTCCGACTTCGTATTGGTCGCAGCGAAGATCGTGGAAGACGGCGAGAGCGAGCCGAAACGCGGCGCCATAAACCTGTTCATCGTCGCCCATGACGCGCCGGGCTTCACCATTGGGCCGCCGGAAAACAAAATGGGCGCGCGCGGCGTGCCGTCCTGCCCGCTGTTCCTGGACAATGTTTTTGTGTCCGAAGGCGACCGTCTCGGTCCCGAGGGCCTGGGTTTCAAGGTGGTCATGGAAGCCTTCAACAAGACCCGTCCGATCATTGGTGCCCGTGGTGTCGGCCTTGCCCAGGGCGCCATGGAACTGGCGATCGATTTCGTCCGCGAACGCCGCACTTTTGGTCAACAGGTCAGCAACTATCAAGGCGTGCGCTGGATGATTGCGGACATGGCTATTCAGATCGAGGCGGCGCGCAACCTAGTCTATCGCGCCGCGGCAATGGTGGATGACGGCATTACCGGGCAGGAGCTCAGCCAAGCCTCCGCCATCGCCAAGACCCAGGCCACGGACACGGCCATGACGGTCGCGACGGATGCGGTGCAGCTTTTCGGCGCGGCGGGAATATCCAACGATTACCCCATCAACCGTTATTTCCGCGACGCCAAGGTGCTGCAGATCGTCGAGGGAACGAATCAAATTCAACGCAATATCATCGCCAACAATCTCATCGGCAGAAGTTAGGACCTAATTATGGACAACATGGAGACGGTTGGGCTGGGTTTCTTCTACGAGGATTTGCCCCTGGGCCGCCAGTTTAAGACAATCGGGCGTACGGTCACCGAACCCGACATCGTCAATTTCATCAACACCACGGGCATGACCGAGGTGATTTTCATGGATCTGGAATTCGTCGAGCATGAAAGCGACATCAAGGGCCGGGTCGCGCCTGGCGCGCTGGGCTATACCTTCGCCGAGGGCCTGTTGGTACAAGCGACCATGCAACACACGGGCTTCGCCTTCCTGAACATGGAGTTGAGTATCGAGGCGCCGGTTTTCGCCGGCGATACCCTGCATGTGGAATGCGAGGTGATTGAGGCGCGGCTGTCGAAATCTCGCCCCGGCCGCGGCCTTGTGCGGACGCGTAATAAGGTGGTGAAGCAGGACGACACGGTGGCGCTGATTTACACACCGCTACGGATGATCAAGTGCCGCGACGAGAGCTTGCGGGGCTAGAACATGCCGCGGCTCATCGGAACCATTTGACAGGCTCTCCAGTAGTTTCGGCAGGCGGACCAGGTAAAGGCCGCCAGTGCCGAGGTGAACTGGGCGTTGTGCCTGGCGCGGCCCCTGAACTTGCGCCGTTTTCCAGTTTTGCTGAGGTGATCCTAGGCCGCTATATGCGGCGTAACATGACGCGCCCGCAGCAGCTTCTCGGGCGCAATCGAAGGTTGCCCCATGTCCGAATAAACCGACGAGAAATCCATCGAAAAATCGATCAGAACATCATTCACAATGGCTCGGATCAAACGCAATGGAAGCTTCTTGGGAATGCTATCGTCAAGACCGATATAGCTGAAAAGATTGCCACTTTTACCAATGTTACCACGCATTAAAAAAACCTCCGGTCCAACGCAATCAGAGAACCGTGATGCAAACCAAATTACGTGTGCTTTTTCAGGAGCCTGCTAGGGACGTTTCAACAGCAGCTTGATCAAGGCCTTGGCCTTGGCGCCATAGGGCGGATTGAGTACCCACATGCCGTTAAGGCGGCTTTGATACATCACTGGTTTCAACTTGGAAAATGTCTCGAAGCCTTCCTGACCATGGTACTGCCCCATGCCCGAGGTGCCGACACCACCAAAGGGCAAAGCTTCGACCCCGGCATGGATCAAGCAATCGTTGACCACGGCGCCGCCCGATATGGTTGATCGCAACACCCGGTCGATGTTGGCCCGGTCCCGGCCATAGGCATACAATGCCAGGGGACGCTCACCGCCATTCACATGGCCGATGGCCGCATCCAGATCGCCGTAGGGAATAACGGGCAGTACGGGACCAAAAATTTCCTCGCGCCGCACCGCCATGGCGTCCGTGCTATCCAATACCAATGTCAGCGGCAACTTGCGTCCGACCCCCACGCTAGCCGTCAGCACTCGGGCACCCTGCGTCTCGGCGTCCCTAATCATGCCTTGCAGGCGATCAAACTGCGCCTGATTTACAATCGAGCTATAGTCTGGATTATCGGCCAGATCGGGGTAGAACCTGACCGCCACGGCCAAGGCCTTTTCAACAAAAGCATCCAATTGAGCTTGGGGCAGCAGCACATAGTCTGGCGCGACACAAGTTTGCCCGGCATTGAACAGCTTGCCCCGGACAATCGAAGTCACGGCCACGTCCAAGTTCGCATCCGGCGCGATGATCGCCGGCGACTTGCCGCCAAGTTCCAGGGTCACCGGCGTTAGATTCGCCGCCGCCGCCGCCATCACCTTGCGGCCAACATTGGTCGAGCCAGTAAAGAATAGGTGATCAAACGGCAGCGCGGCGAACGCCGCGCCCACCTCGACGCCACCCTGAACCACCGCAACTTCGTCGGCGGTAAATTTCTTCGCGATCATTTCAGCCAGCAATTCCGAGGTGCGCGGCGTGAACTCGGACGGCTTCACCATCGCCCGGTTGCCGGCCGCCAACGCGCCAACCAGGGGCGACAGCGCCATCAGCAGGGGATAATTCCAGGGCGAGATGATCCCGGCCACGCCCAACGGCTGGGGCAACAGTGTGGCGCGCGCCGGTTTGAACGCCAAATCCATGGCGCGGCGGCGCGGGCGCATCCATTTTGCCACACCACCCTTGGCATGGCGCACGCTGGAGAGGGTGGTGAAAACCTCGGCCAGCAGGGTTTCCTCGCGCGAACGGCCACCGAAATCCGCATCGATGGCGGCGATAATGGTGTTTTGATTTTCCCGCACCATGGCCCCGATCCGGCCCAGCCGGTCACAGCGCAATGCCAGATCGGCGAAACCGTCGCGCAGATGGGCAGTCTGCATGGCACGCAACAGCTCATTCAATGTTTCATCAAGCGGCTGACTTTGGCCGTCCGCCATATGTGCCATGCTCATGGTTTTTCCCCCGATGTTGCCGGGCCGTTATAGCATGTTTAGATTTAGGTCAAATGCACAGGTGAACGATGCCGACAGCTAACAGCAACAATGCTGCCACCCCCGGGGACGATTCAGACCTCATGCCGCGTCCCCTGGCGGGCCGGCATGCCTTCGTCACGGGCGGCAATCGCGGCATCGGCGCAGCGATCGCGTGGGAGTTGGCGGACTTGGGCGCCAACATCACCCTGGCGGCGCGTGATGAGGCGGCACTGCGACACCAGAGCCAAGCGTTGTCCCAACGCGGTGATATCGCCGTCACCTGCCAGGCAATGGATTTAAGGGAACCAGGTTCCATTAGCGAAGGCATGGCGGCGGCGCGCGAGGAACTGGGGCCGATCAGCATCCTGATCAATAATGCCGGCATCGCCCCCGCCGCGCCACTAGCCAAGCTGGAGCTCGATAGCTGGCGCGAGACTTTCGAGATCAATGTTCAGGCCTCGTTTCTGCTATCCCAGGCGGTGCTGGATGATATGCAGAGGCAAGGTTTTGGCCGCATGATCAACATCTCTTCGACCGCCGGCCTGCGCGGTTATCCTTTCGTGGCGGCCTATGTGGCCTCGAAACACGCGTTGATCGGGTTGACCCGCGCCCTGGCCCTGGAATTGGCTAAGGAGCCCATCACCGTCAATGCGGTTTGCCCCGGCTATGCGGAGACGGAGATGGCGGACAATGCCATTCGCAATATTCAACAATCCGGTAAGACCGAGGCCGAGGCCCGCGCTATCCTGACCCGCGGCAACCCGCAGGGCCGTTTGATCCAACCGGATGAAGTCGCGGCAACGGTAGGGTGGCTGTGCCTGCCTTCATCAGCCTCTATTACTGGCCAGGCCATCGCCATCGCCGGTGGTGAAGTGATGTAGGACCGCACCGGAAACAATTGCCATGACAATGATAATGGCAGAACATAAGGGCGCAAAATGAGGGACCCCATGTCAGCGTCGCAGGCTCAGTCTAAGGCACGGTTGAAAGCTCCGGGCGGCTCCAGTGCCCACGTGGATCATTTCGCGGCGGATAATCTGCCGCCGCGCGCGGCCTGGCCCGACCTTGATTTTACCCGGCTCCCCGAACTGGCCGCCCTGCCCGACCGGATCAATTGCGCCACGGAAATCCTGGACCGTAGCGCCGCGAAACATGGCGCCAACGCGGCCGTGCTCAACGACGTGGTATCCTGGAATTATGGCGAGCTTTTGGCCCAGGCCAACCGTATCGCCCATGTCTTGGTGGATGATCTTGACGTGCAACCCGGCAACCGGGTGCTGTTGCATTCCGGCAATAATCCCATGTATGCGGCCTGTTGGTTCGCGGTGATGAAGGTAGGCGCCATCGCCGTTGCCTCCATGCCTCTGCTGCGCGCGCGTGAGCTGCTGTATATGGCTGATTTCGCGCAAATAAGCGTGGCCCTGTGTGACGCCGCCCTGGCGGGCGAACTTCACCAGGCCGCCGGCGATGCCACACATCTGTCCGACATCGTCCTGTTCCACGATCAAACGGCGGAAGGCTTGGAAGCGCGCATGGCGGACAAACCGGCGACTTTCGACAATGTGGACACCGCCGCCGACGATGTCTGCATCATCGCCTTCACGTCCGGCACAACGGGCCAGCCCAAGGCCTGCATGCATTTCCACCGCGACGTCATGGCGATATGCCTGACGTCATCGGCACAAATCATTCAGCCGAGGCCTGGCGATGTTTTCACCGGCACCCCGCCCCTGGCCTTTAGCTATGGCCTGGGGGGATTGCTATTCTTTCCCTTGCATGCGGGCGCATCGACGCTGCTGGTGGACGGCTATACGGCCGAAAGCCTGATTGCCGCGATCAAAAAACACCGCGTTACCGTATTGTACACCGCCCCCACCATGTACCGCACGCTGATGCCCCTGGTGGACAATCTGGTGGACAGGAACAGCCTGTCCAGTTTGCGGCATTGTAATTCGGCTGGAGAAACTCTGCCCAAGCCGACCTGGAATGATTGGCATGCCAAGACCGGACTGCGCATTCACGACGGAATCGGCGCCACGGAAATGCTGAATACCTTTATTTCCGGACGCGACGACGAAATCCGCCCCGGTGCTACTGGTCTGACCATCCCCGGTTTCGAGGCCGCGGTGCTGGATGAAAACGGTGGCCCGGTGGCGCCTGGCGAGATCGGCCGTCTGGCCGTGCGCGGACCCACCGGTTGCCGCTATATGGCCAATCCGGAACGCCAAGCCAGCTACGTGCAAAACGGCTGGAACATGACCGGGGACAGCTATTTGCGGGACCAGGATGGTTATTTCTGGTATCAGGCGCGGACCGACGATCTGATCGTCTCGTCCGGCTATAACATTTCCGGGCCAGAGATCGAGGCCGTTTTGCTGGAACATGGCGCGGTCGCCGACTGCGCGGTGATTGCCAGTCCCGATGACCGGCGCGGCCAGATCGTCAAGGCCTATGTGGTATTGCGGGATCCCAGCCGGGCTGAGCCGGGTCTGGTCAGCCTATTGCAAGATCATGTGAAAGCGATGATCGCGCCCTATAAATATCCCCGCGCCATCGAATTCATCGACGAACTGCCGAAAACCGCCACCGGTAAGATACAACGTTTTGCCTTACGCGCCCACGATGCGGCGCAGGCATAGTGAAGGTAGCATCAACCGACCACGGATCTCACTAGATCGTCGTTTTTGCTGCTAACGCCGGCAACGGCGTCGGATATCTCGGCGGCGGTGACGGTACTATCGCCACCAAGCTGAGATGCAACACGAAGGGCGAGAGAGGTCTGCTCCAACATAGCCAACCCCTCGACGTCTAAATTCGTGGGCGTTTCAGCCAATTGCATGGTCACCCGTTCCACCGAATCGCAGTAGGAACTCAGATGGGACAGTTCGGTAATTTCCAAAGCCCTTCTAATCACCGCCAATGAACTCCGAATAGCCTTCAATTCCTCTCCCGCTCTGGCCTTCAGAAAACGGCTATCGTCGCCGTGTTGACGCAAAATCTTGGCGATTTTCCCGATGCCCGGGCTTCATTGCCGATCTTGATCCGTCCCAGGCTGACCCTGGCCGCCAGCATGGAATCCTGGCTGGGAGCCAGGTCGGGGCGCTTCTCGATTAGCGCGAAGGGCATCGGGTACTTCCACGGTATCGGACCCCAGTCCACGGGATTTCACGATCCGGCGGTCCGGGCCCAGGTAATCCTCCGTCTCGACAAATGGTTTTCGCGCCGAGATCAAGGCATCCACGCGGGCGCCTGTTGCTCGGTTGAAAACAGCCACATCAACAATTGGTCGGTGTCCGAATTCGGAGCCTGCCGCACCATCTCCGCTGCGCCGTTCCAGAAGACCAGGATCATTGGAGTATAAGGATCAGAGGACTTCTCATATTGACGCGCCTATCCGACCAGGTCCGGCGCACCGACATCCAGGCCGTCAACAGCGAAGACGACCATTTCAAACTGCCGCGCGCGCACCAGGTCGGCCAGGTCGCGGGGATTGCCCACACCGGCGTCATGCATTGGCAAGGGTTTTACATGGGGACTCTCGACGAGAGCTCTATAAGGGTTCCACGTCCGCTTCGGAAAACGACCACTCGGCAGCATTTTCCATTTGCCGGGCGAATAGAGCCTCGGCTTCGGTCATCGCGGCGTCTTCCGTCGCGGCGTCAACGTCGGCGACCCAATACAACGCCCCATCGGACAGGCTTGCCTTGAGTGTCACATGATATTTAGCCATCGCAAGGGACCGCCGTTGCTTGGGAACTATTGAATGCCGGGAACCAAGGGCAATAGCATTTTTCGCCACGCACCGAAAGCCGGTGATCAACCGTGATTAGAGCAGGTCGCGGAGGGAGGCGCGTCCCCATGAACGCGCCTCCTAAACTGGCCGTAACGTAACTAGAAAATGCGCCAAAAATGAGCTAGGCGAGACCACCCAAAGTCGCATCGCGGCCATCGGCCGAGTCTGCATCATCGGCTGTATCCACGGCATCGGCCGAAGGGATCGGCTCGCCAATGATGGCTTCGGCGATCAGGCCGGCGTTGGCCCGGACCTTACGCTCGATTTCATCCGCCATATCAATATTCTCGGCCAGGAATTGCTTGGCATTTTCCCGGCCCTGGCCGATCCGCTGGTCGCCATATGAGAACCAGGAGCCGGACTTGTCCACCACCCCAGCCTTGACGCCCAGGTCCAGCAACTCACCCATCTTGGAAATGCCCTGGCCGTACATAATATCGAACTCGACCACCTTGAAAGGCGGCGCCACTTTGTTTTTCACCACCTTCACACGGGTCTGGTTGCCAACAATCTCGTCCCGGTCCTTCAAGGCGCCGATACGGCGGATATCCAAACGCACGGAGGAATAAAACTTCAGGGCATTGCCCCCCGACGTCGTCTCGGGCGAACCGAACATAACACCGATCTTCATACGGATCTGGTTGATGAAGATGACCATGCAGCCGGATTTGGAGATCGAACCGGTCAACTTACGCAGCGCCTGGCTCATCAGGCGGGCCTGCAGGCCCACGTGGGTGTCCCCCATCTCGCCCTCCAATTCCGCCCGCGGGGTCAGCGCTGCAACGGAATCGATGACCAAAACGTCGATGGCACCGGAACGGACCAGGGTATCGGCGATTTCCAGGGCCTGCTCCCCAGTATCGGGCTGTGAAATCAGCAATTCATCCACATCCACGCCCAGCTTGCGGGCATAAGCGGGGTCGAGCGCATGTTCCGCGTCGACGAAAGCGCAGATCCCGCCCTTTTTCTGCGCCTCGGCCACGACATGCAGGGTCAGGGTTGTCTTGCCGGAACTTTCCGGACCATAAACCTCGATCACCCGGCCTTTCGGCAGACCGCCAATGCCCAGCGCGATATCCAGCCCTAGGGAGCCGGTCGAAACCGCTTCGATCTGCACGGCGTTGGTATTCTGGCCCAGCTTCATCACCGAGCCCTTGCCGAAGGCTCGGTCAATATGTGCCAGGGCCTGCTCCAGCGCTTTTTCCTTATCCATCCGGTCCTGCTCCACCAAGCGTAAATTTCCAGTCGACATATTCCGCTCCCTTATCCCATAACCGCCCCCCTAATTCAATTCGGGTGCAAAGGTTAAACTGCATCAATAGTCACATCGTACCGTCTTTGTTCTCATTTAGCAATAGAGATTTAATAAATTGTTTTTATTAGGTATTTCTATTTATGTTCCAAATTTGTTCGCACACAAAACAAAATTCTTTAACGACACTATTCGACCATCGCCGCCTTGTGCCCATATGAGTAGGCATGGAGAATCGGTGCTTGTGAGAAATAGCAAACACAACAGCCACGACCTGATAGGGCAGCACGGCAACCTCGATGGCGCGCATTGCCCGAGCAGCCTTTATTTTGCGCCCATCGTGGCGCGCGGTATTCATGGTCCTTGCACCTGACGAATGTATCGATCGAGGGATCGGGCGCATGGTAACGGCTATAAACCGCCGTGCCAGACAGTGATGTTGTCCAAGGACCGGTCACCAGTAAATTTATCGAAATATTTTGGCACGCCATGGCTGACGATAGCGCAAGCAATTTTTCAGCATTTTTCTTAGTGATTTGTTAGGGTTTTCTGAAATTTAGCAGGGACTGGCGAGTTGACGGCAGCGGAAACGTCAAGAGGCGCAATCGACCAGATTGCGTGGTGACCCATAGGCGAAATTGACGTTTACGTCAACGTAAAGTACTGTGACCACCATTCAGATAGTTCAGACAGTCACCACGAGAGGCGGGCGACAATGCCGGGCTCAAACAATGCGGAACCCACCGCTGAAGCAACCTATACAATCAGCCAACTCGCCGCCGAATTCGGCATCACGGCGCGCGCCATCCGCTTTTATGAAGACAAGAAATTGCTGCAGCCCGGACGCAACGGCCAGAACCGTGTTTACGGCCGCCGCGACCGGGGCCGTTTGCAATTGATTTTGCGCGGCAAGCGCGTCGGCTTCTCGCTCTCGGACATCAGCGAAATGCTGGATCTTTACGATCCCAATGACGAGGGCCGTGAGCAACTGAAACTGACCTTGGAAAAGAGCCGTGAACGCCTTGCGGTGCTGGAGCAGCAACGCCGGGATATCGACGAGGTGATCGACGAGTTGCGCGGCAATTGCCACCAGATCAGCGCTTTCCTGGATCAGCAAAACAACACCTAAAGTCCGGCAAGATCCAAAACCCACGGCATCAACAAATCCGTCCTAGCAGTCGCAGCACTGGAGCAAACAACCATGACAGCCCCTTACCCCCGCCTTTTCGCACCGCTCGACCTTGGCTTCACCACCTTGTGGAACCGGGTGATGATGGGCTCCATGCACACAGGCCTGGAAGAACACCCCGATGGCTTTCGCCGCATGGCGCGTTTCTTTGGCGACCGCGCCGCCGGACAGGCCGGCTTGATCGTGACGGGCGGCATCGCCCCCAACGCCGCCGGTGGCCTTGGCCTGGGTGGCGCCACCCTGGAAGAAAGCAGCGCCGGACACTGCCTGATCACGGATGCGGTACATCAGGCCGACGGCAAGATCCTGATGCAGGTGTTGCACGCCGGCCGCTATTCCCGTCAGCCCGGCGCCGTGGCGCCCTCACCCATCGCCTCGCGCATCAACCCCCAGGTGCCGCGCGCCTTGGAGCATGACGAGGTCCTGCAAACCATCGAAGACTATGCCAACTGCGCCCTGCAAGCGCGGGATGCCGGCTATGACGGAGTCGAGATCATGGGCTCGGAAGGCTATTTGATCACACAATTTATCTCCACCCGGACCAATCAGCGCGAGGATGATTGGGGCGGTAGCTTTGAAAACCGCATCCGCTTCCCCATCGAAGTGATGAGCCGGACCCGCGAAGTCTGCGGCAATGATTTCATTTTGCTCTATCGCCTCTCCGTGCTTGATCTGGTTGAAGGCGGCCTCTCGTGGGAAGAAACAGTGACCCTGGCCCAGGCCCTGGAAGCGGCCGGGGCGACCATGTTCAATTCCGGCATCGGCTGGCACGAGGCCTTGGTACCGACGATCATGCATTCCGTGCCGCGCGGCGCCTTTACCTGGGCCACGGCCCGGCTGATGGGCCGGGTCGGCATTCCAATCATCGCCTCGAACCGGATCAACAACCCGGACCAGGCCGAGGCCCTGATCGCGGCCGGCGATGCCGACATGGTCTCTATGGCGCGGCCATTCTTGGCCGATGCCGATCTGGTGGCCAAGGCCCAGGCCGGCAAGGCGCACGAAATCAATTGCTGCATCGGCTGCAACCAGGGCTGTCTGGATTATATTTTCAAGGGCAAGGTTTGCACCTGCCTGGTCAACCCAAGGGCCTGCAACGAGACCGAGTTGGAGATCGAGGCGGCCCCGGCGGTACGGAAGATCGCCGTCGTAGGTGCAGGCCCAGGCGGTCTGTCCTATGCCATCACCGCCGCCCAGCGTGGCCATGACGTGACCATCCACGAGGCCGCCGACCGTATCGGCGGCCAGTTCAACATGGCCATGGCCATTCCGGGCAAGGAAGACTACGGCGAGACCATCCGCTATTGGGGCAGCCAGGTCGAACGTCTGGGCATAGCCCTGAAACTGAACCATACCGCCACCGCCGCCGAATTGGCCGGCGCCGGTTATGACGAGGTAATCCTGGCCACCGGCGTCACCCCCCGGGCCCTGGATCTGCCCGGTATCGATCATGCCAAGGTGCTGTCCTATGTGGATGTCCTGCAAAATGGTGCGGCGGTCGGTGACAGTGTTGCGATCATCGGTGCCGGCGGGATTGGTTTCGATGTCGCCGAACTGCTCAGCCACGCGACCGGCGCAGGCGATCCGGCCAAGCCCGATATCGACGCCTGGCTCAAGGAATGGGGCGTGGACCGCGATCCCAGCCACGATGGCGGCTTGTCCCTTGACGGCCCGTCCATGCATTCGCCGCGCAAGATCACCTTGCTACAGCGCAAGGCGCAGGCCCTGGGCCGTGGCCTTGGCATGACCACGGGCTGGGCCATTCGGGCCGGCCTGCAAAACAAAGGCGTCGAAATGATCGGCGGCGTCACTTACCGCAAGATCGACGACGAGGGCCTGCACATAACGGTCGACGAGGAAGACCGAGTTATCGCGGCAGACAACATCGTCATCTGCGCCGGGCAGGAAGAGCGGCGAGAACTGTATGACGAGTTGAAGGTCGCCGGCATGACCGTGCATCTGATTGGCGGCGCGGACAAGGCGGGCGAGTTGGACGCCCTGCGTGCAATTGACCAAGGCATGCGTCTGGCTGCCGCCTAGCGCGAATAGACCAAATAGGAAGAGTAATATGACCGCTATCGAAAGAACTCTGTTTGATTCCGATCATGAAATCTTTCGTGATACGGTGCGTCGTTTCGTCGAGGAGGAGATCGCGCCCTTCCATGCGCAATGGGAAAAGGACGGCAAGATCAGCCGCGACGCCTGGCTCAAGGCCGGTGAGTTGGGCCTGCTGTGTGCTTCCATGCCCGAGGAATATGGTGGAGGCGGCGTCGAACGAACCCATAGCGTTATTCTGCTCGAGGAACTGGCCCGCGCCGGCGCCACGGGCCCCGGTTTCGGCCTACATTCGGAAATCGTCGCGCCTTACATAAACCGCTATGGCTCGGAAGAGCAGAAGCGGAAGTTTCTGCCCAAGATGGCCAAGGGCGAAATGATCGGCGCCATCGCCATGACCGAGCCGGGCACCGGCAGCGACCTGCAAGGCGTGCGCACGACGGCGCTGAAAGACGGCAACGAGTTGGTCATCAACGGCTCGAAAACCTTCATCACAAATGGCGAGATGTCAGACGTGGTCATCGTGGTTGCCAAGACGGATCCGGAGGCAGGAGCCAAGGGCATCTCCCTGGTCCTGGTCGAGGCCGAGCGGGAAGGTTTCCGCAAGGGCCGCAACCTGGAAAAAATAGGCCTGAAGGCGCAGGATACCTCGGAATTGTTTTTCGACGATGTCCGCGTGCCCATGACCAATCTGCTGGGCGAGGAGGGCAAGGGCTTTGTCTATCTGATGCAGGAACTAGCCTGGGAGCGCCTGCAGCTTTCCATCTCCGCCGTGGCCAACACCGAAGCAGCCGTGGAATGGACCATCGATTACACCAAGCAGCGGGAAGCCTTCGGCCAGCCGATCCATGATTTTCAAAACACCCGCTTTAAATTGGCCGAGGCCAAGACCCAGGCCACCGTGGCGCGGACCTTCGTAGACAAGCTGATCGCCCTGATGCTGGAAGACAAGCTGGACGCTGAAACTGCGGCGATGGCGAAATGGTGGACCTCTGATACCCAGTGCAGGGTGATTGATGAATGCCTGCAATTGCATGGCGGGTATGGCTATATGTGGGAATTCCCCATTGCCCGGGCCTGGGCCGATGCCCGCATCCAGCGTATTTACGCGGGCACCAACGAAATCATGAAGGAAATCATTGGCCGGAGTTTATAGGGGCTGTATGTTTCGCCTTCGAAATTTAGCAAACGGTATGTAAGCAGCGATGACAGCGAAATCCAAGACCACGACAGACAGCAAGAAATCCGATAAGACATCCTCGAAATCGGAAGCGCCGAAGGCAGAGGCAGCTAAATTAGATGCCCCAGCAGCGGCGGCGGATACGGGCGGCGATAGCAACGGCAGTACAAAGAAATCATCGACGCCAAGCCGCCCGATCAGCTATTTCTCGTCCGTCTCGACCGATGATTACCGCACGGGCTGGGATGGCGTTTTTGGCAGGGCCGGGGAAAAGCCGGCGCGAAAACCGGCCAAACCGGTGGCGAAGCGCAAAAAGGTGCTGCCTGCGACCATCGTCCTGGATTCCGACGATCTGGATCAGGCAACCCGGGAACAGATCGATGGCCTGTTGCGCCGGCATGCCAAGAAAAAGCGCCTAAACTACGACAAGCTGTCTGAAAAGGGTCAGGTCAGCTGGCATCTGACGTGCAACATTTCCGACATCTGAACCACACGCCTTGATGACAGCCCCGCCGGGACGCCCCGATATTGACGCCGTCATCTTCGACATGGACGGCATCCTGATCGACAGCGAACGGCTTTACCTACAAGCCTGGCACATCGTGGCGGAAAAACTGGATTGCCCGGAAATCGTGCCACTGTTTCCCGAAATCGTCGGCCTGCCCTACGACGAATTGCAAAGAGTGCTGCAACGAGAACTCAAACCGCCCCTCACCATGGAATTCCTTGGCACGGCCATCCGCGAGGCGCTGCGTCCGATCCTGGTGGATGGCTATCCCCTGAAGCCGGGGACGGTTGAGATATTGACCTATCTGGAAAACCGGGATCTGCCTTGCGCCGTCGCCACGTCCTCAACGACCTCCGTACCGGAAAAACTGGGCGCCAACGGCATCGACCATTTCTTTCGCTATGTGGTCAGTCGCGATCAGGTGGCGCGGGGAAAACCGCACCCGGACATCTTTCTCGAAGCCGCCGAACAATTGGGAGCCGCACCTGCCCGCTGCCTGGCCGTGGAAGATTCCAAACATGGTCTGCGCGCAGCCATTGCCGCCGGCATGCATGTGGTGCACATCCCCGATATCGCCATCATTGACCGAGAACTAACAGCCCAATGCATTGCCGTCCTGCCCAATTTACTGGCGCTGCGGGATTACCTGACGGAAGACGCCTAAATGTGAAAATGATCACCCATGCATGCCTGCGCACGGGAGGCAGCATCTGGGAAGACATTAATATCCGATCCCTCAGGGCGGCTCGTCGAATTCCGCGATCCTGTGTATGTAGTGGATATTGATGATCCGCTCCAGAAACAGCCAGGTACCACCAACCATGACGAGCTTGTCGTCATAGCGGCCGCAGCTGATATTTATGACCTTGGGTTCCGTGAGAATGGTGGAAGAGTCCAGATAACAGTCGGACGTGGGCGTCTCACCATCAACGGTGATGAACGGCACCGTGATCGAATGGCGGCGGTGGCGGCGCCCGATCCTGATCTCGCTATCATAGATTTCATGCCAGGCGCGGATCGCTGCCCGGTCCTCACAGCGGCCATTGCCCAGATACGGTGTCAGCAATACCGCGTCCTCGGCGAACAGGGCGACGATCTCGTCGACACCGCCCCGGTCGACCATGTGACAGTACTGGTTCAGGCAACTCGTGATAGCCAGATGATCGGCCACCGGCTAGATCAAACGAGCCGCCTCGTAAGAATTTAGGATTAGAGCGTTTCCGGGCTATTCCCCGGCCTTGGCGAATACCTCGTCCCAGGCCTGGGCCAGCTGCACATCGACTTCCGCCATGTCCACCGGCAGGCCCAGATCAACCAGCGAGGTCACGCCATGTTCCTCAATGCCGCAGGGAACGATACCGGCATAATGCGATAGATCCGGTTCCACGTTCAGGGCGATACCGTGATAGGTAACCCAGCGGCGCACGCGAACGCCGATGGCGCCGATCTTGTCCTCCCAGACCCGGCCTTCTGCATCCTTGCCGCGGTCAATCCAGATTCCAACCTGGCCCTCCCGCCGCTCGCCGTGCAGATTGAAACGATACAACGTGGCGATCAGCCAATCCTCCAACAGCGCCACATAGCAGCGTATATCCATCCTCCGGCGCTGCAGATCCAGCATGACATAGGCGATCCGCTGGCCCGGCCCATGATAGGTATATTGCCCACCCCGGCCCGTTTGATGGACCGGCAGGCGGTTGGGATCCAATAGATCCGCCGCCTTGGCCGAGGTGCCGGCGGTATAAAGGGGCGGATGCTGCAACAGCCAGACAAGCTCGTCTGCCTCTCCCGCGCGAATGGCGGCAACCCTGTCTTCCATTGTCCGGACCGCCTGTTCATAGCCGTACAGGCCGTCGCTGATACGCCATTCCATCGCTGCTTTATCTCGCTTTCGTTAGGAATTCACCAGCCATTTTAAAACTTTGCTAACCATGCTCTGGCGAAGCTATGGCTACAACGAAATTATCAGTTTCAGAACACCCATGAGTGACCATCGCTTAGCAGACGTCAAGCTGGAGATATCCGTGGTCATCGGCAGTACCGAAATGCCGATCCACCAATTGGTCCGGATGGGCCGTGGCGCGGTGATCGAGCTGGATGCCACGACGGAAGACTATGTCTGGATTCTGGCCAACAACCGCTGGATCGCCCGTGGCGAAATCATGGTCAATGGCGAGAATGTGGCCGGCCTGGTCACCGAAACCATCGATATCAAAGACGATTAAGCTGATCAAACCCGGTACCATCCTTGTTCTGGGCGCTTGCCGGGACGCCCGGTATTTGCTATTCCCCCCAGGCTAGTTGATTGCGCGCGGTCGTGGCGGAATTGGTAGACGCGCAGCGTTGAGGTCGCTGTGGAGGAAACTCCGTGGAAGTTCGAGTCTTCTCGACCGCACCAAATCAATCCAGCACAAATCAACCCCTTGAAAACGAATATGTTTTCGAGGGGTTTTTTGTTGCCGTTGTTGTAGTCTGCCCCAATGAGCGATCCGATCCAGCATGACGAGTCAATCGATATAGAGGTGCCGGCCTCTTTCGAGGACGTTTATGCGGTCAGTACGGAGCTGGTCCGTGCCGTCGAAGCCGCGCTGGAGGACAATCAAAACGCCGAGGTGCGCGGTCTGCTGCTGCCCCTGCGGCCCCCCGATATCGCCGATCTGTTCGTCGTTCTGGGCCGCGATGACCGTCACCGCCTGGCCATGGTGCTGGGCGATGACCTTGATCTCGACACCCTGATCGATCTGGAAGGTTCCGTGCTGGCGGATCTGCTGGCGGTGATGAGCCCCTTTGCCGTGGCCCGCGCCATCCCCGAATTGGACACCGACGAAGCCGTCCATCTGCTGGGCGAGATGGACGAGAAACGCCGGGAGCAGGTTCTGGCCCAGGTCCCCGCCCCCGACCGAGCCGCCGTCCTGGAAGGCCTGTCCTTCCCCGAGGATAGCGCCGGACGCCTGATACAGCGCGACCTGATCGCCGTGCCCGCATATTGGAGTGTCGGCCAGGTGATCGATTACTGCCGCGATACGGTCGAACTGCCCGACGAGTTTTACGAGATATTCGTCATCGATCCCCGCCACCGGCCCATTGGCCAGGTTGCCCTAAACCGCCTGATGCGCACCCGCCGCCCGGTCCTGATGCGCGAGATCATGGAGGAAGAGACGGCCACCATTCCCGTCGACATGGATCAGGAAGAAGTCGCCTTTCTGTTCCAACAATACCGTTTCGCCTCCGCCCCCGTGATCGATGCGGCCGGGCGTCTGGTCGGCGTCATTACCTTCGACGATGCAGCGGCGGTGTTGGAGGAGGAGGCGGAAGAGGATTTTATGCGTCTTTCCGGCATTTCCTCGGAGACGGATTTGCTGGATACCGCGCTGCGTACCACGCGGACGCGGGCCAGTTGGCTACTGCTAAATCTGGGCACCGCGATCCTGGCCTCGGTGGTGATCGCGCTGTTCGATGCCACCATTGAACAGATCGTCGCCCTGGCCGTGCTGATGCCCATCGTCGCCTCCATGGGCGGCAACGCCGGCACTCAGACCCTGACCGTGGCTGTGCGCGCCCTGGCGACGCGGGAGCTGACCGCCGCCAACGCCATGCGCATCGTCGGCAAGGAGCTGGTCGTCGGGACCCTGAACGGCATGTTCTTCGCCATTCTGGTCGGCGTGGTCGCGGCGATGTGGTTTTCCGCCCCGACCCTGGGCGTAATCCTCGCCGTCGCCATGGTCATCAACATGGTGGTGGCCGGCCTATCGGGAACCTTGATCCCCCTGGGTCTGGCCCGCGCCGGCATCGACCCGGCGCTAGCCGCCACGGTGTTTCTGACGGCGGTCACGGATGTGGTTGGTTTCTTTGTCTTCTTGGGCCTGGCCGCACTATTCTTGCTCTGATATGGAACCAGCAGAGAAAATATCAGCCGAACAAGTCATCGCCGCCCTGGGCCTGCAGCCCCATCCCGAGGGCGGCCATTATGCCGAGACCTACCGCCACCAGCCCGTAACTGGCGGACGCGGCGCGATGACGGCGATCTATTATCTGCTGCGCCGGGGCGAAACCTCCGCCTGGCATCGGGTCAATGACGCGGACGAGATCTGGCATTACTACGCTGGCGCGCCGCTGGAACTGGTGCGCGGCAAGGAACGGCTGGTGCTAGGCCCGGACCTGGCGGCGGGTGAGCGGCCCCAGGCTGTCATCCCCATGAGCGAATGGCAATCGGCCCATTCCTTGGGCGCGTGGACCCTGGTGGGCTGCACGGTCGGCCCGGCCTTTGACTTCGCCGGTTTCGAGATGGCGCCGGAAGGCTGGCAGCCGAACTAGCGCAGCTTGTTCGGACGCAAAAGGTCGATGGAAGCCAGGACCGCGCCGCCGGTGATCAACAGGCAAGCCAGCGCCACCGTCCAGGTCGCCGTGGCAAAGCCAAACAGGATCAACACCAAGGTCGAGAGCAACGGCGCCGCGTATGATGAGGCACCCAGGGCCTGAATATGGCCGTGTTTGACGCCATGATCCCAGCAAAAGAACGCTAGACCCACGGGACCAAGGCCCAGGCCGGCAACCGCCAGCCATTGCCTGGCGTCCGCCGGCCAGACCGTACTTTCAAACATCAGATGGGCCAGCAACGCCAACAGAGCCGTGGCGCCACAAAAACCGCCCACCATATCGGTGGGCACATGGCCAAGTCGCCGGGACAAAACGGAATAGCCCGACCACAGGAAGGCGCAGGCCAGGGCTGCGATATGCCCTGGCGCCAGGCGTATACCGGCACTGAAATCCTGATCGCCGCCCATCAGCAAGGCCGCCCCCGCCAGGCCCGTCACGGCACCCGCCAAATGCCACCAGCGCAGCCGCTCGCCCGGCAACAGAGCGGAAAACAAAACGATTAGCAGCGGCCACAGATAGGCAATCAGGCTGGCTTCCACCGCCGGCGCATTGCGCAGGGCCACGAAATAGAAAAAGTGATAGCCAAACAGGCCACCCACGCCCACGGCCCAGACTAAGGGCCGGTGACGCAGATGGCGAACAATATTCTCGCCCCGCAGCAGCCATTTCAACAATGCCAGTGCAAAGGCAATACCAAAGGTCATAGCCGCCAGTTGCAGCGGCGGCACCTGGCCCGTAGCAGCGGTGAACAGGGCCAGCAGAGCCCACATCAGGACCGCGACAAAGCCGATCGAGGTTGCCCGACGCTGCCGGGCCAGCGTGGATGCCGTCATCAATACATTTGCTGGCCGCCGTTGATGGACATGGTCGAGCCGGTGACGAAAGTCGCGCTATCAGCGATCGGGAACATCACGGCGCGGGCGATCTCGTCGGCATGGCCCAACCGGCCCACGGGAATTTTAGCGACAATCTTTTCCGGCACATTGTCCGGCACCGCCGCCACCATATCGGTATCCACGTAGCCCGGCGCGATGGCGTTGACGGCAAGGTTATAGCGCGCGCCTTCCTGGGCCAGGGCCTTGGCAAAGCCGTGGATGCTGGTCTCTTCGGTGAATTGCACCGCGGCCTCATCATTGCCCGCATAATTGGCCGCAACGGTGTAGCCGGCCTCCTTCAAGGCTTCGCTGATCCCCCGGCCAATACCCCGGGTACCACCGGTAACCAATGCCGCTCTGCTCATTAGTCCGCCCTCCAACTGGTCTTGTTGCAATTATCCAGGCCATGGATATTTCACGTCATTATGTCATGCTCTGGCGCGTCCGTAGCAAGTTTATGGCCGCAACCCGTCAAGCCAATCAGACAATGGTTGCCACAGGCCGCTCTTGCCGCGCTGGCCCACCACCATGCCGATATGTCCCGCCGCCGGTCTGATAACCCGCGCCTGGGGAATGGCATCCGCCAGGGCCTGAGCCGATGCGGCGGGCACAATGCGGTCGTTCTCCGGTATCGCCGCCAGTACCGGCAGGCGCAGACTGCCGGGGTCCACCGCCTGGCCATCGATCAGCCATTCGCCACGCGCCGTGCTGTTATTGCCGTACCAACCCAACAGACAGTCACGCGCCACCGCGGTGGCCAAGGGCACGCCATCGTTGACCCAGTCTTCCAGGGCCACGAAGTGCGCCGCCTCGTCACTTTCAGGGTCCAGCGTCGCGAAGTAGCAAAACTTGCGCTGTGCCAAGCCAGGGTCCAAGGCCGCGAACAAGGCCTGTAGAACATCCACGGGCAAGGCGCCGAAAGCTTGAAGAATATTCTCCAAGCCAGGCATTAACGCTTCAATTGCGGGCCATTGCTGTCCGCCAGCCGTGAAATCCCACGGCGTTGCGAGCAGAGCCAGACCTGTCAAATTACCTTGTCGCTGCTGCCCCAGGGCCAAAGCCAGATCGCCGCCCATGCAGTAGCCCACCAAGGCCGGCTGTTGGTCTGTCCTGTCCTCGAGCACATCAAGCACATCGCGCAATCGGCTGATATAGTCGCTCAGGGAAAATGCCAGCTCCCCATCACCCGGCGCGCCCCAGTCCACCAGAAACGGCCGGTGTCCCTGGTTCCACAGCCAGCCCAGCAAACCGCGTTCTGGTGTCAGGTCGAGCACATGGGCGCCGTTCACCAACGAGGGTACGAACAGAACCGGCCCGCCTTCTCCACCGTAATCCAACAAACGGGTCGTACCTTGGTGCCAGACTTCGCGGCCCTTGACCCAAGCCCGGCCGTCTGGCCGGGCCGCTGCTTGATAGGCCTTTACGCCGGCCAGCATGCCGCTCAGCCGTGTTTGACACTCGGCGGCCACGGCCTGAAACAACACATTGGGTTCACTTTGTTGTAGCGCCGCCGTCAGACCCGCCGCTGTTTCCGCCAGCTCCGGCCGCCAGGGCAGCGAGCCGTTCCGCGCACTGGGCAAGGCGACGAGCGAACTCATCATGCCTGCCATCGCCGTCGAGAGATGCAGGCTCAGGGGCCGGGGCCCCCAATGCGGATGCGTCTGCGGTATTTTCTGGCGCGATGTCGTCTCCATCACCTATCCGCCCCCCTATGGCCCCAGATAATGCACCGGACAATGCCTCGGCCATGATCCTGGCGGCCTCCGCCGCCGCGCCGCCTGCCTTATCGCTTCCGCCCGCGGCAATCTGCTGCTCCCACAGATCCAGATAGTGCCGAGCCAATGCGGTCAATTCAGGCTGTTTCATAAAAATATTATAGTGCCAGGGGGCGTCAACGGCCAGGGCAAGACTAGAATTGAGACAATGCCGCGTTGCAACAAAATTCTTGCGCACTGCAACATACACGCGCCATATTAGGCAATCGTTTACCATTGCCGCAGAAGAACACAATCCGTGTGGGTTTGTTGGGGCGGCTCGGTGAGGCAAGCATGGCTGATAAGTCGAATAGTACCGAAGACACCATAGTCATAAAAAAATACGCCAACCGGCGGCTGTATAATACGGCAACGTCCAGTTATGTGACCCTGGATACCTTATGCGCCATGGTCAAGGACGGTCAGAACTTCGTGGTCCATGATGCCAAGTCGGGCGCAGACATCACCCGCTCGGTCCTGACGCAAATCATTTTCGAGGAAGAAAGCAAGGGGCAGAACCTGTTGCCGATCTCCTTTCTTCGGCAGTTGATCGGCTTTTATGGCGATAGCCTACAAACAATGGTGCCAAGTTATCTGGAAAGCACCATGTCCGCCTTTGCCCACAACCAGGACCAGATCCGCCAACATCTGACCGAGAACATGGGCGGGGTCAATCCGTTTCGCCAGATGGAGGAGATGGGCCGTCAGAACATGGCGATGTTTCAACAGGCCATGGGCATGTTCACGCCGTTCGCAAGCAATGCCGCCGCCGCACCGCAACCGGAGCAGCCGGCGGCACCGGAACCGACGGCGGAGAGAGATCGCGTCGATGACAATAGCGGTGGTGATGGTGGCGGCGGCGAGGAATTGGACCTTCTGCGCCGGCAACTAGCGCAAATGCAACAACAGCTAGATAATCTGTCAAATAAAGGCTAGGCGCTAGCCTGGTTTCGGCCGAAATATTAAGGACAGATTACCCACCGGCATGGCCACCTGCTGCGACAATTCCAAACCATGCACTTTTGCCGCCGCTATCACCTGATCCAGATCGCGCAGCCCCCAGGATGGATCCCGCGCCTTTAACGATTGGTCGAATTCAGCGTCGCTTTCCGTTGCCGGCTGGCCATCGCGCAAGTACGGCCCATAAAGAAACAGGATACCGTTCGCGGGCAACAGGCGGCCGGCAGCCGCCAGCAAGCCAAGGCCCGCCTCCCAGGGCGAGATGTGGATCATGTTAACGCTTGACACGGCCACCAGGTCTGCCGCGATGTCGGCGACCGGCCAATCCTTGGCACCGGCATCAAGCACTCGGGTAGCCAGGACATTGGCCGCGCCCGCCTGCCGGCACCAGGCATCAATGCTGATCAGGTTATCCGGATCGAAATCCGAGGGTACCCAGCGGTGTTCCGGAAATTCCGGTGCGAACCAGGCCGCGTGCTGGCCGCTGCCGGAGGCTGTTTCCAGGATCGTTCCCGGCGTCGGCATGACGTCCCGCAGTACCGACAGGATGGGTCCCCGGTTCCGGTCCACAGCTGGGGCATATCGGCGCCCGTCTTGGTCTTCATTCGCCAAGGATGCGCCTCCTATATCCTGCCGCCATCACAGATCAGCACCTGGCCGGTGATGAAGTCAGATTCCGGCAGGCACAAAAGATAGACCGCACCGGCAGCTTCCTCGACCCGGCCGGCCCGGCCCAGCGAGATGCCTTCGTATTTTACCTTGGCCATGTCGGTGGGAAAGCCAACCTTGAATTGTCGTCCGTGCACCTCGATTTCCGCCGGCTGCCCTTTGAATTCTTGGGTCAGGCGGGTTTCGATAAAGCCAAAGGCCACGGCATTGACATTGACGCCATAGCGGCCCCATTCCTTGGACAGGGTCTTGGTCATGCCGACAACAGCCATCTTGCCGGCGGAATAGGCCACCTGGGTGGCTGAGCCGTCAACGCCGGAGACGGAGGAAATATTCACCACCTTGCGCTGCACCAGGTTGCCATCGGCGATTTCCCGTTTGGCGGTGGAGCGAAAATGTTCACTGGCCGCGCGCAGAATCCGAAACGGCGCGGTGGCATGCACATCCAGCATGGCCTGCCATTGTTCATCCGTGTTGCGCTGGATCGTAGTGTTCCAGATATAGCCGGCGTTGTTCACAATGATGTCCAATCCACCCAGACCATCCAGGGCGGCATCGACGATACGCTCGCCAAAATCCGGCGCCGCCACATCGCCGTTGCAGGCGATGGCGCGGCCACCCGCCGCCGTGATCAGATCAACGGTTTCCGCAGCCGGCTCGTCGTCCAGATCATTGACCACCACCGCCGCACCGGCCTTGGCCAAGCGGACTGCGATCGAACGGCCAATGCCCCGGCCCGATCCGGTGACGATAGCAACCTTGCCCAATAGTTCGGCCATTCCTATTTACTCCCGTGTCTCGCAACCGCCGCCTCTCGGATCGCCGTCAAGGTGGTTTTCGAGGTGATCGCCTCAGGATCGGTGCGGAGCTCCAACACCGCCACCTTGCCGGCGGCCAGCGCTCTATCAAGGGCGGCGGCGAAATCCTCGCTGCGCTCTACAACCTCGCCATGGGCGCCAAAAGATTGCGCATAAGCGGCAAAATTAGGATTCTGCAGCTCCGTCGCCACTTCGCGGCCCGGGTACTCCCGCTCCTGATGCATCCGAATGGTACCGAACATGCCGTTGTTGATGACCAGGTAGATCGGTTTCAAATCATACTGCAGGGCCGTGGCCAGCTCATTGCCGGCCATTAGGAAGCCACCGTCGCCGATAAAACTCACCGTGGTGCGCTCTGGGAAAACCAGAGCTGCTGCCAGACCCGCCGGCACGCCGTAGCCCATGGCGCCATTGGTCGGCCCAACCTGGCTGGGATAGGTGGAAAACGGCAGATAGCGATGCGCCCAACCGGCGAAATTGCCCGCATCATTGGCCACCAGGCTGTCCTTGGGCAGGCGTTCACGCAGAACGCGCAAGACATCCGCCATGTCCAGATCACCCAGGGTCGGTTCGATCTCCACATAATCCAGATAGTCCTGGCGCGCCATTGCCAGATCCTCCGCCCAGGCGGCGCCATCCACCGGCTCCAGCGCCCTGGCGGCGGCGGCGAAGGCGGCCATGCCCGCATTGATCGGCAGTTCGGCCCGGTATACCCGGCCCAACTCCTCGGCATCGGGGTGGATGTGAACCAAGGGCTGTTTCGGCACCGGGATATCCAGCAGGCTGTAGCCTTGGGTCGTGGTCTCGCCCAAGCGCGGGCCCACCGCGATCAAAAGGTCGGTCTCTTGCAGGCGCTTGATCAAGGGTGGATTAGAACCGATCCCGACCTCGCCGACATAGTTATCATGATGATTGTCAAAACGGTCCTGATTGCGGAAGGCACAACAGACGGGCAGGCCATTGGCCTCGGCAAATGCGGTGATATCGGCTACCGCCCCAGGTGTCCAGGTACCGCCGCCCAGCATCATGATCGGACGTTTCGCCGCCGCCAACATGGTGCGTAACTCGGCCAGGTCGGCCCGGCCAGGATGGGCCTGCACCCCGCGATAGGCCTTGGCATCGCCAACGCCGGCCAGTTCGACCAGCATATCCTCGGGCAAGGACAGAACAACCGGGCCGGGACGGCCAGAGGTCGCCACGTGAAAGGCCTGGCTAACCAGCTCCGGAATGCGCGCGGGGTCGTGAATTTCCGCCGACCATTTGCTGACCTGACCAAAGAAACGGCGGAAATCCATTTCCTGAAAAGCCTCCCGCTCCATCATGGAGCGGCCGACCTGACCCACGAACAAAACCATCGGCGAACTATCCTGAAACGCGGTATGCAGCCCCACCACCGCGTGGCAGGCGCCAGGTCCGCGGGTGACGAAACAGATGCCGGGCTGACCCGTCAGCTTGCCATAGGCCTCGGCCATATTGGCCGCGTTGGCCTCGTGCCGGCAGGTCAAAAGGCGAATTTCCGGGGCATCGTGGAGGGCATCCAGGGCCGCCAGATAGCTTTCCCCCGGCACGCAGAAGGCGGTATCGACGCCATGAATTTTCAGTTGATCGACCAAAATCTGGCCGCCGGTGCGCATGTTGGAGGGATTTGGCATTTTGGAATGGTCTCGCAATATAAGGTGGTGAGGTTTTGCAGGGAGGCTTATTGTAACCCAAGGCTGCCCTGGAAACGAGTGCCCAGGCGAGCGTTCGGGGTCGAGTAAAGCAACAGTTAAACGAGGCAATTCGTAATGAGTGAGTTTGCACCGATTTACCGGGGCAGCGTGAATGCCTGGGAATGCGATGTCATGGGGCATCTTAACCTGCAATTCTATGCCGCCAAGCTGTCCGAGGGCCTGGGCCATCTATCGCATGCCCTGGGCCTAGCCCCGGATAAGGCTGCGCAGCTGCGCAGCCGGCATGCCTTTAGCCGTTATCTGGGCGAGCTGCATGTCGGCGCCGTGCTGGATATCAGGGCCGCCGTGCTAGCGGTGGATAGCGACAGCATCGATATCCTGGCCGAGATCGTGAATGCGGAGAGCCGTAAAGTATCGGCATCGTTCGAATTGCGCTTCGACAATTTCGACCCCGTTACCCAGACGAGCATGCCCTGGTCCGACGAGGCGCACCGGCATATGACGGCGATGATCACGGAGCGTTCTGACAATCCGCGTCCGGCCACGGCTGGCGGCCCAGTACCTGCGTATTCGGGCACCCTGACGGGGCCATTCGTCTCGTCGCGGGGTACCGTGGATTCTTGGAATTGCGATGGCCTGGGCCGGATGTCATTCCAGCTATATTACGGTATCGCCTCCGACGGCATCGGAACCGTCCGCCATCGCATGGGCATCACCCGCGATGTCTCCAAGCGCAATCAATGGGGTGGGGCAGCGTTGGAATACGATGTCCGGTTTCATACCCCAATCAGTGCCGGCGACATTTACAGCCTGCGCACGGGCCTCATGGATCTTGGCGACAAGACTTTCCGCGTCGGTCATCAATTCCACAATGACAGTAGCGGCGAACTGGCCGCTTCGTTCGATATAGTCGCCTGCATGTTCGATCTGAAAGCCCGCCGCGCCATGACCATTCCCGACGATATCCGGGCCCAGGCCGAAACCTTGATGATTCCCTGGCCACCTGAATAGCAAACACGGCAACTTTTACCCAAGAAAGCGAGTTTTACGCAATGATCCGAGATCCAAATTCAATAGAGGAATTCCTGAACAACATTCGAAAATGGGTCAGAGATGTCGCCATTCCCAACGAGGACAGGGTCGCCGAACTGCACGAAGTTCCCCAGGACCTGGTCGTGCAAATGCAGGAAATGGGTTATTTCGGATGGGGTGTTCCAGAGGAATTTGGCGGCTCGGACCTGACCACGGAAGAGCTTGTTCTAGCCGCCTTTGAGCTTTCTTACTGCGCCACCGCGTTCCGGGCCTACGTCGGCTCCAACACAGGTATCGGCAGCGCGGCGCTGGTCGCCGATGGGACGCTCGAACAAAAGGCCAAATATCTGCCGGGGATCGCGACCGGTGAAATCATCGGCTGTTTCGCGCTGACCGAAGCGGACGCTGGCTCGGAAGCGACAGCGTTGAAGACCAAGGCGGTGCGTGATGGCGAGACATATGTCCTGAACGGAACGAAGAGCTTTATAACCAACGCGCCGATTTCCGATCTTTTCACTGTTTTTGCCAGAACCAATCCTGACGATCCAGGGCACGGCGGCATTAGTGCCTTCCTGGTGGAACGGGACACGCCAGGCCTTGATACGGGAAAGCCGTATAAAATGATGGGACAGGCGGGCTCTCCGGTCTCTGAAGTATATTTCAGCGATTGTAGGGTGCCCGCCGAAAATCTATTGGGCGGACAGGAAAGCGTCGGTTTCAGGACCGCGATGAAAGCGCTTAATAGACAACGGATACATTTGGCGGCCTTGAGCACCGGCCCGGCAATGCGGATGCTGGATGAAGCGGTCAATCATGCCATGAGCCGAAAGCAGTTTGGCCAGCCAATAGGTGGTTTTCAACTGGTCCAGGCGATGATCGCCGACAGCCAAACCGACATAGCTGCCGCCCGCGCCCTGATCCTCGAAACCGCCCGCAACCGTGACGAGGGAAAGGACATTGTGCTGAATGCCTCCATTTGCAAATATTTTGCGACCGAGATGTGCGGACGCGTGGCGGACCGAGCGGTGCAAATTTTTGGCGGTTCGGGCTACGTCGCCGACTATAGCAATATCGAGCGGTTCTACCGCGATGTGCGGCTGTTCCGGCTGTACGAGGGAACCAGCCAAATTCATCAGCTCAATATCGCCAAGCAAACCCAACGGCGGTTTTCCAAGACAGGTACCGTTCGGACCTAGAGTACTTTCCGAAATCAACTAGATGCAGAAATCGCCCCTATTCGAACTCGCGCTCTTCCCACCAGGGGAAGAAATCCGGAATATCCGTGCTCGGTTTCATGGTGTAGTTGCCAGGGCGTTTTTCCAGGAATGACTGTACACCTTCATAGGCATCGGGCAGTTGGCCCATGGTGCGGATGCCACGGCTATCGATCTTGTGCGCTTCCATGGGGTGATCGGCGCCCAGCATCTTCCACATCATGTGCCGGCACAGGGTAACTGACACGGCGGAAGTATTCTCGGCAATCTCCCTCGCGATGGCCCGCGCCGTCGGCAACAGATCATCGGGTGCCACCACCTGGCTGACCAGGCCGCCTTTCAAGGCTTCATCGGCAGGGAAAACCCGGCCCGACATGACCCATTCCATGGCCTGGCTAATACCTACGATGCGGGGTAAGAACCAGGAGCTGCATGCCTCCATCACCACGCCACGACGGGTGAAGACGAGGCCAAAGCGGGCCTCGGTCGAGGCAATACGGATATCCATGGGCAGTTGCATGGTGACGCCAACGCCCGCCGCCGGGCCGTTGACGGCGGCAATCAGCGGCTTTTTGGATTCGAACAGCCGCAAGCTGACCCGGCCGCCGCCATCGCGCCATTCATCAACCGGACCCTCGCCTTCGCGCTCCGCCATGTTGAAGGTGGAGGCACCGCGCGACAGATCGGCGCCGGCGCAGAAACCCCTGCCCGCGCCCGTGAAAATGATCGCGCGCACATCGTCATCGGCGTCGGCACGGTCCATGGCGTCGATAATTTCCGTGAGCATCACGCCGGTAAAAGCGTTCAGCTTGTCCGGCCGGTTCAAGGTTATGGTCAGAACGCCATCTTCTACTTCATACAGAATATCTTGATAGCTCACGCTTAGTCTCCTGCTGCGGCTGTACGGGCCGTCACTTCAGCCTCGACGCCATCTTCCATTTCAATGCCCATGGCATCGTTGAAGCGGTTGAAAAAACCGCACAGGCCGATCCGCAAGGTCAGCTCAACAATCTGTTCCTCGCTGAAATGGCGATGCAGGCGTTCATGCATGGCATCACGGATACGGCTAGGCGTTTCCGTCACCTGCACGGAATAATCGCGCACCAGCAGATCAACTTCGTCAAAGCCCGGCACCTGATCGGCCAGAATATTTTCCGACGCTTCCATGGACAAACCCTGATCCGCCAAGCGGGGGGCATGGTGGGCAACGCAGTATTCGCACTCGTTCAGTTTCGAAACCACGACCAGGGCGATCTCCAGATAGCGCTTGGGCAGGACCGCCTCATCCGCCAGTTCCAGCAACAGGCCCATGATGTGGCGCAAGGCCGGCGGACGATGGGCGAAGATCTTCACTTGGTTGAGAAACGGGCCGTAATCATCGGCAAAGCGGCGGTAGACGCCCTGGGCATCCTCGGGCACCTCGTCAATTTCGATCTCTCTAACGCGTGGCATGGCATTCTCCGGGCATTGTCTGGATAGGTTTCGACAATGTTATACTGAGTACGGGGTTCGACCAAGAAAACAGGTGAGATATGGAATACGGCGTAGCAATTTTTTCAACCGACTACACCATTACGCCAGCGGAACTAGCCGTGGCGGCAGAGGAACGCGGTTTTGAATCACTGTGGTTCCCGGAGCATTCCCATATCCCCCTCTCCCGCCAATCGCCATGGCCAGGTGGCGGCGATCTACCAAAGCATTATTATGACTGCATGGATCCCCTGGTCGCCATGGCCACGGCAGCCTCCGTCACCAAGAGCATTCTCCTCTGCACGGGTATCTGCCTTGTTATTCAAAGGGACCCTATTCAATTGGCGAAAGAGGTCGCGACGCTGGATCAGCTTTCGAACGGACGTGTGATCCTGGGTGTGGGTGGAGGTTGGAACGCCGAGGAAATGGCCGATCACGGTACCGAGTACAAAAGCCGCTTTCGCCTGATGGCCGAACGTATCGCAGCCATGAAAATAATCTGGACCGAGACCAAACCGGAATTCAGCGGTGAATTCGTCAACTTTCCACCCATGATGGCCTGGCCCAAACCAGCACAGAAACCTTACCCACCGATCCTGGTTGGAGGCGGTTTTCCCCATGGCGCCAAGCGCGCCATTGAATTCGGCGACGGCTGGATGCCGCTGGGTGGACGCGGCTGGGATCCGCTGGAAACCCTGCCCCGCTTCCGACAGATGGCGGCGGAGGCCGACCGGGACCCAGACAACCTAGGCATCACCATCTTCGCTGCGGAAGACAAGCTCGACACGGTCAACCGTTACCAGGACGCCGGCGTGGAACGGACTGTCTTCACGCTGCCATCAGCAGGACGTGACCAAATCCTACCGCTATTGGACCAATATGCAGCCCTGATAACTTAGGAAAAGGCGGCAAAGACCTCTTGAAAGGCAACCAACTGGTTGCCGTTAGCGGACGACGGCACCAGGATCGGCGTGCGCACGCCGGTATCGAACCAGGCTTCCAGGCCTTCACGAACCTGGCCTACACTGCCGAACAAGGTGTTGTCGGTTAGCCATTTATCGCTCAGATGGTCGGCGACTTTTTCGGGCTCTCCCGCCGCCATGGCCTCTTCCACGCCGGCCATTTCCTCGGCATAGCCGGATTCTTTCCAATAATTACGGTAGTTCGGCAATTGCGCATAGGACGTCAGGGTGCGGCGGTTGACCGCCTTAGCGGCCTCCACATCATCGGAGATACAGGTAGGGATCATGTTGCCGATGTAGAAATTTTCATCGTTGCGCTTCTCGTCCGACAAGGCAGCCAATGATGTCTTCATGAAACTGCGGGAGGCATTGGCGAAGACCATGCCGTCGCCGATTTCGCCGGCCAGGGCGATCATCTTGCGGCGCATGGCGGCCAGGATGATCGGGGGCAATTCGCCAACCCGCTCCATGGCCTTTAGCTCGGTGACGAATTCGCGGGTATCAGACAACGGCTTGCCAGCCGTGACCTTCATACGTTTCAGGGATGGGCCATGGCTGACCCCAATGCCAAAGCGGAAGCGCCCACCCGAGATCTCGTGAATGAACGATATCGTCTGGGCATAGTCCACCACCGTGCGGGCGTAGATCGGCGCGATCGAGGTGCCGAATGGGATCTCGTTGGTGCACTGGGCCAGAGCGGCGCACAGCGTCACGTTGGCAACAGTGGAGGGGCAATAGATGCCCGTGAAGCCACGGCGTTCAATCTCGCCAGCCAATTCCAGGGTGGCTTTACGGCGACCGGGCACGGCGGCCAGGCTGATTGCGGGCATTTGTGTCATCAGTTCACTCCAATCGAGTTACGTCTTCAGAATTTCATTGATCATCGTACTGGACACCAGAGCCCATGGACATGGCCAAGGTTTAGTTTTCCGTCGGCAAGCTGAAGACCTGGCCGGGAAAGATCATATCCGGATCGCGGATCTGAGCGTTGTTGGCCTGATAGATCACCGTGTAACGGTTACCACTGCCATAGACCCGCCGGGCAATGCGCCACAGACTGTTACCGGGCTGAACAATGACTCGGTAGCGGGCCTTGGTGCTAGCCAAAACCTCGGCCGCGGCAACGCGGACGAACGGAAGTTCAATACGGTTGACCACCTTGCCGCTATCGTCCAACTGGTCCACCCGCAGGGTGTGGCCGCCAGGCGCCACTTCCGCCTTTGGCTTCAACTGCCAGCCCTTGGCCTGGTCCGCCTGGGCGATGCCAACGGGCTTGTTGTCGACATAGGCCCGCACCCTGGCGCCTTTTGGGGCGCTGCCCGTGACCACGACATTGCCCTTGTCATCATAGTCGACGGTATCGACGCTCAATTTGCTGCGGGATGAGCCACCCTTTGGTTCCGGTTTTTGCAACAGCTTGGCCGGGGCATCAGCGCTTTTTGGCAGCAGGACGGCCAGGGCCGTTCGCTGTTGTTTCTTAACAGCCGCCGGCTTAGCGGGAGTTGTCTTGGCTGGCGCCGTCTTGGCTGCGGTCGTCCGAGTGGTTTCTGCGGGCGCCTTTTTCTGCGGCACCATCAAGGCAACGACACTCTCCGCGGCAATGCTCCGCCCATCCGGCATTATCGCGAGCAGATCCAATTCGGCCTGGCCGCTGGGCAAGGGTTTGTCGACTACCACCACCCATTCGCCGCGTTTCGAGGTTGGCGCATCGGCCAGGACCTGTCCGTCCAGCATTAGCCGCACGATGGAGCCGGCCGGCGCGCGGCCGGCGATCACCGCCGTGCGGTCCTTGGCGACACGGACGATATCAAACGACGGTGCCTTGAGCGCAGAGGGCGCAGGCTGTTGCGGTGCCGGTGTGCTTTTCCGGATGTTTTTTCGGGCGGTGGGTAGTACCGGCGAGGCCGCCGATGACGGTGCGGCCAGCTTCGCTTCCGTCTGGGCGGTGGGCGCTTTCGCGGGCGCCATAGCTAATTTTTCCGCCGGTTCCTGTCGGGCCGCGGTCATTGGCACTGGTTCTTCCTGCCAAGATACAAAAGCCAGCAGGCCACCCAAAAGAACGACCCCAGCCGCTATAATAATAATATTGCGCACGCCATCTCTCCAAACCAGAGCTATGCAAGGGTAATCTTTCACCCCGTCAGGGGCAATCACCTAACATTGCTGCGCTAATTTTTCGCCCTGCTTTCAACCCGATGAACAATGGCGGGAACAGTGCGCAGATAGCGCGCGATAGCGTTCAAATCTTCGTCATTCAGATAGCCCAGGCCGTCGCGGATGGCCTCGGCCATGCTGCCCTGCACATCATCATAGTCGGGCTTTGTCCCATCGCGCAGCAATTGGACAATATCAGCCTCATTCAAATCGCCGATGCCGGTTCCCAGATCGGGGGTGATATTAGGCACCAGTTCCCCGTCGGGGCCATAGGAGGTGCCGGCCAAAAATCCGGATGGCTGCATCGCGCCCATGAAATTGCGCGCCGTATGGCATTCGCCGCAATATGCTAGGGCATGCACCAAATAACCTCCACGGTTCCATGCAGCATCCCGCTCGGCCCGGTCCAGCCAGGGCCCTGGCGCAAAAAACAGCCATTTCCACAAACCAATGGTCCAGCGACAAGAAAACGGCGCGGCAACGTCATGGGCCTTGTTCGGGCGCTCGATGGGAGCCAGGGCGAACAGATAGGCTTTGATGGCCACGGCATCTTCCGCCCGCATGGCGTTATAACTGGGGTAGGGAAAGACCGGAAAGTAGTCGCCGCCGCCCGGGCGCCGGCCATGGCGCAAGGCATCAAGAAAATCCTGTTCGCTCCACGTTCGATGCCGGTTTCAGAGTGCGGCGTGATGTTGGGACTGTAGAAAACACCGAACGGCGTCTTCAGGCCGCGGCCACCCGCCAAGGGCGCACCGCCGCCCTTGGTATCCGTATGGCAACCCACACAGCCCGCCGCCCGGATCAGGTATGCGCCGCGCGCGACCTTATCATCCGCAGCGGCGCCAGTGATGCCGAAACCGAGTAATATAACTATAACCACACCGAATCGGCTCATTGGCGCAGGTCCACCTTGACTTCCCGCCCGCCAAAGCCATGCACCTTGTCATGGACCCGCAGGCGCACACGTACCTTAGTCTCGCCTATGGCGATGCCGGAGAGGGAGCGCGTAAAGGGTTTTTCATGCCCATGGGGATGGCCTAATACCCGCTTACCCATCACCTTGTTATTCGGCCCAACGACCTCCCACGCATCAGCATAATGTTCCAGCCTCCGTCATCGTGACGCACGGTGACGGCAAAACTATAGACGTCGGGGCCGCTTTTCGTCACTTTCACCCCGACAACGTCAGCAGGGCCCGCCAGCGCGGTTTGGCCCACGGTTAGAATGACCAGCAATCTCGGTAAGGCGCGAAGGATCGAATTCATCATGGCAGAAATTTCCTCGATCTGCGTCTATTGTGGCTCGCGTCTCGGCCAGCAACAAGAATACTGCGATACGGCTGTGAAGCTTGGTCAAGAAATCGCGAGACGGAGCATCCGTCTGGTTTATGGCGGCGGCCATGTAGGCCTGATGGGCGCGGTGGCCGACGCGGTGCTGGATGAAGGCGGAGAGGTCATCGGAGTCATCCCGCAACATCTGCAAGATTGGGAGGTCGGCCATCATGGTCTGACGGAATTGCATGTGGTCGATACCATGCATGCCCGCAAACAGCTGATGTTCGAACTATCCGATGGCTTTGTCGCCCTGCCGGGGGGTATCGGCACCTTGGACGAGACTTTTGAAATCATCTCCTGGCGGCAATTGCGTCTGCACAACAAGCCTTTGGTGATACTGGATAATAACGGATACTGGCAGCCCATGGAGGCTTTGTTGCAGGCCGTTGTAACAGGCGGCTTCGCCGATCCGGGGATCGCGGATTTCTACGCCATGGCACAGGATGTGGACGGCGTTTTTGCTGCCCTCGCCGCCGCTCCCAGCCCCGCCGGGCCGGGTCATCCGGAGCGGTTCTGAGAATCTTTGACCTGGGGCCTCTAGGTGGATATGTTCCGCCCGAACAATAGAGGCGGCTCAAGCTGCCCTAGAGGTTAGGTAGCCGCCAAAGAGGTTAGGTATATGAGCAAGATAAAAGTGAAAACACCCGTCGTCGAACTCGACGGCGACGAAATGACACGCATCATCTGGGCCTTTATTAAGGAAAAATTGATACTGCCGTATTTGGACGTGGACCTGAAATATTACGATCTTGGCATCGAAAAGCGCGATGAAACCGACGATCAGATCACTATCGATTGCGCCGAGGCGATCAAGGAATACGGCGTCGGCGTGAAATGCGCTACCATCACCCCGGATGAAGAGCGGGTGGAGGAGTTCGGTCTAAAATCCATGTGGCGCTCACCCAACGGCACCATTCGGAACATTCTGGGCGGCACTGTTTTTCGGGAGCCGATCATCTGCCAGAACGTACCACGCCTTGTGCCTGGCTGGACCCATCCCATCGTGATCGGCCGTCATGCTTTCGGCGACCAGTACCGCGCGACGGATTTCGTGGTGCCCGGCAAGGGCAAGCTGACCATGAAGTTCGAGCCCGAGGACGGCAGCGAGGTGATTGAACGGGAGGTCTTTGATTTCCCCGGCGGCGGCGTGGCCATGTCCATGTACAATCTGGACGATTCAATCCGCGATTTCGCCCGCGCCTGCATGAGCTATGGCGTACAGCGTAAATGGCCGGTCTATATGTCCACCAAGAACACCATCCTGAAAGCCTATGACGGCCGCTTCAAGGATCTGTTCCAGGAGGTTTTCGAGGCCGAATACGAAGAGCAGTACAAGGGACTGGGCCTGACCTACGAGCATCGCCTGATCGATGACATGGTGGCCTGCGCCCTCAAGTGGGAAGGCGAATTTATCTGGGCCTGTAAGAACTATGACGGCGATGTGCAATCCGACACGGTTGCCCAGGGCTTTGGCTCGCTTGGTTTGATGACCTCGATCCTGATGACGCCCGATGGCAAGACGGTGGAGGCGGAAGCCGCCCACGGCACCGTCACCCGCCATTACCGCGAACATCAAAAAGGCAACGAAACCTCGACCAACCCGATCGCCTCGATCTTCGCCTGGACCGGTGGACTGAAGCACCGTGGCCGCATGGACAAGACCCCTGATGTGACCAAATTCGCCGAGACTCTGGAAAAGGTCTGCGTCGAAACGGTCGAATCCGGCGCCATGACCAAGGATCTGGCCATCTTGATCGGCCCTGAGCAAAAGTGGCTGACCACGAACCAGTTCCTTGAGGCACTGGACACCAACCTGCAAAAGGCCATGGGCTAACGCCTCCAGCCTTTTTCGCGTTACGATACAGGGCCCGCTGGCAACGGCGGGCCCTGTTTTCTTATTCGAGGAACTTCATCATGGACCTGACACCATCGCCGGAGGCCTATGCGGTCCTTGATCAAGTCCGTCAGTTGTTCGAGCAGGACATCCTGCCGCGGAACCGGGAGATGATCCGTTCCGCCAAGCAGGATGGCGAGCTGGACCCGCCGTTTCTTGACGAGCTGCGTGCCAAGGCCAAGTCACTGAACCTGTGGAATATGGCGCATACGGATTTGACGGAACGCCAGGCGGGCCTGTCCATGAGTAATCTGGACTACTCCATTGTCGCTGAATTGCTGGGGCGGGTTTTTTGGTCCTCGAAAGTGTTCAACTGCCAATGGCCCGACGTTCCCAACATGGTCGCCTTGCAAAGATACGCCACTGAGGAAAAAAAGGAAAAATGGCTGAAACCACTGCTGGACGGCGATTGCCAGTCCGCCTTTGCCATGACGGAACCAGGTGCCGCATCGTCAGACGCCAAGAATATTGCCGCCACCATAACGCCGGATGGCGATAATTATATTGTCGATGGCCAGAAATGGTACATCACCGGCGGCGGCCATGAACGTTGCCGGTTCTATCTGTTTCTAGGCCTCAGCAACCCGGACGCGGCCCAGAACAGACGCCACAGCGTCATCCTTGTTCCCCGTGAAACAACCGGCGTCACGGTCGGCGGCGCCAATGCCTTTTTCGGCTATTCGGAACCGAACGGCCCGGCATCGGAAATCAAATTCGACCAGGTTCGGGTGCCGAAAGAGAACCTCCTTGGCGGGTTGGGCGAAGGCTTTGCCGTCTCGCAAGCCCGTCTGGCCCCTGCCCGCCTGCATCATTCCATGCGCGCCATCGGCCAGTGCGAATTGCTGATGGAGCTAATGTACGCCCGCGCCCTGGAACGCCACGCCTTTGGCCGCGCCCTTGAAGGTTACGACACGGTACAATACGCCATCGCGCATTCCAGGGTCGAAACAGAACAAATGCGCCTGCTGCTGCGCAAGGTCGCCGCACAGGTTGATATGGAAGGGGAAAAGGCCGCCTACCGTGATCTCTCTATCCTCAAGGTCGCCATCGCCCAAGGCTATTACCGCATCGCCGACCGCGCCGTGCAGGTATTCGGCGCCATGGGAGGCTATGACGGCACCCCACTTGCGGATGCCTTCGCCTGGAGTAGGGTTTTCAGGATTGGCGACGGCCCCGACGAAGTGCATCTGCGCAGCATCTTCCGCGCCGAGCCCAAGCCGGAGTTGGCGCTGGCGGACTCGCCCTACGTGGTACCGCCGGGCGATTGGGTATAGGAAAATTTGGGAATTTAGCTCCCCAAAAAAGGCCGTGAAGGCACCTCCGTACCGATCATGAAAGCGGACCTCTGATTCCAATGCCACCGCCAGCACATTGGCGACGATCAACAGGCCCAGCAGAAAATCCATGGTGCACTGGCTGGCCGTGGCACGATTGCCCTCTCCAGCAGATCATAGAGCTGCTGCTTCAGCACCATGGCCTAGCCGGACGCGGCAGCCGCGATGGCCTCTTCAATGGCGGCCAAAGCCGCATCGGCTGCATCGCCGTCCGGCCCCCCGGCCTGCGCCATGTCCGGGCGGCCGCCACCACCTTTTCCTCCCACGGCGGCCGAACCCGCACGCACCAGATCCACCGCGCTCAACCGGTCCGTCAAGTCATCTGTGACGCCCACGGTCAAGGCCGCCTTGCCCTCGTTCACGGCAATAAAGGCGATCACGCCGGAGCCGAGTTTCTGCTTGGCCGCATCGACCATGCCGCGCAATTCCTTGGCCGGCACATCGTCCACGCGGCGGCCAGAATAGGCGATCCCGCTCACGTCCTTGCCGCCATCGTCACCACCCTTGGCACCACCGCCGCCGCCAAACGCGAGCGCCTGGCGGACCTGGCTCAAATCACGTTCCAGTTTCTTGCGCTCTTCCAACAGAGCGCCAATGCGATCCGGCAGTTCCGCCGGGGTGGTCTTCAACAAATCCACCGCCGCCCACAATTGGCCATCCTGTTCGTAGAAATGCGCTAGGGCCGCCGCGCCCGTCAGGGCCTCAATCCGGCGCACGCCAGCCGCCACGGCGCTTTCGCTGATTACCGTGAAGGCTCCTATATCGCCGGTATTGCGCACATGGGTGCCGCCGCAAAGCTCTGTGGAGAATGACCCTTCTCCGCCCTCGCCCATGGACACGACACGCACCTCGTCACCATATTTTTCACCAAACAGCGCCAACGCGCCCTGCTCCACCGCTTCGTCCGGGGTCATTTGCCCGGTACGGACGATGGTGTTGACGCGGATCTGTTCGTTCACATCCTGCTGCACCAGGGCTAGTTCCTCCGCTGTTACTGCCCTGGGCTGGCTGATATCAAAGCGCAGGCGGTCCGGTGCGACCATGGAGCCTTTTTGCATCACATGCGCGCCCAGCCGGTTACGCAACGCGGCATGCAGCAGATGGGTCGCGGAATGGTTGGCGCGCAACTGGGCCCGCCGGGCATTATCGACAACCATTTCGACGGCATCGCCAACCTTCAGGCTGCCTGCCTGGACGGTGCCGCGATGCTCATGCAGATCGGCCACGCGCTTTTGCGTATCCGAGATCTGAATGCTCAGGCCATCGGCGCCGTTCATCTGGCCTGCGTCACCCTGCTGGCCGCCGGACTCGCCATAGAATGGCGTTTGATTGACCAGGATCGAGACTTCCGTACCCGCGTCCGCCGTCTCTACACGTTCGCCATCGACCACCAGGGCCAGAACCTCGCCCTCGGCCTGATTCTTGTCATAACCAAGGAATTCCGTGGCGCCGCATTCCTCACGCAGCTCGAACCAGATGGCATCCGTCCCGGTCTCGCCGGAGCCGGCCCAAGACGCCCGCGCTTCGGCACGCTGGCGTTCCATGGCAACATCAAAGCCGTCCGTATCCACGGCCCGGTTCTGGCTGCGCAGCACATCCTGGGTCAAATCCAAGGGAAAGCCGTAAGTGTCATAGAGACGGAAGGCAACCTCGCCCGGCAGCGCCTCGACCTCGCCCAGCTTCTCGACCTCGCCCATCAACAGATGCAGGCCACGGTCCAGGGTCTGCTTGAAGCGCGTTTCCTCGCCTCGCAAGGTTTCGGTAATCAGGGCCTCGGCCCGGGCTAGTTCAGGAAACGCTTGTCCCATTTTTCCGACCAGGGTCGGCACCAAGCGCCACATCAGGGGATCATTGGCGCCCATCATATGGGCATGGCGCATGGCCCGGCGCATGATCCGGCGCAGCACATAGCCGCGCCCCTCATTGGACGGCAGCACCCCATCGGCGATCAGGAACGATGAGGCGCGAAGATGATCAGCGATCACCTTGTGGCCGGATTTATGATCGCCGTCCACATCTATGTCGGTGAACTCGGCCGAGGCCTCCATGATCGTGCGCAGCAGATCGATGTCGTAGTTGTCATGGGTGCCCTGCAACAGGGCGGTCAGCCGCTCCAGGCCCATGCCGGTATCGATGGATGGTTTCGGCAGCTCGACGCGCTCATCCGCGCTCAACTGCTCGAACTGCATGAAGACGAGATTCCAGATCTCGATAAAACGGTCGCCGTCCTCGTCCGGGCTGCCGGGAGGACCACCGGGAATGGCCGGGCCATGATCGAAAAAAATCTCGGAACAGGGCCCGCAGGGGCCAGTATCGCCCATGGCCCAGAAATTGTCCGAGGTTGCGATGCGGATGATGCGCTCCTCGGACAGGCCGGCAATCTTGCGCCACAGATCAAAGGCTTGATCATCGTCATGATAGACCGTGACCAGCAGGCGGTCCGCATCCAGGCCGTATTCCTTGGTGATCAGGTTCCAGGCCAGCTCGATCGCGCGTTCCTTGAAATAATCGCCAAAGGAGAAATTACCCAACATCTCAAAAAACGTATGGTGCCGCGCTGTATAGCCTACATTATCCAGATCGTTATGCTTACCTCCCGCCCGGACGCATTTTTGCGAGGTAACAGCGCGTTGATAGGGCCGCGCCTCGGCGCCGGTGAAGACATTCTTGAACTGCACCATGCCCGCGTTGGTGAACATCAGGGTAGGATCATTGTGCGGCACCAGGGGTGAGGATGACACGACCTCGTGCCCCGCCGCCGCGAAATAGTCCAGGAACGCCTTGCGGATATCGTTCGCGCTTTGCATTTCGATCTATCCAACCACTCTAAAATCTAAATCGGCCACTTTCGCCGTCACTCTCATGGGGCGGGCGGAAAATAGCCGTCCGGCCCGGCGCTGTCTACCGGCGCTGTCCCGATACGGCGGCAGCGCCGGGGACCAGGATTTATTCAGCTTTTACCGTGCAGCCGCCGAAATGTTGAAAGGTCCGGGGCGGCTCGCTCGCCATATGTACCGAGTGGCTGGCCAGGAACTCACCGGGCTTGTCGGAAAACTGGCCATGCACCGAGGTCACGTTCAAATCGCCCGACGCCGTGAAGCCAAGAAAATGGCGCACATTGGACAGCGCGATCATCTCCAGATGGCTAGCGCCCTGGCTGCTGACTGCCTTGGCGTTGCCCCGGCCCGTGTTGATGCCTTCGATGCTAAATTTAAAGCCCTTTTGCTGCTTGGTATTGTAGCGTTCGACTTCCCAATTGGTCTCGATCGCAGTTTTGAAGGCGCAGCTCAAGCTCTTCGCCTCAGCCAGGGCCTTGCGGGCCTCCGATGCATCCGCTGCCGCGTTTGCGGGCGCGATGCCCGGCAATAGGGCGAGGAAGAAAACAGTCAATATGCGCATAGGGGTACCTACCGTTATTCAAGTTTGCGTCAATTTCGCACTTCTTTTAGCGGGCTATCTTGGAATTGCCAACGGGGATGCTTAGTTTACGTCTGAGACGTTTGATAGTGTTGGTTTTCGGCAGCGCCCAAAGAGGACTATATCCATGGCCTATGATTTTGATCTGTTCGTGATTGGCGCCGGTTCGGGCGGCGTTCGGGCCTCGCGCATCGCGGCCTCCCATGGCGCCCGCGTGGCCGTGGCCGAGGAATACCGCTATGGCGGCACCTGCGTCATCCGGGGCTGTGTGCCAAAGAAACTATTTGTCTATGCCTCGCACTTTTCCGAGGATTTCAAGGATGCGGAATCCTTTGGCTGGAAGGTGGGCAAGGCTAGTTTCGATTGGGCCAAGCTGATCGCCAACAAGGACAGAGAAATTGACCGCCTGAACGGCATCTATATCAACTTGCTGGAAGGCGCCGGCGTGCGCCGCTACGACGGCCGCGCCCGCCTGACGGACGCTCATACCATCGAGATCGCGGGAGAGACCGTGACGGCGGAGTATATCCTCCTCGCCACCGGCGGCACCCCGACCATGCCGGATCTGCCCGGTATCGAACACACCATCAGCTCCAACGAGGCCTTTCACCTGGAAACCCTGCCCGAACACATCACCATCGTGGGCGGCGGTTATATCGCGGTGGAATTCGCCGGTATCTTCAATGGCCTGGGCCGCCAGGTGACGCAATTGTACCGCAGCGAGCAGATCCTGCGTGGCTTTGATTGGGATGTGCGCCATCACCTGGCGGGCGAAATCCGCAAAAAAGGGATCGATCTGCGCACGGATACCAATGTCACAGCGATAGAAAAAACCGCGAACGGCTATCGCCTCAGCCTGACCAACGGAGAAAGCCTGGATACGGGCCTGATCATGTATGCCACGGGCCGCCATCCCAACAGCGGCGATCTGGGCCTGGAAGCCGTCGGCGTAACATTGGCCAAAAACGGCGCCGTGGTGGTTGATGAATGGTCACGAACCAACGTCCCCAACATTTATGCGGTGGGTGATTTGAGCGACCGCATCGCCCTAACCCCGGTAGCCTTGATGGAGGGGCATGCCTTCGCCGACACGGTGTTCGGCAACCTACCCCGCCAGCCCAACCACGTGGATGTCCCAGCAGCCGTCTTCAGCCAGCCCAGCGTCGGCACCGTGGGCTTGACCGAGGAACAGGCCCGCGCGGAGATTGGCGAAGTGGTTATCTATAAATCCACCTTCACGCCCATGAAGCACACCCTGACGCCGTCGGAGGAAAAGACTTTGATGAAGCTGATCGTCGATGCCCGCACGGACCGGGTGGTGGGCTGTCACGTGGTCGGCCCGGACGCCGCCGAGATGGTCCAGGGCATCGGCATCGCGCTGCGTTGCAACGCCACCAAGGCGCAGTTTGACGCCACTGTCGGCATCCACCCCTCGGCGGCGGAGGAACTGGTCACCATGCGCAGCAAATGGACCCCACCCAAGGCGCAAGCGGCGGAGTAGATTACGGTTCATTTCTGAACCCTTGGAAAGCCCCGCAGCTTACCGTATATAAAGCGCTTCTTTTTCTAGGGAATGAAGTTATGCCCATGCAATGGAACCCTAACGGCTGGCGGCAACGCACGGCCCTCCAAATGCCCGAATACGCGGACCAGGCGGTCTTGGACGGCGTCTTAGACAAACTCGGCAGCTTCCCGCCGCTAGTTTTCGCCGGCGAGGTAAACGCCCTGCGTCGCAGGCTGGCCCAGGCGGCGAAAGGCGACGGCTTTTTGCTGCAGGGCGGTGATTGCGCCGAAAGTTTCGCCGAATTCCATCCCAACAACATCCGCGATACCTTCAGGGTGCTGATGCAAATGGCCGTGGTCCTGACCTTTGGCGGCGCCGTGCCGGTAGTCAAAGTGGGCCGCATGGCGGGACAGTTCGCCAAACCGCGTTCCGCGCCGACGGAAACCATCGATGGTGTCGAATTGCCGATCTATCGCGGCGATATCGTCAACGGTATCGATTTCGATGCTGCCGAGCGCCAGCCGGACCCAAACCGTCTGTTAACCGCCTATTCCCAGGCGGCGGCAACCTTGAACTTGCTGCGTGCCTTCGCCCAGGGCGGCTATGCAGATCTGTACAAGATCCACCGCTGGAACCTGGACTTCGTCGAAGGCACCGAGGCCGCCGACCGGTATGGCGAGCTTTGTGGCCGTATTTCCGAGGCGCTGGAGTTCATGGAAGCCTGCGGCATCAACGGCGACAGCGTGCCGGAAATGCGGCAAACGGATTTCTATACCTCCCATGAAGCACTGTTGCTGAACTATGAAGAAGCCATGACGCGCGAGGATACCATCACCCGCATGGGCGGCTGGTACGATACCTCGGCCCATATGGTCTGGATCGGCGACCGCACCCGCCAGGCCGATGGCGCCCATATCGAATATTGCCGGGGCATCAATAATCCCCTGGGTCTGAAGGCCGGCCCGAGCATGGAGGCGGATGACCTGATCCGCCTGATCGATACCTTAAATCCGGAGAACGAGGCAGGGCGTCTGACCCTGATCGCCCGCATGGGCGATGTGGAGGTGATGGAAAAACTGCCGTCCCTGGTGCGCCGGGTGAAGGCGGAGGGGCGCACGGTGCTGTGGTCTTGCGATCCCATGCACGGTAACACGATCAAATCCTCCACCGGCTACAAGACCCGACCGTTCGACCGCATCCTGGCCGAGGTCAAGGGCTTCTTCGCCGTCCACCAGGGCGAAGGCACGCATGCGGGCGGCGTGCACGTGGAAATGACCGGACAGGACGTGACCGAATGCCTGGGCGGAGCACAGTTAATCGGTGAAGAGGAATTGGCATCCCGCTATCATACCCACTGTGATCCGCGTCTGAATGCCTCGCAAAGTCTGGAGCTGTCGTTCCTGATCGCGGAGATGCTGAAACAGCAGCGGCCCGCACAGCAAATGCCGGAAGCAGTCGAAGCCGCGCAATAAGGGTTTGCAGGTCATGACGGGCAAGAGCCCAAGCGAAAGCGAAGATCTGGAAGGCTATATCGATCGCTGGACGGATCAGTATTTCAAGAAGACCCGCGCCATCGTGCAACGTAATGGCGATGCCGAGGTGACCTATGCGGTCTTCATGCGGCGCCCGGTTAGTTTCGCGCCACGGCTGATGATCGATTGGCTGAACCAGGTCGCCGCCGAGCGTGAGGTTACCTTCAATATCCAAAAGTGTTTCGACGAAGGCGATTGGGTCGGCGCTGGCGAACCGCTGCTATATTTGAGCGGCCCGTTGTCTGAGCTGGTGGATCTGGAAACGCTTTATTTGCAAAAGCTGGGCGCCTGCTGTGTGGCCGCCTACAACGCCTATCTGATGTGTTCATCCCTGCCCGACAGCCAGTTCCTGGCCATGGACGCGCGCCATTGCGCTGGCCACGAAATGGCTGAGATGATGGCTTACGCCGCTTCCGTCGGTAGCGAAGGCGCCCGCCGCGACCGGGATGCAGTCGGTTTCATCGGCAACGCGACGGACGCGACGGCGCACTTTTTTGGCAACGAAAAAGGCCTGGGCACCATGCCTCATGCCTTGATCGGCTATGCCGGCAGTACCCTGAGAGCGGCGGAAATGTATGCCGAGGCATTTCCAGGCGAGCCGTTAACGATTCTGGTAGACTATTTTGGCCAGGAGGTCACGGACGCCCTGGCGGTCTGCAACCGCTTCGCCGATTTGGCCGAAGAAGGCGCGGTCGCCGTGCGTCTGGACACTCATGGCGGCCGCTTTGTCGAAGGTTTGGACACACAATCCTCCTATGCGGTATTGGAGCGTCATGTCCCCCGCGCGGTGCGGCAGTACCGCAACGAGGAAGAACTGCGCTGGCTGGTCGGCACGGGTGTATCGGCGGCAGCAATTTTTCATATGCGCGACAAGCTGGATGAAGCCGGCTTTTCGAAAGCGCGCATCGTGGCATCCTCAGGCTTCAATTTTTTCAAATGCCAGGTCATGGGCAGCGTCAATGCCCCCATTGACATGGTCGGCACCGGGTCCTATCTGCCGGACGATTGGCGGGAGACCTATGCCACCGCCGATATCGTCGCATACGACGGTGAGCCGAAGGTCAAGGTTGGACGCGAATTCCTGCTGCAACGGCGTTGATCCGCGCGCATCATGTATTGATGTTTTGTAATTTATCGAATGGCGCCAAGGGCGCCCTGTGTATGATTATTGGCGGTCTGTTGCTCACGACTCAGGACGGTATCTGCAAATGGCTAACGGCGGAATTTCATCCCGGCGAGGTGATGTTCTATCGTGGCCTGTTCACTTTCGTGCCCATAATCGTCATTATCGCGGTACGGTCAGGCGGCATCCACCAACTGGCGACCCGCAATCTCAAAGGCACCATGATCCGCGCCGCACTAGGCGCCGGCACCTCGGTCTTCGTGGTGGTATCCTTCATCTTTCTGCCCTTGGCCGACGCATTGGCCATTATCTTTCTCAGCCCGATCATGCTGACCGCACTATCCGGTCCAATGTTGGGAGAGCCGGTCGGCTGGCGGCGCTGGCTGGCTGTCTTCATCGGCTTCGCCGGCGTGATGCTGATGATCCGGCCCAGCGCCGAAGGCATTCCCTATTATTATTTCTTCCCCCTTTTGGCGGCTCTATTGTCGGCCTTGCGCGATGTGGCGACACGCCGGCTGCGCAACGACGACAGCTCCGCCTCGATCCTGTTCTATTCCATGGTGGCGGGCCTACTCGCCGGCGCGATCAGCATGCCCATGTTTGGCGCCCATTGGCCCAGCCCGACGCAGTGGGGTCTGTTCGCCGCCGCGGGTATTCTTAATTCGCTTTCGCACCTGTTGACGATCCAGGCCCTGTTGCTGGCGCCGGGGGGAACCATGGCGCCGTTCAGGTACCTCTCCCTGATTTGGGCCGCGGTGATGGGCTACTTGATATGGGGAGATGTACCGGACGGTTGGAAGCTGGCCGGTGCCGCCCTGGTCGTGGGCGCGGGCCTATTCATCCTGTACCGCGAGATGCGCGGCCGGCGATAGTGCCTATTCCAAGGTGCGTCTATTTCAAGGCAGCCATGTGCCTCAAACACCGCAATTTAGTATAGTATCCGGGTGAACTAACACTCATGCACCAACGGAGATGACCTGCAATGTATCCGGGCAAATATGCGGCGCAGAACCCTGACAAACCAGCATTCATCATGGCGGATAGCGGCGAGGCCGTGACCTACCGTGAATATGAGGCGCGCTGTAACCGCCTGGCGCATCTCTTGCGAGACCAGGGCCTGGAACGACTGCATCACTATGCAGTCTTCATGGAAAATAACGTCCGTTATATGGAAAGCTGCGGTGCCGGTGAGCGCGCTGGCCATTACTACACCTGCATCAATTCTTACCTGACGGCGCAGGAGGTGGCCTATATCGTCAACAATTCCGAAAGCCAAGTGTTGATCATCTCCGAAGCCCGGCGCGAGACAGCGATGGCGGCGCTGGCTGACTGTCCCAACGTGCAGCTTTGCATTGTCGTCGATGGGCCGGGCGACGGCGACAAGATAGTTAATCTGGACGAGGCCACAGCCAATTTTCCCGACACCCCGATCCCAGATGAATGCCTAGGCATTGCGATGCTTTATTCGTCCGGCACCACGGGACAGCCCAAGGGCATCCTGCGGCCGCTGCCCGAAAACGCCCCCGATGCGCCCATGCCGGTCTATCAGTTTCTGATGAACATGTGGCATTACCGCGAGGGCATGGTCTACCTGATCCCGGCGCCGCTTTATCATTCGGCGCCGCACGTGGCGCTTAACTTCACCCTCCGCGTTGGCGGCACTTCCGTGATCATGGAGCGCTTCGATCCGGAGCTCTATCTCTCTCTGGTAGAAAAATACGGCGTAACCGACAGCCAACTGGTGCCGACCATGTTCTCCCGCATGCTGAAACTGCCCGAAGAGGTGCGCGAGCGCTATGACATGTCCTCGCTGGAGGTCGCGATCCACGGCGCGGCGCCCTGCCCCCCCCAGGTCAAACAACAGATGATCAACTGGTGGGGCCCAGTCGTCGAAGAATACTATGGCGCCACCGAGGCGCAGGGTCTGACAGCCTGCGACTCCGAAGAATGGCTTGCCCACCCAGGTACCGTGGGCCAGGTAAAATTCGGCGAGATACGTATTCTTGACGACGACATGAAACCCTGCCCGACAGGCACCGCCGGCACCATTTGGTTCGTCAATGCCAGCCCATTCGAATATTTCAATGATGCCGGCCGAACGGAAGAGGCCTATTCCCCAGACCGCACCATGAGCACCGTGGGCGATGTGGGCTATGTGGACGAAGAAGGCTATCTGTTTCTGACCGACCGGGCGACCTTCATGATTATCTCCGGTGGCGTCAACATCTATCCCCAGGAATGCGAGAACTTGTTGATCACCCATCCCAAGGTGATGGACGCTGCCGTTTTCGGCGTGCCCAACGAAGAAATGGGCGAAGAGGTCAAGGGCGTGATCCAGATGACGCCCGGCCAGACCGCGGGAGAAGCGCTGGAGATGGAACTGATAGAATTCTGCCGCGAGCACCTGGCGCACATGAAATGCCCGCGCAGCATTGACTTCATCGACGATATGCCGCGTCTACCCACGGGAAAACTCTATAAACGTATCCTTCGGGACCGCTACTGGAGCGACCGAAAGAGCCGTATCCTATAGCCAACGAAATTCAGCGGCCTGGATAGACGTATGCCGTGTAATAACCGTGGAGTAACCATGGAATAAAGGGAACGCGGCCCAGGCGGCGGAACCAGATTTGCACCAAGGTACGGTGATAGCCTCGTCTGCCGCTATTTTGGTGGCTCGCCGATCTGGACCACCTGCTTGCCGAAGTTCTCGCCCTTTAGCATGCCGATAAAGGCGGCAGGCGCGTTCTCCAGGCCCTGGGTGATATCCTCACGGTATTTGATTTTGCCTTTCGCCAGCCAGCCGGACATCTCGGCCATGAATTCCGGCTTCAGGTCCATGTGGTCAGAAACAATAAAGCCCTGCATCTTGACCTTGTTGCCTACCATGGTGCCGAGGTTTTTCACGCCCTCGGGTTTTTCCAGATTGTACTGGCTGATCATACCGCAGGCGACGATACGGGCATAGGGATTGACCTTGAGTAAAACCGCATCCAGCATCGCACCGCCCACATTCTCGAAATAAACGTCGATGCCTTGCGGACAGGCCTGGGCCAAGGCATCCCCCAGGGAGCCGGCTTCCTTGTAGTTAAATGCGGCATCAAAACCCAATTCGTCCATGATATAGGCGGCTTTTTCGAACGAGCCAGCACTACCTGCCACGTGACAGCCCTGCATCTTGGCGATCTGTCCGGCAATCTGGCCCACGGCGCCCGATGCCGCGGAAACATAAACCGTCTCGCCTTCCTTGGGCTGACCAATATTACGCAGGCCGACCCAGGCGGTCATCGACGGCATGCCCAAAACACCCAAATAATGGGACAGGGATGCGACGTTGCCATCAACCTTATTAACGCTGCCGACCTGGGCCACGGAAAATGCTTCCCAGCCAAGGCGGCCTTCCACCAAGTCGCCTTCCACCAGGGATGGATCGTTGGAGGCAACCACCTCGCCCACCATACCGGCCTGCAACACCTGGCCCAGCTCAAAACCGGGGGCATATGACTTTTGATCCCGCATTCGGCCACGCATGTAGGGGTCCAGTGACATAAAGATATTGCGCACCAACACCTCGCCCGCACCCGGTTCCCCCACGGGCGCCACCACGACCTCGAAATGGGAGGCGTCAACCCAACCAGCGGGTCGGGATTTGAACAAAATTCGTTTGTTTTCAGTCATTTTTTGCCTACCTTGTATTGTGCGCACGATCTTTCGATGGGTCCCGGCTATATCGCACCAGCCCGGCGGAGACGCAATAGCCCATGGCGCCATGGCGCCGATAGGTTAACGCCCCCGTATGTTAAAATTAACGGCAAATTCATCAAATTGAGATATGACAAAAAAGTGCTAAAGCGGTTTTGATTGGGACAGTGATGTCTGAAGCAGCTGGAAAAGTTGAAGAGCTTGAGGAAATGGAAGGTAAGCTGCGCTCGGTGGCGCAAGCCCTGGCCATTGATCAAGCTTTGGATACGGGCGACCGAGATTCCCTCCATGCCCTGCCCTTGTAATTGCTGCCGATGAACCTGCCATCTATTTCCCGGGCGAGAATGCTTAAAAACCCACACATGAAGAACATGATCGAGGCCCATTATGTCGCCATCGGCGGCGTGCTATGTGGTTTGATGCTGAAGATGGATGCCTGGGAAGACAAATTCGGCAAGGGCCGCGGCGGCCTAGTCTCAAAACCTGATTTTCATCATGTCCGAGATGCGTATGGGCATGAATTACATCTACGAGATCGAGCAAAAAGCCCCCGCCATCAACGATCTGCAATAGGCCCGCCCGGACAGGGTTTTTGGACTACAGCTGGGTGGCAGTCGCCCCGCCCCAGGTTTCATCCCAATCCTGGTTCAACATATCGGTTGGGCCGCAGTCAGCTTCAAAGAACTTATTGGGCAACTGAAAAATCGCCAGCATCAAGGCGCCATTCGGCGTACCCGCGGCATGGCGGCTGCCGGCGGGACGCCAGACGAAATTACCTGCGCTACACGTTCCCTCTCCGCAAACCAGCGCACCTTCAATGACGAAGGTCTGTTCTATCTGCACATGTTCATGATCCGGCAGCATGGCACCCGGCGCCATTTTCAATAGCACCGTCAACAGCCCCGTACGCCGGTCCACCAGCAGGGTTTTTGCCTCGACGCCATCGTAACGTGTCGCCTCCCACGGCATGGAATGGGTTTCGACAAAGCGCGTGTCCAAAGGGCCCAAGCCTCGGTGGTTCGGGGCATTGGGGGTAATTGCCGTCGTCATGGTCTCTCCGTAAAAAATATTTGTCGTGGTGTAGGGTAGAGTGATGCTTACCGCCCCTTGAACTCTGGCGCACGCTTTTCCTTGAACGAGGCGATGCCTTCGTTTCGGTCTTCGCTATCAAGGATGGCTTCAGTGCTGCGGCGCGCTATGCCGGCACGCTCGGATGGCCCCTTGTTGATGACCTCGCCGACAAAACGCTTCAAGGTGCTCAAGACCATGGGGGCATGCTGTTTCAGGGTATTGGCGTAATCCATCGCCGCATCCATCAACTGATCCGCCGGCACCACCTTATTGACCATGCCGACCTCGTAGGCCCGCTGTGCCGTTAAATCGGAGGCGTAGAGAACGAATTCCATGGCAATCTTGTGCGGAATGCGCGCGGCAAGCGAGGATATCAGGCCACCTGTGACGCCGACCTTGGCTTCGGGATAGCTGAACACCGCTGTGTCCGCCGCCACGCAAAGGTCCGCGAACTGGATCAGTACCACACCGCCGCCGACGCAATAGCCGTCCACCGCCGCGATGATCGGCTTATCAACCTCTACGCCGACGCTGGGGGTAAAACGCCAGATCTCCGGCGGGTGGGTCAAATCGGCGCCGACCGTGAACGCCCGCGGCGTGGCCGAGGCCAAAATAGCAACCCGGTCGCTGCCGGCCTGAAAACGCTGCCAGGCTGCACGCAATTCCTCACCCAGATCCACCGAGAGCGCGTTCAGCTTCTCTGGCCGGTTCAGGGTGATGATGGCGATGTCGTCTTTTGATTCGTAGGTGACCAGTTCCGTACTCACAGCGTTTCCTCTTCCTTTGACACAATTTCTCCGCCGACGGCTTCCCCGTTAATCAGGACCAGCCAGCCAGCCTCATCGATTACCTTAACATCCAGCGCCTGGGCTTTCTTTAATTTTGATCCCGCCGCCGCCCCCGCGATCACCAAGTCCGTTTTGGCCGAGACCGAGCCCGAGACCTTGGCGCCCAAGGCCTCGGCCCGCGCCTTGGCCTCCGCCCGCGAGGTCCGCTCCAGGGTACCTGTAAAAACCAATGTTTTGCCCGCCAGCTCGGACGTGGTATCAGCGCGCGCCATGTCCTGGACTTGATCGAGCATTCCGGTCAGCGCATCCCAGACATCCTTGTTATGTCCATCATCGAAGAAAGCCAACAATGCCTTGGCGACTTTCTCGCCAATGCCGTCAATATCGAGCAGTTCTTCCAAATTATCAGGCTTCATGGCCGCGTCGAAATTTGCCAATGTCTCATACCTACGGGCCAGCAACTTGGCATTGCCCTGGCCTACATGACGAATGCCAAGGGCGAAAATAAGGCGGTCTAGAGGGATCCTCCGCTTTTCCTTGATCGCTTCAAACAGATTTTCGACGGAGGTCTCGCCCCAACCTTCCCATTCCTGCAATGGCTTGCGGCCCTCCTTGCCGTCCTGCGCCTGCAAGATAAAGATGTCCACTGGCGTCTTTACCACGTGGGCATCGTAAAACGCCTTGATCTGTTTTTCGCCCAAGCCTTCGATATCAAAGGCATTACGGGAAACAAAATGGCGCAAACGCTCCACTGCCTGGGCCTCGCAGGTCAGACCGCCACCACAACGCCAATCAACCTCGCCTTCGTCCCGCACCGCCGTAGCGCCGCAGATCGGGCAAGTCGAGGGAAAGACGAAAGCTTCGGGACCCGGCTCAACCACTTCCAGAACCTGCGGGATCACGTCGCCGGCGCGCTGCACCAAAACCTTTGCCCCAACCCGGATGTTCTTTTCCGCGATGTAGTCCTGGTTATGCAGGGTCGCGTTGGCAACCACCACGCCACCGACGGTAACGGGTTTCAGGCGCGCCACCGGGGTCAGCTTGCCGGTCCGGCCAACCTGAATATCGATTCCTTCGACCAAGGTCTGGGCCTGCTCGGCGGCAAACTTGTGGGCAATCGCCCAGCGCGGCGAGCGCGAGGCCGCGCCCAAACGGTCCTGCCAGTCTAGGCGGTCGACCTTGTAGACGATTCCATCGATGTCATAGGGCCGAGCGCTGCGCCCCGCCTCGGTGGCGCTGTGATAGGCTAGCATCTCCGCCGTATTCCTACAGATTTGATGTTCCTGGACCTCAAAGCCCCAGGCCTTCATGGCCGCCAGGACACCGGCCTGGGCATGGCTGGGCAGGGCACTGACCTCGCCCCAGGCATAGGCCCGGAAACTCAATTGCCGCGATGCCGTAATGGCGGGATCGAGCTGGCGCAGGGAGCCGGCAGCGGCATTGCGAGGGTTGGCGTACGCGGGCCGTTCGGCGGCATCCTGCTTTCGGTTTAGCTCGGCGAAAGCGCCATGGTTCATAAAGACTTCGCCGCGCACCTCGAATACATCTGGTGCCGGGCCCAGGAAGCGTTTGGGAATGTCGTCAATAGTGCGCAGATTAGCGGTGATATCCTCACCCACCTCACCATCGCCCCTGGTCGCGCCCTGCACGAAGACGCCGTTCTCATAGCGCAGGGCGGCGGACAGACCGTCGATCTTTGGTTCCGCCACTATTTCCACGACGGCGTCATCATCCAGTTTCAGAAAGCGCCGGATACCGGCTAGGAAATCGACGACATCCTCCTCGTTAAAAGCGTTGCCCAGGGACAGCATGGGGCGGCTGTGGCGAACCTTGGAAAAGCCGTCTGCGCCGTCTGTCGACGGAGCGCCGATGCGCTCGGACGGGCTGTCAGGGCGCTTCAAATTTGGGAACCGCCCCTCGATGGCGCTGTTGCGCTGGCACAAGGCATCGTATTCGGCATCCGATATGGCCGGGTCATCATTCTGATAATAGGCGGCGTTATGGTCCTGGATTTCACTGGCGAGACGCGCCAGCTCTGCCTTGGCTTGATCCTCGTTCAGTTCGGCAACCGGAATGGCGGCGGCCTCGGTCATGAGCCGGCGGCCTGTAGTAGGCTGTCGGCGGCGGCGCGGGCCTCGTCCGTGATGGTGGCACCGGCCAGCATGCGGGCGATCTCCTCACGCCGGACATCGGCATCAAGGTCCTCCACCGTGGTCCGGGCTCCGCCATTGCTTTCTTGTTTAACGATGCGCCAATGATGCGTAGCCCGTGCGGCCACCTGCGGTGAATGGGTGACCACGATGACCTGGGTATCGTCGGCCAGACGGGCCAGACGCTCGCCGACCTTGTCCGCCACCGCGCCGCCGACGCCGCTATCGACCTCGTCAAAGATCAAGGAAGCCGGCTCGCGGTTTTGCGCCAGGGCGACCTTCAGGGCCAGCATCACGCGCGAGAGCTCGCCACCCGAGGCAACCTTGTTCAAGGGCCCGGGCGCACCGCCCGGATTGGTGGCGATGTGAAAGGCAACGCCGTCCCAGCCTTCAACGCTCCAGCCATCCTCGTCCCGTCTGGAAACAACGGTTTCAAACACCGCCTTATCCAGGGCCAGGGGCGGCAATTCAGCCGCCATGACCCGATCGAGTTTTTTCGCCGCCTTGACGCGCCCCTTGCTTAACCGCTCGGCCGCCTCCAAATAAGCGGCCTTGGTCGCCACCGCCTCAGCCTCCAGCACGGCCAGGCGTTGCCCACCATTATCAATGGTATCCAATCGTTGGGCGAAATCATCGCGCAGGGCAGCCAGGTCATCCACGCTGACCCGATGCTTGCGGGCCGCTTCGCGCAGGGCGAAAAGGCGCTCCTCGATCGAGTCAAGGCGGGCCGGGTCAAGATCCAAGGAACGCGCCGCATCGGCCACGGCCTCGATTCCCTCCATGGCCTCGACCGCGGCCCGCTCTAACCCATCAATGGCACCATCCAGGGCGCCGCCGGCACTTTCAGCCACCCGCTGCAGGGCGCCCTGGGCTATGCGCAGCCGTTGTTCGACGCCATTGCCCCCGCTATTTCCCCCACCACCGCCTTCACCGCCGCCATACAGGGCGCCCTGGGCATCACGCAATGCCTCGGCGATTTTCTCGCCCTGGCGCAATAGGGTTCTGGTGCGGTCCAATTCCTCCTCGTCGCCTGGTTTTAGATCCAATTCATCCAGTTCGGCACGGACGTGGCGCAGATAATCCTCCTCCTCCCGCGCCGTTCGCAATGCCGCTTGGGCATCCGCCAAGACCTGGGAGGTCTGGCACATCCGCGCATGGGCCTTGGCACAGCCGCCGACTTGCCCTTCCAGGCCACCGTAGACATCCAGCAGGGCCCGATGGCCACCTGAGTTCAGTAAGCCACGCTCGTCATGCTGGCTATGCACCTCGACCAAGGTTTCCCCTAGCCCGCGCAGCAATGCCGTTGAGATAGCCTGATCGTTGACAAAGGCCCGGCCCCGGCCATCGGCGCCGACCTGGCGGCGCAGGATCATGCCATCGTCGCCATCCAAATCCTGCTCACGCAGAATATCCCAGACCGGATGATTGCCGGGCGGATCAAAGGTGGCGACAACGGTGCCTTTTTCTGCCCCCTTGCGCACCAGGCCTGCGCCCCCCCGGCGGCCCAGGGCCAGGCCCAGGGCATCAAGCAAAATGGACTTGCCGGCCCCCGTCTCGCCGGTCAGCACGCACAAGCCGGTCCGCAGATCCAGATCCAGACGATCGATCAAGACAATATTGGTAATGGATAAGGCGCTCAGCATGTCTGGATATTAATGCACTTTCCATCGGCCCGATATCAGAATACAGAGCCCCACATCCGACTATACCAGGGTTCCTCTATCCCGTCGGTCCGCTCGTCCTCGCCAGTCAGCAAGGCATAGCTGTCCAGATACCATTCACTGCCCGGATAGTTATAGCCCAGGATGGCGGCGGCGTTCTTGGCCTCATCCACAATGCCCAGGGACAAATAGGCCTCGGTCAGACGATGTAGGGCCTCGGGGACGTGGGACGTGGTCTGGTATTTGTCGACGACATAGCGAAAACGGTTAATCGCCGCGCCTTGGTGGCCACGCTTCAGGTAATAGCGGCCAATCTCCATTTCCTTGCCAGCCAAATGGTCGCGGGCCAGATCCATCTTCAGGCGGGAATCGCGGGCATATTCGCTTTCAGGATAACGGTCTATAACTTCGCCCAAGGCGTCGAGGGCTAGCTCAGTGATTTTCTGTTCCCGGCCGGTATCGGCGATTTGTTCGTAGTACGAGATGGCAATCAGATAATAGGCATAAGGGGCGTCGCGGTTGCCGGGATGCAACTGCAAAAAGCGCTGCGCGGCAAAAATCGCCTCGTCATAATTATTGATTTCGTACTGCGCATAGGCCGCCATCAACTGCGATTTCCGGGCCCAAACCGAATAGGGATGTTGACGTTCCACCTCGTCAAAATCCATCACGGCCAATTCCGCGTTGCCGGAAAGCAGCTTGTCCATGGCCTGGTTGTAGATCTCTTCCACTGGCCGTTCCACATAGACGGCTTCATCGCTGGCGCAGGCGGTCAACAAGAATACCAGTGCCAGGCCAAGCACGGCGGCAAGGCCTGAACGTTGCGAGCTAAATCGCGGATTTTGAGGCCGCCGGTGGCAATTCATTACGTTTAACATATATACAGAACTGTTTCCGAATTTTCCATTCATCCAATCTTGATCTCTTATACCACGTCGCGAAACAAGAGCGGACCGTCAATTTTCGCAAAATTTCGAAAAAATCTACTAAGTAGGTGTCAACTTCAACAAATTGCCCTATCTTTTTCGTATGCCATAAGGCATCGTTACTACACAACTGCTAAACTTGAAAACAGCTATACGTTGTGCCACTTGTTTACTGGAGCATGTCGTAACAGGAGGCAGGCAGGTCGACAACACGTAAGGCCTGACTATTATGTTGCTTTTTTATTACGATAGTAACAACAAGACAATCAAAAGATTGGCAGAACAAATTTCTCGCGGCTGAGGGCACCATAAACCTCGCCGCCGAACATTGAGGTGATTATGGGTATACTAGCGAAACGTGTCGATGCCCATGTTGGTAGCCGCATCCGTGATCGGCGTACCGGCCAGGGTTTAACTCAAGAGCATTTGGCGAATGCCTTGAATATTTCCTATCAGCAGGTGCAGAAGTACGAGACTGGGGCCAATCGGGTCAGCGCCGGCCGGCTCTATGAAGTTTCGAAAATTCTCCAATCCGACGTCAGCTTTTTCTTTGGAGGGCTGGATGAGACGGCCGAGACCGAGCCATTGGGACATGGTGGCAAGAATCGCTCCACCATCGAACTGGTGCGCAATTTCGGTGCGATCGACAATCCTTCGATCCGTTCGGCTGTTTCCGGTTTGGTAAAAAGCATCGCCAAGCCAGAAAAAGACGCCTTGTATTAAGCCGAAGGGCACTATTCAGCTACATCGAACGAGTTAGTGCAACTTCATCTGCGTTCGAATGAACGCGGATTGCTCTGATTGGTAAGAAAAAAGGGGCCCGATGATTAATTTCACCAGGCCCTTTTTATATTTACGTCTCATGTGCCGCATGCACCATGGTCCTGATGGGGCAAACATGGTCCAATGGCAGGGATGGTAATCGCGACAAGAATGGGTAGGAGGCGGAAATGAAATTATCCTTGATGCTGGGCTATTCCGGGGCCCAGTTAGATATTCCGATGGCGCGGGTACAGCGGGCCGAAGAATTGGGCTTTCATTCCGTTTGGACGGCGGAGGCTTATGGTTCAGATGCTATAACACCCTTGGCCTATCTGGCCGCCATGACCAAGAAAATCAAGCTGGGCACCGCGATCATGCAACTATCGGCGCGGACGCCGGCCAATTGCGCCATGACGGCGGCAACCCTGGATGCCCTGGCGGGGGGCGACCGTTTTCTGGCGGGCATCGGGGTATCGGGGCCGCAGATCGTGGAAGGCTGGTATGGTCAGCCCTGGGGGCGGCCGTATTATCGGATCAAGGACTATGTCGCTATCATACGGGCGATTTGGGCCCGCGAAGCGCCAGTCGCCTATGAAGGCAAGGAAATTTCCCTACCCTTTACAGGCGAAGGTGCCGCTGGTCTAGGCAAACCGTTGAAGTCAATTCTGCATGGCAACCCGAACATCCCCATCTTTCTGGGTACAGGCAACGAGGCCACCGTGCGCCTGACCGCCGAGATTGCTGATGGTTGGCTGCCGCACGGTTTCATCCCCGGCTCCATGCCGGAATACCTGCCCTGGCTGGAACAAGGCTTCGCCCGCGCCGGAAATCGCAAATCCCTGGATAATTTCGAGATTATGGCCCTGACCCACGTGGAAGTGGACCAAGACGTGCAAGCAGCCCTGGACCGGCAAAAACCCGATGTGGCGCTATATGTGGGCGGCATGGGGCATAAGGACAAGAATTTTCACAAGGATCTGATGGTCCGGCGCGGCTTTGGCGATGCGGCCGAGCGTATTCAGGAGCTCTTCCTGGCCGGACACAAGGCGGAAGCGACGGCGGCCGTACCCGATGAATGGGTAGATCAGAAGTCCCTGGTGGGCCCGCCAGCACGGATCAAGCAGCGCTATCGCGCCTGGGAGGATTCCGGTGCCACCGGCCTGGTGGTCTGGGCCAGCCAGGACGAAGCGGTCGAAGTCATGGCCCAGGCGGCGCGTTTGAACTAGGACCTGGTTTCCAGCTTGGTAACATGGTGGGCCTTGCCGTCAAGGCGGCGCCGTGTTAGCGAAAGAGCATGCAGAGGAATCAAACAGATGCAGCCAATCGCAATGCTCCCGGCCGCGATGACAAGAACCCAACCGGGATCATCGTTATCGTGGCCAACTTTAGCGACGAAAGCAACCATGCCAGCCACCGGGTCGGCGACCGCTATGTGACCGCCGTGCGCGAGATCTGCGGCGCTCTGCCCTTGATTCTGCCGGCGTTGGGCGCCGGAGCGGATCTGGAAACGCTGCTGGATAACATTGATGGCGTCATTTTGACGGGCGGCGCCTCGAACGTAAACCCGCACCATTACGGCGGTGGCGAGGCACTGGATCAGACCCTCCTTGATGCCCGGCGCGATGGCGTGGCGCTGGAATTAGTACGCGCCTGCGTAGAACGCAACGTGCCCTTGTTCGGCATCTGCCGTGGCATACAGGAAATGAACGTTGCCCTGGGCGGTAGCCTGCATCAATACATGCACCAGGTACCGGCGCATTTCGATCACCGCCGGCCACGGGAAAAATCCATGGAAGTGCAAATGGCACCGCGCCAGCGGATCACGCTGACGCCGGGCGGCACCCTGCAGGACCTGGCCAATGGCGCCCGCCAGGTCATGGTCAACACGCTGCATGCCCAAGGCGTCGATCGTTTGGCCGAGAGCCTGGTGGTCGAGGCGGTAGCCGATGACGGCACCATCGAGGCGGTGCGCGTCGCCGCCTCGCCGACCTTCAGCATCGGCGTGCAATGGCACGCGGAATACCGCACCACCGAACATCACTTTTACCGCGCCTTGTTCAATGCCTTTGGCAAGGCCGTCGCCGCCCACGCCGGCGCCCGCGCCAAGCAGGGCAAGATGGTCCAGGTGGCTTGACGGTCAAGGTGAACCAAGATTTGACCAAGGGCATGGAAATTCGGCCCGTCAGCGATGATGACATGGCCGCGATCCAAACGATCTATGCCCAGCATGTCCTGCACGGCCTGGCATCCTGGGAATTGCAGCCGCCCGGCATCACCGAACTAACCGCGCGGCGCGATACCTTGCTCGGTAGTGGATATCCCTTCGTGGCCGCCACGGTTGGCGGTGAACTGGTTGGCTATGCCTCCGCCAGGCCATACCGGACGCGGCCCGCCTATCGCTTCACGGTTGAGAACACGATTTACCTGCATCCCGACCGCCCCGGCCAAGGCATTGCCCAGCCGTTGCTGCAACGGGTGATCGACGACTGCACCTCCCGGGGCTATCGGCAGATGATCGCAGTGGTCGGCGACAGCGGTAACTAGCTCTCCATCCGCTTTCACGAAAAAATGGGCTTCCGCCAAGTCGGGCTGATTGGAAGTATCGGCTGGAAGTCCGGGCGCTGGCTAGATTCGGTTATTCTGCAACGGCCCTTGGGCGACGGCGCCGGTACCCCACCATCGGAATTGTAGGCCCGCGAATTCACCGGCAAGGCCGAGATTGCGGTCAAATCCCTATTCGCACTGGACAAAACGTCCTTTATTTTTCAATTCAATGCTTGCAACGTCCGGCTGGCGATGCCATGAAGGGGCATTCGTTGCACCTCGCCTCGACGTTTCTTGTTACGGCACTAGCGTGCCCGACCAAGTTGCGTCTGTGACTCGTGCATCTTTTAGAGGTGCGGCTCGGCTAAAACCGATCGCCGCTGCTGTAAATACATGTTGAAGGGAGTAGCTGATGGCTACCGGAACAGTGAAGTGGTTTAACCCGACAAAGGGTTTTGGTTTTATCGAGCCGACGGACGGCGCCAAGGATGTCTTCGTGCATATCTCGGCCGTTGAGCGTGCCGGCATGCAGAGCCTGCGTGAAGGTCAAAAGGTTGAGTTCGAGTTGGTCGCAGGCCGTGACGGCCGCTCGGCCGCCGAAAACCTGGTCGCGCTCGACTAGGCACGACCGGTTAAGCTCAAGCCTCCATGCTTGAGCGTTAGAGTTCGACCGTTATAAGTTAAGACGCGTATTTGCAGGCATGGCAGCGTAGACGGTTGTGCCGACAGTACGGACCGAGGGATCGGCGGACCGGAAAGTAGTTATACTTTCCGGTCGTGCCTCGCTTTTTGGGCGCCACCAATCCGGCGTCCCGTATCCTGGAACCAGGATTGCCATGGGATGTAGTTTAGCGTCCGGTCGTGGCATCCAAACACAGGCGGATATCATGGCGCGAAAACCCAACTATAATTTCGAACGCCAGGAGCGGGATCGCCGCAAGGCGGAAAAAAAGGCCGCCAAGGCAGCCGCCAAGGCCGAAAAGGCCGAGTTGGCGAAAGCCGAACGTAACGGCATCGCGCTCGACGAGACGCCGGAGCAGGAATAACGCTCGATAGGGGGAAATAGCCGGTCACGTCGGCGGCATCAATCGCCGACCATTTACCTCGCATACTAGCTGGCATGTAGCCCATCCTCCAGGTCCCGCGCGAGAAGCGGTTTACCGCGTGATAATCAGCCCAGCCCCAATGTTTCCCGCGCCTCGGCTGGGCTTTGCACCCTGCCGCCCAGGCTTTCCACGATGGTCACGGCGCGTTCGACAAGCTGCGCGTTGGAGGCGAAAACGCCCCGGTCCAGATACAGGTTATCTTCCAGCCCAACGCGGACATGACCGCCCAGTAACATGGCCTGCGCCACCATGGGCATCTGCATGGGCCCAAGGCCAAAGCCGGCCCAGATAGCACCGTCGGGCAGATTGTCGACCATGGCCTTCATGGTCTGGGTATTGGCCTCCGCCCCATAGGGCACACCGAGGCAAAGCTGGTATAGCGGTGGTGGATCGAGCAAGCCTTCGCTCATCATCTGTTTAACGAACCAGAGGTGGCCGAAGTCGAATATCTCTACTTCGGGCTTAACGCTCGCATCCTGGATACCCTTGGCCATGACACGCAGCATATCAACTGTATTGGTCATGACGTAGTTGCCTTCGCCGAAATTCATTGAACCGCAATCCAGAGTACATATCTCCGGCTTCAACTCGGCCACATGTTCCAAACGGGTCTCCGCGTTGGCCATGTCGGTGGCGTTGCCCAACTGCATGGGATCTTCGGGTGGGCCGAAATAAACATCGCCGCCCATGCCCGTGGTCAGATTAAGCACCACATCCGTATCGCTGTCACGTATCCGTTCAACCAGTTCCCGGTATAGTGCGGAGTCGCGGCTGCCCTCGCCGGTTTTGGGGTCGCGCACATGCAGATGCACCACCGCCGCCCCCGCCTTTGCCGCCTCGATGGCGGAGGCCGCGATCTGTTTCGGGGTGACCGGAATATCAGGATGTTTGCCCACCGTATCGGCGGCACCGGTGACGGCGCAGGTGATAATGACATTTCGGTTCATAACAATGATCCTTCTCAGTATGGCCCGCCCAGGGTTTCCGTGTGCCCATCAAGGGGGATCACCTGTCCGCTGACCTTGGCGCCGGCATCGGAGGCCAGGAACAACGTCATCGAGGCCACTTCATCAGCTGATACAAACGTACGCAACGACGAGGTACGGTAATAGTCCTCACGGATTTGGTCTGGCGTTACCCCTCTGGCGTCCGCCTCCGCCTTGATCACCCGGTCTAGACGCTCGCCCTCCACCGAGCCGGGCGCGATGGCGTTGACGCGGATGCCAAACACGCCAGCCTCCATGGCCAGGCTCTTGGTCAGTCCCACCACGGCCCATTTCGAGGCCGCGTAGGGCGAGCGCATGGGAAAGCCAAGAATGCCGGCACTCGAGGCCATGTTGATGATACAGCCCGAACCCTGGGCCTTCATCAAAGGCAAGGCCTGGCGTGCGCACAGAAAGCCACCGTCTACATTGACGGAAAGGCAACGGCGCCATTCCGCCGCCGAGAGGTCTTCGAGATAGCCCGCCGGCCCCGCGATACCCGCGTTGTTGACCAGAACATCGAGACCGCCCAGCTTGTCTCGCACGGTCTTGAACAGCGCAGCTACATCCGCCTCATCGGCCACGTCGGCGGCAACGGCGGTGATTTCGGGCGCTTCGGACGCCAGGGCATCCAGCGACCCCGCATCGATATCACAGACCGCGACCTTGGCGCCCTGGCGTAGGAAAGCCTCAGCCATGGCGCGTCCAATACCACTGCCGGCAGCGGTTATCAGAACACGTTTGTCCAATAACCCGGCTGGTATCATGACGGGCCGCCAATACGCGACAGCAGTTCAATCAGTTGCGCCTGTTCCGCCGCATTCAAATTCTTGGCGATGCGCGTCTCGTGCGCCACCACCAGGTCGCGGGCCTGATGCAGCAGGGCCCGCCCCTGCTCCGTCAGATGCAATGCATAGGACCTGCGGTCACTGGGCGCCGGCTTCCGGTCGACCAGGCCGCGCCCTTCCAGGCGGTCGATTACCGCGACCACGGTCGAGCGGTCAATCCCCAGGGCATTGCCCAGACGGGTCTGGTTCAGCCCCGAATTCGCCTCTATCAAGACCAGAACACCAAATTGTCCCGGCGTGATGTCACAGCCCTTTAGGCTTTCGGTAAAATTCTGAAACGCCGCCGCCTGGGCCTTACGCAGGTTATAGCCGATTAGACCGGGCAGCAGGTCGTAATCAAAATCCTCGGCACCCTGATCTGGGCTATTCTTGGCAATAATCATGTTAAGCAGAAGCTAGGCCACTTCGCCGATTGGAGAAAGGGAATTTGTGCTTTAGATTGGCCCAGTCGGGCGGAAAACGGGGATAAACGGAATTGGGAGCTTTCAGCATGGGATACCAAGCAGGAGAAAAGCGGTACAAGTCAGCGGCAACGAGACTTTCTTGGGCGCCGCGCTTGACGCCGGCATTGATTACCCGTTTGGCCGTCAATCGAGCAATTGCGCCGCTTGCAAAGAGCAACTGCTGTCTGGAGCTTGATGAAGCAGAAAATTTATGAGCAAGAACGAGCAAATCAAAGGCGAAAGGCAGGCCTATTACGACCGCATCACGCCGTCCAATCTGACACCGTTGTGGGAGGTCTTCGCCGATCTGGTAACGCCGGAGCCAAAGGTTCAGGCGGCCGCGGCGATCTGGCATTACGACGATATCCGCTCCTTCATTCTGGAATCGGGGGGCTTGATCACGGCCAAGGAAGCCGTGCGCCGGGTGCTGATCCTGGAAAACCCCAATCTTCGCGGCCAATCCAAGATCACCAATACGCTGTATGCGGGCCTGCAACTGATTCTGCCTGATGAAGTCGCCCCGGCCCATCGCCACAGCCAATCCGCGCTGCGTTTTATTGTCGAAGGTACAGGCGCCTATACGGCGGTCGAGGGTGAGAAAACCATCATGCGGCCTGGCGATTTCGTCACCACGCCGTCCTGGGCCTGGCACGACCATGGCAATGACAGCAACGAACCCATGGTCTGGCTGGACGGCCTGGATATTCCCATCATCAATTTCTTTGACACCTCGTTCGCCGAAGAACTGGACCAGGACAGCCAGTCGCTGTCACGCCCTCCCGGCGACAGCCAGGCCCGTTATGGCGCGGGTCTGTTGCCCATGGGCTATGAAAACGTTTCGCCGACCTCGCCAGTTTTCAATTATCCTTACGAGCGCACCCGCGAGGCCTTGGAACAGATGCGCAAGGCAGAGGAATGGGACCCCTGTCATGGCCTGAAAATGCGCTACGTCAATCCCGTTACCGGTGACTATGCCATGCCGACCATGGCGACCTTCATGCAGCTGATCCCCGCCGGCCTAGCCACCGCGCCCTATAAATCCACTGACGGCATGGTCTACAGCGTAGCCGAAGGCACGGGCAAGACATATGCCAACGGCCAGGAACTATCCTGGGGCCCACGCGATACTTTTGTCATTCCCAGCTGGTGTGCACACCATCATGTGGTCGATGGAGACGCGGTGCTGTTCAGTTTTTCAGACCGTCCGATCCAAGAAAAACTTGGCCTTTGGCGGCAAGACCGCGGCAATCACTAGGGTTTGAGTAAATGGCAGGAAACGAGTACGAATTTCTCGACGAAGCAGAACTGAGCGACTTTCCCGGCTTGATGGCGGTCTCTCAATTCGTCCGCATGCTGGGACAAGCACCTTGGTTCGGCGGTTTGGGCGCCGAATTGGATGGCCGCGAGGAACTGCTAGCGGAGGATTATCTCCTCGCCCTGGGTTTCCCCGATGCTCGCATCGCACCAATTTTGGATTGGGAGGAAGCCGCCGCCGCCGCTGCCAATCCGGACTGGAACACTGAATGGTGGGAGGCGGAGGAGCAGGTCCGCGTCGCCCTGGTGACGGAAGCCTGCCAGCGCGCCGATGAGGAAACCGTCATGGTCGCCCTGACCCATTTGCAGAACCAATCGGTTGAGGCGGTATTGGAGCCGGCGGAACTGGCGGCAGAGGCGGGCGGTGTCGATGACCCGGAACTGATCCGCGCCGCCGTGGGCGCCGGGGCCCAGGCAATCTATCAGGCGGCATTGTTATTGGCGGCGGAGCATGAGGACGACGAACATCATGTCTTTGCCTTAAAATACCGGCTTTTCGAATCCGGCCGCTGGCCCATCGGCGTGGTCGGCAACAGTTTCCACATTTTTTAAACACATACCTCAGTGACGAACAGGAGCTTCCCATGGCCTTTGCCATAACCCCCGCACCACAAGCCACCGTCCCCGTCGAGGGCGGTGATCCCTTCCCCGTGCGCCGTATCTACTGCGTTGGCCGCAACTACGCCGCCCATGCCCGCGAGATGGGCCATGATCCGGACCGGGAGCCGCCGTTTTTCTTCATGAAGCCGGCGGATGCGGTTACCATGGACGGCAACAATATCGACTATCCCCCGGCGACCTCGGATCTGCATCATGAGATCGAGCTGGTGGTGGCCCTCTCCAAGGGCGGCGCGGATATTCCGGAGGACCAGGCTCTTGATCATGTTTTCGGCTACACTGTGGGCTTGGACATGACCCGGCGCGACCTGCAAGGCCAGGCCAAGGAGAAAGGCCGGCCCTGGGATACCGGCAAGGGGTTCGACAACGGTGCGCCCGTGGGCGCCCTGCGCACGGTGGCCGAAGTGGGCCATCCCACGGATGCCCGCATCTGGGTCAACGTCAATGGCGAAAAGCGGCAAGAGGGCAATATCAACCAGATGATCTGGAATGTGGCCGAGACGATCGCCTATCTTTCCGGCCTGTTTGAATTGCAGTCCGGCGACCTGATCATGACCGGCACACCTGACGGCGTTGCCGCCGTGGGCCCCGGCGACCGCCTTGAAGGCGGCGTGGAGGGCATCGCCACCTTGTCCATTGCCTATAACCCGAAACCCTAGGACCGCGCGGAAATGAAAATCTCTATCGCCACCTGGAACGTCAATTCCGTCCGGGCCCATATCGCCACGATCGAACAATTCCTGGCGGCGCGACAACCGGACGTGTTGTGCCTGCAGGAGATCAAGGTCACCAACGAACTGTTCCCCCTGGAACTGTTCGAGGCTCATGGCTATGTGCATCACGCCCTGCACGGGCAAAAGGCCTACCACGGCGTCGCCATCTTCGCCAAAGCGGCGCTGCCGTTGGGGAAAGTGACGCGCAAGCACTGGTGTAATATCGAACAGTCGCGGCACCTCTATTGCACCCTGCCGGGCGAGGTGGAGCTGCATAATTTCTATGTTCCCGCCGGCGGTGACAAGCCGGATGTGGAGAAAAATGACAAATTCCGCCACAAGCTGGATTTCATGACCGACGTCTCGGCCTGGTTCAAGCGCCGCAAACGCAAGAAAAACCGCTTTGTTCTGGTCGGCGATCTAAACGTCGCACCGCTGGAAACGGATGTGTGGCACCATAAGCAGCTGGTGCGCGTGGTCAGCCACACGCCGATCGAGGTCGAGCATATGGACGCCTGGTATGCCTCCCACGACTGGGTCGATGCGGTCCGCCATTTCGTGCCTGAGGACGAGCATATTTATTCCTGGTGGAGCTACCGCGCCCGCGACTGGAGCAGCGCCGACAAGGGTCGCCGTTTGGATCATGTCTGGGTCACCCCGACCCTGGCGCCGGGTCTGCTCAGCGCCGAAATTCTAAGATCGGCGCGCGGTTACGAGCCGGCCTCGGACCACGCCCCGGTGATCGTGGAGCTGAAGATCTAAATTTCAAGCCAGTCCCACGGCAAGACGGATTAAACCACTGCGGTTGCCTCGTTCAAGGCACGGCACATTCCAGGCACTGGCGATTTCTACTTTGCTGTGTGAATGACAACGCAAATCACCAACCCCGAGCTCTTTATACTCCGCCGGCTGAAAATTCCGGACGCCGCGGACTATCGGGCGCTGCGGCTGGAAGACTTAAGAATCAATCCGGAAGCATTCGGCGCCTCCTTCGAGGATAAAGCAGACAAGCCGTTGCAATGGTTCGAGGAACGCCTAAAAAATGGCATAATTTTCGGCGGCTTCACCAAGGATAGCCAATTGGCTAGAGCAGCCGGTTTGCTGGTGCTAAGCACCGTGAAACTGGCGCACAAGGCCATGCTTCGGGGCGTATTCGTAGGCCAGAAGCCCGCCGACAAGGTTTGGCAGGATCGTTGGCGACGCGCGCCATTGTCCAAGCTAAAAGCATTGTCGAGGAGGTCACGCTAACGGTCCTTGCCTCCAACAAAACAGCCATCAGATTGTATGAAGATCTTGGATTCGAGGTCTATGGCCTGGAACGGCGGGCCTTGAAAGTTGGTTACGACTACCACGATCAATTGCTGATAGCGCTATCGTTGATAGAGCGCGGATAGAACCACCGCCCACCACTGAAATTAGTATCGGTTATCCGTCGTCTAGGAGCCTGTCGCAGCCAATCTAACCCATTTGACCGTCCCTCCAGAGCCCGTGGGCAGGTGCATAGCACCGCCAAATGAATCAGATTAGCCGCGACATAGCAGTGTTAAAGCGCCTCGCCCCGGATCAGCTTGGGCAGATCGCCGGTCATGGCGGCGGCATGGCGTTCAAGGAACCGTTTGGCGGGACCGATCCTGTTGACAATACTCAGGCCCAGGACACGGGCCAGGCGCACCGGCGTGATGTCATTGGAGAACAGACGCACCAGGCCATCAGTCATCATCAACATGGTCAGGGCATCAAAACGGCGCCATTGCTGGTAACGGCGCAATGCCTCTCCGCCACCCAGATCCAGGCCCAGGCGGGCATCATCGGCCAGCACCTCCGCCAGGGCGGCGACGTCGCGCAGGCCCAGGTTAAGGCCCTGACCGGCGACGGGGTGCATGCCATGGGCCGCATCCCCGATCAGAGCCAGGCGGGTATCGATATATCGTTCAGCGTTTTGCAGACCGAGCGGATAGCTCCAACGCGGCGCATCGCATTCGATCCGGCCCCAATGATCCCCCGCCCTGGCCATGATCTCGCCGTTGAAGGCATCGTCGTCAAGGGCCAGTAGCGACGGTACATCATCGCCCTTTTCGGTCCAAATCAGGGCCGAGCGGTTGCCCCGCATGGGCAGCAATGCAAAAGGCCCGGCGGGCAGAAACAATTCCGCCGCGATACCGCCATGACCGACTTCATGGCGCACCGTGGTGACGATGGCCGTCTGATCATAGCACCAGCTCAAACAACGGATACCGGCGTCCTCGCGCAGCTGGGAATTACGTCCCTCCGCCCCGACCGCCAAAGCCGCCCGGATCACCCGGCCATCGGTCAGTTCAGCCCGTACGCCGACTTGATCCCGCTCCACCATGCTGACGTTAGCGGGAGCAATCAGCCTGACATCACTGACCTGGGCCAAGGCCTTATGCAGGGCAAGGCGGATATAGCTGTTCTCCACCGTGAAGCCAAAGGGGCGGTCACCAACCTCGCGGTGATCAAAATGTAGAAATAGCGGCGCGCCATTGTCGGCGACGCGGATCTCATCAATCGGTGCGGCATGATCCGCCATATGCTCCCAGGCGCCAACTTGTCCGAACAAAGCTGCCGAGCCATAGGACAGCGTCGAGACACGACCATCATGATCCATCGCCGTCAGCGTCTCCAGCGGTTGGCGCTCCACCACCACCGAGCCCAAACCGGCGCCGGCCAGCGCCAAGGCTTGGCTCAACCCGATCATGCCGCCGCCAACGATCAGGACATCCGTTTCAATTTGTTTCTTAGTCGCCATGACCACCACGTATCGCGCCATGCAAGGTCGTTGTCCAGCCTCCATTCACCATATAACCTATCACAATGAGTGATATAGCATGGCACGAGATGACGGCCCTGGACCTGGGCACCGCCATTCAGAATGGTCAAATCGATCCAGTCGATTTGACGGAGCATCTTCTCTCCCGCATCGAGAGGCTGGACCCGGAACACCGGGTCTATATCCGTACGACAGCGGCGCGGGCACGGGCGGAGGCTGCCACCGCCTCGCGTCGCGCCAAGGCCGGCCTGCGGCAAAGCGTCCTGGATGGCGTGCCCATGTCGTGGAAGGATCTGACGGATACAGCTGGCACGGAAACCACGTTCGGCTCCGCCCTGCTGCGCAACCGGATACCAGAGCGCGACGCCCTGCTGCTGCGCCGGGCCACCCTGGCGGGCATGATCTGCCTGGGCAAGACGACCTTGTCGGAATTCGCCTATTCGGGCCTGGGCATCAACCCTGTTTTCGGCACACCGGCAAATAGCGCCGATGATCAGGTGGAACGGGTGCCGGGCGGATCTTCGTCAGGTGCCGCCGTCTCGGTCACCAACGGTCTCGCACCCGCCGGCATCGGCAGCGACACCGGCGGCTCGATCCGCATTCCCGCCGCCCTGAACGGCATCATCGGGCTGAAGACGACCATCGGCGTGCTACCCCTGGACGGCATCTTGGCCTTGTCGCCAACCTTCGATACCATCGGGCCGTTGACCCACGATGTGGCCGACGCCAACGCCATCTTCGCGGTATTGAACCAAAGCAGGGCTTATGATCTGTCCGGCGCCTCGCTAAAGGGCGTGCGTCTGCTAAAGCCCAAGGACGTCATGTTCGACGATCTCGACGACACCGTCGCCGGCGCCATGGCCGCCGCCCTGGACAAGCTAAGCAATGCCGGCGCCGAGATCATAGAGGGGGAGGTGCCGGAATTCGCCGAGGCGTTCGAAGTGGTGGCTAAACATGGCAACATTATTTCGGCGGAAGTCCATGCCATGTGGAACGATTTGGTGAAAAGCCGGGGTGACGAGATGTACTGGGGCATCCGCTCCCGCTTTGAGTTGGCCGAGAAACTGACGGCGATCGATTCGGAATCCGCCCATATTGGCCTAAAGGCTGCCGCCGCCAGGTTCCGAGCCAGGGTCGCCGGTTTCGCAGCGGTGGTACATCCCACCTGCCCCCGTATCGCGCCGCCAATAGCGGATCTGGAGCATGATCCGGCGGCCTATGACGAAGCCAACATGGCCATGACCCGCAATACCCGCCTGGGCAACATCATGGAAACCTGCGGCGTCACCGTGCCCTGCCAGCGGCCCGGCGAGTTGCCCGTCGGCCTCTCCCTGATGGCAGCGGGGCACAACGAAGGCCGCATCCTGCGCCTGGCCAGGGCGGCGGAGGAGGCGCTTGTCTAAAGTGGTTGAAATGCCTGAAGTACCGGAAGCGCCCGAGCCGTTGCTGTTCACGCCATTGACCCTGCGCGCTGTGACGCTGAAGAACCGTATTGTCATCTCGCCCATGCAACAGTACGCCGCCGGTCCCGACGGCATGCCCACGGACTACCATACAGTCCACTATGGCCGCCTGGCCCTGGGCGGAGCCGGGCTAGTTTTTACCGAGGCCCTGTGCATTGCCCCCGAAGGCCGCCTGACCTACAGCGATCTGGGCGTTTGGCATGATGATTTCATCGCGCCCCTAAAAGGCCTGGCGGACGGCATGCGAAATTTGGGCATAACGCCGGGCGCGCAAATTCTGCACGCGGGACGCAAGGCATCTGTGCAACGGCCCTGGCAGGGCTATATGCCGCTGACCGAGATGGACCGTACGACAAGGGGCGAGGCTCCATGGCCGACCCTGGGCCCTTCGCCCCTGCCGGCCAATCCCGGCTGGCCCCCGCCGCGCGCCATGAGCGAGGCCGAGATTGCGGACGCCGTGGCGGAGCATGGCGCGGCGGCACGGCGTTGCCGCGAAGCGAGCTTCGAGGTTTTAGATGTTCATGCCGCCCATGGCTATCTGATCCATACCTTTCTCTCGCCCATCTCCAATCAGCGCAATGATGGCTACGGCGGCAATCTGGCGGGACGCATGCGCCTGGCATTGGAGGTCGCGGCGGCTGTTCGGACCGAATGGCCCGACGAGAGGCCGCTGTTCTACCGCCTTTCCTGTATCGACGACGAGCCCGGCGGCTGGACCCTGGAGGATTCCGTCGTCCTGGCCCAGGAACTGCGCCGTTTGGGCATCGACGTGATCGATTGCTCCTCCCGCGGCCTGGGCCAACGCGGCACCCCCGTCGTGGTTCCCCGCGAACAAGGCTTCCAGGTCCCCTTCGCCGCACGGATCCGCCAGGACACGGATCTGCGGACCATGACCGTTGGCCTGATCATGGAGCCGGAATTTGCCGAAAGCGTGCTACAGCAGGACCAGGCTGATTTGATCGCCATTGGCCGCGAGGCGCTGTTCAATCCACAATGGCCGCTGCATGCCAGCCTGGCATTGGTGGGCGACGGGGCCTACGAACGTTTCTGGCAGCCGCGCGATGCCTGGTGGCTGGAAAAACGCGCCCGCTCCCTCGGCGCCGCCGCGACTTCTGATCGAAGCTGACGCGGGGCAAAGGCTGTTGTTAGGTGAGAGCCGCGCCTTTCAGTTCAACGATATTGCCATCCGGATCGGAAACGTAAAGTGAGGGGCCTTCACCCTCCGCTCCGAAACGTTGCACGACCTCGCTCGGTTCCAGACCATGGCCGGGTAGATATTCGACCAACGCCTGCGCATCAAAGGGATCTATGCGCAGGCAGAAATGGTCCATATTCGGGCCGTCGGCACTTGGCGCACCGTGCCTTCGCCCCAACTGGCCATCCAGGGTTACCAGATCGATCTGCGCGCTGCCCGCGCGCAAATGGTACAGCCCCAGATCATCCCGCCGCCGCTCCATGACGCAGCCCAGAATGTCGCAATAAAAGACCATTGAGCGATCCAACTTGGCAATCCGCAAAACCAAATGATCCAGGCCCAAGGGTGCAATCCGCATTTCCATTCTCCCGTCGATGCCAGTTCATGTTTATGGAATCATTCCAAGCATCCAACAGTTTATTAAGACATCAGTCTTATAGGTAGTTTTTCCGACAGCCCGCGATGGGACAACTAACCTTGCAATTGTTCGATGATATTCACACCGAGGAATGCCGCGCATTCGCCTGTGCTTGGCAGGCTTGGCGCGGCACTGATGTGGCTCCAAAACAGTCTAGCGTGCACATCGAGGACATAGCGAGAGAATTGCATCAGGTTTCGGTGATCGAGGTGATATCACCGGAAATCGCTAGATTCCGCCTTGCCGGCACCACCCTGTCCCAGGCCATGGGCATCGAGTTGACCGGTCTCAACTATTTTGATCTCACGACCCCCGAAGGACGTGGCCCCCGGCTGGCACGCACGCTGAATTTGGTCGCGCAGCCTTGCGGGTCGCATTTCGTCTTTCCCATCGCCTATAGCTCGGGGTGAACCGTGCAATCGGAAATCGTGTCCCTTTCCGTACAGCCCGATGATCCGTCGTCGCCACCGAAGATCTTCGGCATTGCCACAGCATTGGAGGAAACAACCTTCGATCAACCGATAGCGCGGCCAAACCAATTGCCCCTGCCCGGAGGCTTCCAATTCATAGATATCGGCGCCGGCGTTCCCACGACGAATCTGCAACTGGCGGAACGGCCGACCGCATCCCTATCGCTCAAACAGGCGAGTTAGCGCGGTTCAGCCGCGTTTGCGGCGAAATTTTGTAGCCCGTGTACCGGCACGGCCACCGCTGGAACGGCCCTTGGGGCCGCGGGCGGCCTCCAGCATCTCGGGCGTTATCTCGGTCGCAACCTCTTTCGGAACATAACCCTCGCCGCGCTTACGCCGGGCCGCCGCGATACCAGGTGCCGCGCCGTCCTTGGAACGGCCCTCAGGGTTACCATCGCCCCTGCGCTGCGTCTCACCCTCGCCGGTCAAGCCCTTCAACTCCATTTCCTCCAAACGGCGCAACTCGTCCCGCAAGCGCGCAGCATCCTCGAATTCCAAATTAGCGGCTGCGGCGCGCATGCGCTTTTCTAGATCTTCCATATAGTTCATCAGGTTATGGCCGATCAGATTATTGCGCTCATCATCCCCCGTACCCACGGTGATATGATCACCCTCGTAGACAGACTCCAAAATATCGGCGATGTTCTTCTTCACGGATTCCGGCGTGATGCCATTGGCCTCGTTGTAGGCCATCTGTTTTTCACGCCGGCGCTCGGTCTCCTCCAATGCCTGATCGAGACTTTGCGTACGCTTGTCCGCATACAGGATGACCCGGCCATCCACATTTCGCGCCGCCCGCCCAATGGTCTGCACCAACGATGTGGCGGAGCGCAAAAAGCCCTCCTTGTCCGCATCCAGGATCGCCACCAGAGCGCATTCGGGAATGTCCAGGCCCTCGCGCAGCAGGTTGATGCCGACCAGAATATCGAACACGCCCAGCCGTAGATCGCGGATGATCTCGATCCGTTCCAGAGTATCAATATCGGAATGCATATAACGCACCTTCAGGCCTGCTTCGTGCATGTACTCGGTCAGGTCCTCGGCCATGCGCTTGGTCAGGGTGGTGACCAGAACCCGGCCTCCGGCGCCGGTGACATCCCGGCATTCGGCGATTAGGTCATCCACCTGATGTTCCACGGGGCGGATGATGCAGGTCGGATCAATCAGGCCCGTGGGGCGGATCACCTGTTCGGTGAAGACGCCGTCGGTGCGTTCCAATTCCCATTTGCCGGGCGTGGCGGAAATAAACATGCTTTGCGGCCGCATCACCTCCCACTCGGCGAACTTCAAGGGTCGATTGTCGACGCAGGAAGGCAGGCGGAAGCCGAATTCGGATAGGGTCCATTTGCGCCGATAGTCGCCTCGAAACATACCGCCCAGTTGAGGCACGGTGACGTGGCTTTCATCCAGGACGATCAGGGCATTGTCGGGCAGATACTCAAACAAGGTTGGTGGCGGATCACCAGGATTGCGCCCGGTCAGATAGCGGGAATAGTTCTCGATGCCAGGGCAAAAGCCGGCGGCATCCATCATTTCCAGATCCAGCATAATGCGCTGTTCAAGGCGCTCCGCCTCCAACAGCATGCCGGCTTGGCGCAGGAATTCCAAACGCTCCAGCAACTCCGCCTTGATGCCCTTCATGGCCTGCTGCAAGGTTGGGCGTGGCGTAACGTAATGGCTGTTGGCGTACACCTTGACCTTTTCGAACGTCGTGGCCCGCTGCCCGGTCAGGGGGTCGAACTCAACAATCTCCTCCAACTCATCACCGAACAAAACGAAACGCCAGGCCTGATCTTCCATATGGGCCGGCCACAATTCGACCACATCGCCACGCACCCGGAAGGTACCCCGGCCAAAGAAATTGTCGTTGCGGCGGTATTGCAGATCCACGAAGCCTTTCAGCAACGCATTGCGGTCCACGGTAGCGCCTACCTTCAGATCCATGGTCATCTTGGAATAGGTCTCAACCGAGCCGATACCGTAGATGCAAGAGACAGAGGCCACGATGATGACGTCGTCGCGCTCCAACAGGGCGCGGGTGGCGGCGTGGCGCATGCGGTCGATCTGCTGATTTATATGCGCCTCTTTCTCGATATAGGTATCAGTGCGGGGCACATAGGCCTCCGGCTGGTAATAGTCATAGTAGGAGACGAAATATTCCACCGCATTGTTGGGGAAAAAGCCTTTCATCTCGCCATAAAGCTGCGCGGCTAGGGTCTTGTTGGGCGCCAGCACCAGGGCCGGGCGCTGGGTCCGTTGAATAACCTGAGCCACGGTGTAGGTTTTGCCGGACCCGGTGACCCCCAACAGTACCTGGTTCTGCTCCCCCGCCTCAACGCCAGCCACCAGCTCGGCGATGGCTTGAGGTTGATCGCCCGCCGGCTCGTACTCCGAGACCAGTTCAAAGGCGTGCCCGCCCTCACCTTTCTCGGGCCGCTCAATGGGCGCGGGCACCCAAGTGGCCTGCTCCGCCTCGGCCAGGGACTGCTCGAAACTGCCCCGGATCTGTTTCATGGATGTATGTGCCATGGCGCCAGTATAGCGGATTTTTCTCGCCGTCCAGCCGCCCTTTCGAAAACGTGATGACTAGGCCATGAGAGACAGAGCGGAACAATTGTTTCCCAATCCTGCCGCCTGGTAGCCCGGTCATCGAAGCGCCGGTCCACGCGGTACCGCAGAACTTCTGACTAAACGGCGCGCACTTAACGGATAACTAGAGCATGTCGCGGCGGTCAACGTTTAAGACATTGACCCGTTCGCCGCAGATGCCAAACCGCCAAGCAACCTGAATATCCCAGTGCAGTGGCCAGACCCGATGCAAGGCCAAACGTGGAACCAAACCGCGCCGTTGCCAAATGCGCCACCAACAGGCCAAGACCGAAGCCTGCGATGGGCAGGACCGCGCGCGACAAGGTCGCAGCCGTGGCGGGGCCGCCGAGACGTTTCAGCAGCACGATCGTGGTCGAGATAAAGACGATTGGTGTAATGGCCAAGATGCCTGAATATTTTGGCCCCAGGGCTTCCGAAGTCAGGGCGACGAGCACCGTCAGCGAGCCGACCAGCAGCGCGCGCAGTGGCAAATCAAACCAGCGCCGCGGCACCGGCACCGCCCCACCGGGCCGCACCCATTGATGAAGGATGACCAGGGCAGCCACAACCGCGGCAACATTAAGCAAGCTGGCATACAACGGCGACCAGGCAACTTGATAGATCAGTGCCGTCGCCGCAATCCAGGTCAGAATGGCCAGCACCAGCGTCGCTGCCGGCCCCGCCCGCGTCGCGGCAAGTGCCGCGGCCACAAGAAAACAGATGGTGGAGACATTGGTCGCCAGGCTACTGAGCAGGCCCTGGGAAATAAATCGCGCCGAAGCCTCCATGGCCATGACCACATAGATCGGCCCAATGGAGACCGGCAGCGAGGTGATCAGGGCACCCCAAAACGGCCCCGACCGTTCCGCCGTCATGGTCGCCGCGACCACCACGGAGGCGGCCAAACCGGCTTTCAAAATCAGGGGGAGGAGATCAATCATAGCAACCCGTCGTTATCGGGATGCCGCATTGGTTCCTCCCAATCGCTTATAATGCTGACATAATCCGATGCAGCCAGCAAGCGGCGCCACGATGCGGCACACGATTCTTGGAATTTGCCCGTTACATTGCGCCCGAATCGAAAAGCCGGCTAAGATAACGCGGTCGCCAAGATTGAACCTTGGGAACCTGACACCATGCGGTGGATTGTGCCTCTTTTTTGTCTGTTGGCCAGCATTGGCCTATCGCCCGCCACACATGCGCTTGAAAACATCGTTACCGACTTCAATAAATCGGCACGAGACATGCGGGTCGTTTACCCACGGGTAATTCTTGATCAAGTGATGGCACTGATGACGAAACAGTTCGGTGCCTACTAAATTCAACCCTTTGGCCAGGCGCTTTCACGCAAACGCGCGTTGGATGAATTGCAGGCGGGCCGGATAATCGTGTTCGAGGCACCAACGCAAAGGACATGGGAAGAAAGCACCATTCCCATCGGCATCCGCATTCGCGAAGGGCTCTTGAGTTATAAAATCACCGAGGACAGGCTTGGCATTTTGGCGGCTAGGCTCACCGCGTCCAACAAACCAGCCGGCAAGACAAGGGCACCAAAGCAACTTACCGCCAAGCCGAAAAAATATTCTGGGGCATTCAGATCGGCGCCTACAACCCAGGGTAGGGACGAAAGGATCCTGGGACGAATTCATCGTCAACCCGTTGGCGATTGAATTGACAGAGGCCACGGTTCACTACGTTCCCACCAAGCCGAACAAAAAGGGCAAAACATTAACGCTGATCGTCGTCAACGAATATTCCGACCACAAAGCCGCCAATAAAGCCTACGACGACCTAAAGGAAAACGGCCTCGACTGTGTCGCCATCCTCGTTAGACCCTGACGGACGATCTTGTCGCAGGCGGCCAAGTGTGCTCCGCTAGCACCAAGTTGCGATGGTTGCCGTGGATTTGGAGGAGAGACCGATGCGCAGGACGCGGCTCAGCTTTGGCGAACGCCTGATCGCTATTCTCAAACAGGAAGGCGTCGAGGTAATATTCTCTCAGGGCGACCTTTCTATGAAGGATATCCAACTGCATGCCGAGGCCCAGGGCCTGAAGGTTGTCGGCCCTCGCCACGAGGCCTCCGCCATTTTCATGGCCATGGGCTATCACGCCATGACCGGCAAGGTTCAAGTCGCCATTGGCGCGCCGGGCCCGGGCCAGGCCAATTTGCTGCCCGCCGCCATTACCGCCGCCCAGGAACATATTCCCGTCATTATCTTTGGTGCCCGCCGCCAGCACGCGGTCGATACCGCAGTACGACGTGGCCGCTGGCTGTATGCCTCCCTGCTGCCCAACTTCAAGGAGGTCTGCAAATTCGCCGCCAAGCTGGAACAGCTTAGCCATCTCGATGAAGTGGTGCATGAGGCCTTCCGCCAAGCATTGAGCGGCACGCCGGGGCCGGTCTATATCGAATATGACGCTGAGCTTAACGAGAGGTCAGCCGATTTCCCCAGCCTCCCATCGCCCAGCCGCTACCGTGCGCCGGCGCAACCGGCACCGGCGGGGGCGATTGAAGATGCCCACCGAATGCTGCGAGCGGCGCGCGCTCCCATATTGCTGGCCGGCGCAGGGGTGCAGCGTTCGCGGGCCCAGGGCGCCTTTGTTAAATTGGCGCATAGGCTGAAATGCCCCGTGCTAACAACCTTGGGCGGTGCCGGCGCCTTTCCAGAGACCGAGGCGCAATGGCTGCGTTATATGGGCCAGGCGGGCGGCAAAGCTATCGCGGCAGCGGATTTGCTGTTGGTGGTCGGAACGTGTTTGCCGGAAACCGCGAACTATGGCCGCCTGCAAAACTTCGCGGCCAATGACGAAGGCCGGCAGGTCATCCTGATCGAACCCGATGCCGCCGCCGTCGGGGTCAATCGCCCCATCGACCTGGCGCTTATCGGACAGATTGATCTGGTGCTGGCGCAGTTGCTCGAGACGGTGGGCGACGGCGCCGCGTTCCCGGAACATGCCGAGCTTGAAAAATGGCGCAAGTCCTCGAAGGCAGAGGATAAGGCGTTGATGGATAACCTGCCGCGCTCCAACCGTTTGCATCCCGGGCATTTGATGATCGAGGCGCGCAAGGCGGTGCCCGAGGAAGCGGTCATTGTCGTCGATGGCGGGCTGACCATGCTCTATCAATATGCCTTCTTCGAAAAGCAATCCGCCGAGTTCATTTATACCGCCAATTTCGGCCATCTCGGCTCCGGCATGGGGCTGGCGATTGGGGCCCAGCTGGCGGCACAATCAGATACCGGGCGGGCCCAGCCGGTTTGCCTGATCTCCGGCGACGGCGCCCTGGGTTTTCACATCATGGATTTCGAAACCGCCGTGCGCCACAGCCTGCCCATCGTCATCGTCCTCAACGACGATCAGGCGCTGGGTGCGGAAATGGCCCAGCACATGCAGCATATCGGCCACGAAATCCAGGTCACCTTCAGCCCGGTCAACTACGCGGCAATGGCCGAGGCGATGGGCGGCATTGGCATCCGGGTGGAACGGCGCGAGGATATCGCGGCGGCCGTCAAAGAGGCGTTTACGCAGGCAGCCGCGCGGAACAAGCCGGCGATCGTACAGGTCCCCACCGATCAGGATGCTTCCTACACATATCCGGTGCCCTATGTCGGCGAACTCGCGGGCTGGAAGGGGGCGGATGTTCTGGCGCGGATTTAGAGCGGCTTTTCCATTAGTATTACCTTGCAGCTTGGCCGAAAGATGAGCCATGCCAACAACACCAGCCTTTCCCTTTATTTCCCTTGATCCGCGCCGAAGCCTAAAAAAACCACGCGCCGCCGGCCTGACCATGGTCTCCGACTACCAACTCGGCATGATCGCACTACAAGATCTGCTTGATGTTGGCGGCGACTATATGGACATTTTTAAGGTAGCGACGGGCACCGCACGGCTGTTCGAACGCGGCCATCTAATCGCGAAGCTGGAGCTTCTTGGCCACCATTCCGTACGTTCCTTGCTGGGTGGGCAATTCCAGGAATATGTCCTCCATACCATGGGGATGGATGCCTTTCCCCGGCATCTGGAAGAGGCCAGCGCGGTCGGTTTCGATCTGATCGAAATATCCGACAATGTGGTTGATCTGGGGCCCGGCACCCGGGAACGGCTGTTCGATGCCGTCCGCGCCGCCGGCCTGACACCGGTGGGCGAGATCGGCGACAAACGCGAACATTCGGCCGCGCAAGCCATCGTAGCCGAAGTGCAAGAGGTGCTCGGCCTCGGTGCCGAACTGGCCTTGATCGAGGGGGCCGAGTTGATGCTCGATGGCCAGCCCAATGAGGATCTGATCCTGACCCTGAAGCGTGAGGTCGAAATAGACCGCTGCATGTTCGAGCTGGCCACGCCGAGGGTCGGTAGCACGGCGCCACAGATTTACGCAGCCAAGAAATTTTTGATCAAAACCTTTGGCCCGGACGTCAATCTGGGAAACGTAACCCCGGATGTGGTGATCGAAACGGAAACCACCCGCTTGGGCCTTGGCTCTGCCGGACCGCTTGACCTGATGTGACCGCGAATTGCCCGGAAATGCGCTAAATATCGAAATGCATGACTGGCTCGAACAGCCCGGCCTTGAAGATCAGCACACGGAAGGTGAAAAAACCCGCCAGCACGCCGACCGCACCCACGGCCTGGCTTGTTGGCGCGCCGCCGCCCAGCCACAACGCCGCGAAAGGCAGCAGGATACCCGCCGCCAATACCACACCATGGAACCATTTGGCGTAAAGCGTCCTGATCAGCAACTCCGCTGACAGCTTGCCGCCAGGCGCCCCATGATAAGCGCCGTACAGAAGGCCAAGAAGCATCATCAAATCCGCCAGTAACAATCCCATCGCCAGATAGCTCAACTGGGTTGCCAGTCCGCCCCCCGCCAACGGCAGCGTCAGAACGACACCGCCGGTCAGACCATAAAGCAAAGAGGAAATAGGCATCATTGCCGTGTTCCAAAGGGCAACTGCACTGGACTGAGACATCGCGAAACCTTGATAGGTCATCACGATCAATGCCGAAGCTCCAGCCAGCCATGGCAACAGACCGCCCAACGGCACAGCGCCAGCCGTCATGACATTTATCGTGTGCAAGATACCTGCACCCATAAAAACAATGGTCGCGATCAAACCGCGGCTGGTCCAGGAGCGGTCAGGGCGCAAAATGGCGCGCCAGGATTTTCCCGGCACGCCCATGTGGGTCAAATGAAAGAATGGCTTGCCGATACCCTTGATTAGCAAGCCGAGGATCATGCCCGGCACCACGCCACAAAGCATCGAGACAAGAAACAGTCCCGCACCCAGTTCGCCGCAGAAGAAAGCGGCCGCCATTGCCGCACCCCAATGCCGCTGGGCGCGGCAGCCCAAACGAAAATTGTCGCCAACCATTTCAGCTTTTTGCATGGGTTAATCCACGTAGTAGACGCTGGGTTGGGTGTTCTTCTCGGGCATCGGCGTGCGGCCGTTGCGCCGGCGGATCAGTTTACTGGCCTTGCTATCGGGATCGCTCCGGTCGCCAAAGATCCGCGCTTCGGTGGGGCAGCTGACAACGCAGGCGGGCTGCAGCCCGCGATCAACGCGAGCGCTGCAGAAATCGCACTTGGCCACCGTACCGGTCTGCCAGCGCTCGTCCCGGTCCGCCTCAAAAGCCTGTCTGTTACCTTCGCCGAAATAGCTCTTTTGCAGGATTGCCTTGGTTAGCTGCGTTCGGTTGTCGTAGGGGCAGGCGACAGCGCAGGCGTTACAGCCGATGCATTTCTCCTGATCGACCATCACGATGCCGTCGTCCCGTGTATGGGTGGCATCGGAAGGGCAGGCCTTCTCACAGGGCGCATCCTCGCAATGATTACACAAAGTGGGGATATAGTGGCGCCGAACATTGGGAAAGGAACCCACTTCGGTGACAAAGGTGCGGGTGAAGAAAACATCCTCCGGCAGGCTGTTTTCCGTCTTGCAGGCGACAACGCAGGCATTGCAGCCAATGCAACGGTTCAGATCGAACACCATGCCCCATTTTGTCATGACCGGCACACCCTAACTTTCCACCTTTTGGATTTTCACCTTACCGATGGTTTCCATGGTGCCCCCCAGCATGCCGGTGTGGGCCAGATCAATGGCAAGATGGGCGTTCTGGCTGATGCCGATGCCGTCAGCCACGGGATGATGGCTGCCCCGGCCAAAGCCGCCCGAGATGGCCGCTGTTTGGGGATGGATGCCCTCGGACAGGCCGACAACACCCTTGGCTTTGGCATGGCGCGATTCAACCCAAACGGCATCGCCTTCCTTCAGCGATCTGGCCTTGGCGGTGGTGGCATTGATCACCACCTTGATTAGCTGCGGATCCCGTTTCGCCACATCCATGAGGATCGGATTGGTCGCCGTATCGGCATAGGTGGTCATGGCGGATTTGTAGGAGATGACATAGAAGTCGAACTCCGCATCTACCGCATGAACGGGACTGGCCTCCCAAAACGGCACTCCCTTGTAGACATCGGTACGGATTCGCAGCCCGTGCTTCTTCTCTATCTCGTGGCGGGCCAGGTTTTCCTTCAACTCATCGCCGACCGTCTTGATATAGTTAAAGAACAGCGGCAGCCTGGCATCTCCATATATGCAGTATTTCTGATCCGGCTTGAGAGGCTGGAAATCATTGCCATATCGCTGGTACCAGGCAAGATCCTTGCTGCCCTGGGAATGGCATTTGGCCTGAATATCCAGAACCTCGTCGTGGCGGTATTTGCGTTTGAGGTCCAATTCGAAAGGCGGTGACAGACCCAAAGTCCGGTTCAGGGCCGCATTGAAGCCGTTCGGGCCGAACAGGAAATCCGCCCGTTCCGCCAGCTCAATCAGGATATCCATACCATCCATGGTGTCATGCAGCGGCGGCACCACCGGCTGCGCCACCTGCAGGCCCACCCTGTCGTGGCTCCAATTAATGAAATTGTAGCGCTCCAGGTAGGTATGTTCAGGCAAGACCACGTCGGCGAAATCGGTCGCTTCATCAAGGTAGATATTGATGGAGACCACGAGATCGAGTTTCTTCAGAGCCCTCGCGACGACGCTGCCATCACCGCTATTGGTGAACGGGTTGGAATGATAGATCACCAGCGCCTCGGGCGCGTAGTCAAAGCCGAAGTTCTCCGGATTGAGTGTCGTCCACGGCACCAAATGCCCCATGTCGCAGGCCAGCGGGCCGTAGTCCCGCAATTCCAGGCTCTTCGGCGGATAGGAAAACGGCGTATAGAGATGCCAGCCGGTGGAATGAGGCTGGATCATGCCGTCTTCGCCCTTGGCCAGCATGCGCGGTCCGCCGCCAAAACGCCGCGCGTCCATGCTTTTGGGCAGCTGGCCGCCGGGCACGCCGAGGGCACCGACCAGCATTAGGACCGTTTCCTGGGCCAACATGGCATTGGCCCCGTTGGTATGCGCCTGCAGGCCGCGATAGGACAGCATGGATACGGGCCGGTAGGGGTATTCGACGCCATCGATAACGATGGTCTGGCCGATACAGGCGGCGGCGGCGAATTCCTCGGTGATGCGCCGGATCGTGGCCGCCGGAATATCGCAAATGCCCTCCGCCCACTCCGGCGTATAGCTTGTCGTTTCATCCTTCAGGTACTGGAACGCCGGCACGCATTCGACGCCATCGACGACGTAGCTGCCCTCAAGGCTGTAATCGCCAATAGAGCCGTCCTCAAAGGACTTCGCAACACCCGCCGCCGCGTCCCAGACCAGCGGTTTGCCAGTTGCCGGATCGGTCACGAAATTCCTTTCGGGGTCCAGCAGATAAGGCGCATTGGTACCCTTCTTTAGCCACTCGGCATCATAGATTCCGTATTCGTGCAGCAGCAGATAAATCATCGCCAGCAGCAGAGCCAGATCCGTGGCTGGCTTGATCGGCAGCCAGTCATCGGCCTTACTGGCGGCCACGGAGAGGCGGGGATCGGCGACCACCAGCTTTAGTCCCCGCTCCCGCGCCTCGGCCAGTTCACGCGCGATCCTGACCGATGACTGATAGGCCCCAAAGCCGTATTCCGAGCCCAGCAGGATCAGATAATTGCAGTATTCCAGATCGGGGAATTCGACCAAGGCGCCGTGGGTGATCATGCCGACGAAATGATTGGGGTTGGCGCATTGGTTGGAGACGCCGCTAAAACAAAAACCGTTGTTCGTGGTACCGTAGGCCGCGCCCCAGGCAATGGATTGGATATATTTTTCATACGGCCACAGGGAACAGATCAACTTGTTCGGATTTTCCTGGCGGATCGTCCGCAATTTATCCCCGACCAGATCGAGCGCTTCCTCCCAACTTGCCTCGCGCCACTTGGGATCGATATTCCTGCCCTTTTCAGGGTTGGTGCGGATCAGCGGCGTCTTTACCCGGTATGGATCGTAGTACTTAGAGACCCCGGATAAGCCCCGCGCGCACAGATGGCCCAATGTATTGGGATCGTCGGCATCGCCTCTGATCCGGACCGGATTGCCGTCCTTGACCTGGACAACGATGCCACAGGCATTGAAGCACTGCTGACAATGGCTCTTGATCCATATCTCAGCCGGCGTCTCCGAAACTTCGGCACCAGCTGCATTTTGAGCTTCCATCTTCCGCTACCACATATGATTTGGCGGTAACGATAGCATAACGCTTCGTCCGAGGCGTGCTTTTGCATACATTGCCGCCGCACTAGCTTGCTATCGTAATGTGGTATCATGCCGACGTGCGGCATCGAAAAAGGATTGAAGCATGACCACAGTGGGAGACGACACGACCGAGACCCCGGAAACGGTTCTGGCCAAGCTGGAAGCCCTGCGGGCCAAACGGGGCTACCTACTGCCGCATCACGGGTTGATGGCCGTGGGCGAGCCTGATCTGCTGGCTGCCTATGACCAGATGTACACTACGTTGACCCTGGGTACGCGGATATTGGACGAGCGCAGCAAGGAAATCATTTGGCTGGTCATTTTGACCACCACGTCGGAGGCCATCGCCACCCATCATATCCAGCGCATGCATGAGGCTGGCGGGACCGATGGGGAAATCGAAACGGCGGTACGCCTGGCCGCCTATGCCCGGGGCGCTGATTATTTCACTTTCGTGCGTCAACACTGGGCCCCGCACCTAGCGGACTATGACGCCGTCAGGGCCTATCGCGACGGTCTGGACGCTCTAGTGGCCGGTAGCGGCATTGAACCGGGCTGCGTGGAAATGGCCTTGGCCGCGGCCCATGCCTGCCAGCGGCGCTGGGAATGGGTCGATGAACACATTATAGGCGCCTACCGCGAAGGCATCGTCGAGCGCGCCTTGCTGGAAGCGTTTAGCCTGATGATGTTCCCCGGCAGTATACCCAATTTCGTCGATTCCGCGGCACGCTGGCAGCGTTTGATCCTGGAAGGGCGAGTTGCCGCCTCGCCGGCCTTTGAAGCCTGGGCCCGCGCGCCGGGCCAGGGCGGCTATGACGAAGCCGCCGGCAGCGGCGATTCCTGAGCCAGAGGAAACCACGCGGCTTTATAGCAGGCCGGGGGTATTCGAGGTTCCATGATCAACATTCCAGCCTTTGCCATCGCGGACTACCGCAAGCTATGGGCCGGCTCGGCGTTCAATCAACAAGGTATGAGCGGCGAACAGGTGGTGTTGGGCCTGTTGGTCTTTCAGTTCACCCAGTCAACCGCTTGGGTCGGGGTGATGCTGGCGGTCTATTTTCTGCCGTTCTTCGTGTTTGGCATTGTCTCGGGCGCGGTCGCGGACCGGCTGGACCGGCGTGCGTTGCTGCGCCGGGTCGAGGCCCTGATCATAATAAACATGGTCGTCTTCGCGGCCGTCCTGGCGCTGGATTTAGCGGCCCTTTGGGTCATTATTGTTTTCACGCTGATAACGGGCGGCCTGCGCGCGCTGCATCAACCGGCGCGGCTGAGCTACGCCTACGATATCATCGGCGGCGATAAAATCGTCTCCGGCCTGGGCCTGCTGAATTTGGGTTCGCGCACCGGGCAGTTGATCGGCGCCCTGGCCGCCGGCGCCGTGATGGCCCGGTACGGCGGCGCGGCGGCCTTCCTTGTCCTGGCATCGGGCCATGGTCTAGCCTTCATATTCTTTCTCCGTCTTCGCACAGTGGGCAAGGCGGCGGTTACCGACCGCGTCCCGCTGCGGCAAAACATCCGCGAATATGTCGTAGAGTTGCGGGCCAACCATCTCCTCCTGATGTTGGTGGCGGTGACAGCTGCGGTGGAAATTTTCGGCTTTTCCTTCGCCACGGCGCTGCCGGAACTAGCGAGCACGCGCCTGAACCTTGGCGCCGATGGCCTCGGCATGTTGCATGCCGCGCGCGCCGTGGGCGGCATGATCGCCGGTCTGGGATTGACCTTCATGGGCGCCCTACAGCGCCGCGGCCTCGCCTATCTCGGCGTTATTTTTAGCTTTGGCGCCAGCCTGATGCTGCTATCCGCCGACAGCCCCTTGCTGGCGACATTGGTCGTGGTCGCCCTGGTCGCGGGCGCGGCGGCGGCCTCCGATATTCTGACCCAAAGCATGATGCAAATGGTGGTGCCGAACGCCCTACGCGGCCGCGCCATGGGTGTCTGGGTGCTGGCGATCGGCTTCGGACCGTTGGGCCATCTTGAAATGGGCGGCCTCGCCGAAATGCTCGGCCTTGGCCCTGCCTTGTTCACCAACGGCGCGGCACTACTCGCCGTCGGCGTCATCGTCAACATCGTCGCGCCCCGGTTGCGTCAGCTCTAGTAGGCATAGGGATTACACTTTGTCACTGCAACCGGAGCACGCAAAATAAAAGACCTGACCCCGTCGATGTGGCCCAAATCCGCAATCGTTGCGCATTACCGGTTTTCCCGACATATCATCTTCGACGGTGTTTCTTGGCAATCTGTTTACGGTAGCCAAATCGATCCGATTTGGGAACTCTTGGAAGAGCCTATAATGGGTCAGATTACAAAAGAGATCGAAAAAAATGACCTGGGCCGAAGACCAAAAACGTCGAAAGGAAATGGGGTTCCCGCCGGGAAACAAAAAAGGCGCGTTCATGTTCAATAAAGATTTAGCCTAGTGACTAGCGGTAACAGGTTATTTGCCCATGTTCGCCATCAAAGTCGGCGCTCGCGGCGGCGGGTAACAATCAGAATATATTGCTCAAATATCCCATATGCCTAGTCGAAAGAGAGTTTCTGTCAAAGCTACACCGACAATAACTTATTCCTCATTATTCATGGAAAAACGCACCGACCCGGATTGATTAGGCCGCTGTGCCCGCCGATTGGGCGCAAAGAAGCTGTCCAGCAGAATATTTGTTGATCTGCTGGGTTAGGAGTGGAATAATTTTGTCCACGCCATCAATGAACTGGTGATGGTTGCTGAAGGCCGTCTGGAAATGTCGGTTGTTGACTGGGTCCGGATTGCGGAAGATGGGGATGAGATTTTCTTACCCGAAGGCAGTGCTTATTTCCTGAAGAACATCTCAGGGGACGTAATCAGGTGGCTTTACGGCTACGACCGATATCAGTCACGTCTATTAAGGGAATTTGTGGTACCAGATGGTTTGGTTCTTGGTCCGGTCGAACTAAGTTAATGACAATAAGTAATATAAAACCGTGATTTAGCAGGGGAAACTATGAAAATCACTGCAAGGTATCTCTTTGCAACTGTCCTGGCAGCCTTGGCCTTTGTCCTGGCTTCGCCGTCTGCGCAGGCAGCACCTATAGCGCTGGGCGACAAGGTTTGTCTGGAGTGCCATAAGGCCGAACATACCGTTTGGAAGGAAACAAAACACTTCAAATCCTTCCGCAAGGTTCACAAGAACAAGAAAGCCAAAAAGATTGTGAAGGCCATTGGTGGCAAGAGCATGAAAAAAGAGGCAGCCTGCGCCCTTTGCCATTACACAAAAGTTGCAAAAAAGGCTGGCAAAAAGCCCCGTCCTGCTTCAGGGCCCAGTTGCGAAAGCTGTCATGGCGCATCGTCAAACTGGATCAAGGTCCATAACGACTACGGTGGTCCCAATGCCAAAAAGGCCGACGAAACAGCGACGCACAAAGCAGAACGTCTGAAGAAAGCGGCGGCGGCTGGCATGATCTGGTCATTTGACCACTACGGCATCGCCGAAAACTGCATGTCCTGTCACGGGCTGAATAACGCGGCGCTGGATGGCAAGACCCTCGCAGCCATGCTGGAGGCAGAACATCCGCTGAATCCTGGTTTTGAACTGGTGAAGTATTCGCAAGGTTCGGTTCGTCATCGTTTCTATCCTCCCGACGTGGCAAGAAACGCTAAAATAACACCTGCGCAGCTGTCGGAGATGTTTGTTGAGGGACAGGCGGCAAAACTTGTTTCAGCGACTGACGCTTTGACCAAATCTGACAATCCAAAGTACCAGGCAGCACAGAAGGCACGGCGTGCAAGAGCGATTGCCGCCCTGGAAGCCGCAAAGTCAGTTCCCGAAGTTGCAGCCTTGCTGGCATCTCCGACCAAGGAGAACGCCCTGAAACTGGTGGATGCCATCAAGGGCAAAAATCTTTCGAGTTTGGTTGGGTCCCGAATTCCGGCAAATGCCGACTACAAATAAACTGAAATCGATTATGCTGGCACTCGTTGCCGGCATCCCGGAACAAGAGGAGCTTTGATCGTTTGGCTACGGTTGCACACCTGAGAAGACCCCAGCGATGGGATGCTCCGTTCGATCCGGAGATGCAGGACGAAGATGTCCGGCACCTCCTGGAGCGACCGGAAATCGCCGTCATCGATGCGGATTCCTTCCCTGACAGCATGCCGCTGGAGGGCATACTCCAGAATGATACCAGGCTGGTCCGGTTCAATGCCGGCGACATTGTGGTTCGCGAAGGTGACTACGGAAACTCGGCTTTCCTGATCCTGGATGGCGAGCTCAGGGTTTTTACTGGCGACTACCCCCAGGATTTGCTTGGGCGGGAAACAGCCGGCAAAAAAGGCATTCTGGAAACCATCTCGCAGATCTGGACCAACAAACGAATTCCTGAAGTAAGGGATACGGAACGCTATGGTGGCCAGGCTGTCAGAAGGTCAGGTCGGGGCGGCAGGGGAGAGCGCCAGGACGCAGGATTAAGGGTTTTTGTCCAGGACATCCCGGTGATTCTTGATAAATACCATACGGCTGAAATAACTGAAGGGGCCTTGTTTGGTGAACTAGCCGCCTTGGGTCGCATTCCCCGTACGGCAACCATTTTTGCAAAAAGCAACGCGACGCTGCTGGAGATCCGCTGGCAGGGGTTGAGGGAAATCCGTCGTTTTGACGATGGATTCCGTACGATGGTCGACAATCGCTATCGCCAGAATGCCTTGTTGGTGCACCTCCGGGAAACCGAATTGTTCGCAAATCTCAGTGAAGAAGCCCTTGACAAGGTCGCATCCGCCACTCTGTTCGAAACATATGGTGCCTTTGACTGGCATGTTAGTTACCAGAAAATGCGCGCTACCGGAAAATCAGGCGCGGCCAACGAACCCCCCATTGCCCGTGAAGGGGAATATGTCGATGGCCTGCTGATGATCCGGGCTGGATTTGCCCAGGTTGCCCGCAGCTATGGCAGTGGTCAGCGTACACTGACATATCTGGGTGCAAGAGACAGTTTCGGTCTGAAAGAACTTTATCAGGGCTGGAAGTCAGGCCAGACCATTAACATGACAGCTTCCCTAACGGCGCTTGGTTATGTGGATGCCTTGCGCGTTCCTGCCGCCATCCTTGAGGAAAATGTTTTTCCGGGACTTGATGAAAAAGTTGTCGCCCATGCCCATCCCGAATATGGCGGACGCACTCTGTCTGATGATGCCTTGCTGGAGTTTGCCGTCGAGGAGCGTTTTATCAACGCCACCCAGGCCATGCTTATTGACCTGGACAAATGTGTCCGGTGTGACGACTGTGTGCGTGCCTGCGCCTCGACCCATGGCGGTAATCCAAGATTTTTACGGCATGGCAAGACTTTTGACCACTGGATGGTGACAAACGCCTGTATGCACTGCACTGACCCTGTCTGCATGATTGGCTGTCCTACCGGCGCGATCCACCGCAGCCAGATCGGTGGCAGTGTGGTGATCAATGATGATACCTGTATTGGCTGTGCGACCTGTGCCAATTCCTGCCCCTATAACAATATTCGCATGGTCGAGATCCGTAGTGCCGACAGTCATATTTTGGTCGACCCCGATACTGGTCGTCCCATTCTGAAGGCCACAAAATGTGACCTTTGTTACACCAACCTTGGTGGACCGGCCTGTGTCCGGGCCTGTCCCCACGATGCACTAAGTCGCGTTGACTTTCATCTGGATGACATAGCGGAAGGGGAACTCTGATGGTTGCCAGCCGTGTCCGCCTGCTGATGATTGCGTTTGCCGCCGGGATCATTTTTTATCTGCTGCTGATCGAAAGCGAAAACAACAGAACGCGGCTGGGAAGTGCAGCAGAACTGACCGGATACTGGCTGTTTGGTATGATGGTCTTTTTGACGTTATTTAATCTGCGCAAAAAACTGTCCATGATACCGCTGGGCCCCGCCAACATCTGGCTGGCACTGCATTCCATTGGTGGTCTATTGGCGCTGACGCTCTACTGGTTGCATACTAAGACGCTGTGGCCGCTTGGCGTTTATGAACAAATGCTGGCGGCGCTTTTTTATCTGACCGTCGCCAGCGGCATTTTTGGACATGTGGTTCAGAAAATTTGCCCACCCCGGCTGGCTCAGTCGGATATCGAAGTAATTTTTGAACGCATCCCCGCCCATGTGGCAGAGATCAGACAAAAAGCCGAAGAAATTGTTCTGTCTTGCAGCGAGGAAACAAGGGAAGACACGCTGGGCAGGCACTATCTTGACACAATGTCCTGGTTTTTCCGTCGGCCCAGATTCTTCATCAGCCATATGGTGGGCAGTCAAAAGGGGCGCCAGTGGGTGCGGCAACAGGACGCCACCGTCCGGCGCTATCTCAACGAAAACGAGAAAGTCTGGCTGGACAAGCTGACCGAACAGGCGCAGTTCAAGAACCGTATTGATCTGCACTTTGCTCTGCAAAGCATTATGAAAAGCTGGCTGTTGATCCATCTGCCGTTAACGGCGACGTTGATGGTCCTCGCGGTGTGGCATCTCCTTGTTGTGAATGTCTACGCGCTATGACTGACACCTTTGACTTCAGATTTGACCGCAGTGCCTATGAACGGCCCAACAACAAATTTGTTTGTGGTCGTGCGACGGAATGGGGAAAGCCTTGCGCTAGGGGACCCAACGGAGACGGAACATGCGGCGGGACTACCGAATGTCAGCCCTATAACAGCAACGGACGCTGGGAATGCCGGCGGCCGGCCCAGAATGGCGGGTCCTGCGCGACAGGACCTTCACCCGATGGGACCTGCGGGTGCTCTTTGCCACCCTGTGTGCCTAGGCGCTCCCTGCGGCAATTCCGCTGGCGCCTTTCGGTCATCATGGTGGGTGTCGTCGTTGCCCTTATTGCTGTTTTTACCCATTTGTCGACGGACGGAAATTTTTTTGAAGGGGCGGTACGACTAGCGTTCCTGGATGCCGGTGAACTGACCGGTTCGCATTCCGGTTTCACCGGTGCCAAAGGGTGCAAGGCCTGTCACAAAAATCACGATCTGAATCCATCGGTGTGGCTGGCGTCGGTCTTCAAATACAATGATTTGTCTAAGAGGTGTGTCGATTGTCACAAATTTGGTGGTCCCTCGAACAGTCCACACAACGCAAATTTCAGCACGGCAATTGGCAATCCAGCGAACGGACCGGAATCTACTGAATGCACCATGTGTCATACCGAACACAAGGGCGTAGATGCCAATATTTCCGGTCTGAATAATCTACAGTGTGCTTTCTGCCACAAGAAGTCCTTTGCGACTTTTGACAAGGGGCATCCAAAGTTTTCGGAGGCTTTCCCCCATTTCCGAAGAACATCGATCCGCTTCAATCATGCCTCACATTTGAACAAGAATTTTCTGAAACCCGAAGTGAAGGATATGGTGCCGGAAAGCTGCACGACCTGTCATCAGGCCAGCTCTGCCCAGCGCTCGGTTGAACCGCTTGGATTTAAGGAAGCCTGTGCCGGTTGTCATGCCGACCAGATTGCCCCCCGAAACCTGGTGGTGCTGAACCTGCCGGAGTTCGAGGAAATTACGCTTGACAAAGAAGCTGTGATTGAGGCCTGCGGGAGGATTGCCGAAGACGATGACGACGACGAAGAAGAGGAATTCGAAAGCATTTCCGAAGATGAACTGAACAGTATCGCCGCTTTCCTGATGAATGTGGAGGCTGATGATCATGAAGCCTATTCGGAGGCCTTCCAGGAACTGATTATTGCCATGACGGAAGAGGGACACGTTCCCCTGCCTGACCTTCTGTCCAAAGCGGGCATTGAGGATGGGCACGCGACCTTGCTGGCGGGGCTCAATCCTGAAGTGATCAAACGTATGGCCTGCGCCTGGGCGAAGAACCAGGAATATGAATTGCCGTCAGAACCCGAATTTGGCGGATGGTACGGGGACCTTCTCGAACTGGTTTACAAACCTTCGGGCCATGCCGACCCTGTTCTCAAGGCCTGGCTGGAAATGGCAATCAGTATCAACAGCGATGATGAAGATGAGTCAGAACGTATTGCCGATATGCGCCATGAACTGCTGTCGCCAGGCAAGGGAGCTGGCGCCTGTATCAAATGTCATGCCGTCAGTCAGGATACAGAAGACGGCCCTCTGAAAATCGAATGGAATTATCATCGCGACAGTGGTCAAAGTTATCAAACCTATTCACACGGGCAGCATCTCAGCCTGGTCAATCCACAAGGCGTCAAGCTTGCGGACCCCAATCAGGGTTGTGCCAGCTGTCACAAACTGGACGTCAAGGCGGACTTTGCCAGTGGATACAGTGATTTCAATGCGAAGACGTTCAAGAGTAACTTTGTTTCAATAAAAAAGCAGGCCTGCGTACAATGCCATACTGAGGGGCGCGTACGGCAGGATTGCCAGTTATGCCATGATTATCACAAGGAGCCTGGCTTCACTGACCAGGTCACAAGAAATGAAAACTAGGCATGCCACAATTCCAGATTTGTTGATCGATTTTCGGCCTGTGCAGCTATGGACCAGCCTGCTTCTCACTGGGTTGGTATTGAGTGCATTGGCCGTATGGCCGGTTCAGGCAGCTGAAAAGAAAGCAGCCGATCCCCATGCCGATGTCTTTGCGGTAAGTTCCTACCCGTCTGCAACAGAATGCGCCAAGTGTCATGGTGAAATCTACGAACAGTGGCGCTCCTCGAGTCATGCCTATGCATCGATTTCTCCGGTGTTTCACAAGTTTGAACAGGCTATCAACAATCTGGCTCCCACGATCGGAAATTTCTGTGTCCGTTGTCACGCCCAGGCTGGCACCCAAATGGGTGAAAAACGCGAGGCTCCTCTCTGGGAACGCACGCAAGTATCCCGCGAAGGTATTACCTGCATCACCTGTCACCGTGTGGATGAAGCATACCTGAAGGTCAATGGTGAGCGACGCATCGTACCAGGCGATATCTTCCAGCCGGTTTATGGTCCGAAAGGCGGGGCGGGTATCGCTGAAGTTATCAAAAACAAGGATTACTACAAGGTTGCCACCAGCAAGGAAGAGCGCGGCAACCAGATCCACCTGTCTGGTATCAAGTTCAGCCAGCTCGACAAATCAGAATTCTGTGGGGCCTGCCATCAGGTGGCCGTCAACCTCGGCATCAAGCTCGAGGTTGTCTGGGACCAGTACCGCGCTTCACCGGCCAGGGCAGCCGGGGTCAGCTGTCAGGACTGTCACATGAGCAAAGAGCCTGGCAAGGCCGCCGGTTTCGCCAAAGGCCCGGCAGCCGTCGTCAGCGGGCGTGAACTGAACCCGGATGGTGTGCGTCATAATCATAGCATGGTGGGACCCGGTTACCCCATTGCCCACCCCGGTATCTTTCCGCACAACACTGAATCCCATAACTGGACCATCGAGGAATGGTTGCAGTTTGATTATCGCGCCGGCTGGGGAACAGAAGAGTTTGAGGAAAAAGTCGACAATGAGGAGATTGAAGTCGAGTTTCCCGAGGCCTGGGAAGATGTCGGTGACCGTGAAGATGCCCGCCTGATCATTGAGGATAATCTCGAGAAGATCGAAAAGAAAAAAGAACTGCGCCGGCAAGTCATGGAAAACGGCTCCCGTATTGACGGGCCGTTCTTTGAGGGCAGCAAAGGTGCGGGACAGGACCTGTCCTTTGGCTACAAGATTACCAACATCAATCCGGGGCACAACCTGCCCTCAGGATCGCTGGGGGCCCAGCCAGAAATCTGGCTGAATGTGGCGCTAATTGATCCGGAGGGCAAGAATGTCTGGGAATCAGGATATGTGGATTCAGCCGGTGACATGGCCGATCTGCATTCCCAGGATGTGCTGGACGGCAAGCTTCCCCATGACGATCAGCTGTTCAACCTGCAGACCAAGTTCCTGACAACTAACCTTAAAGGCACGGACCGCGAGATGTATCTGCCGGTCAATTTTGATATCGACCAGATACCCTTCCTGCGGCCGGCCTCGCAGCCGACGACGGTGATTAATCACGCGCCCTCCGTTCGCATGGAAGGGCGCAGCATTCCACCCATGGGCTCCCGCATGGCCAATTACACCGTGCCGGGCGACCTGATCACGAAGCAGGGCAAATACCGTCTGGCGGTACGCCTACGAAGCCGAGCTGAGCCGATCTATTTCATGAAGTTCATTGGAGCCACTACGGACATGATCCGCTCCATGAATGAATGGATGCTGGCAATCCACCCCTACACCGTTGAGTTCAGGGTCAAATAGATGTTGGTACAGATCACCGCGAAGAACACCCGTATCCTGCCGATGGTGCTGGGTGCAGCCCTTGCCGTATCGCTGGCTTTTGCGGCCCAGGCGGCGGATGTGAAGATGGATGACAGCGCCAAGCCCGTAGAACATTCCTCCACCGTTTTCAAGCCGGACCCAGACTACAAGGAAACACCTTATTCTCCTGAGGCCCAGCGGAAGATTTATGGTGGCAAGTCCGCCGTTGAAACACCGCGTCCCCTGTTTGAGGCAGGCCGTAAACAGTATGTCTCGGGGCCCTTCGAGGAGGGTATCGATCTGGTCGGCCGCAAGAACCTGATGTTCCCTGGAATGTCCATCTACGGCGATTGGCGTACAGCAGTGGCCTATAACGACAACGGTGGAACAGAAGTCGGCCGAGTCGCAACTCGCCTGAACTTGGACGTGGACCTGAAACTGACTTCAACGGAACGTATCCACGCTTTCCTGCGCCCGCTGGACCAGGCGGGCAATTTTACCCGCTTTGATTTTTCGGCTGATGACGAGGATCAGGGCGAACTGGTGGCTGACGGCAACCTGGAGACCTTGTTTTTTGAAGGTGATCTGGGTTCCATTGCCACGGGTCTGAGTGACGAGTATTCAGACTTTGATCTGCCCTTTGCCTTGGGCCTGATGCCTTTGCTGTTCCAGAATGGCGTCTGGCTGGAAGATGCTTTCATCGGTGCGGCCTTCACCATTCCGGCCCGCAACAGCAAGGCCCTGGATATCTCCAACATGGACTTCACCTTTTTTGCCGGTTTTGACAAGGTGACATCGCCCGCCATAACAGATGGCAATGGCGAGCAGGCCGATCACAATGTGGATATCTACGGCGCCGCTACCTTTGTCGAAGCCAACCAGGGCTACTGGGAGGTAGGTTATGCCCATCTGGATGGCCGCAACAATTTGGACGAATTTGACTTCCACAACTTGACTCTGGCCCACAGCCGGCGGTTTGGGGCTTTCATGTCTAACAGTGCCCGCGTGATCTGGAGCTTTGGCCAAAACCGCGAAAACAACGCCCAGCAGACAGCTGATGGTGTGATTGTGCTGCTGGAAAACTCTCTGATCACGTCGAAGCCTTCCACTTACATTCCCTATTTCAATTTCTTTGCCGGATTTGACCGGCCGCAATCTGCTGCCCGTGATAATGGTGGAATTTTGAAAAACACCGGCATCAATTTTGAAACAGACGGCCTGACCGGATATCCGAAATTAGATGACACGGGCCATGACACCTTCGGCGGTGCGGTCGGCATCAACTATCTGTTTGGTCTGGATCGCCAGATTGTGGCAGAGGTCGCCGGGTTCAAAATCCGTGGAGACGAAAATGAAACGGGCAGGGCGGCCGCCGATGACCAGCTCGGCATTGGTTTGCGCTATCAACAACCCATCAGCAAGGTCTGGATATTACGCGGCGATGTCATGGCCGGTTTCCGCAGTGAAGCCGATGATCTCATGGGTGTGCGGTTTGAAGTCCGGCGGAAATTCTGATGCTGGTCTGGCGAATGACACGGCAGGAGAGGAGCAAGTGACATGGATGTTCTGATTGATCTGGCTGCGATCACCTTTCTTGGTGTGGTCACTGTCTGCACGGGCAGCTGGGCCCTGATGTACAACCGTCGCACCCTGCTGGCGCGGAAAACCCATGAACACCAGCAGAATCTGCTGCGGGCGCAAATCGATCTGATTGCCGATCGCCGCCGCATGGAAAGGGAGAAAACGGACCTTTCCTGGAACGGCTCTAGGAAGTTCGAAATCCAGCGCAAACAAATTGAAGCTGACGGCGTATGTTCGTTCTATCTCACCCCCCATGACCGAAAGAACCTGCCACCCTTTGAACCTGGTCAGTTCCTGACCTTCAACTTGCCGGTACCGGGCCAAACTAAAAACATCGTCCGCTGCTATTCCCTGTCGGACAGTCCCAACCATCCGGATTATTATAGGGTCTCCATCAAGCGCGTGCCTCCCCCCAGGGACCAGCCCGAATTGCCACCAGGCCTGTCATCCAATTATTTCCTTGACCATATGGAAGAAGGCGACATCCTGGATGTGATGGCCCCGTCTGGCCATTTCTATCTGGATATGTCGTCCCACAACCCGGTTGTCTTGATCGGCGGCGGTGTTGGTCTGACGCCGGTCCTGTCCATGCTCAATGCCATTGTCGCAACCGGATCACAGCGCGAAACCCATTTCTTCTATGGCATCGTCAGTGGCAAGGACCATGCCTTCAAGGATCACCTGAACCAGATTGCCCGTGAAAACATCAACGTGCATCTACATGTCTGCTATTCCAACCCGGCAGAAGACGATGTGGGAGGTGAGGACTACCAGCATGCAGGCCGTGTTGGCGTGCCGCTGTTCAAGGAACTGTTGGATTCGAACAACTACGATTTTTATCTCTGTGGCCCGCCGCCCATGATGAACTCCATTGTGGGTGACTTGGGGGAATGGGGTGTTCCTGAAAAGAACATTCACTTTGAAGCCTTCGGCCCAGCTTCGGTCAAGAAGACCAAGGATGAACAGAAGACTGATGGGGCAGCGCCGGATGTCTCTTACGAGGTTAATTTTGCCCGGTCCAACAAAAAGATCACCTGGACACCCGAGACCGGATCGCTGCTTGAGCTTGCAGAGTGCAATGGGGTCAACGCTATCAATTCTGGTTGCCGAGCAGGGAATTGTGGCTCCTGCATCACTGCGATCAAGCAGGGCGAAGTCGAATATGTCAGTGAACCAGGTTCACCCCCGGAAGACGGCTCCTGTCTTGCCTGCATCACAGTGCCAAAGTCCAACATGGAAATTGACGCCTGATCCGGCTGATCAAGCCTTTTCATGAACCAGGATCAGACGGCATCAGGCCAACATCGATCAACCCAATGGTATCGCTCAGGAAGCCGTGCAGATTAGGCCAAAATCCGGTTGATCCTCGAGCTGTGCCAAAAGTCGCCATCCCAGCATCTAGATTTTCCCACACAGTCGACTGAGATTTCTGGCGAATGGAGCGCTTGTCCGTTGAACCCCGACTTGCCGCCATATTGGCCGCCAATGTGGTGGGCTATTCCAAGCTAACGGGCGCCGATGATGAAACAACGCTTGAAATCTTCATGCCTTGCCGCTCTGAGATCAGGGGTCAGGCCACGGCCGGTTCGTGATTTCTTACCTCGGATCTCTCTTATGGCTAAGTCTTGGCTCTCTGCGACATAAAGATCAAGGGGACAAACGGGATCATCAGGCTGATGCCGATAAAGACGAATCCGTCCTGAAAGCCCAAGGCGGTGGCCTGCGCCACGATCATCTCCTTCAAATGCCACGCAGCAACACCGTCGCGCACCAGATCGGAGACGCCAGCCTGCGGGATCAATAAGCCGGCACTGTGCAGCAACTCCCGCGTGGTATCGTTGGCAAAAGTCTGCGTCGCAGCGAGAAAACTCGCATGGTGCTGGATGCGTTGCTCCAAGAACACCGCATAAAGCGCGGCGCCATTGGCTACTCACTGCAAATCCTGGAATTCCGCTTTGACGTCGGGCGGTAGCCTACGCTAGTGGATCCGCCAGCAGCGGCATTCGGGCAGCGCAATTCATGGCAGATCACACCCGGAATTCAAAGCCAGCCGTCGAGCATCGCTGCCGCTAGCATCAGGCTGAGTTGCACCAGCGAGGCAAAGAAGTTAACCATGGCGCGCCGAGGCGTCGGATCGCGGGCCAGCTCTACGCTACGCCACAGGAAGTAGGCACCGCCGGCCACTGTCCCGATAAGGTAGATCGCACCCAGCCCAAACAATACCGGCACCAGCGAGACCGTCACCAGCAGCACCGTGCTAGCCAGGATGATGCGGCCGGCGCGCTCTGGTCCTACCACCACCGGCAGCATGGGCACGCCCGCCGCCTGGTAGTCTACCTTGAGGGCCGCCGCCAGGCTCCAGAAATGAGGTGGCGTCCAGAAGAACAGCGCGACCGCCAGGGCCAACGGCGCCCCGGCCGGCTCTGGCCCCATCACTGCCGCCCCGGCCAACACGGCAAAGCTGCCGGAAAAGCCGCCGAAGACGATGTTGAGCCAGGTCCGTCGCTTGAGCCAGACGGTATAGATCACGGCATAGGTAAAGGAGCCGAGGAAGATGTAAAGCGCCACCCAGAGGTTAATGGCCAAGGCCGCTGCCAGCACCGAAAGCCCGAGCAGTCC